>Ga0222714_10000141_pt1 | contig 83771 bp, 110 predicted proteins | sample C33_3DmetaG_FD_165048 | JGI IMG/M metagenome (GOLD analysis project Ga0222714, IMG submission 165048) | Estuarine water microbial communities from San Francisco Bay, California, United States - C33_3D | ecosystem: Environmental > Aquatic > Marine > Unclassified | place: USA: California...
ATGAAAGTGTAAAAAGTTTATCAAAGTCCAAACATTTGTTCAATGTACAAATGATATACACTCTTTCTCTCGATTGTGGACATCCAAAATCTTTTGAATTCAATTTTTCATAGTAAACATTATAATTTAATTCTTCAAACAGTTGAATTATAGTTTGTATACACTTACCTCCATCAATTGTTAATAAATTATAAACATTTTCTAATAAGATATATTTTGGTTTATGATGTTTGCATAATTCCATTATCTTGAAAATCATACCACCTCTGTCATCACTGAACCCCTTTCTTTGTCCAGCTGTACTAAATGGTTGACATGGAAATCCGGCACATAATAAATCAAATGGTTTCACTTTTTCAACTTCAAGTGAATATATGTCACATTTTTCATTATGTTCGTTGAAATTCAAATTGTATGTATCGATAGCATCCTGTTTAATATCAGCAGACAAAACACAATTGAAATTAATATTTGAACTTTCATTCTGAAAGTCTTCGATGGCAACTCTAAAGCCACCGATTCCAGAACATAAATCTATGTAGTTTATATTCATATATTTAGAATCTAATCTATTCTTTAATTCATTCTCCCCATAGATAGCTCATAGATTTTGATGTAGAAATTTTGATATTTTTGAATGGCCACCAGCTCCACATTTATATTCTTTGACATTATTAATGAAGTCAGTTGTATTCACCTATGGGAGATTTTCACCACCTCATAAGGGGCACCGTCTCATGATTGAACAGATCATTGAGACTGCGAGACGTACAAACAAGACACCCGTGGTTGTTGTATCGCACTCGTATGGAAACGCTAAGAATCCCCTTCCAGTAGAGAACAAGGTGCGTATTTTGCGTCGTTGGTTTCCGGGTGTGACCATATTGACCTCCGCGAAGGACAGGAGCATAGCAAAAATTGCTCAAAACTTCAATAAGAACTCAATTATGATTGTCGGACAGAATCGCGAAAATAGTTTCAAGTTTCTCAACTTCAAGAAGATTGCTGTGTCACGAACAGCAAATGCACCCTCGGCCACCATGGCGAGAGCAGCAGCTTTGGCTGGTAATGTGAAAGCATTTAAGAACATGACTGGGTACAATTTGACCGCTAATTTGAGGAACAAGGTTATTAAAGCGAGTGGTAAAAAATAGAATATGATTGACATTGAGGCGCTCGCCAAACAAATATACTCCGAATTAGGTGCGGGGTATTCGGAACGGGTGTACCACAATTGTATGGAAGTACTCCTCCGTAAATATGGTATTCAATACGAATCGGAACGGATTGTGCCGATTCCCTTTGAGGGTCATATTGTTGGTAATGTGAGAGCTGACATAATAATCAATAATGAAATAGTGCTTGAGTTCAAGGCGATCAAGACTCTCAACGAGCAGGCGGAGTGTCAACTACGTAACTATTTGCGCTTGACGCAACTGAAGACTGGCTATCTGATAAATTTCCCGATTCATCCTGGTCAGGAGGTTGAGGTGCGCCGCATTGTTGTAGGAGAACAATGAAGGGGAACACGTTGGCCATGACCTTATAAAACTCCCGTCTCTCATCATAGTACTTCTTGGGATCCTTGAGACCCTCTGTAAGAATGTCTTGAGCTCTGCGTAGGTGAAATTCTGCCTCCTCTACACAGAACTTTTCGTAATTATTCATTGTCTAAAGATATATCGGCATCTTTAAGTCTTGAACACATTGGACACTCGTGTAATCTTGGGAAGCACAGTGAGACACACACAAAGTGTGTACAATTTCTAAAACGCACACACTTTCTAACTTCTAGACACACTGGACACTCCATGTCCTCCTTAAACTCAAGAAGTTCATTCTCAAATCTCCAGAAACAACTTGAACATACTTTCAACCTCGAGTCCATCATCTTGTGGCATACGTCAAAGTTTGCGCACTTTGTGTCCTTTGGCATTGTATACTATGCTTCGTACGTTTTTAACCTCAAATTGTTGGAAGATATTCCCACCGAAGGTCGTCGCATATTTTCTTCCAGATTTGGTCTTGTGCGTAAAGCTTGGTCTTGGATTTGAGTAGGGGAAAGTACTGGAGGTATTCATCCTCCCCCAACAATTCACAAAACTTGTAGAGGACATAGGAGTAGCTGAGGAAGTTTTTCCTCTCTGTTGGACAATTGGCATCAAATGGTTTCTGGATATCCTTGAACATAATACGCAATCTCTCTTCCAACTCTTGAGGCATATTTGGAGCCCTAATGCCATTGAGAATATTCGTTATGTATGGGACGTGCTCATAGTACTTATTAAGTCTCAACTTTTTGAGAAGTCCCCGAATCTTGGCGTGTGTAATTTCATCCAACTTTTGAATCTTCATCTTCTTGAGTTCTACCCTCAATTGATCCATAACCTCTGGGGGTATCGTCGTCATCTCTTGTGCTTGAAACTGACTGAGCCACTCGTTGAAGTGATTTTCCCTCTTGTAGCTATAATTGACTACCTTCTCCGAGGTTTCTTGTTCCTCCCTATATGTCAATTCTTCACTAATGAGGCATGCCAAAACGAGACCACACGTATCACACACAAGTTCACTTGTATCTTGGATATGTATGACATTACTCGTCGTACAATTCTGACACTGCTCAGAAAGACGTTCCCTCGGTCTCGCTATATTTTGATTCTCCACATCTATGAGATAGTCTCTAAATATATCCTTACGTTGAAGTCCAACAGTTTCCTTGACATTGAAAACATTATCAGTATTTGTGGTTTCTTCAGATTCGTCGGCATATTGATTCATATAGGGCATACACCTAATCATATAATCTGACATCTCATTCTCGTACCTCTTTTTATTGGAAGGGTCGGTATCAATGAGATTGATCCAATGTTCAATCTTATTTTTATACCTGCTTAAAAAATTGCCACTTTCCATTAATTAAAGATGTTGATTAAACTTTTAAGTAATGTTTTTTACTTTTATAAAAAGTTGACAACACCTCCAGACTATACGGTGATCTCTGAGGAATTGGAATACGTCATTGACTACAGAATGAAGTACCAAGTGGAGGATCCCTTTTGGGAACAGGAGGAGAAAGACTGGGATGGTATCCTGGACGAGTTCCACCTCTACGCAACAGGTAGACCATTTAGGCATACCATCGTCCCCCAAAATGTCAAGAACCTGGTACTTCGTGTAAAGTACTGGTATGGGGGTAAAATGTACAAAGCCATCTCCCACGACATTAACTTTAAACCTGGTGAGAATGAATCAGAGGACATGAGTTTCAGTATTCCTTTGAGTAGTGCTTGGGTTGTGGATCACGATGATAAACCACAAGTAAACATTACTGAGAAGGTGAAGAGGTACGCGGGTCCAAGGAATGACTTTCACGGGCAGAGCGTACCCTTACAAGCTTTCCTGTACTATACCCCCAAAAAATTGAATACAAAGTTTCCCAAGATTATACTTAGTAATTCATTGGGTATGAAAAAAACTCTACTTACCACCGAAGACCTTACAACTGATCTTCGGATACCTTAGTAGCCAAATAGAACTTGAGCTCACCCAAGTTGGCGACATTGTACTTGAGAATGAGGAACCTATTTCCCTCTTCCTGCATAATTTGCAAAGACGCACACATACTCGTCGCCTTTGTAAAGATATTTAGATACCTGAGAGAATAGAGACCTGACATTTCCGGGCTCTCTTCCGGACACTCAATGAATGTTTCCTGGTTCGCGAAATCCCCTTCACAGCGGAGACGAAGTTCATTACCGGAGCGTGTGATTTCTATGTCATCCCCAATGTTCGACATATCTCTACAGAGGCGTTGAAAGTCTGCGGATGGGAGAATGGTCACACTCGTCATCGTGACATCGGGGACTTCTATGCGACTCTCATTGATGTCCAAAAGTTTGAGTTGAAACTTTGTACTCGTCTTCTTGGATTCACTTGTAATTTCAATATCCATAAACTCCTTGGAATTGATTTCAATTGTGAGAACATCATTATTTGTAATTGTCTTCAAAAGTTTAAAAGTATTTGAAATGTTGATACCGGCAATAATTTCTTCTTGATCGCAGCGGTACTCTTCAAAGTTGTCGGCAGATAGGAACATATCAATGAGAGATGTTCTGGCTGTATCCAGGGTAACGATATACATACCCTGTGGGCGAAAATAGATATTCACATCATTGAGAATATCCTTGAGTACCTCAAATGTTGATTTGATAGCCGAAGCTTGGATTGTGACCAGTCTCATATTACTACATGTACCGCGTTATATCTTTAAATCTGTTCTGAGTATGCGGTTCCCTTACTGACATCGCGATTAATCTTCTCCTCAAGTTCCCGTGTCATTGCGGGTTGGAGGGACTGGCCATAATTATCCAGGGAGAATACACTGGCGTCATTATCTTCACCGTCAAGGGTTGTCATGGAGCATCCACCACTAAATCCCCAGTTTGAGAGTTCCTCAGTCGGGAGTAGGGAATCCAACCAATTCTTGATTTCATTCCCCACGAGAATCTTACCATTCTTTGTCAACATCGTTGGAACTCGGCTAATCTTGTTACGATACGCGGGTGGAATACCTTGGGTATTGATATTGTGATAGTGTACGATCTGCTTCAGTTGTTTGTGTTGATTAATATATTCAATAACCTCCATGGAGTGTTTGCATCTTGGACTGTATATCAGCAGCGACATCTAATATGTATCGGGGTATTTTGTAAAAAAAAATTAACGCATAGTAGTAAAGATGAAGTGGTCTTTGACGATCATTCTTATTGCCATTGTCCTGTTGATCACAGTGAGACGTGAACCATTCACCGAAATCTTTGGTTTATCAGGATACACAAAGCCAACTGGATCTATCCGCCTTGACGATGCCAAACCAAACCTCTCAGGGTACACTCAGGCGGAAGCTGATATCAGCAATGACATGATGGAGGAATTTGTGCTCCAAGCGAACCAAGAAATCGCTAAGCGTACTGGTCTCTGTACATACATTATTGAAACTACAGCAGTCAAAAAGTATGTTAGCGGAAATGACAAAGCTATCTATGAGTGTATGTTTATGACTGTAAAGAATAATGGTTTTGCCTTTGGTTTCTCTGTTGTTGCGTCATATGAAGTTGTGAATGGTCAAGTGAAGTTGGTATCTCTCCGATCTCAACCCCTTGACGTCCAGACCGTATCTGATGTGAGCCCATTTGTTGAGAGCCGAGGTGGCCAAGACTTTGTGAAGTATGATCTCGTGAAGGAGGCGGCTGTGCCAACACAAAGTGAGTTAGAAACGGCTAAAAATAAGTTGCGCCAATTATAATGATCAGCATCAATGACATAACTAAAATTGATGAAAAGAGAAAACAGATCAAGAAGGAAATATACACCCGTGTATATGAACAATTTTCTCGTAAGATTAAACAATCTGTGGAATTGGGACACAAACAGATATTCCTCACAGTCCCAATAGTTGTCATAGGATATCCAACATTTGATAGAGGGGCGGCTGCGAGGTACATTGTGAGACAGCTCAAGCTGGGTGGCTTTGACGTAAGACTCGTGGGTGAGTATGATATGTACGTCTCGTGGATCATCCCCAAGAAAACAAAACAAAAGTCGGAAGAACCCAATGAGACTGAGTTCCCAGACCTGATGAACCTCAAGAAGATGGCAAATAAGTACAGGAGAGGTGCGTAGGACGGCCACTATTAAAAACACCCTCAATGATAAATGGACAACCTTAATATAATGGTAGAAGCGAAGAAGGAGTACATGGGACAGCTTTACCTCATCATGTGTCCACCTATGATTGAAGTTTTTCAGGATATGTATAACGAAGCGACTAAGCTTTCCAGTGGACGAAAGACGCTCATTATGTTTCAAAAGTTGTTGAAGGAGGTGCCCAACTGGTCGAACGCCATGTCCAAGCAACATAGTGACAACATTGCGAACCGATGTGCTTGGTTCAATGACCTCTTAGCGGCAGTCTTTGTCGCATCCACAAAGATCCTCTCGGCTGTTCGTCTCAAGGCGGACAATAAGAAGATCAGTCTCAAGCTCCCAAGCAATGAAGTTTTCATCCAGACGTGCTACAACAACGTGGCCAAGGAACTCTATAAAGATCCATATGTGTTCCACGAAGAGCAAAGTGAATACGCTCGTGATGAGGACTTGACCAGACGTTTCTCACTGTGTATCGAGGCCACTGTGAAGGAGCTCATTCCAGTCAAGGAAATCCTCCAGACCTACATGTCCCAGACGGAGGGGATGCGCGACATTGATCTTAATGGTGAAGTCCAAGATAGTGAAGACCCAGAGGTGTTTGATGGTCCTACTGAAGATGCCTTCCCAGAACCAGAGGCTGAGCCATTCCCAGAAGATGAACCCATGATGGGTGGCGAGGACCCCCTCCAACCAACGGGCCTTGAAAATGAATTCAAGACTGTTCCAGGTGTCCAGGCGCCAGCACCCGAACCATTAACGACAGCTCTGCCAGCTGAGCCTATGATGGAACCCGAGGACGATGAGGGTGTCTTCTTTGGAGATGCCCCAGAACAGCGTGTAAAAAAAACTGCGTATAATTAAATGGAAGATCTATCAGAATATCTCCGAGACCCCATGAGCGCTGCCGTGATCGCCGCGGCTTTGACTGCTGGTTACATTCATGTGAAGGCCCAACTCAATAATGAGGGTAAGTTGGAACTCAATAAATACACCAAGCCAGCCGTCCTAAATGCAATCCTTGTATTTTTCATTGTCTCCAATGGCCTTGGTCAGAGAGAGGCTATCTCCAATGAACCTTTCTAAACTTAAAGATTTAACCCTACAAATAAGAAAATGGCGTCTGTCACTGCGTTTAATGACATGCTTTCCCAATTTCTTGTGGAATTGCACAAGACTTTTCCAGATGAAACCGGAATCAAGAAGATGACCACCTCCTTTGAACTACTCAAGACGACGAACCCCCGTCTCATCGTCGATGGCTTCATGAAGGGTGTGACTCCCTTTGCGGATAGGATCTCAGCGAAGGATGAAAAGTTTATCCTTGAAGAGATTGAAAAGATTGATATGCTCAAGGATCTCAACATTAAGAACTACTGGGCTCGTATGAGTCCAGCCACGAGGGCGGCAACCTGGCAATATCTCCAAACCCTCTACATGTTGGGTACTACGATCACTGCTATCCCAGCAGAGACCCTCAGTCTCATTGAAAGTATCGCCAAAGACTGCGCTGACAAGATGCAAACGGAGGGTGGCGAGATTGATCAAGACGCACTCATGAAGATGATGGGCAGTATGCTTGGTGGTATGGGTAAAAAATAAACTCGTGCTATACTAAATGAAGGCTTGGTTTGACGATCCTCAGCAGCTCACGAGAATTGATAAGGTTTCTCAGTTCTGGCCCAATCGTGATCAAACCCCAGAAGACAGAATTAATGCAGCGTCACGGTTTGTCATCTACGCGTGCTGTACCATTTACCTCATTCGTCGTGACCCAAGAATATTTGTTCTCGGTGCCACTGTTCTCAGTGTTCTTTATATTCTATACAAGTCAAAGATGGTTCGGGAAACCTATGGAATGGCCTCAAGTGGTGATGAGATGGGGTGCCAAATGCCAACCCAAGACAACCCAATGGGTAACGTTCTCATGACCGACTATACAGATGCCCCTAACCGCCTTGAAGCGTGCTACTATCCAACGGTGAAGCCAATCGTAAAGAATTACCTCGATGACCGTATTCCCTATGATGCGGGGCGATCTCGTTCAGCACATCCTAGGTACCAGCGCAACGCTGCAGCTCGTCAGTTTATTACAGCCCCAGTCTCTAAGATCCCAGGCGACCAAACTGGCTTTGCTGAATGGCTCTATGGACCTAAAAACGGCCGCAATTGTAGATCTCACCCAGAGATGTGTGATCCAAATGCTCGTGGTGTCCAACTTGAGGCATTTGCGGGTCTTGATCCAGCGGGTGATAGCCGAGTTTCTCATCGGGGTCATGGATTTGCCCCAGCTTAGATTATAAATATTCTTGTGTAATAATAAATGGCGTACCAACTTCAACCTGGTCTTGCGATCGTTCAGAATTCGGGGGCTCTCCCATCAGTGCGCGCCACGGAAGAAATCTTTGTGTACCCTCAGCCCAGTTCTTTGAACTGTGGTGGGTGCCGCCCAAACACCATGTTGTATGGCACATCACCATACATGGCGGGTAAGGGTTCTCCAGCGCAATACATTGATGTGAGTGACCAGCTTCGTCCACAATCAACTACCCGTTTTGGTAGAGTTATCGTTCCAACCTACGAACGTAACCTCTTCCCACTCTCAAATATGGAATGCAAAGTGCCTCTTCGTACTATGACTTATGAACCAACGAGTACTCGTGCGGAACTCCAGAACGGCCTCTTCCAGCAAAGATACGCTAATAAAAATGTTACTAAAAAATAAGAATGGCCGATCCAATTTCACTTGCAGCTATCGCTGGTCTAATTTTTGCTGGCCGAGCTTTGAGTACCAAGTCCGAACCTGAACCCGTCGTTCAAGTTCAACAGGTTGTCCAAACACCTGAATCACTTGATGCGGTCCCAGAATTTATAGATAGAGACTTTGAACCTCGTGTTGAAATCCCCCAAAAGATGGAGATGGCGAGTTTCGCAGACATTGGTCGCCAGCAGAGAAGTGGTGGTCAGGAGATCCTCAATATGAGAAACCGTATGTATGACACGGGTCGTATGAACAACCTCTCCCCAATTGAGAAGCAAATGGTTGGTCCAGGTTTGGGTGTTGGTGCGGATACCCCAGCTCAGGGTGGTTTCCAACAATTGTTCCGTGTCAACCCAATCAATGTTGGTGAGTACCGTCTCACTACACTTCCAGGCCGCTCGGGTCCAGCTGCGGATATCACAGGGGGTCGCGCCGCCGTTGTTGGTGAATTAACCCACAACAAACCAGAGACGACTGCGTACCTTCCCTCTCGTCTCCCCACAATGGCAGGGCGTGCCCAAGGTATGTCTGGTGCGATACCAAGAGCCAGTCACCAGAAGACGATGCGAACCACGAACCGTTCAGAGACTGGTCAGCGTTCAGATGGCCTTGGCTACAATGGCGCCAAGCGATTTGTTTCAGCCCAGACGATGCCACAAGATCCAACTCGCTTCAAGAGTGATCGCAATGATACACAGTTCGCATATGCGAGCCATGCGGCGCCAGGTATCACCAACTTCAGTGGCGCCTACGCGACGAGTGCGGCTGCCCAAATTACCACGAAGAATAATGAGGAATTGATGAAGTATGGTTTCCGTCCAGAGGATCGCAGAGGTAAGGCGAACCGTATGGGTAACGCAGGCCGAATGAATGTTCGGGAGAGTGCCCTCAAGCAAGGTGGTGCTCTCACAGCTGTCCGCGTGGACAGTACCCGCATTGATGGACGCACTGGTCCAGCGAATGGGGGGTGGACTCAAAACTACCAACAGAAGCCCTTCCACCAATTCAATGCGTACAAGGGCCACGAAAACCCCAACTCACGAAACTTGGACATTGCGAAGAGACAACTCCAGAACAACCCACTGTCCCACCACATTTATTAGGTGTTCCACACAATTGTAGACAAAAACAATCATTAAAATATTGTACCTGTATTTTAATGAAGGTTCATACCCTTGACATAGACAGTAGTGAGAGATACACAAACGTGTACCCTTATGCGAATACCTATGTCGTGACCCTAAAAGAGCCAATTTATGATGTCACCAAAATCACATTGGTCTCCGCTCGCATTCCAACACCACAGTTACATATTTGTGAGACAAATAAGACTTTTAGTGTGAATGGCTCTGATATTACATTGGAAGCAAATAACTATACGAGTGGTACAACTATGGCTTCGGAACTTGAAAGTCAGTTATTTCCATCCTCCCCCATAGATCAGGTATCATTTGATGAATATAGAAGTACTCTCACATTTTCAAATACAGCTGGTACACACGACTTTACATTTGAATTCTTTGACGGAACACACGGATATGTGAATGGTACCAACTTGACTACACCACATCAAGTTTTAGGGTTCTCATCCAATAATCAATCATCATCAGGCTATACTCTTACAACTGGTGCCATTAATCTTAATGGACCAAACTCCATTATTTTGAGACTCACGAGTGGTTCGGATGAATTTACGAAAACAGTGTACTCCAAGACACCGTTTTATACAGGTCACATTCTATTGAATGGATCGGACGCTGTGAATTATAGTCACGCAGATGATCCACTCAATCACGAGTTCTACAAGGGGCCACAAAAGTTTATTAGGGATCTACGAGTTGAATTCTTCTATATGAGTCACGGGCGCTTGATTCCATATGACTTTAGGGATCAGGATCACGTACTGAAGTTTGAAATTACAGGTTCTACCGACAAGTTGGAGGGTCTACCAAAGGTTCCCCTCGATGTTGTCAAGAAGGAGTTACCGCCGCCAATAAGTATCCCCGAAGTTCTGGTGGATTCTTATAGATGGAAAGAGTACATCTCTATTGGAGTGATCGTATGTATTGGAATGGTTCTTCTGTTCCTCATGCGCCGACGCCCAAAACTTAGCGAGTAATCGCGAAGACTGGTTGCGCTGGCTTGGAGACACGGGTGGAGATGCTGGAGATCACCATGTAGACCGCAATGGACAACAAGGTGGTGAGGATCGCGGTGAGCGTGTACTGGGTACCACCGTTCTTTGGCACCTTGATCACTTGCTGGATGATCCAGCGGACCAAGTCCATCCAGCTCATCGCGGCAGCGAAGGAGAAGCCCGCAACAATGGCGTTGAGGGATTGGGTTTCCAATTCTTGGGTAACAAGGTTAACAGTCTTGAGAGCTTGGGCGGTCATGTCAGCCATTGTGAGAGTTTTATAGTATTGACATAGAAAATTATTTACTCTGGTAATAGCTCCTCCTTCTGGATAATTTTTTTATATTTTGTTTTCCTGACTATATTTGACTTTGCGAATATTTGTTCCTCCTCATCATCGGAATCTCCATCGGTACTACTGTCTTCATCCCCCGTAGCCTTGAATGATTTATATTCAGAAATTGTCCAACCCTCCGGAACCGATGTACTCATTACTATTAATAGCATTTTTTAACATCTCTTCTACCGGACTTTGTGGTACCCACTGGCTCCAGCGATCGTAGGCTTCATTCATCTGTCTGAAGGTGGTGTCATCGCCCGAGTATCTCTCAAATGGGGGACAGTCCTCTGGTTCAATTTCTTCTAAATCCTCTTCGTCTGAGGAATCGGAATCATATACCTCGGGGTAGAGAGATCCAATATTTTGACCGACTGTATACATTGCACAATACTTAATTGCGTATTCCATATCTTCTGGGAGCACCGTGTCACGCCCACACGCTTTGGAATATTCAGCCGCCAAGACCATACTTCTCTCAAGGACTGGGAGAAGGATGCCAATGAGAGCATTCTGTTGAGACTCCTCGTAGCCCCCCGAAGATTCACCAAATCCAGTTTTCATCATCTTTATTAATATTTCAAATCAAAAAGAGTTTGGGCAGTTCCCTCACTTACGCGAAGAATGTTGTGACTGAGAGCGTATACTCGGACTTGTCGTGCGTAATCTGCACAAGGTGTCAGACTTAGGTTGAGTATTTGTTCTTTTACAAGACTGAAATTGAGTTGTCCTGTGGGATACCACTTTTCGGGTTCAAGGGCAAAACTGTAGGAATAGAACCGTCTGATGAGTTGTGTCTTGGAGTGATGGATAGCTGCTTGAACCGCCTTGAGGAATATAACACCCCCTGTGTCTTGTGTAATTATTGGTTGTCCATCAAGGTCAAGTGTGAGATAGTCTAAGTTTTCATATAGGATATACTTACCACCTGTCTCTGCGAGGGTGTTATCATAGTCAAATGGTGTTATGAATTGCCCCTCGGCTGTGCCCACATCACCCTTTCTCTGAATCACAAAGTACAGCTCTCTCACTGGATTGTAAAAGTCCAACTTGAATTCAGCCTCCTGTATGGCTTGATCTACATCAAAGATATTTTGTTGAACTTGTGTGATGACATAGTCCCTCTTTTCATTCTCCACTTTGAGTCTCTCACAGGGATCGAGAAAGACAACTTCCGCACAAAGACTAAAATTCTTAAGATGAATACTTCCAGGTGTCACAGGTTGAAGTGAACCATCGGTACCTTTTATGATCAGGTGATCGTGATTGCGTATTTTGATTTCAACTTCAACTTCTTGTCTTTTGATGGCACAGATGGGTATAGCCAACTCTGGATTATTGTAAAAGTAGAATGGGAGATCCACAAAGAATTCATCCTCCTCATCTGCCCGACCAATTGAACCCAAGATATCCTTGTCTGAAACTCTTGTATCAATTGTCCGTTCTGGATACTTTCCAATGAGTTGTTTGAGAGCCCTCTGCTTTGTTTGTGTCACACAGTGTTCTGAATATATCTGAAGATAGTCACTCGTAATTCTCTGTATAATCTTACCACCCACAATGAGATCCACATATTCAATGAGGGCGTGTCCAATAGATTCTATAAATCTTGGGTCTGTGTAAAGCGCTGTAGAAATTGCAGGTAACGTCATCTTCACACTGAGTGTCATCAACAAGTCTCCAACATTTTGAGCCACCTTAAATTTGGCTTTACCACCAAAATCTGGAACAGTTTCTGAATCTATGTCTACATATTCTCTTGCAAAGTTTGAATGCTTCTTAAAACTTTGCAAAAAGTATGTATAGTCTGGGTCTATCGTAAAAAACCTGTCTTGAGCACCAGATGCCAAGAGCTGAACAACACCAGCCATTACTATTATAGCATTCTAAAATTTTAAACCAGCTAAACCACTTTCAATACGAAGTATATTGTAATTCACGGCGTATACTCTGGTATTATTGTCATCACTATCGTTGATTGGGTTTATGTGTACTGTAAGGAGTTTGTGAAAGATGCGACTCATATTAACTTGTCCAGTTGGGTAGTATTCTTCTGGTTTGAGGGCAAAGCTGTACATCCCAAACTCAGATTGTTTATAGTCTGTTCCTGGTACGTACTCGGGTGGACTAATGTGATGTTTGAGAGCTTGTTCATATACAATGAACTTTCTACCTCTATCAAAAACAATTTCATTATTGAATTGAAGTTTCACATTTGTGAGTATATTATATCTATTTGGGTAATTTGCCCTTACTGCTGCTTCAGACTGGGAGACAAAGAAGAGTTCCCTCACTGGATGTGAAAAGTTGACCATCACTGATTTTGTATTTTCTCCAGCCTTCATTAGAAAGTTTGACATCTGAACTTGAGTTACAACGTAGTCAAGTGGCCTTGACATCATATAGTTTCTCTCATTGTCAGTCAGAAAGACAAACTCTGTATCAAGGGAAAACTTTTTAAGATTTGCTGTAGCATTTTCTGGGGTAGCACCACTCACAAGTTGTGCGAGAGGTCTCAATTTTATCCGAACTTCAACCATCTGTTTCGTGAGCGCACACGTTGGTATGGCGAGGCTCGGATTACGGTAAAAATAGAATGGAAGATCCATAAAATATGTGTAGTCACCTGTGTGCCCGAGTGTTCGGCCGTGACTATTTAGGAAATAGACGGTCTGATCTATGTCATCATCTGTATTGTGGAGTTGTTGGTGGATATAGATGTACTCACCCGTAATCTTCTGAACAGTCTGACCACCAATGAGAAGCTCAGCACTTTCCACGAGATGTGATATGACAGATGGACACCATTCATACCCAGACGAGGGATCATCAAGTGTAACTTTGATCGTCATATTTTTAATCAGGTCACCCCTATCATTTGGAACACGACAGGTAATAGTTTTACCAAATGTTATGTCTCCATCAAACTGACTCTCAATATAGTTGATGGCAAACTTTGTATGTCTTCTAAAATTCATCAGGAAATATGAAAATTGTGGATCTCCTGTGAGCCATTGATCTTGAAGTCCAGTGGCAGCAAGTCTCAAGCGACCTGACATTCCTATAGTATGTGAGTAAAATTTTGCTAAATAAAACGGGACACTACTGTAGAATGAATCTTCAATTGAAGAAATTCAAACCCGAGAAGATGTCAGATGATCGGGTGTGTGTGTTTATTGGAAAGCGAAACACGGGTAAGTCGACGCTGGTCAAGGATATTATGTTCCACAAGAAACATATACCAGCAGGGATAGTCCTATCAGGTACAGAAGAGGGGAATCACTTTTATGGTGAGTTTATTCCAGACCTCTTTGTGTATGGCGAATACGATAGAGATGCTATAGAGCGGGTTATTTCCAGACAGAGGAAGATAGTAGGGACAAGGGGCAAAAGTATATACAATGGTGCCTTCATGCTGCTTGATGATTGTATGTATGACTCAAAGTTTCTCAAAGACACCTGTATTCGCCAATGTTTTATGAATGGTAGGCACTACAACATCTTCTTTATGCTTACAATGCAGTATGTTATGGATTTACCTCCAGCATTGAGAGCCAATGTTGACTATGTGTTTATACTCAGAGAGAATATCATCCAGAATAGAGAGAAGTTGTATAAATCATTCTTTGGCATCTTCCCCAGCTTTGATATGTTTTCAAAAGTGATGGATGCCTGTACGGAAAACTATGAGTGCCTCGTATTAGACAATACTGTAAAGTCTAATAAGATCACTGATTGTGTGTTTTGGTACAAGGCTAAAGTTAGGACTGGGTTTAGAGTTGGGAGCCCCAACCTTTGGAAACTTCACAGTAAGATGTACAATCCAAAGTATTTGGATCAGAAGGAGGACGACGCGAAGAAGGCAACTAAAAAGACGAACCTCAAGATCACAAAGACGAGATGACGAAGAGAAACTCTGTAACCTTTTTAGGACGATTTTTTAGATTACGCCCACCCTTGTAGCAACTATAGTCAATCTCAATTTTTTCGTATGTGTATGGTCTAAGGATGTCTTCCCATTCATTTGGGGTAATGAACCCCTCATTATTGTAGGACACCAAGGTATGTTTAGCTTTCTCAGTCGCGAGCCTCAAGGTAAGTTCCATAGCTTCCCTAATTTTGTTCTTATAATTGTACTGACTTTTGTTCCAGTCCCCAGGGATACCTGATACTTTTGAAACTGTATGAGGTCGCTCATTGGTACATAGGAGGTTAAGCATAAAATAGTTTGATCCATATGGATGTTGATTGTAGGGTGGATCCAAATAAATGAGATCCACTTTGGGGAGCTCCCTCAAGAAGTCACAGGCATCTTGACGCTTCACCTCAACTTCCCGAGCAGGTTCAAACCATATGGGACATTCAACTTCAATCTTCTTCGTGATTCTGTCCAGGGCGTGTCCACCTTTACCACCCCAACCACCTTTGTGAAACCCCTTGAAGACTCCAGACGTATTTGTATGAATGCTCGCCTTTACCAGGAGTGGTCCGAGGCAGTATGGTTTCAGATGGTCTGGAACATGCGTGTCAATATAGTCTAACATTCCATCAATCCTCCTCCCATTTTCGGGGGTATAAAACTGTCTCTCTTGTGACGCATACATATCAGTCACAAAACCAACTTTATCTGGACACCTATTCATTTCATTTATATGATGAACAATGTCATCTGTATCAGCCCAGGAGGGCGTCACCAAAAAACACTTTGAGAGAATTTCACAATATAGTTCAAGATCGTTTACATACAATTTTTTAGAGTGACCCAGTAACATTCTTGAGACAACTCCAGATCCAGAGAAGGCGTCGGCGCACGTTTGAGGTTGAAGTCTCTGTACAACGTCTTCAATTGTATTCACGAGTTTCCTCTTATTTCCAATGTATGTTATCATTGGTTGATGGACATAATCATTCATTCTTAGAGAATACTTGTGTGAAATCTCTAACTCAAAAACATAGGACTATACTAAATGGTAGATACCCTTAACCTGGCAGACAACGGCGATGGAATGGTGCCACTCAATGACAGTCGATCGACTTCGTTTGTGAATAAGGAAGCGTTTTCACAACCTGAAAAAAATGTGAGTGAAAATAAACAGACGATGGACTCCACCCCAATTAATGATCTCATGATGGAACCACCAATGATGATGGAAGAGCCCAGGATGCAAGGCATGATGCCACAAATGACCGCCCCACAACCCCAGGGTGCCTATGCGATGCCCCAAAAGGAGGCAAAGCCAGAAAGCAAGAACCCACTCAACCTCACGGACGATCAAATGATCGCCCTTGTTGCGGGTCTCGCGGCGGCTCTCGCGGTGTCTAAGCCAGTTCAAGACAAACTCGTCACTTCAATTCCCAAGTTCCTTAACGAACAGGGAAGCCGAAGTATGGTGGGCTTGGCTTCAACAGGTGTTGTTGCTGCGTTGGTCTTCTACATCGCGAAGGATTACATCGTGAAGCCTTGATTTGACTCCCAACCCATATTTGAATAGATTGAATTATCAATACCTGAATAATAGGTAATCAAAGCTCCTCCAGCAAATGCTGCCATGAGCAAGGCACTCAACTTAAGTGTCTTGCTTCTGTCACTCCCGTATTCCTTTACTGCATCCTTCGTATCACTCGCTAAGAGGTTGATAACATATGTAATCAAGAACGCAATCACCGTTGTTGAAATCATAAAAAGTCTGTCGACTGCAAGTCTTGGAACATTTCCAATGATGTACCTCAAGAGATTTGGAACAACAAGTGTCATCACGATGAGATTCATATAGTAATTTGTACTCATGTGTGGTATGATGGTCATTCCGTATATCATTAGATAATACGCGATCACTGTCAATACAACGGAGAGTGGCGTCTTCATTTAATGTAGGACAAGAAGATTATTTATCCTGAACGTGTTGTCCACAGAACTTGGTTCGTTCAGGGATCTTTTCATAGATACCCAACTCCACGCACATGTCACGAAGTTCAAGGTAATTATTCCAGAACTGGTCTGAATGTGAGTACTCATCAACTGTACAGTGTGCCAATTCGTGTATGAGAACGTGGAATATTTCATTTGGCTTACCATCAAGGCATAGAGCAATCTCCTGCCCCTTATTTGTATTGTAGCCAACGGTATCACTCATAGAGTGAAATCCCGTGAGTGGCACACACCGAACTAACATTTGATATTTGGAGTGACCTGTAGACGCGATGTGTTCACGGAGGATGCGGTACTTCTCCTTGACCTCGGTGAGTTCCTGGGGTTCCCTAGTTTGGGAGAGTATCCAAAAGTTGAGGAGCAACAATACAATGAATGCGATCATCTCTTATATACAAAGATAAATTTGCTATACAGTTCTGAGATTGGGTTTCCTGTGAGACCCTCCCACAATTCTAATGTAAATCCCATCTCCTCCAAGTGTGTGACGAGGAGATCGCGATACGCTATTGGTTCTGTTTTGGGTCCATCGGCATAAAATGGGGTATCCACCAGGTGTACATACAACTTTTCACCGTAGCCACCATTGCCGTGGGTCTTCATGAGGAAGAAATTACCCATATCATCTTGGAGAGGTGTCCTAAATATGATCTTTTCTGAATCTGGTATAATCCCCACAAGACGTCCACCGGGTTTCATTCTCTTCTTAATTTCTCTCAAAGAACTAAAAAACTTTCCCTGTGATTCAAATATATAGTGAAGTGAAAAGTTGTAGCACACAATATCAAACTTTCTATTGGGGCAACTATGAATATCCCCCTCATAGAAGTTCACCCGCATGTGCATATTTTTCGCGCGGCTCTTGGCCTCTACGAGGGCTGATGGCTCTGGGTCGCACATACTCATATTTGCCCCACACTTATGCCACTTTTGAAGATCACCACCGAAACCACATCCAACATCTAAGATCTGACTACCCTCCCTAGTCACACTCTGTATGAGTTCCCTCTTGGCATTGTTATGGTTTCGTCGGATCTCCTCCATCTTATGAACATCTGGTTTCATTTCTTTTACTTAGGAACTCCAATGTCAAAAATATATTCCACGCGTGACAAGGGTAATGTTACCCACAGTTGTCCACTCATTGATCCAGTTATAGTAGCCTTAAATGGTCCACCAATCCTACTCACATAGTCACCAGGCTTTCCATTCTTATTTGGTTCCCATTCTAGATCCCCGACGTTACAGTTATTAGCCTTAATTATAAGTAACTTATATGTACCGTCAAACTTGTCACCCTTCGATAACATGAAATGATAATCACAATGTCTTTTGCTCAAATGATCCAACTTTTCTTCCAACGTTTTAAAACTTGTAGTTCTTGAAGAGCTGAACTGAACACATTCACCCAATTTATGCGTTCGGTTATATGTAATGACGCCGGATTTACATGATATTCTTGAATTTTCAAGTGAAACAATTCTCATATCTTCACCAATCTTATGTGAATTATCCGGTTTCCATGTTGTCTCGTATCCTATTTCATTAAAAGATTTAGATAAAAGTTCTTCCCATATAGTTCCAGTAATAGGTTGACAAAGTAAATTATGAAAAGCTTTTATATTTTTTTCTACCACAGTCGTCAAATCTTTTATAATTGAAAGAAGCTCATCTGGTGTACCCTCGTCGTGTGTCATACATCTCAATAGACTTAAAACTTTAATTCACTTATATGATATGACGGTAATCCACGGCGATGTTTTGGAAACACTTAGGAGCTTAAATAATGAAAGTGCTCAAATTGTTATAGCTGATCCACCCTATAATATAGGGAAAGACTTCGGAAACAAAAGCGACAAACAACCCATGGATGAATATCTTCGTTGGTGTGATGAATGGATTGAGGGGTGTCTACGCATATTAAGAAAGGATGGTACAATGTTTATTTATGGTTTCAGTGAGATACTGGCATTGATATTATCAAGAATTCCACAAAATATAAATAGACGATGGTTAGTTTGGCACTATACAAATAAAAATGTCCCTTCTCTCCGTTTCTGGCAAAGATCACATGAGAGTATAATTGTTTTGTGGAAGGATGACAAGGTCTTTCACCGAGATGATGTCAGAGAACCATACACAGATGGTTTTGTGAAAGGTGCTGCGGGTAAACAAAGAAAGGCGACAAAGGGGCGATTTTCAAATGGGGAAAAGACTACAACATATACAGCTCATCCAGCCGGTGCACTGCCAAGGGATGTCATTAAAATCCCAGCACTTGCTGGTGGCGCCGGTAAAAATGAAAGAGTAAATCATCCAACACAAAAACCTCTTGCTCTATGTGAGAAACTCCTAAAATCGTGTAAACAAGATCCAGAGAATGGCTTTGTTTTTGTGCCGTTCGCGGGATCTGGGAGTGAATGTATAGCTGCTAAAGAATTAGGTCTTCCATTTGTGGCTGTTGAACTTAATGAGGAATATGTAAAGCTTATACGCGAACGACTTGAAACTCACGGCAATTTAAGTTGTATATCTTCCGAACCGAATACAGATGATGGAAGCCAGTTGAATAAATAATAATAGACGTGTCCACTTCCCCGAATAAACTTCAGTTTCTCTAGGTCATAGTCCTTTTGTCCTATGTCTAGAGTATTGAACACATCATACCCTTGATTTCTCGCAAGAATGAACGCGTCGTTGTAGACATCGCCAACCATATAGAAGGCGTACACTTGCTTCACGGTATCGGTGCCATCTACACGATCGTATGGAATCTCATAGAAGGAGATAAAGTCGTCGGTCTCATCATTCACATATGAGTGAATTGGGAGTATCCAATGTTTTACCCAATCTTTATCAATGTGGGGTGCAACTTTGAACTCCTTAAAATATTTTTCCAATACTCGGGTAACTTTTGGAATATCCTTGGTGGTCATTCTTCTAAATTGGGAGTTTCCCCGAATTTCAAAGTATTTTTCCCTCAACCGATCTGTGTGGTAAAACCCTGTCTTGACGAGTCTCTTGACATTAAGGAAGCGGTGCCAATAGGAACTTTTTGCTACAGACCCTGGTATTTTCGTGACTGCTGTGTACATCGCCTGCCAAATGTCATTGGTATTGGCAATCCTCTTGATCTCACTGATGAGTATTGGCGCAAAGCCTCTGTCCCGATGGTCTGGGTGGACACATAGAAAATTGATTTGAACCATTGGAAGTATGTCTTCACAGACACGCACTTTGATGGGAACACTTGAAATATATCCAATGAGCACACCAGTCTCATCGTGGCGAATACCCTTATTTTCGTAACCTGGGGTCTCAGCCGCCCATTTGAGGGTCTCTAGGGAATAGGATAATCTAAAAGTGTCATCACCAACATAATGATCATTCAAAAGTGTGTGGGCCTCCTCAAGTTTTGGATGATCCCACGAAAATCCCTCGGGGAGTTCAATAGGTTCGTGGACAATCACCCTTTCATTTTCAATATCTTTACCACTCTCATATGAGATACCTTCTTGGGGTACGGGCTGTTTATCCCAAAATGTCCTCATGTGTAATACAAATGGCTTAAAGTTTTAAGCATAGTGTAACACATAATATCATGTCTCTCGAACAAGATTACACCACTGTCCCTGGTCAATTGTATGCATGCCTCTCCGTTGTAGGCCCAGAAGCACCACAGAAGAATGATAAGTTTGGGATCAAGATTCGTGGCGCCTTTGCCTCTCGTGATGAAGCTGCTTCTCATGCGAAGAGACTTCAAAAGGAAGACTCAACATTTGACATCTACGTCGTTGACATGTACAAGTGGCTTCTCATCCCACCAGATCCCCTCAAGATTGAGGATGTCCACTACCAAAATGAAAAGTTGGAGGAAATCATGTCTGGATACAAGGAAAACCAAGCCGAAGCGACCCGAATGTTCAACGATCGTAAGCGTGACATGATGGAAGCGAAGTCCTATATCAAGCCAGGTGACGAGAACTCACTCTTCTACACCAAGCCAGATGAACCCCCGGTCAGCCACCCAGCCGAGGTTCTTGAACGCCTCAAGAAGGAAAAGCCAGACGCGTCCATGGAAGACCTTGTCAAGGAAGCTGACGCTGTGGTTGCTGCTGAAATTGAACAGCGACGCAAGTGGCGCGAGGAGCAAGCGGCCTCCTCTTCCACAGACGCCACAATTGAAGAGTCTAAGGATGAGGGTGAACCAGAAGTATCATCAGCGTAAAATAAATATTAGTTAATTTTAAAACAAAATGTGGAAAATAATTCTAACCATCATTTTGACAAGTGCGTTCTTTATTTTGTTTTTTGAACCAGGTGGAAGGATACTTTCAAAAAACAAAAGTGAAAAAATTGAAGTGAGTACAGCCGATGGATTTATCGAAGATACTCGTGACGCGTTTATCGTACCTGTATATCCAACTCAACTTATAAATCGTGACATCACAGGGAAGGTTATCCCAATGTATGGGGATATTGGTACTTTTACTGGATACTCAAGCGTACCTGAGGATCACTGGTTGCATGGTTTTCCCCATGAAAAAGCCTAATAAGAATACAGCAAATGCCACGATCCACGTAGTCTTTTCTATGCCACTCAGAAAATCTGGCTTTTCTTGGGGTGGGTAAAATTGTTGTTGTGGATACATCATCTCCGAAGGTTGAAAATAGTATGGTTGTTCCTGTTGTATGGGTGTACTATCTTCATTCTTCTCGTCATTTTTAAATGGATCATTTATGGGATCATATTCAATTGGATTTCCTATATCAGTTTCCATTTTTTAATATAGCCCCTGTTTTTTTTAAGCGTCTTCTTCCTCACTTTCATCGTCTACCACAAAATCTTTGAGACTTCCCTCATCATCGTCATCGTCGCTATCATCATCTGAATAATACTCATCGTCTGTATCAATATCTGAATCAAAATCGGAGTCGTGTTCGTCGGGTAAATAATCATCTTCTAATATGGTCTCTTCTGGTTTATACAATTCTGGTTTCTTTATCTGGCGTCCCGATCGTGTTCTGGTTTGCACCATTTAAATAAATAAAGACTCCTGCCTTTTAAGTATCTTTTCTTGTATTTCTTCTCTAAAATCAAAGTCTGCATACAATGCGAGCTCTTCAAGGGCATTTTGAGCGTCTATACGACGACCCTCGCGTGTGTACTGTAGATACTCCTTGTAGAGTTGTGGATGAATACCAGAATACATATGAAATTCATCAACCTCTGGGGCTATGGTTGGAAATTCAATATCGTTGACGAGCTTCGCTACCAGAAAGGCAGTCACACCAACGAGAATGAGAGCCATTCGTCTACTGTTGTGGGTTATTTTTTTTAAGAGCCTCCCTGACAGTGCCACTGAGTTCGTGTGTTCTGGCAGTACTCTTTGTACATTTGGGGCATTTTTGAGTTATTGTGTTCCCCTTGATCGCGTAGGACATTACGATACCATCCTCGTGAGTACCTCTAATTGTTTCACAATGTGTTAAAGTTGTGAGTGCTATGAACCCATTTTTCTGTCGTGTTATGCTCACAACTCGAGTTCCCTCTGGACACTTCATACACTTATGCATAAATATCTCAAGGGGTGTCTTCACATCAGTCTGTTTGATTTGGGGCTTTTCTACAAACTTCTTGATCTCTGGACACTTCTTGAGGTCTTCCTTCTTGGGATACAATTTGTCAACAATGGTGGGGGTGAGGGTGTGCTTCCGACCATAGAAGTCCTTACAGAAACCGTCGCGTCTACCCCGAATTGTCTCACACCGACAGAAACACTTTTGAGCAATCACAGATCCACTGATATGAAACCATACGTGATTAGAACTGTGACCCCTCTTGAGGTTTTCACAATACTTGGAGTTTGTTGATACGAGATATGTCTCCTTGTGCTTGAAGAGTTTCGTAACTATGGCACTGCCCTGACCCTCCATATTTTTCTGAATGAAGTGTTCAATGAGACCCTTGAGTTCATCATTCTCAATTTCATCTGCGGTCTGTGCCGTTGTGAAAGACCCCTCCTTAATTACCGAGGAGGGTGGCTCTACTGTGATATGTTGAGGTTGATCCGTCCTAATGGAGGACATCTTGAGGATATCCAAGTTTGGTTGTGGATCAATCTTTGTCAATGTACTGAGAGGGCCGTGATTGTACATAAATAGGGGAAGGTATGCGACTTGTACAATCTTCCCTGTGCCCCGACACTCTGGACATCCCTGACCACCACATGGGGTGTGCTTTGCCATCTTGTGAGACCATGGCATACGGAAACCACTCCCTTTGGACTTTCTCCGAGCATCTCCATACACGGCGACATCTATGATTTCATTCCAATCTGTAGCACCCTTAGCCCTCGAGAGAGCCACAAGGATATGTTCCCTAAGGGCAAGGGCTGAGGATTGATCTACAACAAATCCTGGCCAATTGAGATGAACCCCAGTCTTTGTATACTGACCAGCCATCTTGGGTGGGGAGACAGAAATGAGACATTCCTTACCCCCATGGCGCTTGACTTTGTCACATATAACCTTACAGATGTCCTGGATCTCATCAATTGTGAGAGACTTGGTATCCTTGTAGTCAATGTCCACGAAAAAGTTGTACCGAGGGCTCTTCTGTTCAACGACAAAGAGCTTCTCACCTAAACGGACAGCTTCAATATACTTTTCGTGGAACTCGTTCAATTTATCAAATGGCACGGAGAGGACACCACCGTCCATGAGCACATGTGATAGATTGGTTGCATTATTCAATTTTTGTTCTTTGCACCACTTTTTAAACATACCTGTGTATCGGGTCTATCCTCTAAACCACCCCATCACAGAAACATCTGGAAACTCCTTGGGTGATTCGGCCAACTCCTTCTTTATCGTAAGGAGTTCATAGACCGTCTTTTCTTCATTGTCCTTTATCCATTCCTCAACCTCCTCTGAACATAGGCCACGATGTGACTGGAGGAGTTCTCCAATCTGCATTAAAATATAAGCTTTTGACTTCATTCTACTTTATAGAGAATGTTTTTCTATTGAGAGAAGTCACACACGAATAAAACTCCGGATTTTTAACAATATTATCCACAATGCGTCTCCACTGCTTGCGGGTATTAAACTCCTCGAGGGTATCAAAACTCATATAGTCATTTTCGTCATAGGTCTTTTTTATGGGTTGTTTATTAAACTTTTTGAGGTTTGTCTTCTGCTTCTCTTCATAAAACTTCTTGACGAGCACCTGTTGTTGTGAACGAGTGTAATCCACGAAGAAGACATACACGTTATATTCCAAGTCGACGGTGGGGCTCTCCTTCACCGTGAACTTGAACTCTGTATACTCACCACTCTTGAGGGCAACCACTCCACGGGTCTCTTCCTCCAATTCCCGAAGGGCACAGCGGAGGGGGTTAAAGATCTCCCTCCGTCTACACCCCCCTGTTACAAATATCCAATCCTTGAACCTCCGATCCCTCACCGTGAGAAATCGGGGCTTGTCGTCAGCAAAGCTGACCGGTATCGCTATAGCTTTGTATTTTTTCATTGCGCATTCGCAAGTTATAATAAGTGAATATGTTTATTCCTCCTTCTTTTCTTCGGTGTCTACCTCCTTCTTCTCGGCAACTGGCGCAGGTACGGGTTCTGGTTCAGGGGCACTGAGACGTTGAACCACGTGGGCTGAGAAGTTCTTGAGATTTTCAACATCTTGTTTGGCCTTATTCATCTCTCTGAAGAGAAAGATAACACCAGCGATTGCGACAATTGTCGCAATCATCATGAGGGTTTCGCGGTCCATTTGAATCATTATAGGTTACTGTCGTCTCTTCCTTTTAAGTAAGGACGCCCATATTGGTTCTGCCTGATGGTGGACATTCATATGGACTTTGGGCAAATTGCACGGCTTCGTAATGCGTAGGTTCGCAAGACTTTTGGGTTGATGGTGTTGGCATGCCAACATACTTTTCAAGTGTCCTGGATTTGGGATCGTACGTCAATACAAAAACGATGGCGAGGAGAAAGAGTATCTTCCACATTGCGGGTTATTAATTAGTTAGAATATAAAAGGCCACCCATACCATTCTCAACACGGAGAATGTTATAGTTCACGGCATAGATGTCGTCATCACAGTCGCGGGTATCATTGACGATACGGGCTGAGTCGAGACGAGAGAAGTTGAGAGACCCGGTGGGTTGGAGCTTACCAGTATCCAAGCAGAATGGGTACACGAAGAGTGTCTTGAGGGTCGCTGGCTTGGCAGAGTTGGTTGTGTGGAAGTAGAGTGGGACGTGGGAGAAGTTTGGATCGGCAAACTTGAAGTCGGCCACATCGGTACCGTTAATTTGGAGCTTGAGCTTGTTATCGTCGTTAAGGATTTCAAGGGCTGACGCCTTACCCGCCGCGAGGTACTTCACTGGGTGGTTGAAGTTGAGCTCCTGGATCTTGGTGAGGGAGGCCGTCGCCTTTTGGACTTGGGTGATGATCATATTTTGTGGGTTGGAGGCGAAGAATTCACGCTCTTGGGTATCCAAGTACACGTAGTTGGCGTACACATCCCACTTGTCAGTGGCCGCCGCGGAGCCCCAAGTAATACGAAGTTCCACATCGTGGTACTGGAGGGCAATGAGGGGAAGGGCGGTTTGGAGGTTTTCGCAGAAAGCGAAGCGGAGTGGATAGAAACGGGAGGTGTTGGCACCACCGAAAAGGTCACCAGAAACCGACTTGGAGGAGTTTGTGGCCGAGAGCACTGGGGCAATGAGAGTAGAGTACGTGGAGTCTTGGTCGTCAATGACTTGACCACCCACAAGGAGTTCAACCTTGGCAATCTTGGTGCGCCAGTCGGCAGCACTGTAGCCCACGGCAGCTGAGCCGTTGTTGGGGGCGAGGTACACATAGCTGAGGAGATCCCCCTTGCGTTCAAAGCGGATCGTGGACATACCCCCATTGGACACATTCCCCTGGATCACTTGGCGTTCCACGGTCTGGGAGAAGTTTGTGTGTCGCTTGTAGGTAGAGCGGAAAAAGCTAATTTCGGGTGAGCCGACAAGGTGCGCATCCTGAGCACCGACAGCCACGAGTTGGGCAATACCACCAGACATTTTATAGTATAGCGAGAGTTTTTTTTAAGCTTGGCAAAGTCAGAGATTTTACAAAGGTTAGATACGGATCTTATCAAATTGGTGTTTGATAAGGTCTTTTTTATGTACGAGTGACTGCGTCGCTCGGGACACACCCACATTATACAAATGAATTATTGAATGGTACGGTGGGGTACACAGCAAATTTGTGGACTTATGAAAAGATTGTCGCGTGACCACGATCCTGTAAGACTTGGGATCTAGTCGGTTTGAATAAAGTGTTTTGATGTATGGGTAACTGTATTACTCGGGAGGAGTGGGCCACACGGGGTTTGCGGGATCTGTCGTGTTTGCAGGGAGGTCGCGAAGGGAAGACATGTACGCCTTCCATTCGTCCGACACCTGGGTGTCTGTGGTAAGAGCTTTTATGACAACCCAATCGGATTCCGCGAGTCGCTTATTACGTTCTTTACGAAGGATAATCCAAGGCTCGGCATCCACAAGTTCTTTAAATTTCGTCTCAAACGCTTCTTTTGATGGTTTCACATAGTCCTCAGGAAGCGTAATGCCTTCCCATTCCGGTGCCCATGCATATGCGCCAGTTATACTTTCAACACCCAACAGACTGAGTAGTGCATCATGGGCAAGATTAGCTTTCCTGAGAGGATCCAAATCCATGGTTATATTAACTGGACAAAAAAAATCCACAGACTCCGTTACCACCATCATTGGGATCCGAAAACAAGCCTCCGGTGCTGATAGTTACTCTAAAGTTGTTACCACTAGCCATATATACGATACAAGTACCCGCTGTATTCACTACACTAACTGAACTAAATGGTCGGTCATGTGTATATACATTATTTACTCTAAATTCAAGTCGGAGATTACCTGAGATGCTCATTCCATACGCATGAAACACATAATAACCACTCACGGGGGCGGTAAATAAACCAGTTGAGGAATTATACGCATTTTGAGGATTTGTATGTACGGTGTTCCAAATGATGTGTGTCCCAGCAGAGAGATTGCCGCCTCTCCATGAAGCTGAGAAACATCCGGGATTCCCTCCGATAATTGTCCCATTGAATCTCGCTGCACCATTCACATCCAACTTGTACGCCGGTGCGTTCGTCCCAATACCGACGTTGCCATTCACGTCAATCCGAAGTCGTTCACCGCCATTTGTCCCAATGACATACGTATCATTACCTGGAAACCCAAAATATGTATTGGTATCACCCGCGTGTTTAATGTATGCAGGCATAGTAGCATTTGAAGAGCTTATGTTGGCGGCTGAACCCGTTATATTAGCTCCAATCGTATTCGTTGAGGAGTTATATGTGAGGTTGGTGTCTGTGAAGAGGGCTTTATCTCCGGCTGCGGCGTCCTCTACAAATGGAATATAGTCTGCATTGTTAGTAGCATTTCTAGCTGTGAATGCAACTGTATTCGCATTGTTCGCGTGCGTCGCGTTAGTCGCGCTGGTCGCGCTGGCCGCAAAGGTCGCGTTGGTCGCGGAACCCGCGCTGGTCGCGTAGGTCGCGTTGCTCGCAAATGCAGCATTACCCGTTATACTAGCTCCAATCGTATTCGTTGAGGGGTTATATGTGAGGTTGGAGTCTGTATAGAGTGCGTAGTCCCCCGCTACATGAGAAGATACAAACGCAATATAGTCCGTCTCATTGGTAGTATCTCTATCTGTGAATGCAACTGTATTCGCATTGTTTGCGTGCGTCGCGTTGGTCGCGAAAGCCGCGTTGGTCGCGGAACCCGCACTGGCCGCGTAGGTCGCGTTGGTGGCGAAAGCCGCGTTACCCGTTACATTACCCGAAACATTACCCGTTACGTTACCCGAAAGGTTAGCTGCAAGCTGGTTCGTTGAGGGGTTATATGTGAGGTTGGAGTCTGTATAGAGCGCCTTGTCCCCCGCTGTATGAGAAGATACAAACGCAATATAGTCCGTCTCATTGTTAGTATCTCTATCTGTGAATGCAACTGTATTCGCGTTGTTCGCGTGCGTCGCGTTGGTGGCCGCATTCGCGAAGGTCGCGTTGGTGGCGGCACCCGCATTGGCCGCGTAGCCCGCGTTGGTGGCGGTACCCGCATTGGCCGCGTAGCCCGCGTTGGTGGCGTAGCCCGCGTTACCCGTTACATCACCCGTTACGTTACCCGAAAGGTTAGCTGCAAGCTGGTTCGTTGAGGGGTTATATGTGAGGCTAGAGTCTGTATAGAGTGCGTAGTCCCCCGCTGTATGAGAAGATACAAACGCAATATAGTCCGTCTCATTGTTAGCATCTCTATCGGTGAATGCAACTTTATTCGCAGCATTTGCATGCGTCGCACTGGTGGCGAAGGTCGCGTTGGTGGCCGCATTTGCGAAGGTCGCGTTGGTCGCGAAACCCGCACTGGTCGCGTTGGTCGCGAAAGCCGCGTTACCCGAAACATTACCCGTTACATCACCCGTCAGGTTACCCGTTACGTTACCCGAAAGGTTAGCTGCAAGCTGGTTCGTTGAGGGGTTATATGTGAGGCTAGAGTCTGTATAGAGTGCGTAGTCCCCCGCTACATGAGAAGATACAAACGCAATATAGTCCGTCTCACTGTTAGCATCTCTATCTGTGAATGCAACTGTATTCGCATTGTTTGCGTGCGTCGCGTTGGTCGCGAAAGCCGCGTTGGTCGCGGAACCCGCACTGGCCGCGTAGGTCGCGTTGGTGGCGAAAGCCGCGTTACCCGTTACATTACCCGAAACATTACCCGTTACGTTACCAGTTACGTTACCAGAGAGGTTAGCTCCAATCGTATTCGTTGAGGAGTTATATGTGAGGTTGGAGTCTGTATAGAGCGCCTTGTCCCCCGCTGCATGATCCGCTACAAACGCAATATAGTCTGTATCATTGACAGCATCTCTATCTGTGAATGCAACTGTATTCGCGTTGTTCGCATGCGTCGCGTTGGTCGCGAAGGTCGCGTTGGTCGCGAAAGCCGCGTTACCCGAAATATTAGCTCCAATCTGGTTCGTTGAGGGGTTATATGTGAGGTTAGAGTCTGTATAGAGCGCCTGAGCACCGGTTGTACCCTTTGATACTGGAATGTAATCTGTTTCATTGGTGGTTGTCGCCGCGAGATTCACCTTATCTGTACCAACTGTAGACGTAACGGTTCCGGTTACTGATAAGCCACCGACGATCTCAACATCCCCTGAAAATGTCTGGATATTTGTTGTAGCCATCTATTACTATTACAGTATAATTTTTTTGATTGGGTTTCCCTCAAGAAAATTATAGTGTTTTGTACTGAGAAATGTGATTAGTATGCAAATGTTACTTCTGTACCCACACCTTCATTTATTGATACAACCCGACCATTGGGGTGGGCTGAAATATATTCAATAAATATATTGTAATTACCAGGTCCAGAAAGATTTGTAGTGGGTTTTAATACAACCGTTGTTGTCGTGGTAGTCACCGCAGAATCCCAAGGATTTGTACTTGCACTACCAAAGATAGCTTGTGGACCTTTGGCGATTGCAAGAGGTGTACCGCCAGTTCTGTGGCCACCCCCAACTTCAAGGGATAGGGTACTGATTTCGGCATCATCTTCTATGAGATGTGCCACGATCTTTGCGTAGAAAACGTGTTCACTAAATGTAATTGTTAATGTTGCATTTGCTATTGTTTGAGCATCTACATACACGCCTGCGTACGAATACGTCTTCTTTGTCACACCACCCGTGTTTGTAATGAGACCATCAGTGATGTACATATTTGTAGTGTGAATGTTTGAAGCTACACCCAAACCTCCAGCTATTATGACTGCACCCGTTCCAGTTCCTGTAGATTGTGTTGTGTCTGTTATCGTAAGACTATCCGCCTCCACATCCTCAAGGTTTGCATTGGCACCATAGAGGGCACCTTGGATACCAACCCCACCCGTGACTCGAAGAGCCCCTGTCGTTTTTGAGGACGATGCAGTTGAATCGGTAATATTAACACTATCAGCCTCCACATCCTCAAGGTTTGCATTGGCACCGTATAGGGCACCTTGGATACCGACGCCACCTGTGACTTTGAGAGCCCCTGTCGTTTTTGAGGACGACACTGTCCCATTTGTTACTGAGGTTACCCCATCAAAGTTACCCGCGGCACCGTATAAGGCACCTTGGATACCAACCCCACCCGTAACTCGGAGAGCCCCTGTAGTTTTTGAGGACGAAGCAGTTGAATCGGTAATATTAACACTATCCGCCTCCACATCCTCAAGGTTTGCATTGGCACCATAGAGGGCACCTTGGATACCAACTCCACCCGTGACTTTGAGAGCCCCTGTCGTTTTTGATGTAGACGCCGTCCCATTTGTTACTGAGGTTACCCCATCAAAGTTACCCGCAGCACCATAGAGGGCACCTTGGATACCAACCCCACCTGTGACTTGTAAAGCCCCCGTCGTTTTTGAGGACGACACTGTCCCATTTGTCACGGAAGTAACACCGTCAAAGTTACCCGCAGCACCATAGAGGGCACCTTGTATACCAACCCCACCTGTGACTCTGAGAGCCCCCGTCGTTTTTGAGGACGATGCGGATGCATTTGTTACTGAGGTTACCCCGTCAAAGTTACCCGCAGCACCATATAGGGCACCTTGGATACCAACTCCACCTGTAACTTGTAAAGCCCCTGACGTCTTACCTGTAGCCGCCGTAGTATCACTAATACTTACGCTATCCGCTGATAACGCTCCAACATTAGAAGTTCCTCTTACATCCAAATCAAATCCAGGTGTGATCGTTTTGATACCCACACGTTCACCAAAAGTACCAGTTTCATTTACTGTTAGGTTGTTTTGTACCAATGTATTGCCGAGCAAATCAATTCTGAGTTGAGTGCCATCCGCGTGTTGATAGTGTAAAATGTGGTTATCTGTAAATGTGTTTTGTGTGTATCCCACGGAAAATCTGTGTTCATCGGCGTGATGAATGAGGGCAATATTGGCGAATGTACCATCGTCTTGGTGTTCTATGATAAAACCGCTATCCAAACCAGTCGCGCTATTGTTTGCACCCACACCAAATATTCTATCTGAAATGGTGATAGAAGTTGATGAAATAATTGTTGTGTTACCACCGAGTGTAATGTTACCCAAAAACTCAGCTTCACTCGCGGAGATTATATACTTACCCTCATTTGTAACATATACGGGCGACTTTACAAAATATCCATTTGTGTCAACCATTGGTAAGTACTTATTGTTGGGGTCTATGAGACCTGCGACTGAGATATTACTGGTCACATTCACATTCCCAGTTGTTGTGAGACCCGTCACGTTAATCGTGTTTGACACGGTATTCCCAGTATTCACAACCTGCGCAAGGGTTTGAAACTTAGTTGGCAACTTCATTGGATCAATCTTTCGAAGGTCATTATTCTCAGAATTGACATATACATAGTTGACACTCGCATTACTTGTTTCAATCACGGCATTTGGAATATCGTTGGAACGACCCACACCTGTGACAGATACAATACCAGAATTTGGATGTCCCTTTACGACCACACCAATATTTTGAATGAGATCGGTCGCGCCATATGGTTTCACATTTGAAAGAACACCCGCGGTAACGTTACTCACATAGACGGTTTCACCAGTTTGGAAATTATCTGTATTCACTCCATCGGCACGTCCGAACGTCACGATGAGACCCTGACCATTCACAGTAAAATCTTGGTACGCGAGACCAAGGGCGGGCATTGTGGTACTTGAATCAGCTCGCGCCTTCCGAATAGAGAATGTATTGTTTCCAACCGTACCCGTCGCATACACAACGTCACCTTTATCAATGACCTCCTCTGCCATTGCGTAGAGGAATGTGTGGTCTTGAAGTTGGTTCGTCCAGTTGGAACCATCATACACAAGCATATCTTCATTGGCGAGTGCCTTTTCCCCTATGACAACATTTGCCAACTGATCCAACTTGACGCCAACATTTGACGTAAGATTTGTCTTGAGTGCAGTTGTTGCATTTGTAAGATTTAATACACCCGAAATACTGGTATTCCCAGTCGTGAGTACATTACCAGCAATTTCAATATCCTTTTGTGCGTACACATTTGCAGACACAGTAAGTTGATCCCCAATTGAAACATTTTGGGACACATATACGTTCCCAGATATGAGAAGGTCTCGGTGTCCCACAATATTTCCAGTTGTGTTAACATTCCCAGATACAAGGAGATCCTTATAGGCTATAACATTACCATCAATATATGTGTTACCTATAATTTCAATATCCTTACCGGCATACACATTCCCCGATATTGTCAACTCCTTAGTGATAGTCACGTTTTGGGAGACATATATATTCCCAGAGACGCTGAGATCTTTATAAGTTACGATATTACTATCGGCGTATACAGCACCCAAGACCTCAATATCTTTACCAGCATATATATTAGCAAATACGGTCAATTCTTCAGAAACTGAAACATTTTGGTAAACGAAAGCATTGCCACTAATTAGTATATCTTTTTGAGATACAACATTTCCATCAACATACACAGCACCTGTAACTTCAATATCTTTTTGTGCATACACATTTCCGGATATAGTGAGCTCCTCAGTCACACTCACATTCCCGGAGATGTAGGCATTGCCGGTGAGAGTGAAATCCTTATAGGCCACCACATTACCATCCACGTAGACGTTACCCACAACCTCAAGATCCTTGTTGGCGTAGACATTGTTGCTAATAGTGAGCTCCTCGGTAATAGAAACATTCCCAGAGACGTAAGCATTACCAGTGAGAGTGAAATCCTTGTAGGCCACCACATTACCATCCACGTAGACGTTACCCACAACCTCAAGATCCTTATCTGCGTAGACATTGTTGCTAATAGTGAGCTCCTCGGTAATAGAAACATTCCCGGAGATGTAGGCATTGCCAGTGAGAGTGAAATCCTTATAGGCCACCACATTACCATCCACGTAGACGTTACCCACAACCTCAAGATCCTTGTCAGCGTACACATTGTTGCTAATAGTGAGCTCCTCAGTCACACTCACATTCCCAGAGACGTAAGCATTACCAGTGAGAGTGAAATCCTTGTAGGCCACCACATTACCATCCACGTAGACGTTACCTACAACCTCAAGATCCTTGTCAGCGTACACATTGTTGCTAATAGTGAGCTCCTCGGTAATAGAAACATTCCCAGAGACATAAGCATTACCCGTGAGAGTGAAATCCTTATAGGCCACAACGTTACCACCCACGTAGACGTTCCCATCAACAAGAAGATCCTCGTGTGCGTAAATATTAGCGTCCACGTGGGTGAGACCATAGACGTGAACATTGATATCCTCATCCGTTTTGGGTACAAAGGTCTTATCCGTGGGGTTTGCGTCGGTGTAACCAATAGCAAATTCGCCAGTCTCCTCGCGATACCCAATGACAACATTTGACAACGCGTCTGGACGATGCATAAGGATACCCAAATCAAGGGTTGTATCCACAGATGTGTTATTTTGTCCAAGTTCAATGAGGGCATCCTTGATGGCTGTATTCTCTGTATAGATGATAGTCGTATCTCCATTAACTCTGAGATTTCCATCGACTACGAGATCACGTAAGATGGCAACATTGCCAGAAACAACCAAAACGTTTGAACCAAACTCGTCAATGTAGAGATTTGAACCAACACTCACGGTGTGTTGGGGTAATAAGTTTGATATACCAACATTTGAATCTGTGACAAAACTAGTGCCATTAAAATCCACACCCCCACCTACGAACTGAACAGTATTTGATGTTGCATTTGCACGATTTACGGCGAGGGAGAGGGTTGCACCACCGACGAGAGCATTTGCGGATTCGCCGGATTCTGTAATTTCCTTGGTAACTTTGTCATACATCAGAAGTACAACTTCTGGTGGTGTAAAATCAGGTCTGTTCCTGATAGGCGATAAATACACTGCGTTTTCATTTATTGCTGGAACCAGTGTATTACTCGCGTTGAAGACAATGGTATTTTCCGCCTGATCCGTGGAGTCAGGTACATTCTTACCAAACCGAATCTTGGTAGATCTCTCTACTGCGGGTAAGTTCTTGACCATTTAATATAGGGGGGTAAATTAATTTGCGTAGAGGAGCCCAGCCATCCCATTTTGTATACGAAGGATGTTGTAGTTAACGGCATAAATTGGGTCATTGATTGGTGTCCCCTCACTCATAATCTTGGCGGACTCAATACGACTAAAATTGAGAGTACCCGTTGGCTGGAGAGAACTCGTCATGAGGCAGAAACAGTAGAGGAAGAAGTCTGGAGATGTGACACAGTTTGTATGATAATAGCTCATCACATCAATGTAGTGTGGTTTCCCCCATCTATAGTTCCCAAGTTCAACCCCATTGATACTCAATTTCACCTTATTTGTTGGTGATGTGAGAGCGCCATTTGTGGTGGTATCGGAGGATGCGAGATACTTTACTGGGTGATTGAAGGTAAGATCTTGAACAGTTTCACCACTTGGGAGGTTCTTTTGTACTTGGGTGATGAGAAGATCGTGTGTACGCGTAGCGATGTTACCCCGCTCTTCATTGTCCAAGTAATAGTAGTTGGCATACATTTCAAAATTGTAGTTTGCCGCTTGGGAACCCCAGTGAATTCTCAATTCCACATTGTGATAGTTGAGGGCAACGAGTGGGAGTGCACACTGTGGTCCCTCACAAAAGAAGAAACGGAGGGGATAAAAGTAGGAACGTGCGTGAACCCCTGGGTGTGTACCGATGGCACTCCGAGATACATTTTGAGCAAAAGTATCAATCGCAATCTTTTCCGTAAATATGGAGTCCTGTGTATCAACTACTGAACCACCAATGAGCAACTCAATTTTATCGATGAGGAGATCCCACCGAGAAGTATCGAGGGCTTGGGTTGTGTCGTCAATTGTTAAGTAGATGTATCCCAAGAGATCACCCGATCTCTCAATTTGGACACTTGACATTGAATGATTTTTCACATCTCCGCGTATTGTCTGCTTCTCTACGGATTGTGAAAAATTAGAGTGTCGTTTGAAGGTTGAACTAAAAAACGATATCTCTGGGTTGCCCATAATGAACTCATCCTGAGCACCAATCGCTACAAGTTGAACAATACCCGAAGACATGGTATACTACTCTAAAGGGAGAAAATTACAAGTTTGGTTTTCTACACACAAATCTAAATACTAAAAAGTTTGCGCCATCGTCGGTTGAGTTTTTAATCGTGTTGCCATTTTGGTCACGAATGGTCACACTGAGACGATCAATGCGTCTAATTGGATCGATGTATTGACTTACAATTGGATAGTGATCCTTGAATGTGATGAGTGAGTTACCGGCGGCATGGGTGGCACTTTCGGTTATGAGACTCGCGAAAGAACCTCGGAGCATACTCAAGTGCCCCTGCCCAGTCAAAACATTTGAGGCTCTGTCGTTAAAGATGGTATCCAATTCTTGCACAGAAACATAGCAATGCTCGGTCACAACATTTGAGTGAATGTGGGCAGCCAAAAGTCTCGCCTGAACCACATTTTTGAGGGGTTGCTGAAGGTGGCACGTAAAAGTATTCGCACTGGCTTGACCAATTGTGTCAATAGTTATGGTGTGATACTCGTAGTCAAGATCTGGGATAGTCTGGGACGAAGTCACCAAAGCCATTTAGTATTAGCTTAGATTAAAGATCCGCCAATTCCATCCTCAATCTCGTAGTTCGCGTAATCGCTGACCAATTCTCTGGCACCACAGAGGCCACCTGGAGTCAAGGCCTTACTGTACGTGCTCCCATCCTTGTACCCCGCCGCGCATTCCACCTTATTCTCAAGGTCAAAGAGGGACTTCTCACTGATTGCCTTGATAGTGATTGGTCTGGGTTGGTACTTACTGACACTCTTCATCGCGCCGAGCACAAAGATCAAAGCGATCAAGACCATGATGGACATGATCGCATTTCGGTTAGCACGGTTGAGGTTAAACATTTATAATGTATACATATATTTTTTCTAAAGTGCGTTAAAGATTATTGAATAGTTTCCTATTAGAGAGTAGATGGACGAAGAAATTGTCTTAGATCGTGGGAGTACCACTGTGATGAAACTTGATGCCGACGAACAGGCCCTGATGGATGAAATTGAGATCTCAACGTCGCGTCCTCAGCCTGCGCGACGACCCCAACAATCTCAAGTGCGACGCCCCCCACCACAACAATACCAAGAACCTATGGACGCCTTTGTGAATCCAAATAAACAATCAGCCCCAGCAGCGCCCCAAGAAGATGAAGAAATTGACTATGGTGAAGATGAACCCATGTTTTTTGATGACGAGGGACCGGGTCCACAAGAGGAGCAACCCTCCAAGGGATACAGTTCCATAGACGAAGAGAAGAGTGACCTCGTGAACAAGTTGGGTCGCCTTGAGAAGAAGGGCTTCGCTGTGAACAAGAGACTCAACGCCTACTCCAATGTTGAAGACCTTCGCACAGAAGTCAAGCGAATTACCTACAGTATTGATGTTGAACAATCCATACGCTTCTCTCGGCGTATGTTGGTGGCCTGTGTGACTGGCTTGGAGTTTCTCAACAAGCGATACAACCCCTTCGAGATCCAATTGGAGGGTTGGTCTGAGTCGGTTATGGAGAATGTGGATGACTATGATACAGTCTTTGAAGAGCTGTATGTGAAGTACCGTTCCAAGGTCAATGTTGCCCCAGAGGTGAAGCTCATTATGATGTTGGGTGGTTCAGCGATGATGTTCCACTTGACAAACTCAATGTTTAAGAGCGCCCTCCCCAATATGAATGATGTCCTCAAACAAAACCCAGACCTCGTGAAGAATATGATGGCTGCTGTTCAAAATACAACACGAGCACCATCGGGTCCAGCGGATATGGCTCCGGTGGGTGGTACTGGGCAATATGAGATGCAAGGCCCGGGTATTGATATCTCCAGCCTCATGGGTGGTATTATGATGCCCCCACCACCACCAATGAATACCACGCCTATCCCAGTGTCTGAACAAGATGACGACGACGTCTCCGATATTGTTTCAATTTCAGGCGAGTCCACTGGGGGTGAAGTAAAGGAGGTCAACGTTGATGGTTCCAAGTCAAAGCGTGGCCGAAAAAAGAAGAAGACTGAAATTAATCTCTAAGTACAGTATAAATGATAGGCTACTGTCCATTGGAGGAAGTTGAACCTCCCGTCAGACAACAGCAAGTTGTTGTCACACCCAAGGCTGAACCCAAGCCCGAGGTTGGCCCCGAGGAAACCGAATGTAATTACGTCGTCATGGCTTTCATTGTCGGCGTTCTATTCTTAGCCGTCTCTGATTCCATCAGGGCGTAAATTAAAATTTAATTCTACCAGTGGGTCTCCCCCATATGGTAAAATTAATACGTAAAAGCTACTATTTCTGTCTGACCCCCCGTGCCACCGTCCAAGTCAACTTCGGCTGAAAGATCACGTGTGATTTTTTGTAGCACACCGCCACACGCACTCACCAGTTCTACGAATATATCGTACGCATAAATTCTCGTACCATCCACGTTGTATGGTGTTATGCTTATACCACGAATACCAGTTGTTACAGTTGGACTCCAAGGATAGCTATTTGTGCCACCAAATATATTCTTTGTCCCCACGGCTATGTCAACCGTAGATGCACTCCCATCCCCAGTACCACCTTGAATTTCAAGAATCATTGTATTGAGATCTTTCACAGTTGAACCATCTGTTCTTCTTAAAATTGCTGTAACCTTTGCATAGAATGCACCTGTACCAAACATAAGCTGAACATTCTTAGCAGCACCTTCACCGACCGAGAATGTTTTGGAGTATGTCTTTCTTGAAACTTCTAATGAGTTCGTTATAATACCACCACCAACCTCAAGATCCGTAGATGCAGTATCTCCACCTAAACCAATAGCAACCTGATTACCAAGATCAATATTACCACCTACAGCAACATCACCCATGATTTCAAGATCACTATTTATAATCGTTGTTTTTGAACTTGTGATTGGATTTATATAGACATTACCAGTTGTATCTGAATAAATATTGGCAGAGCCCGCAGTTGTCGTAAACTCTATGATTGCGTTTGACGAAGAACTTTGTACTCGTTGAATACCATCATAGATATGGAACTTTGTAGCTGGACTATGTGTACCAATACCCACATTACTTGAATGTATGAGATGAATACAGTTTGTTTGAGTACTGTTATTGGCAATACCCATGACAAGACCAGTTGTACTATTATCGGTATTGCTGAATCCTCTCACGTAGCCACCTTCACCATCACCAGTATACAACAACACCCCGGTCTCTTTATTTTCACCCGAACTCTCAAGTCTCAAAAGATCCACATTACCTGGGGTTGTATCATATACATGTATATTTGAAGTTGGCGTCGTTGTACCCATACCAAGTTTCCCGTCTACATCAAACCGAGCAAACTCATCATCGGCACTATCATCAATTTCATGAGCAAATAACAAAGGACGACGCTCGGAACCATTCAAAAGACATCTAATAATATTACGACTTGAACCCCCAGTGGTTGTAGAGAATTCAAAACCGGTTAATGAAAATGAACCACCACCTGCAAATTCAACATCGCCATTGACAACTAATTTAGTATTAGCACGTCTACTATTGGCATCCGAACGCTGACCACCAACAACCACGATACCGTTATCACAAATAACAAGAGGTTTGTCAGTCTGACCATCCATATCCTCTAAAATATTATAAAGGGTATCACCCGAAGATGTATATGTTTGGAATACGTGCTCACCTGCGATGTGACGGATTCTATCGGGTCCTGTATCAACTGACGAAGCTTCATTACCTTTAAAGATGAGTAACTCATTTCTAGTGTAATCATCGTTGTATCTTCGCTCAATAATGTGGGTATTGCCAAATTCATCACCGGTGAGACCCCCAAATGTAAGTTGATGCCCAATCACGACATTGCCGGCGACTTCAAGGGCACCACGTGGAACATCTGTACCTATGCCAACATCCCGAGAAGTTCCATCGATGAATAGTCCTACATCCTGAGATTCGCTCACTCTATCTACATTCCGTGTAATTCTAAAATCACGGGTACCGGTGACACCTACAGACCATCCACGTGGGTTGGCATCATCCTCTGATTGAATGTATGATGTAAAAGCATTACCCGCGAGTACATCAGTTTGGGCAGCGATAATTGCGTCTCCCGCTGTCCCTGGTGTGAGTGCGTGATTGTGTACCATGAGACTATTTTGTCTGGCATTTCCGATACCAGCACTTACCACTTCCAAATACGCCTCGGGTCGTGTTGATCCGATACCAACTCTACCATCACTTCGTAAAGTGAGGATATCAATTTCATCGCTATAGTCTTCATCTGCGAGATAGATATCTAATCGTGTTCTGGATACCCCAGATTCTGCGTTGTGTTTTCCAAGTTTAAATGTAGCCCTCGCACCATAACTACTCTCAGGCCCCTCGCGGCACAGGTGCATGACCGCGGCGTCATCGTCCACACTGTCAATCACATCAGTATTTGTGACCACAAGGGGTGTTCCCAAATGGTTAAAACTATTTCTATTGACAACTTGATTATTTATGAACACTGTACCACCAGAAGTATGAAGTCGTCCCTCGGGTGCGGCCACACCTATACCCACATTACTCGTCTCAAGGATAGTCATCTTTGGTGTGCCCATCGTGGGTGTCGTACTCGCATAAAAGTTGAGACCCTTCCCCGTACCCACAATGTTCTCAACCCGATTTTCCCCATTTAGAACACTCGTATATGTGCGCATAGCAATGTTCCCTGTAGACCCCCAGATGTTACCAGTCGCCACAGTATTACTTCCAATCACATAAACATTACCGGCGACTGTAAGTCTCTCTGTGGGGTTGGTGTTTGCGATACCAACTTTACCATCCGATGTAATTCGCACCCGCTCGGTATTCTTTGTTTTGAATCTTATATTTTGATGTGTATTTGATGTACTCGCGCCATAGACCTCAATGGAGCTTACATTTGACGCAGTTGGGCCGGATTTAAGTATGAGTACATTTGATGTACTGTCACCACCGAATCTATCCGCGTGTACAACCAAGTTTGAACTTGAAAAGACCATCTCTGTAGAGAGATTTGTTGTCGCGGTATTACCCAAAATTCTGAGAGTATTTATAGCTGTCGTATTTGCAAATATTTTAGCACCCACAGAGAGTGTATCTGTGGGGTTCAGATTTGAAATACCAGATGGAGCTGTACCAGTAGTGCGTAGCGCACTCATTTGAACATTACCAGAAATCGTTACTGGACTCGCAGCTGTTGCATCTAATACGAGTAAATTACCTGCTCGTAGACCCGTTGATCCAAGTATGAGACCCTTGGCATACACATTACCATTTGCGTACACAACATTTGAATGTGTATCATCGATAAAGACATTTGAACCTACACAGAGATCGTGTGTTGGGAATGTGTTTGCGGCACCAATGTTATTTGATGTATAGATGTCACCATACACGTGGACATTTACTAACTTCGTATCATCCACATTAATTGTATCGGCGTTATATCCTCCGTATGCATCTGTATGGAAAAAGGCCATCTCCCGACCCCTATCACCTGCGACAAAACCGAGGGCTACATTTGAATATCCGGCACCGGGTGTCATCACGATTGCCGTTTCTCGCGATAATACATCATTTCCAAATCCAGAGTGAATCACTACATTAGCGACCCTCAAGTCTTGTGTAGCTATATAAGTTGCAGTTTCTGTGACTGTAATATTACCTGTCACCAAGATGTTACCCACAAGGTTATAGTACCCTTCTTGGTGCACATTACCCTTTAACATCATCACATTAGATCCATGATCAAATATACCAACATTGCTTCCAGCATACAGATTTGATCCTTTGACGCCACCCACGATCGTCAAAACATTTGAGCTTAACTCTTGAATAATAAGATTTGACCCGGATGTGGTAAGACTATCTGATACAATGACATTAGTCGCAACTAAGTTACCACTGACTGTCATGAGATCACGACCCGTCAAATCAATGGCTACTTTTGTTGATCCACCACTATCAACCTGAAAAGCCTTTGTTGGGTTCGTTGTCCCAATGGCAAGCTGATTTTCAACGAAGAAACGCTCCGCCTTACCACGCCCCTTGAGGTCAAGCACGATTGTATCCGTCTCATCTACAAAAAACTTGTCCCCCACGGATAAAGACTTTGTTGGTGTCGTATTCGCTATACCAAGGCGCCCTTTTGTACCCAAGTCATCAACAAGCAGAAGTTCATTCGCTTCAACTTCTTTCGTCAAAATACTCTTGACACCCGTAAGAGTTTCTTGTTCAACGGGTTCTGCGTCAAGATTTGCCACATAAATCTGTTCGAATCTTGCGGTTCTTCCCATTTATACATTAGTTGCCGAATAAAATTCCAGCCAAACCATCCTTGATCCTGAGTACATTATAGTTTAGGGCGAATACACTGATGTCATCTTGATCTCCTCTAAAGTTACCCTTTTCAACACCACGAAGTATCAGTTTTGCGTTATCAAGTCTACTGAAATTACATGTTCCCGACGGATTGTAGTCTGATGCATTTAGTCCAAAGTGATACACAAAGTATCTCGTATACATAAGATCCTCGGAGTCTACACGGAAATCTGTCTTACCATATTTTGATTTATAATAGTTCTGAACCGTGTGGAAATATGTTGGGCTCATATTTTCGAGGAGGGGTGTTCCATTTATATGGATGTCCGCATTTCTGAATGTAAAACGATCATTTGTAGGATCAAGATTTGTGGCGGAATATCCAAAAAATATAGACTTCACCGGGTGATTAAAAGTTCCTATGTCCAAATCATTATATCCACCAGTCTCGATTGTATTGTCAACAACATTTGAGAGTGGAAATTCAATCCTTTGAGTTTGTGTAATAATCAGATCCATCTGTCTCTTGACGAGGGATTCTCTCTCATCCTTGTCCAAGTATATATAGTTTCCATACACATTGATTCTCTTTTGTGACTCTCCATATCCCACGAGACTTGTCTCGTCAAAATTGATCCTCACTTCAACCTGATGATGTGCCAGGGAGACTAGGGGTAAAAATGCTCCGTGATCGCAAAAGAAAAAGTGAAGTGGTTGGAAGTTACGATTTGAAATACTTGTCTTATTTGTAAGTTCTTCCTGCTTTGACCAACTGTCTGCCAAATAGTTTGGCCAGATATCAGCATAATAATCATAGTGCTGGGAATCTATCTTCTGACCCCCTATATAAAGATCAATCGTTGAGTTGTATAATAGGTTCGATGAAACATTTGAGTTTTTATCAAGCCCCTCAAACCAAAGACAATTTATGAGATCACCCAAAACTGGGACAGTAAAAACCGGATCTCTGTCAGTGATAGTCTTAATAAGTTTTGGGGCTTGGGAAAAGTTTGTATGTCTCGTAAACTTCATACGAAAGAATGAATGACCTTCATCGCTATTTATATACATATCTTGTGCACCTTTGGAGACAAGTTGAATTAATGCACCAGACATTTAATTTATGATCAGATTATAAAAATAGACACTTTCCCTGAGGGAAGTCATCTTTCTTTTCTTCTTCGGTAACCTTGCCGTGGATCTTGAAACCACCCTGGCGGTATACCTTCATTCGCTTGTAGTACATCGCTGTAAAGAGAGACCAGGGGTCGTGAATGTCATAGATGTGTGGGTTGTTCTTCTTCCCCTTGGTCTCCCTCATAATACGACCAATGCTTTGAGTTATATCTGACTTGGGTGACGCCAATATGACCGTATCAAGAGTTGGAATGTCAAGGCCTTCGTGGGCTTGTGAAAAGGTTGCGAAGATAATCTTCTTTTGTGAAGATGCCTGGAGGTCTGCCTCCTTCATACCACCCATATAGAGCCCAGATGTCTTGGGAAAGCATTGGTGAAGCATCTCACAATGCCATCTACGGTCACTGAGGACAAGGAGTTGCCGTGTCCCTGCCGAAGCCTTCTTGACAAGTTCCACAAGCATTTGATTTCTCTTCCTATCCTCAACAACTTCTGTAATCATATTGGGCATCGAGACTTTACCATTTCTCATTGAGGGTGGTGGATTTCTATAATTAAATGATTCATACGTCACTGTGAATACCTCCACCTGCTCCTGGTTTTTTCTCTCTACTGCGAAGAAGGTGGGTCCCATAAACCAATGAAGGACTTTGGTGAGACCATCTTTCCTTTCAGGTGTCGCCGAGAGACCAAAGATATGCTTGGGGCACATCTTGAAGAGGGATTGACTGAACACCTTCGCACATATGTGATGGGCTTCGTCTACGATGAGAGTTCCAATGGAATCAAAGTCACTGAATGAGTACTCCTTGAGGGAGAGTGATTGAAGCATCGCAATGACAAAGTCACACTCAATTTCCTTCTTATTTTGTTGAACCACACCTATGGTAGCTCCCGGACAAAACTGTTGAATTCTCTCCCTCCACTGATCTGCCAAGAACTGTTTATGGACAACAATCATTGTACGATACCCCAACTTACACGCTATCGCCAAGGATACGGTGGTCTTCCCGTAGCCACACGGGAGACTAAGTACCCCGTGACCTGCCTTAAGAGCTGCTGATAATGCTTCATTCTGGTGTGTTGTGTCTCGCAATTGTCCAACAAACTTGACTTTCGCTCGGACTGGCTCGGGGCGTCTGTCCTCTTTGGGTTGTCCAACCCGATCAACTCCGTAGAATCTTGGAACGCACACTCCATTCTTAGCTGCTCTAAAAACCTTGAAAGGCGGTGGGGGAAATCCATAGTCTCCATTCACGATAGGTCTTACTGTGAGCTCCTTTTTAATTTCCGTAATTGGTCCCTCTGTGACGAGGTAGCCAGTCCTCGTCAGCATTTTATTATATTAAAGAATTGAAACTTTATATAACTACAAAATGCCAAGTGTTGACGTGGAACAAAATATTACAAAAATTCAGACGAGTATTGAACAATTGACTCAAGAAATATTCCGCCTCCAAGGATCTCTTCGCGTTTTTAGAGATCTTAAGAGAAGTGGTCTCAAGGTTGTTGAAGTACCACACGAACCCCGAGATGAAGAGGAGGAGGAACCTCAAGCTGAGGAACCTGTTGAGGAAGTTGCCGAGTCAAGCACCCAAGAATAACCACTGTAACCGCCTACGTTCCAAACACCTTTGAACTCGACGACGACTTCAACTTCATCACCTTTTATAAGAGACTGTACAGGTTGTCCACGGACTTCACACATCACTCTCCTATAACGGAATGGAACCTTTACCGTGAGAACTCGACCATCGAGGGGATTATCTATACGTGGATTTTGAATGAGATGTGCCTTGTTTATATGCATTCTTTCTACAATTTGAGTACATCTTTCAGGAATGACCAAACGAATATACATTTTCTCGTTATGGTCATACATGGGTGTATGGACTTGGGCTACAAACCTCATTGATTTCTGTTACGATATATTAGGATTAAAACTATAAGCACTACAAGTGTGACTGATATTACTTGGGTAAGAAGAAGGGGTCTTAGGGGTTCCCGTGTTCCAAATGTCATGTGACTGAGGGATCGTGAGACCTCCACAGCCGCCTCAATACTCGAATATGGGGTACCACGTGGAGACATCATACCACACATAGCTACATGGGGGCATTCACCATAGAAGGGGAGTTGACCATGGAGGCTGAGTACGCCCGATGACTGTGAGAATTGCCAACGTTCACCATCCCAAGTAGCACCCCACCCAAACCTGATTTGTTTTGGGAGGGGTACGTCCAATTGTTCGAGAACCCGAACCCTCAACTCCTCTGGTGGTGTTGTGAGTATGTCCTCGGTGAGATCGCAAATCACACATGATACTGTGTGTCCATCCGCAAGGACAACGGGTTGGAGGTTCCACGTCGTTGAGGCTGCGATTTCAAGGTCATCCCCCAACTTGACAGGTTCATCAAAATCGAAGAGTACATTAATCGCTCCATAGGTACTCTCTCGGACCTTCTTCTCCGCATCGGGTCCCCAATTGTCTCCAAGGAACTTGAGTGCTGGACTATTGTCAAGGCAAAGGAATAACATCCCATCATCAATTTGGGTTTCATCCACAAATTCAGCTCTAAAACTGTTAGGAAGATATTCAACTTTGCTAAGTTCCTTTTCAAATTGAAACTCCACACCAACCTTCTCGAGAGCCTCTTGCATTGCATCGCACATTACCCTACCGGAACCCTTTTGAGTACATTGCTTGGAGAGACCCACATAGTCAAAACTTTTCACAAACTCATAGGCGGACATTGTCTCCCACGTCACACCGTCCATAATGAGGGGAAGGTGCTCGAGGACTGCCCGCCCACCCTCTGTCAACTCACCAAGGGCACTCTTGAGGGACACCCCTCTGTACTTTTTGGGTTGTGTCAATACTCTCACAGCAAGGGATGTGAGAGCTCCATAGTCTTTCAATTTGAGTTGACGCAAAATAAAGCCATAGAGATCCTTTTCGGTGGGTTCAAAGATATCATTCCAATTAATTCCCATCTCCTTAAAGAGACTTTGGGTATTTACAAAAGCCTTGTCAAAAACTATTCTATGTGCGTGAAGATCTCTCAGACCCTCTTCTGGTTCCCACCAAGAGCCACCTGCAGAAGTCTTTCTGTCATAGATTGTAATGTCATGATCACCCGACCTGAGTATTTCCCAAGCGAGGGACATCCCCGTTGGACCAGCACCAATGATATGAACTTTCATTCTACTTTTAACCCATATTTATTTTAGCGACTGCGACATTCGCAGCGTTCGTGGCACTTGTACTAAGAAGATCAACAACACCCACAATGAGCATAGCTTGTTGGAGCATAACCAAACTTCTCGCCATTGAGCTTTTAGGGTATATGTCACCAAAGCCAACAGTTGATTGAATTGTAGATGAGAAATAGAAAACATCCATCAATGTTACATTTGAATCAATACCGTTGAAATGGTCGCCACCTGTCAACGCCAAAAAATAATAAAACACGGAAAATATCAATATAGTCACAAGGTTTAATGTGAGAACTTTCAACATTTATATTAACCCAGATTCTTTTCGCTCTTCTGGGGTCTTGATGGCATACATCACAGAGATGAAGATTGCCGTGGATATAACCGCGTACTCAATGTCCTGTGTCGCACTGAACGCAATCAACATGAGGGAGATGAAACGGAAAATCTTACTGTTGAAGAGGGTCTTGAGGTTTGCGGGGATCTTGATCGCGTTACCAGCGAAGAGACCTTGGTACAAGATGATGAGGGTGAAGAGGATGGGCTGAGCTTTGATGACAGCTTCAGTTGGGGTACTGACTGGTCCGAGGAAGCTATTGAGTTTGGGCATTTATAGTAACCTAAGATATTAAAAATTAAAAGATATGTGTATAGTAGGATGCTATGCGTTGCCAATCATAAACCACTGAGGAGCCCTCCTCCCCAAAAGGTGAAGACTTGGAAGTTTGCCGCCAAATTTGTATGGAAAAATACTTTTGTAAAAGACAAGGCGCAACTTGGGTCGTGGACGAGGGATCAACTTTTGGAACTTGGACCAACTTTTGTGAAATTGGGACAGATCGCATCTACAAGAGCAGACTTGTACCCCCCAGAATTCACAAAAGAATTGGAATCCTTACAAGACAATGTTCCACCAGTGGATTATGATGTTGTAAAAGATGTTGTACATTTAGATTACTTTACCGAGTTTGACCCTGTACCATTCAAGTCTGCGAGTATTGGTCAGGTACACAGGGCTACCCTAAAGGATGGTAAGGATGTCATTGTCAAAGTGAAGAGACCCAACATATACAATATTATGAAGGTGGATACAGATAATGTTCGTGAAATTGTGCGCTTCCTTGAGAAAGTTGGAGTTGATACTGGGAATAGCTCTGAGTTTGTTCTCAACGAATCCATAGAGTATCTTTTGGGGGAAGCCAACTACGCACAAGAAATTGAGAATGCTGTGCGTTTCAGAAAGAATCTGAAAGATGTAAAGTGGTTGAAAGTTCCAAAGGTGTACACAGAGTTTTGTACAGATGATACCATTGTGATGGAATATGTGGAGTCTGAGAAACTTACAGAGCTGACCGATCCCTCCATAAATAGAAAAAAGATATGTGAGGCGCTCATCAATTCCTATGTGATTCAAACTATGGATAAGGGATTCTTTCACGCGGATCCACACCCAGGTAATTTGGGATTTTCCCCTAAAGGAAAGTTGGTCTTCTATGATTTTGGTCTCATTGTAGATCTATCCGAGGAACTCCGTGACGGATTCAAGCAACTCTTCGGATGTATAATAGATAAGGACACGAAGGGGATTGTTCAAATTCTCGTGAACCTTGGTGTAATAATACCCATGAGTTCAGATCTTTCAGATATTGAACTCTTTTTTGAAACAGTTTTGGGGTACCTTGAGACCCTCGATGGGTCAAATATAATAAACGACGACATCGCTGTACAACTCGCGGCTGAAAAGCCGTTCATGGTACCCACAAGTTTTATATACCTGGCGAAATCCTTCTCCCTCATAGAGGGGATATGTCTCCAGTTGGATCCAGACTTCAACTACTTTACATATCTGGAACCCATGATCAAACAACAGTTTGTGGAATCCATAGATATCCAAGATGCTCTCATGAAGACGGCCGAAATGCCGGCGAAAATACGAAATATAAGTACGGCTGTTTTGGGTTTGGAGAAATCCAAAGCATCCATGAAGAGGTCTATGTCTAAAACGAGACAAGAGATCCGTATGGTTCAATATAGTATTGTGAGCGCTCTCATGGCACATCAGTTTGATGACACACCTTTGGCGATGGGGTTTGTTTTGTGTACTCTATGGTTTGCCTTCAGTTCTCGAAAAAGTCGATAGCGACCTCCTCCTTCTTGGAGGTAGACCCCTTGAAGAACTCTTGGTGTTCTCTGAAGATTTCCTTGGCGCGCCGCTGTTCATCGCGGCTAATATCCGACAACTTCTCACGGATCTTACCCACGTCCGCATCACTGTTCTTCTTCATCTTCTTGCCAAACTTCTTGAAACGATTGGTCTTTGCCGCAAAAGTAATAGAGGTTGTAAGTGAAAACATTTTTGTTTGTTACATTCTAATGACATTTAATTTTTAAGCGCTTCAATTTCTCCTCAAACTCCCTCCTCTCCCCTGGCGACTCGATTGGGGTGCCATTGGCGAGAGCCTCAATCTCTGGGCCTGTGAGATGCATAGCATTGACCCTAAAGTCCTTGAATGCCTCCATCGTAATAGGGACGAGGGGTTCAACAAGGTCATAGATGGCGTTCGCGTAGTCCCTAATCTCCTTCTGTGCGTGATCATCCATACGGAGATGGAGATAGTGCATCAAGTTGTGGAGATTGATCTTCCAATAGAATTCGGTATATGTACATTGTGGTAGGTTACCTCGCGCCTGCTCCCGACAGACACCCTGCTCCAAGAGATCCTCGTAGACCTCAAAAGAATGTTCTAAGTGTTGACCAACCCGTTGGGTTCTCTCTTCGTCGACCTCCACGACACCCTCGGATCCTTGGTTGTTTACCGCAGACTGACCTCGTAGAACCCCGGGGTTGTAGTACTGTTTCGGTACGACGGAGTAGCGGGCGGAGAGCTCATTAACGGAGGCTGTTCGATGTCGAAAGTGCTGTCTCGCGATGTATAGGGGCATTTTGATATGAAATTTGAATTCCACCATTTCGAAAGGGGTCGTGTGCCAATGTCTAAGCAAGTACCTGAGGAGTCCTCGGTCTCCACGGGAAGACTTTGTCCCGTCTCCATATGAGACTCTGGCTGCTTGGACGATTGACGTATCCAAATCTTGTTGTGGCATGTGATCAACCAATCGTACAAATCCGTGGTCCAAGACATCTTTTTGCATACTGTTCTAATTCTTAGTTCCCCCCAAATCCTTAACTCATTTGAAAGGTTAATTTATCTACCCACTCCTCAACTTTATCATTCTTGAGTCGGTTTATAATCTCTCTGGTTTTTTCATCTATGACGGTGTCATATTCGCGTTTTTTACCGGGTTCACCGGTTTTAAGATTATAAGTTATCTCTGGTATAATGTCAGACATTTCAAGGTCATATTTTATATTTAATTGTTCCAAAAAAGTACGACAATTTTCTTTGTTCCGTATATAGTCAAGTTTTACAAATACAACATCCTTATACTTATGATTGAATTCTATATAAGATTTTATCTTTTCATATCTGATTTCAAATACATCTTTTCTAAAATCCGATACATTTTGTAATTTTCCATTTTGTAGATAAAACCCGCGATGTTTATAAGCATACCCCAAAGGTATATTTTCAAAGGTTAAAAAATCTTCAAAACTTAAATCATTTGAAATGGTGAGGGTGTGTGGATTATGGAACATAGAAATTAACCATTCATCTAAACTTCTTATTATGAAGATATTGACCACTCTCTCATTTATCAATTTTAAGTAGTCTTCGGGATATCCATGCTTCCACGCAAAAATCAACTTCTTATGTTCCGCACCACAAAACACATCCACTCCATTCATCTGTAAAAGTTTTGATAGGAAATTAGTTCCACTGTTTCTTTCACCGTATACTGTGCATGTTATGTTATTCGTTTTTGTATACTCCGTATTCATAGTTTTTAGTCTTTAATCCCGATTTCGGTGATAAGGTCATTGAGGTCTCTGTAGTACCTCTTGAGATCCTTCATAAACCTCTTGTTATTCTCGAGAACCTCACACTCGGGTTTGTTGAGGTACAACCAAGCCAGGTTTGACTTTGAATACTTTGTCCTCTTTTGGTTGTCATTGGGTTTGCGAGCCACTAACTTTGTAGACTTTTTAGCTTTTGAGACTGGTGTGACCTCTACCCTATTGACAAAACTGAGGGCTTGCATCACAGTATCCGCCAAGTCATCTTTCTTTTTAGACTTGAGGAAGGTGTCCAACCAATGAGCGTTCACCTGATCTTGACGGATAAAGGCTTCGCACCTCTCAATCGCGGTCTTTTTGCGCTTATTGTATTGAGCTTTCCCAGGTCCAGCGACATCTGGGATCTTGTGACGCGCGTCGTAGAGGATTGTCTCTGCGTTAGGACACTTAATGATAAAGTATGCGTGAAGGAAGTGCATGACAGAGATCATCTTCTTGTTGCGATCTGGTTGCTTTTCTATGAGGATTGTTTGGGCTGTGAGAACCCAAGGCCTCTCATCAAGGTGCTTTCTCAAAGAGACGTAGATACCATCTTTGTGTTCGGGTGGGACACCAGAGACATCCCATTCCTCCACGAGGTTATTGGTTTCATTGAGTAAGCACATGGCTAAATTCCGAATACCGACATCGATACTCAAAATCATTAATTAAAGGGGTCTTTATGTCTTTAACTTAGAACCGACGTCCAAGGCGATTAGCACCCGCGGCACCCAGGTTCTTTGTTGCGGATTGACCAGCTGGAGAGAGACCAATAACAATCATCACGAGAACAAGGAGGCAGCAGCACACAACAGACGCAATGATACCATACTTCATTGGGCCAGTGAGACCTTCAAATAAGGTGCCAACAAGGTCTGAGAGACCCTTGTTTTCAGACTTAAGATCAGCACCAGCCTTAGCACTGAGTGAGTTCATGACTTCACTTGAGGCAATAGCGTCTTGGATAGCGGTTGTAACTACAGTGGCCGCAATCTTAGCTGTGACGTTTTGACTAAAATCAAGGTCGGAATCTTTACAGTCGCGGAACGTGACTTCGTTATTTTGAATAGATACCTGCTCGGCGATGGCTTCGTTTAACGTTTCTGTGACAATGGTGTTCTCAACAATGTTTTGAATTTCCATTGTAACTTCTTGATTTACATTTTGTTTATCACCAAACTGCATGTTACCCATTTCAGTTGCCTTTTCAATTTGAGCCTGAACTGCAGCCTGCATCTCATTTGTCACGGCATTTTTGATTTCAGTTGTTGTCTGTGATGTAAGCTCCGAAGATGAAATAGCGTCTGCATTAATAGTTTGACTAGCGTCGAGTTTACAACCAGAAATATCACGGAATGTAATTCTTAAATTTTGAACACTGGCTTGAGCCGCAGACGCAGAGGCTTGTGTCTTTGTAATTTGTTCATAAATACTTTTGTTCATGGCGGACAGATCGAATGCTTGGTTAATCGTTTGGGAACCACCTCCTCCCATGATGTTATATTACTGTGGGCTGAGAAAAAAAATATTTCGGTATTGTAAATGAAACTCAACATCAGGAAGCTGTCACTCAACCAGGTGGTTCTGATTATTGCCATCCTCGTTGTTGTGGGTTGGAACATTACGCGCGCCAAGCGGGAGAAGTTGGAGGGGCAAAAGTCTGAAGCCATCCTCTACGTTGAGAACGCTGAAGAACCAAATCCATTCATCGTGTACGGTATGGTCAAGAAGCAAACTGACGATGAAGAGAAGCAAAAGAAGGCTTTGACCCTAGCGAACGACAAGAAGAAGTCGGAACTTTTAGAATTTTTGAAGACTTTATAATCTTATATAATTTAAATGAAACTACTAATAGTTGTAGTTTTAATAGTACTACTTGTAGTGTATTTTAAGAAGCCTAAAATAGAACGAATATCTTACAAATACATCTCAAAAAATGATTTCGCGAAACGAGAGACGCCGTGTATAATAACTAATGGAACTTCGCACTGGCCAGCGCACACGACTTGGTCTTTTGAGAATTTCACCAAAAGATTCCACAACACTCGTTTCATATTAGCAGATAATATAGAACCTATGACTTTTGCTGAGTACAACGACTATTGTGTGAGTACTACCGAAGACGAACCTCTCTATATCTTTGATGAAAGTTTTGGTGAGCGCGAAGATTCAAAAGAACTTCTTAGAGACTACGACGAACCAGAGTTGTTTTCAGATGATCTCTTTAAAAATTTGGGAACTATAAGACCCAGATATCGCTGGTTTATCGCCGGGCCTCCCAGAAGTGGTTCTAATCTTCACGTGGATCCACTGGGTACATCGGCTTGGAATGCTCTCATCACAGGTAAAAAAGAATGGATCATTTTTTATCCAGGCGCACCCGTGCGAGAAAGTACAAAGTCTGGAGCTGCGTGGTTCAGAGATGAATACCCAAAATTGAAGCACTTACAACATTATCGTTTTGTACAGAAACCAGGGGAAATCTTGTACATACCATCTGGATGGTGGCACATAGCTATAAACCGAGAAGCGACTATGGCTGTGACACAAAACTTTTTTGAATCCAAATACATCTCAAAGACAAAAGATATAATCCTCGGGGAAAGACCTGACATACACAATAAAATTTTCCTAGGTTAATGTAATGGGAACCAATCCCGCGTGTACAAGTAAGACATCTGGGTGTAGGGTTCGCGCGTATAAACATGGGACAAACAGCAATGGGCACAGCGTTGGTCAGAATGATCCAAATCAATGTAGGAAGGATGCAAACAACTGTTGTGTTCACTGGGAAGGTATCTCATCTTACCAAGTTTTAGATTGTCCAGAAACTGTAGTGCCCGTGGGTCACTACCGGGGTAACGGATATGCCATACCGATGGGGTCAGGTGGTCCACTTGAATATTCATTAGCTTTAAAAGGTGAAAGTGGAATGCCTCCTGGTTGGAATGACCACATGCAAGGAATTTCTTTCCACACCGTTCCAGAACCAAATGCAAATCAGTTAAAATATGAGATTCCTACATATGGATTAAAAGTGGGTGGTAGTCAGGAAGTTAATCTTCCAAAACAGGGTATTTCTGCAGATCGCGACGATGTAATATTAGCAACAACTAAAGATACATCTAAAGCTGGACGTCCATGTCCTGGTGGAAATGGGTATTTTATGCAAGGTGCTAGAAAAGTACGTTGTATATATGATAAAACCAACGCGGGACAATTAGAGACACTTAAAAATTCATTAGGCAATAACAGTGCTTTAAGTGCTATGTATACGGATCTCGTAACCAAATTTTGTAATATTCCAGATAATATTACGAAAAATCCTGGGGGGCAGACGTGTCTAGAAAGAGATTCGGGTTCTAGAATAGCCAAAGAATATTGTAAGGTTGGTAATCGTATACATTCTGATGGAGTGTGTACAAAAGAAAATTTAGGTAATTTTTATACAGAGCTTGCTGAAGCGTACTGTAAAACCGCTGCGGGTAAAACTGATGCGTGGTGTTCGTGTTATAATGTAATGAATGGAGTGTGTGATACGGATTCTACAGCGGCTGGATGTGCCAAAAAGAGGCAAACATTTGATAAATTAGTCGAGGCGACTCCTGAAGAGTATAAAAACTCATGGTCTCAAATGGAACCATGTTTTGGTGGAGTATGTCAAGGTGATGTATTTCAACCAGCTGGATATAATGCTAATTGTAACAGAAGTGTCCAAGTGTGTGTACAGGATTTTGATTTTCAAACTATAGCTGATTCACAAATTAATGCGACATGTAATCTTACCTCAAACCGGGATACTCAACCGTCTGCGGGGAGCGGAGGTGGAGGTGGAGGTGGAGGTGGAGGTGGAGGTGGAGGTGGAGGTGGAGGTGGAGGTGGAGGTGGAGGTGGAGGCATTGGTGACTACATTCCAAAATCAATTGATGAAATCAAGACAGATTCAAAAAAACAAATGGCTGTTGGGGGTGTGGGTTCCCTATTCATGATGTGTTGTTGTCTCCTAGTGATTATAGTCTTGGCAAGCTCGGGTGGTGGTGGTGGTGGTGGAACCAGATTCCGTAGATAACTTAACTCTCCCTCAGGAACTCATATATTTTCTGTGGTAAAGATAAGATACCCATGAGTTGTTCAGTTGATATGTATCTACACCCAGACAAAGGTGGTTTACATGCGAATGTCACTGGTACTATAAATAAATTTGATGATGCTCGTCCCGGGGGGATTCCTAATAATCACGTATCGTCATTCCAAGTGAACGGGTGTAATAATACAGTTGTAACTGCATGTAGACATGATCAATATCATGACAAGGGTATACAATGTATGTATTTGAAGGGATACAATCAAAATCTGAATTGGAGACGAAAATATAACGATAATAATTGGAATGATGAATGGGATTCAATTGTTTTTACACCCGTACCGACCGAAGATGCGAATAATCTGGAGTACAATCGTGAAAATAACCATTATACACCGGCATCTCCTAATGATGGATACTGTGGTGGATGTCGTTTATGGCCCGAGGTTAAGGATCGTAACAATCCAGCAAACGCCAATAGAGATGATGTATGGTTAACTGATCAAGCGGTGGGATACAAAGGTGTTCGTCCATGTCCCGGTGGAAATGGATATTTTACATCTGGAACTGGTGTAAAATGTATATACAGTAAATCTGATGCGGGACAATTGGAAACACTTAAAAATGCAATAGGCAGTGACAGTGGTTTAAGTGCTATGTATACAGATCTCGTAACCAAATTTTGTAATATTCCAGATAATATTATAAAAAATCCTGGGGGTCAGACATGTCTAGAAAGAGATTCAGGTTCTAGAATAGCCAAAGAATATTGTAAGGTTGGCGATCGTATAAAATCCGATGGAGTGTGTACAAAAGAAAATTTAGGTAATTTTTATACAGAGCTTGCTGAAAACTTTTGTAAAACCGCTGCGGGTAAAACTGATGCATGGTGTTCGTGTTATAATGTAATGAATGGTGTGTGTGATACGGATTCTACAGCGGCTGGATGTGCCAAGAAAAGACAGACATTTGATAAATTAGTCGAGGCGACCCCCGAAGAGTATAAAAACTCATGGTCCCAAATGGAACCATGTTTTGGGGGTGTATGTCAGGGTAATGTATTTCAACCAGATGGATATAATGCTAATTGCAACAGAAGTGTCCAAGTGTGTGTACAGGACTTTGATTTTCAAACTATAGCTGATTCACAAATTAATGCGACATGTAATCTTACCTCAAACCGGGATACTCAACCGTCTGCGGGAGATGGTACACCCTCATATACACCCTCTGGGGCACCCTCTGGGACTACATATCCAACAGGTTCTACTGCTGCAAAATTAGATACCTCCTTTCGTTCTAAACTTCCCGAGTTTCTTCGACCGTATGTACCAGTCTCAATTGATGAGGTTAAAACTGATTCATCAAAACAACTGGGGGTTGGGGGTGTGGGTTCTCTATTCATGATGTGTTGTTGTCTTCTAGTGATTATAGTCTTGGCAACCTCAGGTGGTGGTGGCGGTGGAACCAGATTCCGCAGATAACTTAACTCTCCCTCAGGAACTCATATATTTTCTGAGGTAAAGATAAGAAATCACTATGGGTGGAGGTGGTTCAGCTCCCACAATTGAGGTAGATCAATGTGAAGAAATGGACAAAGTTCTTAAAGAAGAACATGGCGACGATTATCTTACAAATAGAGAGAACTTTCCACTCACAAAAGAAATACTTAGTGCGGTTGCAAGTACACCGTGTAAAACATATTTTAAATACGATGATTTAGTCAAAGAGTATTGTGTAACTGTGGATCGGTTTGCGGACCAAATAGGTAGTGGTCAAACGTGTGCCGATAAAACTGATACGTCTATGCGTTCGCAGTGGTGTCTCAAGGATGATGAAGGTCAGGAAGCGGGAACGCGTCTCAAGACGGATGGGAAATGTACAAAAGAGAAGTTGGCGGATAAGTATCACTCAACTGCGGCATCCCACTGTCAAAGTAATCCCAACGATGACTGGTGTATATGTTACAACATAAAAAACAAAGTGTGTGATACGAAACCATCTGCGGCTGGTTGTAAATACTATAAAGCCATTGAAGCAAATCGCGCATATTTTGGTGAAGAACCTGAGATAGAAGATCCCAAGAACCCAGGTGAAATGATTAAATGTTCCGCGTCAAAGCATGGGCCGTGTCCATATTCAGATGGTTACAAGGTTCTCAAAGAATATGGTCACTGTAGACCGAGAGTGTGTGATCGTGGATACATTCCAGAAGGTGCAATTTCGGATTGCGCACCTTCCTATAAAATTTGCGAAAAAGATTTAAACATTCGTTCAATGTCGGATAGTAATATCATAGTTGAATGTAACGGAGATCTTCCTCCATTCGTAGAACCTGATTGGTGGAATGATGAATCTACAACTATTAATGACAGGTGTCAGGTGGATCTAGGAGAATGGTTTAGTAAAATAACCGGTAGTAAACTCAAACAACCAGAGTTTGGTACACGCAAACCTGGTTTCATATTAGATTTTAACAAAGCACCACTCAAAAAACTTCCTATGACATGCCTTCCCACACGGTTTAGGTGGAGAGATCGGAATGTTAGGTACCTCACGTATACCAGTAGTGCCTCATTATGTTCATGTTGTTTATGTATTCTCCTCATAATGTTAAGCTTAAAGAGGAGATAAAAAAATAGAGTATGTCGTGGTGTTGGTGGTGTTGTCACTCCTTTGAGGGAACACCTTTAAGTATGCCTCATCGTTACGATGATAGACGAAGTAAGTTTTACACAGCTGGCAACTTCTGTTCATGGAGTTGTGTAAAATCCTACGCGATAGACAAGTGTGGCGACGTCAAGGGGAGTATAGTGTGTGGAAACATTGTACTCATGCGACGAAAGATGTACAACCAAATAGGTCACGTGAAGCCTGCCCCAAACAGATTTAGACTCACAGAGTTTGGGGGTGACCTCACAATTGAGGAGTTCCGAGAAAACCTTACACGTGACGAGGGACAACCAAAACCTGTAGACACGGCTCCTGTCATAGATAACGTGATACCCATTATGTCAAACATAAATAAGATGAATGAAATAAAGAATACAACATCTTCTAACAACGCACTAAAACTAAAGAGGAATAAACCCCTAAAGAGAAATCACAACAATTTAGAGTCAGCACTTGGGCTTATTATCACGCCTAAATCCTAATTGTCTACTTTGTTTGTTCGTTGGTATAGATGGTGGTATATAATTTGATTTTTTACTATGGATCCAAACCTCTCCATCGTGGGCTACCCAATTTAGACCAATCCTCTCAAGCGCCTTCCTACATATGACACATGGAAGTGAGTTCCCGTGACCGTAGCAGGTCTTGCGTTCAACCACAAGTTCCCCATATTTCCTATGTACCCAAGTCTGAAACTGATGAGGTTTGTTCCCCCTCTTGAGGGACTCTCTAAAGAGGGTCTTGATGAGCCTTCTCTCTGCGCAACAGATACAGTTACTCTGTGTTTTGACATGCTTCTTTGACATGTAACTTTCAACAATGTAATAACCCATATCAACAACAATTATTACAGGTAGAACCCGGATAGACGAATGCGCACTCCGCACACTCGTTAAGAATGATGACGTTCTTTTTCTTCGGCACGAGACCCTTTGAAAACCTTTCAAGCTCCTTTACTGTATATAGGCCGTACTGTACAATAACTTCCAAAGGTGGAAATTTCATTCTATGATAGTAGCGTCCCAAGTCCTTATCTTACTTACTTCTAAAGCACCAACCTTCGCCAAAATGATAGGAACACCGTAAACTTAAAGTTAAATACTGTACATTACTCAATGAACACAGTGGGTATTTTTTCGGTACCTATTAGTGGATTTCGGTTTGACACCCAAGATCACAAACAACTCAAAGAGAAGTGTTTGTATATCACAAAAACGAAAAGTTATACAGAAAATGGAGGAGGAAATCATAAATTGATACATTATTACGATCCAAGAAGTGGATTAAATCTCTTGGATTGTGAAGGATTCGGTGTATTTCATGATTGGATTAAAGCGTGTTCTCTTGAGTATATTAACAAGGTTCTCGGTAATGAGTGTGAAGATGTTATTGTAACGGAATGTTGGTTGAATGTCTGCAAACGCGGTGCTTTGCAACCATCACATAATCATTGCAATTCCATTGTCTCTGGTACATACTTTGTTAACTTCGTACCTGGAAAGCACGCCCCACTCTTATTTGTAAATCAACCGAACGAGGTTCACCCATATTTACGAGTGGGAATTGGTTTAAAAAATTTTGCTCATGTTGAACACACAGAGGGTACGCTTTTGTTGTGGCAATCACATATTTTGCATGGGTATAAGGAAAATATGGAGGACAATCGCATGACGATTTCCTTCAATGTTATGCCTGCCACTATCAAGTCAGATGGTGCTAATTATGGTTTCAAAATTACTAGAATTTAACCCTTCATACAACAGCTAAGGAGTGCCTGCTTCGCCTTGAGCATACTCGCGAAACCATCAACCATAGCTGGAACCATAGATTTAAGAACAAGTTCAAACTCACTGTCGTGTTCGGCGTCACCATCAATCTCACCAATCAAATGGTTAAGAATTGAAACAACCAACTTCTTCTTTTGGGGACCTTCCAACTTGTTAAACTTGGACGCCGTGGTCATCAACTTCGCGACAATTGGGGGAATATCTTCCTTCTGGAGACCGTCACCTAAATAGTCCCGCTTGATATCTTCCACCATAGTAATGACACCCTTGGCGTCAATTTTACTACCGAATTTTTCTAAGATCGCTTCCATTTTTATAATATTGGTATAGATTAAAAATGGATTCAAATAACGTAGTCGCGGCATTTGCATTTGGCATTGGTTTCATTCAAATGTACCAAGACTATACGAAATCTGATGAAATGGATGCAAAGTCAAAGAATGCCGTCCTATTGAGTCTCATTGCGAGCTCCCTATGGCTGATCTATCAGTCACGACAGTATGGTATGAATTTTACAGTGGCCTATACTACACTGGGACTCATTCTCCAACTGTACCTCCTCAATAAAATCCTGGTTAAAGAGAATGAGAAAAAGTAGGGTATGATTTCAACAGTCACTCGTATGCAACTTCGTGCGCCACGGCCATCGCGTAAATACCGTACTCCTGTAAAGCAAAGGAATGCTCTTGACTTTGCAGAAGTTGTAAATGGGCGCGCGTCTATGTATGGTGTTGTATTTGGTGGTGCGAACTGGGCTCTCACGGGTCTCAGTATCACACAACAAATGCAGTATCTACCCTTTCAAGCACTCGCATTCGCATCCTGTGGAATTGTACTTGCGAGTATGAATAATGCCCAAGGAAAATTAGACAGCACACAGTTTGAGGATTGGGCGACGAGGGATACTGGACGTGCGTTTATGATAATCTTTGCGTTAATGACACTTTTTGGTCTGGATTTTGGGCCATATTACCAATAAATTCTAACATCTTTACCTTTTCCTCCATTGTAAATGTTCCTGCCCTGCGCATCACGTAGGCCATGAGCATCATGAGAATGTAGATATTATACACAATTGGTTTCATTCCCTATTTTAAGTATTTAATAATTTTTCACCTTTTTTGGTCGCATGAGGAAGAAAGAAATAAGAAGTGTACAACTGAAAAGAGCAGTACTGAAAGCAGCGTAGTTCTTTTCAGACTTCTTGGCGTTGGCACACTTCGTGGCCCAGTTGAGAACCGCAGCGCTGCCGACGAGACCCATGATGGAGTAGATAAGAGCGAAGGCGGCACCCTCGTTGTTTACAAACTTCGTCACCAAGAGGGTAAATGGAATAGTGAGGCCAATGGTGAGGGTCGCTGCCAAATACTTATTGAGGTTGTCCTGAACCGACTGTCCCTTCATGGCGTCACACTTGGAGTAGATGCCCATACCAATGGATGAAGTCACCATGTAGAAGAAACCAAGGAAGAGAATACCCATCACAGTCATACCTGAAACTTCGAGGTCAATCTTACCTGAAGCAATATTCTTGGCTTTGTTGTACATAGCACTTGCGGTCTGAGTTGAGGTCATTGACGACATTTATAATACTTATAGAAATTATTCTATCTCAAGTTAAATGAAGCTTCCTGGGGTACTTTTTATTAGACACTGTCCAAACCTGGCTCCTGAGCGTAAGGTATTTCTTGAGCAACACCTCAAAGAGAGGGTACCCATTGAGGATGTGAGATGGATCGAGGACTACAATCACGACCACCCATTTGTAGAGTGGCTCAATACAAAGTATAATCTTCCATATGGACCAAAACTTACGAGTAACTGTGTAAAAACTCTCATGATGATGAAATACATGGTTGATGAGAACATTGAGAGTGCGTTCCACATTGATGACGATGTCTGTTTTCACCGAGATTGGGTCAAGTATTTTGAGAGTATCCCCGATGAAACGAGAGATATTGGGTTCCTTAATTTGGGAACATCACCATTTTTCAACCTCAAACCACAAATGGGTCAACTCTACCAACTTCCAAATAATGGTGGATGTGAATGTACCTGGTGGACATTGGACGTAGTTAAAAACTTTTTACAAAATCTAAATCTTGAAGAGGCGATAGATATTATCTTCCATGGTTTTATGGTCTCGAATAAACGCCCAATGCTCAACATGCCACTCTGTCATCAAACATCTGACTTGGTAAAGGTGAGTACACTTGACCACGAGACAAGAAGATCTTCAAATTGGGTGGCATATGTCCAGAATTATGGAAACTTACCAAAAGTTCATTTCAATAGACTCCTTGAGGAATACAAAGAGTTCGAAGAAAAGCGACGACGCATTGAAGATAAGTTTGAAGAAGTGTATGGAAAGAGGGTGGATATCAAGAATGTTAAATATATTCTCAATGATGACTCTGACCATCGCCTCAATATTCTTGAATATGAACTAATTGAAGACAAAGTGAATGTTTGATCGTCCATACGCTCCCGCACTGTATCCAAAGGTTGAGAGGTCTGTGAGATCTTGATTACCCGCGGTTATATACAATTGTTTACACTTGGCTAACAAGAACCAATCCAAGTAACACGCGTATCTTTGCTCCTTCGTAACATCATAGTTCTTGAGTGTGTCACATGTATATGTGAGAACAATGTCATGCTCAAGAGTTACAATTTTATCCGGAAATCTATTCTTAAACATGTCCTTAATGTCCTGGCTATCACTGGCGAGGAAGATTTTAGAATCAGCATTTTCAACAATTTCAATGAATTTTTCAATGGCACTATCCTTGGCAAAGTATGCCTTTTTGATTTCCCCATTTTCATCCTTACCATGGCAACCCATATTTTCAGAGTCCTTTGAGCAAGCACCTCGTCTAATATGGATGCCATAGTCGAGACCATGGTCATATTTGTTGATAAGCTCTTCAAGTTCCTCACTTGGTTTTATGATACGGGATAGATTTGAATGAACATGGTGAAAATATGTGGGGTTTATAATTACTCTATGATCAAACTTTTCTTCTGTGAGATCATCTGTGATTTCAAACCCATTGAACTCTACACCACGATCTACATCAAGAAGACTCTTATGTGCGCGAGGGGTTGGAGATCTAGCCACGAGGTCAGATAAGCATAGAGCGACATTACCCCATCCCATTGATTCTGGGAGATAAAAGGTTGTCATTATATGTTTAGGGCTGATGTATTCTTTAATCTTTTAGGAAGTGTACAAGATCTTGATGAGTTTTCTTTTGTGTCCACCCCAATTCCTTGAGTTTTTTGGCGCATATGTGATATCTTTGGTCATTAAATGGTCTATCTTCAACATATTCAATCCAGTCGTCGTAGTTCTCCGTATCCTTTATAGTTTTTATGATGAGCTTAGTAACATCCATGACACTCAATTCATCGTCAGATGCAATATTGTAGACTTCTCCCGTGGTACCCTGTTTCCACACAATATCAACCGCGTCAACAACATCGTCAACGTGCATAAATGCCCGCCTAACATTTGCGCTATTTACACCATGGATTGTACACTTTTTATTGTCCCTCAAGAGTCTCTTAAACTTTGGAATGAGTTTTTCTGGATATTGATTTGGTCCATACACATTATTACACCTCACAATTTTAATATTCATATTGAACGATTCAATGTATGACATTACAATCATTTCGGCGGCAGCCTTTGATGCTGAATACGGATTTGTTGGTCTCAATACACCCGTAGCCTCTGTAAATGGTTCATCCGTCTTTGACTCCCCATAGACTTCATCTGTACTAAAATGTATAAACTCAACCTGTGGTACGTGTCGTCTACACAATTCAATGAGTGTATGTGTTCCGTATGTATTATCTAATGTAAATCCAAGTGGACTCATAAATGAATTGTCTACGTGACTTTGAGCAGCAAAGTGGAACACATAGTCAAACTTATATTCTTGTATAATGCGTTCAAGAATTCCAACATTACACAAGTTGTGTTGTATAAATGTGGCGACCCCTGGATTAACGTTATGTACATTTGAACAATAATCAACTTTGTCTATGTTCACAAAATGTATATCTGGATATCTACCCTTCATAATATTGAGAAAGTTGGATCCTATAAAGCCACACCCACCAGTCACCAATGCGTTTGGCATTTATAGTACGGTTCATTTTTGTTTTAAGCACTTTAATGAAAGTATTTACCTCTTCGACCTGCTGCAAATTTTTTGAGTAAATCACACACACGATCAACATCTTCAAGGGTGAGACCGTGGTGAGCTCCCAATAGGAAACCATCTTTCATGATTTTGTCAGCATTCTCAAAATCATCTAAGTATTCACGGAATGCTGGGTGTCTCGTGATGTTGCCGGCAAATGTGACACGTGTTTGTACATCATTTTCCTCAAGGAAATTCACCAGTTCAAGGCGATGTGGACATTGAAGTGGAATCGCGAGCCAGTTAGGCTTCACAGAATCGTCTGGGAGGGTATAGTATGAACAATCCTTGAGGTTCTCCAAGTACCGTTCAATCATTTGTCGCCGAGTGGCGAGAAATCCCTCCAACTTGTCCATTTGTACGAGACCAAAGGCAGCATTCATTTCACACGCTTTGAGGTGATATCCAGCGACGCCGTAGAGGAACTTCCAATCATAGGGGATGCCATCCACGGAGTGATTGAAGCGCTCACTTGGCTCCTCAATATTGTCACCGATGCGACCCCAATCACGGAACATTAGGGCTCTCTTGAGATGGGCATCATCATTGAACATCACCATACCACCAACACCACCCGCTGTGATGACATGACTCGCATAGAAGCTTGTTGTAGAAATATCGGTACACACATTCTTGGTAATTGTATCCGCAGAATCTTCAAAAAGGATCACACCTGGAAAGGCTTCCCGAATAGCTTCCCAATTGGGGACATTTCCAATGAGATTTGGTAACAAAATACACTTCGTATCTGGGGTCACAACCTTCTTGAGATCCTCAACACTTGGGACATATGTATTGAGACCCACGTCACAAAACACTGGTTTGAGACCAAGTTGTACAAGGGGAGCCACCGTTGTAGAGAATCCACACGCCGGGGTGACGACCTCACTCCCCTTTGGGAGATCGAGAGCACAGAGACCCAAGAGGATTGCACTACTTCCAGAGTTTACAAATAGTCCATGTCTCTTCCCAAATGTGTCGGCCACCCTCTTCTCAAATTCCACAGAACGATCACCAAAGCCAGCGAGCCAGCCATCGCGAAGGCAAGCCTCAACGGCTTTAATTTCTTCCTCCCCATATGATTCAAATTTGTTGGGTGCATACCACACTTTCTTGGCCATTTGTTTAAAGAGTACAGTAATCTTTAAATCATATGAGAGTGTGTATCCTTGGTGCTGGTGGTTTTATAGGTAAAAACTTATTAAAAGGTACGAACTGGACAGGTATCACGAGACAGGACTTGGATCTCACGAATCAAGATGCCGTGGAAAACTATTTCAGGACTCATACATATGATGTTGTAATACACTGTGCCGCAAGTATTGATCAAATGTGGGAAAGTACCACTTACAAAAACCTTCTTATGTTTGAAAATGTTGCGAGAGTATTCAAAGGAAAGTTACTGTACTTTTCAAGTGGGGCAGCTCTCCGAGGTACTCCACCCACCGAACCGTATGGTCTCTCAAAATGGATCATAGATAGACGCATTGAAACAATACCAGATGCCTACTCTCTCCGTATATGGGGGTGTTACGGACCCGACGAACTTCCAACACGATTTAGTGCTGTGTGTAAGAGAGATGGACACGTTGTCATAGAGAGGAATAGATATTTTGACTTTATTGACATTGAAGATGTAAGAAAAATCGTATACGAGTATGTACACGGCTATCTCACAGATAAACAGTACAACTTGGTGTACCCAGAAAAGTTGCTTCTTTCCCAATGGGCGGAACGCTTTGGCGCCACTTGGGAAATTAGGGACAAGAGTGACCTTGGTGAACCTTATATTAGTTCCATCCCACCATCTTTTTAGGTGGAACTTCAACTATCATGTCTTCTTCAAATTCAATATAAGGTGACATATTCTCCAATGAGTTTCCAAACTCTAATTTTGGATATATTTTTTGTGTCTCAGGTATGGAAATATCTCGTAAAGTTTTAACACCATACACTTCTGCAATCTTGGCAAAGTCAACTGTATTACCAAATACATCCGATTTAGATGTTGCTGCGTGATTTGAATTGAAGTATATATCTTGAAATTGTTTTACAATTCCATAACCACTATTATTAAGAATCGTTATTTCAATAGGTAGGTTGTATTTCTTTACTGTGAGAAGTTCTTGGATATTCATTTGAAATCCACCATCACCCGCAATCACATACACTGGTTTATTAGATCCTATGGACGCGCCAATAGCGGCGGGTAATGCAAATCCCATTGAAGCATTTCCACCATTTGTAAATAACTTTTGTGTTTTTGATAATTGTGCGCATTGCATCGTCCAAACCATATTACTCCCGATATCTGAAATAATAATACACTCATCTGGTAGTGAAGTGAAAAACTTGGCTAATACATCATATACAATGGGATCATCGTCTCGCGCCTTTTCAATACCATATTTATTTTTCCAAGTAGATATGATATTTAACCAGTTTGAATAATCTGCATGTATATCAGATCTTACACACGTAAAAAAGTTATCCACATCGTCAATAATTTTTAAATCAATATTAATACCCATCTCAATGAGTTTATCAATTTCATTTTCATCAATATCAATCATTATCTTCTTTGAGTGTACCGAAAATATATCAGGTTTACCTCCAATTTGACGACTATCTAAACGACTACCAACAACAATGACCAAATCGGCATTTTGAATCGCATAATTCGCATGTCTATCCCCATAGACACCTATTGTACCTACACGGAGCTTATGATTTGTTTCACATATATCAATCGCACCCCAAGATACAACAAATGGAATATTATATCTTTCTACAAAGTTAATAGCTGACTGCGAAGCACCTGAAAGTATGACACCGTGTCCAAATACTATAAGTGGTCTCTTACACTCTTTTAAAAATCCAGAGATGTCATAAATGGATGTATTGAATGGTTTCAATTCAAGTGTAAATGGTTTACTATCTATGATTGATGACATTTGTAAATTTACTGGAAGATCTAATAGAACTGGTCCATACCGTGGCGTTTTTAAACTTGTGAGAAGTTCCGTGAGAGTGGATTCAACGTGTGTTATATCTGAGAGATATACCGATTTTTTTGTCACATCTTGAAACATCTTCGCAACTGGCATCTCTTGAAATCCAACTTGTCTCGGTTTAGACTTAAAGTTTGAAAGAGTTTGAACAGTATTTACCTGTCCAGTGATAAAAAATGCAGGTATTGAATCATACCAACAACCACACACCCCATTAAGTATATTCTGAACACCTGGACCACTTGTTACACAAACACCCGCAATCTTTCCACATCCCCTATAGTATCCTTCAGCTGCCATGGCTGCTGACTGTTCATGTTGAAAACAATAATATTTAACTTTTGAGTTTTTTGATATTGCATCAATAAATGGCACAATTGATCCACCTGTGACTATAAAATACGTGTCAATACCATTTAAGTATATTGTATCTATTATATAGTCACAAAGATTCATACAATGTTATGATATAAAAACTTTAAATAAATTACAACGAGTCGTAGTATTCACCTTGTTTGTCTTGACGCTCAACAGTCTTGATATGGAGAAGGGAGACGAGGGGTTTGGCGTCAACGCGAGCAACCTTTTCACCCCCCACAAGCTTTTCGTGGAGATCACTTTCCCACTTAATGGAGCCGTCATTCTTGTAGTAGCGTCCTTGGTAATCTGGAAAGTTAATCCAACCCATCTCATTGAGTTGGAACTTGTGTTGGTCAAGCCACTTCGCGGTATATCCTGGGCAGATATTGATTCGTGGGATGTACATGATGTCCCCATCAAATGTCTTGATGTTCATGATGAGAGCTTCTTGTGGCATTTCATCGGCGTCAACTACAAAGATGTAGTCACCCGAACACTTTGTCGCGTGGTAATTTCGGTGATCAGAAAACTTTCCATCAAACTCTCTCTCATTCACAACAACTTTGTCACCATAGGATTCCAAAACTGCGCGTACCTCCGATGTGGCCTTACCACTGTCAACAAGAATATTGACTTCATCCCCTTCATCCTTCACTTTGAGTAAAAAGTTTACGAGGGACTCCAATTCACGATGCTCGGTACACACACAGATAGCATAAGAAATGTTCACCATTTTATAATTTAAAGTGTTCACACCTTTAAATACCATAATGAAATACATTTCATATTCCGTATGGGGAGATAACAAGGTGTATACATATGGAATTATTGAAAATGTATTGGATGCTAAAAAGTACTATGAAGGGTGGGTTGTGAGAGTTCACTATAATGACACGGTACCCACAAACATTGTGAATTGGTTGAAGGGGCAGGACAATGTTGAACTTATACATCATCCAGGTAAAAAAACAAAGGCGTCAAATACCCTTTGGCGATTTGAAGACCTCTTTATCAAGGATGCCATCGTCATTTCACGTGACGCGGATTCAAGATTTACAGAGAGAGAAGTTGGATTAGTACATGAATGGTTACAATCGTCAAAAGACTTCCATATTATCAGAGACCATAAACATCATATGGTTCCAATATTAGCTGGAACATTTGGTTGTAGAAATAACTGCCTCGAATACATTGGTGTACCCACTCAATTGAGAAATATAAATTCAGTACCAACGCAATATATGCGTGGTAAGGACTTACTTGAATCTTATAGACAAAGTATACCTATCGATCGCGATGTATACCTCGTAGATCAAATATTTTTGGCACAATATGTGTACAACTTTATCAATAGTAACATGATGGTTCATTGTAGCCACAATGCATACGAGCCATTCGCAAAAATAATTAATCACACAGACGTGGGTTTCGTGGGGGAAGTTGTGACAGACTGCCCCCGGGCCGCTGAAATCATGTCTGACTCTGAAACACAATTTGAAAGAGTTGGAGCGTATTAAAAATAAAATGACATACAAGGATAAGCATGGAAAATCACGCGGAAATTAAGGACAAGTGTGACGGTCTCGAAACTCGGTTGGACGAAATTGCTGCCGATATTCGGGATCTTCCTTTTAACTATAAAACAGTTGAGGTATATAGTGATATAGATGGAGAAATACATGAGATCTATGAGTGGTATGATTCCGCAAAGGTGATCATTAAGAGATACCTCAAGGAAAAAGAAGCCATTGAGAGGCGACTCAAAGAGTTAGATGTTCATACAAAGTCACTCAATAACCATGTTCAAAGTCTTAAATTACAAGAGTTTTCTCGTGCCCGACACGGAGGCTCGTATTCACAATTACATGGTATCCAGCATCCTTGAGGTTCTTACAGAAGGCCACATCCTCAGAACACATATCACGAAGGAGTTTCCCATCTTCAGCTTCTATCTCAATGAGTGGATAACTAAAGTATGGATACTTCAGGTTTTCAATGACACCCTTACGACACGCGAAAAAGCCCATGCCATTGTAGGCCACTTTCATATACTTTTCAGATGTATCCAATGTATCTACATTGAGGAATTGAAACGTACCATGTTTTTTGAAATATTCAATGTCCCATTCCTTGACAGCTGCGTAATGTTTAAGATCAGTCATTCGATAAAGTCCAGAGACTACTGGGTATTTATCCACATCTTCAATGAGTTCAATGACCTGGTTGGGTGTGAAGACAATATCAGAGTCAATCGTGAGCCATACATCGTAGTCCAATTGACCCCCAAATGGAACTTGTGTAGCACCACGGAGTACACTAAGGCCGAGGGTTTTCATCCGAGAAAATGAGACAAAACTTGAATACTCGTTGATCATTGTGATTTTGTATCCCTTCTGTACCATGAGCATTAGGGTTTCAGACCAATTTGTAAGGAATGTTCCTGAATATTCACGACCAGGGAGGGCGACGACAATTGTCTTCATCTTTTGATTGGTTAAACATTCAATACTTTAAGCACCTCATTGACTGCTGGGTGTCTCACGATATCATTTTCATCCATCTCAGCATGTTCAATGTAGGTGAGATCCATACCACTCATTTTGTATATGAGATGTTCGAGGCCGTTGTTTTCACCCAAGTCTGACTGATCCAAGTCACCTGTCACAATGAGTTTTGTATTTTCCCCAAGGCGGGTCAAAAGCATCTTCATTTGGTTGGGGGTACTATTTTGCATTTCATCTGCGATAATTATGGTATTGTTGAAAGTTCTGCCACGCATGTACCCAAGAGGTTCAATTGAAATACACCGATCCATTTGATTGTGGGACAGGTACTTCTCAAAAATATCAAACATTGGCTTAGTCCACGGTTCCATCTTCTTATCCATATCCCCTGGCAAGTATCCCATATCCTCATCTGCGGCGACAATGGGTCGCGTCAGGACAACTCTACCTCTTGGAGAGCTGTAAATATGTTCAATCCCAATCTGACACGCAAGCATAGTCTTCCCAGAACCAGCTGGCCCAGTACCGATAACAATTGGTTTTTGTGACCTAAGTGCTAACATGTACTTACATTGTCCAGCTGTTTTGGGGAACTCCATCTTATATATTAATTAAAGTTTTTTTCCTTAAATATTTTAACATGACAACATACCATTTCATTAAAATGAAACCCACAAAAACTTATTTGAGTATTGTTGACCCAAATAAGAAGAGTCGTTTTTTGTGTTTCGGTGATACAAAAACTGCGGATACATTCGTCAATTATGTAACACACTTCCGTTCTAAACACGGTCACTGGCCAAATATGGATATGTCCAATCGGATCGCCACGGTCATGAGCAAAACGGGGTTCAAAAAGAGATCCCCAGAGGAGTTGAAAAAATACTTGTCCCTCGAATCCTTTGATTATGAAAATATTGAGGAGATGGCAAAGAGAACAAATATTTCATTCATTTGTGTCACAAATTTCGCATACGTTCCAGATGGTCACGAAACACAGCTCGTGAGTTTTTCTGGGCAAGAATGGGATGGTGAAGCAGATGAACGTTTATACAGAGAACTATTGGAGTTTAACTTAAAAATTAAGTGAGATGTACACTAAAAGATGTACAAGGTTGTCCCTGGACACAAAGGTGTTGTGGTTGGTGATCACAAGTATATGATAGAGAGAACGGTGCGTCAGTCGTTACATAGGGTTCATACGAAGAAGCAATGGGATCCGCGATCACTGAGTGCCATCACTAAATATTATCTCCCAAATGGTGAGTTGTATAACGCAATGATTCACGGCCCACACATACTTATAGAAGAGAAATCATTGTAATATAAAATGGCTGACTTTGTTCATAACTTTGATTGTAAAAACGAAACGCATGTGATGTGGCTCAAGGAGGTTGGTCAAGGAATGGCTAAAATAACCAATGGTGAAAAGTTTGATATTACACGAGTTGTGAATAGTAATCCACTCACGGGTACGCCTAAGATGAGCAATCCAATGGATTGGGCATACATTCACTTCCAATTAGCAATGAAGTATGCGAATGCTGTTCTAAGCGGTGATGCTTTTGTGCCCGTGAACAAAAGTGAGGTACTCTTCGAGGGTGAAGTCTCTCGGATCTGAGTTTTCATCCATCCGTACGAGAAGGATTGATCCATACACCTCTTCGGTGTCAAATGGGGGTGGAAGCGCGTTAGTATTGAGAATGGCACCATATTGTGGCTTCATAATAACTACATCAAGTTCAGGCCATTGTCCAATAAAAGTGGCTGTTCCTGAGAGTATTTGGAAAATTTCATTTTTGCGGGGATGGATATCCAGGTCTATTTGTCTTAGGTCTCCATATGTTTCTCTTATAAGTACAGCCAGAGTCATCTTGAATTCTCCAAACAAAAAAATATTTGTAGAAAGTAAATGAATAACACACGAAAAGGTACTTGGATTGCTGTTGTTATTGCGATTGTTCTCATACTATCTTTTACGGGTATCCAGGCAGCTGAAAAGTACAAATCAGCAGGGGCGGTCTATCGTTATGGAGGTATCGACACCAACCCAATGCGTCGTACTGGCCAATTCTTCGACACCTGTTCCCCTGAAAATATGGAGGATTGCTCCCGCAATAACCCTTACGAGGGTCTTCCACTCCCCTAAGTCAATTAAAAACAAGTAATTATTATAGATTAAGAATGGAGAACCCCACACGTCAGTTTGTTCTCACCCGCCTCTCAACCCTCCTCGAGATTCCTGAAACAGATACCATATGTATCAATCTCGAGAAGAGTATATTAAATTATGCCACGGACAAATGTGACGAACCAGCTTGGGACAATCTTAAATATTCAAATATTTATAAGCACAAGTTTCTTCAGCTACAGTACAATCTGAGACATTCTCCAGTTCTGAAAGGTTGGATTACTAAGAAGAAGATAAAGACTAAAGATGTCGTTGACATGCGCCCAGAAGACTTATGGCCAGATGGACCTTATGCGCGTGGAATTGAGGATCGCATTATCAAGGATATGCGTAAAAGTTATATGGCTCAAGAAATCAAGAATACAGAGGGGTTCTTCACATGTGGTCGCTGTAAATCAAAAAAGACCTCATACTATCAACTTCAGACAAGATCCGCTGATGAACCTATGACGACATTTGTTAGCTGCCATAATTGCGACCGGAACTGGAAGTGTTAATGTAGTATTTAGAATCGGTCCAGTCTGTGGGCATATCACCGACCGACAGGACATAATTGTAGCCGAGTCTTCTTTTCATAAGAGTTTTTGTTTCCGCACTGGTAAAACCCAAATAATCGTAGACGATCCCATGATTCGCAAGTTGCCTCCGTGTCATCTGTACCGCAAACTCAAACCCGGGTCTTGCGGTAATGATTACTATTTTATAACCAAGTCCCCTCATTCGATGTAAGAGTTGAATTATGGGTATATTAGGTTCTCCATTTGTCCAGATGAGTGTGTCATCTATGTCAAACATAGCTGCGTCATTCGGACCCGCTGGACCAATCATTAATATTATTAAAGATTTAAATACTCAATTAGAGAGACATGTTCGTTGATGTTCAATGCGAAGATGACACTATCCAGATTGCTGAATTCATAAGTGACACAGAAGTGATATTCCTAACTAAAGTTGGAAATGGACTGTATGATTTCGAAGATGATATCACAGTTATACCTAAAGAATCTATATGTGGGTGGTATGATTGTAAAACTCTCGAAGAGACTGATTTGTTCATGAAAGTATCTGGTGGATATGCACTCCTTGATGATAGCGATGACGAAGAGTATGTATGCTCCGATGAAGATGAAGAGTCTGATTCCGAATCCCTCGTTGATGAAGATGAAGATGAAGATGAGGCTTAAATAATATACCCTTATAATTTGTATGGAATGTCCGGTGTGTTACATACCGAAGGCAAAATATAAACTTGTGTGTGGTCATTCCTTTTGTTATCAATGTATTACCCATTGGTACCAAGAGTGTAGTAGTCATACATGCCCCCTATGTCGCAAGACTATAGAATTTGAACATTTGGGTGATACGAGGGAAGTTCATATACAGTGTAGTGCAGATTCAACAATGGATGACTATATTGAGTTCAATCGTCTGCTTGATAAATATATAGGTTTTGAAATAAAGGATGTTAGGTATCTGAGACGACAACCATGGGTTCACTGGGTTATGGAATATAGAGCTAAAGAGCAAGTATATACAAAATATATATTCCATGGACTACAAGGAGCCCAAGAAGCGTGTCACCAAAAACGACAAGAAAAACAAGAAAGAGGTATATTCGCAAAAGCATATAAGGAATAAATTAAAGATTTTAGAAAAGGCTCATAATGAAAATATTTTTCATGAGTGCACATCCGAAAATAGGAACGGGGTATGCAAGGATGTCAAATAAAATTACAAATTATCTCGCAAGTATCCCAGATGTTGAGGTTGTATGTTACGCGTTTGATTATTCCAAAGAACATGAAATTAAAGACAGATATGTAGATTCTCGAATTAAAATATACGATTCAAACCAGATATCTTCTCAGCACGATGCATTTGGACTTGAATGTATTGGTTCTGTATTATCTATTGAAAAACCGGATGTACTTGTTATATATAACAATACCGTTATTGCTTCAAAAATCTTAGAATCAATACCGTTACAGTATATACCACCCGTGAAATATTTATATTTGGATATATTGTATCCTTGGCAATCTGCAGGGTTATATGACTTTATTAAGCGGTCTAAGTTTGATCACATTTTTGTATTTTTGGAATGTTGGAAAACCCATCTCGTATCTGATATTGGTTTCTCCGAATCAAAGGTATCAGTTCTTCCACAAGCGATTGATTTTGAAAATATTAAATATATTTCGAACGACGAGGCAAAGGGTAATCTTGGACTTAAACCAACCGATTATTTAATAGTAAATATGAATAGAAATTCATGGAGAAAGGGATGGAACATCACAATCTCTGCATTTTTGGAATTCTTGAAGCAACGCAATATGGATACGGCTATAAAATTATTTTGTGGTTGTGCACTTAATCATCCCTGTGGTTATGATATAAAAATGTTAATTATTGATGAGTGTACACGCCTAAATATTGACGTTGATAGGGTTATGACACAACATATTATTGCGACTAACAGTTTCATGAATAAGGATGACTCGTATATAAATATGATATATAGTGCCGGAGATCTTGGTTTAAATACGTGTACCGGGGAGGGCTTCGGTCTTACAACACTTGAACATCTGTCACATAATAAACCACAAATAGTTTCAGGTGTACCGGCTTTAAAGGAAACAATTGGTGATTACGCTACAGTGATAGAACCAGAATTGATGATACCATATCCTCCATATGAAGCTCTAGTGGGTGGTCATGTTGCATATATTGATTATAAAAAGGTTGCGGATAAGATTGATTTTCATTACGAGAACAGAAATATTAAAATTGATGCACTTGACACTTTAAAAACCAAATATAGTTTGGAAAATGTATATAAGGTTTTGGATCGTTTTTTCAGAAAATAAGAATGGCTCCGTACCAACCACCAACCAGCCACTATTCCCAAATGGATGTAAGTGAATATGATGAAGATCATATCTTTTCATTCATCGGTAAGACGGGTAAGAGATTTTATTGGTTGACCCGCTTTCTTGATCTTGATTACCTCTGGTATGATAGAGAACGAAAAGTGATTGAAATATGGGGACCTTATCATACCCACATGAATAAACAATCGGAACAAGTAATCAAATGTGAATTGGATTTTTTTGAACCTAAGTTAGAGCAAACATCTCAGATATATCAAGATGAGCATGTACAAGAGACCGCCGTTGCGTGTTAGAGAGGATACAGTTGCTTCAGGTCGCCCCACACCAGGGTCTTTCCTTGATGCCATTGTGAACCCACCACCAACAATACGTTCCAATCACCCCAAGAAACCCATATATCAAAAAGATGCATACCTTTCCCTATTGAAGAGAAGTTATGAGCATGCAGGTCTCGAATACAAGGAGCCTGACATACCAGATTATGTGGCGCGAGTTACGGTGGTACCCCAACCTGAACCCGAACTGTCATATTCTGATAGGGTCTATGTGAAGGTTCGTATTCTCAAGAGTGGTATTATTCGCATAAAACTTGACACTTCATTTGCCATCCTCTATGAAAAGTACTACAGCAAATGTAAACAGCCACCTATGAAGTCTATTGTTCAGGCATACAAGTCAATGGGATTTAGTTTGGAGTTTTTGGATAAAATCAAAATAAAGTTTTCAAAGTTTGACGATCACAAGAAAAAGGTTCAAGAAAAGATTGATAGTGTCTTCAACAAGGAGCCAGCTAAAAAACCAAAAAAGATAAAAAAGAAAGAAGACGAGGAACCCGAAGAGATTATAGAGGACGAAGAGGAGGACGAGGAGGAAGAGGATGATGACCCCGATGAAGACGGTGGAATGGATGTTGAAGTGGATGAGGATCCAGATGAACAACCACAGGAGGGTGAAGAGGAGGCGTATCTTTCAGATTAAGAACGCTTAATGGGTGGGAGCCGTACACCGAGGGAACGAAGGGAGTGCCTCTTCTCCCTTGAGAGTTCCGTGTCAGGATCTTTTTGATATTCTAACCACACAAATAGGTCAGGTGTTCCGTCAATTTCTGAAAGTATATCAAGGTGTTTGTGAATTCTGTGAAAGTTGTTGAGTTTCATAAACATTGTGATCCACTGATCTTCGGAGGGGCATATCCATTCATTATGATTTGTTGGATCTTCTAAGTAGTCTATAGCCCTTTGTAAAAATATCTCGTAAAATTCATTATAATCATAGTCCCTTACTTCTACTAACGGTGGATCAATGAGTAGCTCCAACTCAGTGAGTTCCACTGGAAATGCCCAATGTATCATTTCAATCGCATCTGTGCTTGACATGATATATCGTATCATGTCTGCCGTGAGGAGACTACGTTCCCTTTTCTTTTTGTTCTTGTTGTGCTTTTTATGATTCGCCTTTATGTAGTCTTCTCGCACAAGTTGAAACGATTTTTCCATGATTATTTCTTGAAGTTCAATTGGTAATGTGTCCCACAAACTCATATCCCTTAAAATTGCCTGATATTTTATTTAGTGGATCAACAGCCTAAGTCAATTCAAGGATACCTAAAAATTACTCTAAGATGTTCATCGCAAACGTTGTTGTTGGTGACCACATCCTTGACCGAGCAATTTTCTGGGATCTGAAAGAAGCCTCTGAATACGCACAAGAAACTGTGAAACACAAAGTGTGGGAACTTGGCAACGGACAATTCTATTACGGAAGTGTTGAGGCGAGAGTTTACGAACCATCCCTTTACGTGACAACTGACTACGAGGATGAACATATTCTTTCTTTCGTTGGACCCATCCGAGATAGCACGAATGTCTTGTGATCAACACGTGGTCAAGATACAACTTGAAATTGTACAAATGCTCTATACGGCGTGGCACTTTGCGCAACAAGAGGAATACATTTCCAAACATGCACCGCACACAAAGGATGGGTCTCGGAGAGGATATAGACCTGCACACCCCAAGCACCCGATGACTATGTGGGTTGGGTCAAGTCTCAAAAACTATATGTACGCATGTGAAATTGGGATCGCTTTGACCCTGGAGTACACACGTAGATATGGAAAAGTACACACTTGTGCCAAACACCTTACATGGCTTTGGGAAAACCACCCACCACACTTTGAGGAGAGACGAAGTGAGACGGCATATTATTCACAAGAGGGTATCCCCGAATGTATGCCAGATGAGTATAGACAGTCAAGTATCGTAGACGCATATCAACTCTACTATATGGTTGAGAAGATGTCTTTTGCGCGGTACAAATAAACATGCTCGGGTCTTATTTCTGGGTCTTCATACCCCAAAGACTTGAGATACTTGGGAACTTCGTTATTTTCAAAATCAAAAATTTCAATGAGTAGTGTAGGCATGTACTTTTTAATTGTATTTTCAGATCCTTTCAAAACTTCCATCTCGTGACCCTCAACGTCAATTTTTATAACCGAAGGTGTACCTTTGTAAATGTCATCTAATCTGTGACACTCTACAGATGTCTTCGTTGTCTCATCAAAACCATCGGTCTTATACATACTTGTGCCACCATAGTTTCTCAATCCACTCGCTTCAACCTTATTTGGAATATACATATCCACACTGTGTTCTACATCTGAAAGTGCAAATGAATAAATACATATTGGATTTTTAATTCTATTATTTTTAGCATTTAGATCTACAAGTTTATAAAATATGGGTTCAAATGCGTGTACCGGTCCATAATCAGAAAACATAAGGGAATTGTAGCCAATATTTGCGCCAATGTCAAGAATATCTGTACCAGGTGTGTAATACTTTTCTATGTCTGAACGCATCCATCCGTCCCATTCACATCCATTTGAAATTGATCTTCCAATATATTCATCATCTGCGATAACAAATACATTATACTTTCCATTATGAACACATTTAACTTGAAGTTCCATTTGAGTAAAAAGTCAATTAAAACTTTAACCACATTATAATAAAACGATGTTTAGCGTCGGAAAACCTGTGCCCGTCGCACCACCTATCCGTGTTGAACGTAAGAGAGAATATCACCCACGAACCTATACTGAATTTGTACGAGGTCTCAAGAATGGTGAACTCCCCGAAGTTCTCATCAAGCCAAATCAAAATCTCGCGGTCTTTGATGACGACGAGGGTAATTACGGGGACGCCCGGATCATTCAAAATCAAAACCTATGGGAAACAATTGCCGAGAGTGATGCCAATGTTCGCATTGATATGACCGCACCAGTCTCAATTTCAGACACAATTTCAACTTTCTTTCTTCTCACGTTTATCTTTTTTGTTATTCGCAGTTTTATGTTTTCTGGTGGACCAGGTGGAATGCCTCCAAACCCATTCCTCAAGAATCAAGATTTCAGTGCCGAGGAGGAAATCACAACACGTTTCAGTGATGTTGAGGGTATTGACGCCGCCAGGGATGAACTTGAGGAGATTGTGGACTTTCTCAAGCAACCCGAGCGCTACTTTGGGAGTGGTGCCAAGATCCCACGAGGCGCCCTCCTCGCAGGGAAACCTGGAACAGGGAAAACCCTCCTTGCCCGCGCCATTGCTGGGGAATCTAACGTTCCCTTCATTCAATGCTCCGCCGCAAACTTTGTGGAGATGTTTGTGGGTGTGGGTGCTAAGCGAGTTAGGGATCTCTTTGAAGTGGCTCGCGAGAACCAGCCTTGTATTGTCTTCATTGATGAGATTGATGCCGTTGGTAAGCAGCGTAGTGCGGGTGGTATGCCATCAAATGATGAGCGTGAGCAGACAATCAATCAACTTCTCACAGAGATGGATGGCTTTGATAATGAAACGGGTATTGTTGTCATCGCCGCCACGAATCGCATTGATATCCTTGATGATGCCCTCCTCCGACCAGGTCGCTTTGATCGTAAGATCACTGTGTCACTCCCAAGTGTACGAGGTCGTGAGAAGATTTTGGGTGTTCACGCTCGTGACAAGAAGTTATCCGACGATGTAAAGTTGAGTCAAATCGCCAAGCAAACAACGGGCTTCTCTGGTGCGGAGTTGGCAAATCTTCTCAATGAATGTGCCATCCGAGCCGTGCGTGATGGCAATGGCACTATTACAAATGACATTGTGGAGAATGTCTATCAGCGTATTATTGTGGGTGCCAAGGGAGACACCAAGTTCTCACCGCGAAAGAAGGAACTTGTGGCGTACCACGAGGCTGGACACGCCATTGTGGGTGCTATTCTCCCAGACTACGACACTGTGCGTAAGGTCTCAATCATCCCACGCGGAGATGCTGGGGGTGTGACCTTCTTCCAACCCTCCGAAGAAAATGCCGAATCCGCGATGTATACGAAGAAGTATCTTATGTCACAAATTATGGTAGCCCTTGGGGGTCGCGCAGCGGAGGAAATCGTCTATGGATCCGATCTCATCACAACGGGTGCCTCAGGGGACTTTGCCCAAGTGTATATGATTGCCCGTGAAATGATTACAACCTATGGGTTTGGAAAGTATAATTTTGACTCTCGTACTATGTCCGAAGAGGCGAACCGTCTCGTCGATATGGAGATTGACCAGTTGGTAGACGAATGCTATGCAGAGGCGCGAGAAATCCTATCTGTGCACCGAAGAGAATTGGATGAACTCAAGAATAAACTTCTCGAGGATGAGATTGTGGATGGTGAGTGGGTGTACGCTATGTTCCATTCAGAACCACCACGTCATAGCCGAGGAGATTTGGACAGTCTTGATTTCAATTAAAAATGTTTAAAAACAAGGCTTGAATAACTACAAATGAAGTTTGGTAAGATTTATGGACGCTTCTTCTTGAAGCAACACCTTGACCAACCAGATGATGATACACCAGACCTCTGTACAATTTCTGAACTCATTGAGACATACCCAATGTGGGAAGAATGGATTCACCAAGTTCGTGGGAGACGAGTTCAACTTTACACAATGTTTGAGACCTCAGATGTTCATCCAGATATAATTGAACAGATGAAACTTTTTGATAAAGTCATTGTTCCATTTGACTACCTCAAAGACATTCTTGTCAAACACGGGGTCAACTGCGAAGCTACACATTTTTACACATCCCCTCTTGTCGCGAAGAAACCGGTGGTCGTACTTAAAAGACGAAATCCTAATAAAATTGTGTTCCTCTATGTTGGAACAAATGACGTTCGTAAAAATACCATAAACTTGGTGAATACTTTTGCGAAAGTCCTTGAAGGTACGGAGCATTGTCTCATTATGAAAACAAATAATAGAGATGGGTTGGTCGATAGTCCGAACATAAAATATATGACCGACAAAATTAGCCTTGATCAATTGGCAGGTCTCTACAATATGTGTGACTATGTGGTGTCATTTACGAGGGGTGAGGGTGTTGGTCTCCCAATGTTGGAAGCGCAATACTTCAAGAAACCTGTGATTGCCCACGATCAAGGTGTTTTCCCACACATCAAAGATCCCTCTTGGATTACCCTACCATCCCGAGAAGTTCCCGTCGACTATACCCATGTCCCAGGGTTCCTCAAGAAGGTTTTCCACGGAACTTGGTGGGAGGTGGACTACGAGAAGGCTCAAGAACTCATCATGTCCCTAATCAGGTCATGAACCGTATTCTTTTGAACCCAACCAATACCCTTAATCTTTGAGGCATTACCTATGAGTGCGTCTACTTCACAAGGACGATAGAACTTTGGAGACACTTTAATAACTACCTTACCATCTACGAGACCCACCTCATTTTCAGCCTCACCTTCCCACGTGACTTCCTTTCCAACCTCTTTGAAGCACATTTCAACAAATTGCCTCACAGAGAGTGTCTCTCCCGTCGCGACAACATATTCGTCCGCCTCTTCTTGTTGAAGCATGAGCCACATGGCTTCAACGTAGTCCTTGGCGTGTCCCCAATCTCTCGCGGCGTTGAGGTTTCCCAGCTCAATGAACTCTCTCTCACCCTTTACAATCTGTTTGACACCATCGGTAATCTTCTTGGTCACAAAGTCGGCACCTCGTCTCGGAGATTCGTGGTTGAAGAGGATTCCGGAGCATGCGAAGAGACCATAAGATTCGCGGTAATTCTTGACGAGCCAGTGGGCGGCCAATTTGGACACACCATAGACGGATCGTGGATAGAATGGAGTCTCTTCAGTTTGTGGAGTCTCCCGAACTTTACCAAACATCTCTGAAGTTGAGGCTTGGTACACACGATACTTTGAAGGATCTGAACTCTGACGAACACTCTCAAGAATATTTAGGATACCTGTGGTATTTGTCTCAAATGTGTAACTTGGACATCGGAATGATGTGTGTACATGACTTTGAGCAGCCAAGTTATAAATCTCAACCCGTTCATAACCTCCACAGTCGTGGATTATCTTATGTACAACTGGTTGATCAAGAATATCACCTTCATAGAGTTGAATCCTATGTAGGATAGATTTGAGATTACCAGATTCAATGTCGTAGGTTGATCGTCGCACGAGACACTTGACATCGTATCCCTTCTCCAGTAGGAGTTCACAGAGGTAAGAGCCATCTTGACCTGTAGCACCCGTGATTATGGCAGCTTTACGACTCATTTATATATGGGCTCTCTGTGTCTTTAACTGAATTATTTTGGGAGGGTATAGTATATATGAGCAACAACACCAACGGGAAGTGTGTTAATGGTTCTACTATTTATTACAACCTCGAGACTATACCAGAAAATGTTGTCACAAAAGGTCCTTTTGAAGCCGTGTTTCTTGGAAATGTTATAAGTGAAATGTCCGAAGGATGTTTGTTTGTTAAACAGCAGTGTAAATCACAATACCCAGTAATTACTGCTCAAAACTGGAGACAGTGGATTACTTCAATTGATCAGGAGAATAGAATTTCACTTGCCCACACAATTGAAAAATCTGGAATTCCAATTCTTTACAACACTCCAAGATTGTGTGATCCAGGTATCAGTGTGAGTAAAAATTGGAGTCTTCGGAACTATATTGAAACCAGATTGTACATGTTTAAGTTTGTATATGATTACGGTCGTAATTTCAAACCAACTGGAAATGCTACATGCTATCCAACAAACATTTTTGATTTTAGACCATTTCAATACAAATTGGCTTTACCTGGTTCTGATAAACCCCTTTTTGTAACAGAGTACATTACGGTTGATGAATTTACAAAAAAGGCGGCATTTACTCCTCATATGGCAATTAGTAGATTTGAAATTAAATCAAAGTTTTCGAGTACAGAACAAATATTTGAAGATATGGTAAAATTTGTCATAGTTGGTGAAAAGTATGGTCAAAGCAAGTCAAGTTTTTCCAATCAATCATATTATCTTGGACCAGCGAATAACAGTGGCATGAATGCGTCAAATTTTATGAGCAGATTTAAGAAGTTTATACAGGAATATGATAGAGTGAAATTTGTTGGTGAGAGTGGATTGTTGAATAATGGAACTGGTATTCAAACTATAAATCTCACAGATGATGTCATGCGTGTCATGTTTTATGATTTAATTCACGATGGTGTTATTGCAAAAAGTTTCAAGTTTAGTACTTTTAAGAAGAAATTTATTGATGAATTCAAAAACTTTAAAGGATTTGAAAGAGGCATTGTAAGTTTCAAAGAATGGGTTGGAGCCACGACAGCTGCAAATTCTTGGAGAGCTTATAAGACTATATTAGAACCCAGTCGCAAAGTTAAGACAAAAAAAGTAAAAGATAAAACTGTTCAAATAAGACAATTCCCAGCTATTTTTAAAACCCTTGGTGATCTTTCGCAGTTTATGTATGCTGCAAGATACGGGAGTATTGTAGCCAGTGGCGATAAAATGGGTTTGGGTGCGGGTTTGTATATTAATGCTAAAAATGGAAGAACTGTCAAATGTATGATGGAAGATGCGGTTACTGGGTTTATAGTTTATACGGGTATCGAAAAAATTGATTTTACTACAAAGAGTGGTTGTGGTAATCTCAGAAATGCAAACGCTGGTACATGTCTCATGAAAAATGCCATAAATGTGAAACCTCAAAATATAGCGGAACAGATTATAAAATCAATTCCACAAAATCAAAAGAGTGGTGCAAATGCAATTGTCGCTGCAAAACCCCGAGTACCTGGCGGAAAGCGTCTCGTCAAGTTATGGCTTAATCAAGATCTTAATAGGAATACAGCAACCGCTGTACTCAATACTATAGATAAATTTAAGAACTTTTGGGATGATAGTGATATCGTTAAGATCAAAACTGTTCTCAGTAAAATGAGAAATGGAACTAGTGTTACAAATTCTAATAAGATCAGGGCTTCACAGCTCATAGGACAACTCAGTGCGACACCTACTAATTCAAATACACAATTAACTGGTGTCAAACGTGGAATAAATAACCGAGGAAACCTGACATCAAATAACCGACTGAATACCAACAACCGAGTAAACCCGACACCAAGACAAAATAACCGAGGAAACCCGGCATCAAATAACCGAATGAATACCAACAACCAAGGAAACCTGACACCAAGACAAAATAACCGAGGAAACCCGACATCAAATAACCGAATGAATACCAACAACCAAGGAAACCAGACACCAAATCAACAAAATGGTATATTTGCGAGATTAAGAAAACGTGCGAGGACTTAAAAACTAACACCCCAAAGTAAATAAAGATGGCTCGTAATTACGATACCGAGACAGATGAAGACGAACCCGATTTTTTTGAAGAATACGATGAAGCCATCAAGGCTCGTGTGAAATCCCTCAAAAAGATTGAAGATGCCACGGATGCCAAGGCTCTCATTGCCCTTTCCGAGAAACTTCCAAAGACCAAGTTCAAGATCTACGACGATTTCCAGAAGAAGGCGAAAAAAATTGTGGAAGAGATGGACGACGTCATGCGAGTCTTTGTTGCCCAAGAATTGCGGGAAGACTACTTGGCACCCCACGAACACGATGAGACTGTGGTGTGTGAATACTGTGACCTTGTGAGAGGTGAGAGTGACTATGTGGAATGTGAATGTGATCGCGTAAGAATGACCCAATTCGCGGAAGAGATTGGGTGTGAGATATAAAATCTCGGGTAAATGTAATGAGTAATAGGAATAATTCATATGAACGAAACATTCGTAAATATGAAATGTTCATCAATGACAATCAGTACATAAATAAACTTATAAATGAAGTAAAAAATGGTAAGAAAAATTCAAATAGGGCTACGGTTGAAGCTTACAACCGAGCAAATGTAGATTACAAAAGAAAATCAATGGAGTACTACATTAGTAAGGCTAAAGCTCATGGTGGTGAGACATTTAAATTGTTGTCCGACGCCCAAATCAGAGCTAAGATTCTAAATCTCGCGAGAGATTATCCATCACGACCTCCGTGTCCAACTAAAAGTGGTAAAAGCAACAGACGCAAAAGCGCGGAAGCGGTGGCACAAATGTGTGGTGGTTATTGTGCCAGACAGGTTCAAAAGGTATGCGGAGCTGTTGGAAGAGGTGTGAAATCAGTAACTCCAGGTGCTAAAAGATCCAGAACTAACAATACCAATACCAATACCAATCGCAATAGAATAAACACCATCAGAAATCTTGTAAAGGAAGGTGTTCTTAAGAATACCGTCAATCAAAGTATGAGTTCAATCATTAATCAAATGAATGAAACACAACTAAGAAAGTTAGCAAGAGAAAAGAGTGTATCAATTCCACGCAATTTAAATAAACCTAAGTAGCTCATCGTAATTTAAAAAGTAAATGAAATGTTTGAACCTCCCACATGGATCTACATTTTAGCGTGTGCACATGGAAAGTATTATGTGGGACGCACGACTACGAAAGATAGAATTCAAATGCACTTTGACGGACATGGTTCGGCATGGACTAAAATACACAAACCATACAAACAGATATTATTCATAAAAGGCGATAAGTTTGACGAGGACAAGTATGTATTTAAATATATGGAAAAATACGGAATTGAAAATGTCCGAGGTGGATGCTTTTCTCAGGTAGTTTTGCCAGAGGACAAAATCAAAATGATTGAAACCATATTAACTGGTGTGGATGACCGGTGTTTCAAGTGTGGACAACCTGGACATTTCATAAGTGACTGCCCAGAGAGGACTGTACAAGAAAATACAGAATCACTTGAATGGGTATGGGGACTTTTAAAATGTTTAATAGGAGATTGTTTCCCCCCCAAAAAAACCCCACCACCAGAACCCATTGAAATGGAACAAAGACTCCTGTGAAAAAAATCACAAGTAGTAGTATGATGTCTATATGCGATAAACTC
>Ga0222714_10000142_pt1 | contig 83532 bp, 77 predicted proteins | sample C33_3DmetaG_FD_165048 | JGI IMG/M metagenome (GOLD analysis project Ga0222714, IMG submission 165048) | Estuarine water microbial communities from San Francisco Bay, California, United States - C33_3D | ecosystem: Environmental > Aquatic > Marine > Unclassified | place: USA: California...
TGGCAGAAAATAAGTATTAGCGGGAAATAAGGCATAAGTGGGGTGATTATATTGGTTGCTCCATCGCCAACGCGATAGGCGGCTGTACTCATCTCAGGGCTGATTCCAACCAGCATCAGCATGGGCACCACGACAGGGGCAAGCAAGGCCCATTTAGCGCTAGCCGAGCCAACAAAGAGGTTAATGAATGCGCACAAAACTATGATCAGGGTAAGCAATAACGGATCTGGCAGACTCGAACTTTCGAGGAACTCTGCGCCATTGATGGCGAAAATCAGTCCTAGGTTCGACCAATTGAACATTGCAACAAAATGCGCCGCTGCGAAGGCAAGGACCAAGTAGTAACCTAGATCAGCCATCGCTTCGCTCATCATCTTAACGATATCGCGGTGGTCTTTAACCACGCCGGCGCCTTTGCCGTAGGCCCAGCCTGCCGCAAGGAAGAGGACGAAAAAGCCGGCAACGAGCGATTGGAAAAAAGGCGTGAGTCTCGCCTCATCAGTCGCAGTGTCATCTATGAGCGGAGTTCCCGGCCCTATTGTTAAGAATAGCCAGATCGCGATCACCGCGAGACACGCGTAGCCCGCATAAGCGAGACCTCGCCGCTCCTGCGCTGTGAGTTCGGTGTTAGGGTCTTTGAGGTCTATAGACAGCGTGCCGCCGCCGGACACCACCGGAATCAGTCTGGGTTCAACAATACGGTCGGTTACATACCAAATGACAGGCAAAAAGACGAAGGTCATCGCGATGATAAAAAAGGCGTTGCCTGCGATATTGGCATCCCAAGTGGGTAGAATTGTTTCGGCTGCAGCTTCTGTAATGCCGAACAAAAGCGCGTCGAGTTGTCCTGGGAACAGGTTTGCCGAGAAGCCTCCAGAGACGCCGGCGAAGGCAGCTGCAATGCCGGCGATGGGATGGCGGCCGGCCGCGGCAAACACGACTCCTGCAAGAGGGATCAGTACGACATAGGCCGCGTCGGTTGCGAGATTGCCAAGCATGCCAACGAGCGCAACGGCAGGTGTCAGCAGAAAGGTAGGCGCTTTAGACATCGCACCACTCATGGCCGCACCAAAAAATCCGGAGCGCTCAGCGACGCCCGCGCCAAGCATGACCACGAGCACATACCCCAGAGGATGGAAGGAGGTAAATGTTGTCGGCATGCTTACCAGCAGCCGGCGAATATTTTCTCCCGAAAGAAGCGACTCGGCGCTAACAATAAGAGCGTTGCCCTCGGCATCAACAGACACAGGGTGTTCTGCAGAAACACCGAAAAGCGCGGCGATCACGCTTGCGGCGATCACGCCAAGAATACAATAAACGAAAATGAACACGGGGTCGGGGAGTTTGTTACCCGATCGTTCAATCCAGCCCAACAGGCCGTCTGTGCGTGGTGTGCTTGTGTTCATCTTTGTGTACCTCTTCTGTGGCTTACCATTCTAGGTGCTGGCTTCAGCGTCTCACTTTCTAGCTGTCTCACTAGTTCACTCTCTAGCTCACTTACGCGATCTGGCGAACGATTACCGAAGTAGTCGGAAAAACGTATTGAGCTCGGACAGGTAAGTGTCGGGTTGCTCAAGGGCTGCAAAATGACCGCCTTGTTCTAGCGCAGCCCAGTGCCGAATATCATAGGCTGCTTCGGCCCAGGCGCGTGGCGTTATATAGATTTCGGCTGGGAATAGCGCAACGCCCGTGGGCACATCGATGTAAGTCGTCGGCTTGGTCTGTGGAACTGCCCTGTTCTCATAATAGATGCGCATCGACGAGGTAATCGATTCGGTAAACCAATAGATAGAAATATTGGTGAGCAGCTCATCTTTACTGAAGTAATCATCCAGATTACCCTCGGCTCCCTGCGGCATGTCTGTCCAGCCGTGAAATTTCTCGAGTATCCACGCTGCCAGCCCAGCGGGTGAATCGTTGAGGGCATAGCCAAGGCTCTGCGGCTTTGTCCCTTGGATTTGCTGATAGGCTAGTTCGCCACGCATGTAGTTGCCGCGACTCTCCCGAAGTGCCGCTTCGCCTGTGGTGACTCGCTCGCGCTGGGATTTATCCTCGGGTGGTCCTGCGAGAATCATATTCGAATGCAGGCCTATGAGCCGCTCTGGGAAATGATTGGCATGATGACTGTTGATCACCGCACCCCAATCGCCACCGGCGATCGCGTACCGCTCGTAGCCAAGGTTTTGCATCAACCCCGCGAGCAGAAGTGCGACCTTCTCAGGATTCATTCCAGGCTCGGTCGGTGCTTGCGAAAAGCCGAAGCCGGGAAGTGAAGGCGCGATCACGTGGTAGCTATCGACGCGAGATCCTCCATGTGCTTCTGGATCGGTTAGAGGGCCAATAATTTTATGAAATTCGGCTATCGAGCCTGGCCAGCCATGCACAAGCATAAGTGGGATTGCGTTAGCGTTTTCCGAACGGTGGTGGATGGTGTGAATCTCGTGACCCTCCACATCCACCAAAACCTGATCGAAACGGTTAAGCAAGGCTTCTTGCGCGCGCCAATCGAAGTCCTCGCGCCAATAATCTATAAGATTAGTGAGTGTGCTTAAGTCAGTGCCGTATTCCCAACTTACGCCGTCAAGTTGGTCTGGGAGACGCGTGCTCGCAAGCCGTCGTTTAAGATCGATTATCGCTTCTTCGTCTATCGCAATTTTGAAGGGCTTCACGAGTGTCTCTCCCGGGGTTATCGAAGTCTGGGAATAGGCTTGGGCGCTAACAGTCGCCATGACTGCGAGCACGAGTGAAATGATTTTTTTCATGGCTGCTCCGAATAGTCGCTCAACACACTTTCGAGTATCGTAAGTGCTTCATTGATATCTTCGTGCGTGACATTAAGTGCTGGAAGAAAACGAATGCTATTGCCGCCGGCTTTAACAACGAGTAAACCCGCGGCCTGAAGTTTGGCTATTAGGGCCGCTGCGTCCGTGTGGCAACGCAGTCCTAGCATCAGCCCCAATCCAGTTACTTGGCTAAGCAGTGCGGGATATTGGTCAATGAGGTCCTGCAAGCCGCTGCGCAAGTGGATGCCCGCGAGCTGTACGTCAAGCAGAAAACCTTCGCGTAATAGTTCGTCTAATACGGCATTACCGACAGCAGTGGCCAGCGGACTGCCGCCAAAGGTGCTGCCGTGACTTCCTGCAGTCATAGCGGCGGCGACCCTGTCTGTCGCGAGACAAGCGCCAATTGGAATTCCACCGCCAAGCCCCTTCGCGCTCGCTAAGAGGTCAGGGACCACGCCGAGCTGTTGATAGGCAAAAAGAGAGCCCGTTCTGCCGACGCCACTTTGGACCTCGTCGAACATTAAAAGGAGTTCGTGTTCGTCACAGAGCGCGCGTATAGACGCAAGATACCCCTTAGGCACGGGACGTATGCCGCCTTCCCCTTGCACGGGCTCTAAAACTATGCCAGCAGTGTTTGTCGTAATCGCGGCCTTTAGCGCTTCAAGATCGCCGAACTCGACTTGATCGAAGCCGGCGTCGCCGACAATGAATCCATCGCAATGCATTGGGTTAAACGCAGAGGCAATCGCACCCAGTGTACGGCCGTGGAAGGAGTTGCGTAGCGATATAATTCGGTGTTTGTGGCTTTCGCCGCGGGCGTAAAAATAGCGACGAATAACTTTGTATCCCGCTTCGACAGCCTCGGCTCCTGAATTACAGAAAAACACTTTGTCTGCAAAGGTGTTATCGACAAGTCGCTGACCGAGTCTTTCAGCCTGTTTGATACGATAAAGATTCGAGGTGTGCCAAACGGTCTGAGCTTGTTTAGTTAATGCATCAATCAGTTTGGGATTGCTATGCCCTAAGCAATTAACGGCGATACCCATTGCGAAATCGAGATAGCGCGTGCCGTCTGCGGTGAATAGCTCGGAACCCCGACCCGATTCGAACTCGAGAGTCGGCGATCCATAATTATTCATGAGTGCAGAGCCGTGCTGTTGGGCAGAATTCATGGCGTGTTCCTGAGTGTCCGGGCAGTATCGTCTTACGATTGATTCGTTGTTCTGATGTCGTTTCTGTTTCTTGCTTTATGGTTTGTTGTGCGAGCAAATATCTATAAATCATGCCGCAGTAAAGTGTATCATTCAATTTGCGGTTTCAGGCGGGCTGGGGTCAAAAAAAGACCAGCGTGCTAACGTGTATTTGTGAGTAGGAGGTGAGGCTATGCTGTTTAGTTTAGGTGGTGCATCGACGCGGAGTTTAGAGCTCCCGACTGCGCAGGAAGCGCTTCCTGATAGGCAGGAGGCCGCTGTTTTCAACCCTATTCACTTCGTTTCTGGGCATCGCATCGCGCAGCCACTGCCGGATCATCTGTCGAGCGCAGTCTTTGGTCTGGGCTGCTTTTGGGGCGCTGAGCGCCTGTTCTGGCAGCTTGAGGGCGTCTACAGCACAGCCGTTGGCTATGCGGGTGGCATTACCGCTAATCCTAGCTACGAAGATGTGTGCAGTGGGCGCACGGGGCATGCCGAGGTTGTCATTGTTTTCTTCGATCCCGCGCTCATCAGTTACCGACAATTGCTCAGCGCATTTTGGGAGGCGCACGATCCAACACAAGGGATGCGCCAGGGTAACGATGTTGGAACGCAGTACAGATCGACACTTTACACGTTTGACGCCGAGCAGCAGGAGCAGGCGGAAGCAGCAGCGCGCGTATTTCAGGCCGCGCTCGAGGAGCGAGGGTATTCTCAGATCACAACTGAGATTGCGCCGCTAGATACATTTTATTATGCCGACGACTACCACCAGCAGTATCTTGCCAAAAACCCTAATGGCTATTGCGGACTCGCAGGCACTGGCGCCTGCTTTAGGCCCGAGTAGCGAGTTTGGGCGTTAAGAGTTTTGAAATTTGGGGAGTGAAGAGTGACAGTGCCGCAGAACCCTAAGCAACCGTCGATCGATCCGCTGGTTATCGCTATTTCATCTCGTGCGCTATTCGATCTAGCCGAAAGCCATCAAGTTTATGAGGATGAGGGTCTCGCCGCCTACCAGCAGTATCAAATAGCCCGTGAGAACGATCCGCTGCTTCCGGGTGACGCTTTCAGCCTGGTTCAGAAGCTGTTGCGGCTTAATGAGCAGCTCGAGGAATCGCCTGTGCAGGTGATTCTTCTCTCGCGCAACAGTGCCGATACAGGGCTGCGTATTTTCAATTCGATTAAGCACTATGGGCTAGACATTAGTCGCGCTGCCTTTAGCGGCGGGGAGAGTCCGTACCGCTACATATCTGCATTCAATAGCCACCTCTTTCTCTCTACCGACGGTGCGGACGTGAGGCGCGCGCTTGAATCTGGAGTCGCCGCCGCGACGATTTTGCCTTCTAATAAAGCTGCCGCTGACACTGCGACACTCAAAATCGCCTTTGATGGGGACGCGGTTTTGTTTTCGGATGACTCCGAACGCATCTACAAGAACGATGGGCTTGAAGCCTTCACGCGTAACGAAGTCGCCGCTGTCGACGAGCCGCTCAGTGGCGGGCCGTTTAAGCCGGTACTCGCCGCCCTGCAACAGATTCAGATGGCTTTTCCGATTGGTGAGTCACCGCTTCGGACCTGTTTGGTGACCGCGCGTGCCGCACCGGCGCATGAACGCGTGGTTAAGACTCTCAGGCATTGGAATATTCGCATCGACGAATCGTTGTTTTTGGGCGGCTTGGATAAGGGGGAGTTTCTGCGTGCTTTCGATGCAGACGTGTTCTTTGACGACCAGCAGGGGCACTGTGACTCAGCTCGAAATCACGTGGCTACCGGTCATGTGCCCTCGGGTGTTGCAAATAGCGTGGAATAACACTGTATTCTCGCCCGATAGCGCGAAGAACGTTTTATTAACTAGCGCCGCTAATAAGATAGCCTGCACCAAGGCTGCCTAGTAAAACGATCAATACTCCCCGTAGAAAACGCTCGGGCATCTTGTGTGCGAGTTTTGCGCCCAGCTGGATTGCCGGTAACGACCCAATTAGCAGGCCTGCGAGCAGCGCCAGATCGACCTGCCCAGCGAAAAGGTAGCCCAGTCCTGCCACCAGCGTCAGCGGTACCGCATGGGCGATATCCGTCCCGACGATTCTGACGCTTTTTGTGTCTGCGTAAATAATCATCAAAATCGCCGCGGCGAATGCACCGGCACCGACAGACGACAAGGTGACGCAGACGCCTAGCACAATTCCCATCACACCTGTCGTCTTTGTTCGGTTCTTATGAATCACACCCATGATGAGACTCGGCTTGCCGAGGGCAGCGCTAGCGCGGAGCTTGTTCCTAGCTAAAAGCATCACTGCAGTGAGAATGAGCATCATGCCGAGGCTCGAGGTGAGCAACGCTTCGCTTTGTTGAAGGCTTACTAAATAACCACCGGACAGCGCTAGATGCGTTAATGCCGCCGCTGGCAGGCTGCCTGCCGCAAGAGTCCCTACGATACGCCAATCGATCGATTGCTGTTTATGATGCGAAACAACACCACCGGTTTTAGTGAGCGCCGCATAGAGCAAGTCGGTACCGATAGCGACTGCCGGCGCGTAGCCAAACAGGAGGAGTAGGGGGGTCATCAATGACCCGCCGCCGACCCCGGTTACGCCGATCGCAAAACCGACCAAACCACCTGCGGCGATATGGGAAAGTGCGATGCCGACGTCAATGGCCATTGCTGCACCGACTATCGAATCGAGCAGTGTGCCTGAGTCGACTGCGAGACTTACGAGGTCCATGGTTTGTCCTTGGGGAAGCGCTAGCGAGGTTTGAGAATGCGGGTTTAATCGACTCTTATTTATTGGCCGACTCGTGGCTGAGGGTAGGCGGGAGAGGAGAATAGACTGGTCTACATATTCCATAAAGGAATTTATTGTTATAGTTTTATTCTTTTGGGTTCTATCCCTTTGCGATTAGAGCGTTAGGTGGTTCCGCGATGAAATTACAGCAGCTGCGTTATATTTGGGAGGTGAATAGACAGGGTTTAAATGTCTCGGAGGCGGCGAATGCGCTGTTTACCTCGCAGCCCGGTGTCAGCAAGCAGATCAGAGCGCTCGAAGACGAGTTGGGCGTACAGATATTTGAGCGCCGCGGCAAGCAGTTGGTTGCGGTTACAAGTGCTGGGCAAAAGATTCTCGAAGCGAGCGGCGATGTACTGAGCCGCATACAGAACATTAAGTCGATGGCGGACGAGCTGCGCGATGAAAGCAAAGGATCTCTCTCGATCGCGACGACGCACACTCAGTGCCGCTATGTGCTGCCAGAGGTCATAAAAACCTTCCGCGCTCGTTACCCCAATGTGTCTTTGCATTTGCACCAAGGCACGCCCCTGCAAATAGCACAGGCAGCCGCAGATGGGACTGCAGATATTGCGATCGCAACCGAGGCTTTAGAGCTCTTTGAAGAACTCACAATGCTGCCATGCTACCGCTGGAATCGCGCTGTGATTGTACCTAAGGCTCACCCGCTTGCTTCAGTTAAACGCCTGACTCTAAAAAAGCTTAGCGAATACCCGCTAGTAACCTACAACTTTGGCTTTACTGGGCGCTCGAAACTCGACGAGGCCTTTAACCGTGAGGCGCTCACGGCCAATGTTGTGTTCACCGCCGCCGATGCCGACGTTATCAAAACCTATGTTCGTTTAGAGTTGGGTGTCGGCATCGTGGCACGCATGGCGGTAGATGAAAAACAAGACAGCGACTTAGTCGCCCTCGATGCTGCACATTTGTTTGAGCCTAGTGTCACTAAGATCGCGTTTAGGCGAGGGAGCCATCTGCGTGGCTACATGGCTGGATTTATTGAAATGTTTGCCCCGCATATCAAAGCCGCTACGTTTCAGCGTCAAGTCAGCGAAAACACGCAGCAAGAGATCGAGGCGCACTATGCCGATGTTAGTTTGCCCGATTTGTAACTAGCGCCGCTCGCTGGAGATATGCAAACCGCATTCTTTCTGAGTCGATTCCTCCCACCACCAGCGTCCTTCGCGCTCGTGCTGGCCTGGGCCCACCGGTCTCGTGCAGGGTTCGCATCCTAGGCTTACAAAGCCCTGGTCATGTAATTCATTGTATGGAATATCGAGCATACGGATGAGCTGCCAGACTTCGGAGGAGCTCGTGTTGGCTAGCGGATTGACTTTGATGAGCTGCCGCTCGGGAGTTGAAAAAGTAGTATCAATCTCGACGATAGGCACCTCGCTGCGGGTTGGGCTTTGGTCGCGACGTTGGCCAGTTATCCAGGCGTCAAAACCTGCTAGGTGCGCGCGTAACGGTGCGACTTTACGTATCCCACAGCACTCTTTGTGACCATCCTCATAGAAGCTAAATAAGCCTTTTTCGCGGACGAGTGAATTCACCGCGTCTGCGTTTGGCATTAAAACATCGAGCTCGAGCGAGTAGTGGGTGCGAACCCGCTCAAGGAATCGATGCGTGGCAGCGGGGAGTCTTCCCGTGTCTAACGTAAAGGCATGAAGATCTATCTCATTGCCAGCACCGCTTTGCTCAGCGAGTTTTATTACCTTTACAAAATGATCAATTAGCACCACGTCTTCGGCGCCGCTAAACGAAAGTGCGGTGCGTCCGAGCGTCGGCAAAAGCTCTGCGAGGATTTCGCGCGGGCTAAGTTGCTGCAGCGTTTCGTTGAGAGCTTCTATGTCTTGTGCGTTCATGATGCAGCTAACCTTGGCAAATGGATGGGCTTAGGATGAAGGGGTGCGGAGTGCGCGCTGTGCCTTCGATGAATGTTTACCCAAGGCTGGCCATTTTCCGGTAAATGTAACGAAGGGTAAAGTCCGCTATTCGAACTATCGCTTATCTGCTAGATTGCGGATCGCACGAATAAAGAGTGGATGCACCGCGCGCGTCGTGCACGTCAGAGGAACTTCGACGCCGGTTTACTGCCTGCGTCATAAAGCAGAGAGAAAAAAAGATGGAAATAGCATGCCTAGATTTAGAAGGGGTTTTAGTCCCTGAAATTTGGATTGGCTTCGCTGAAAAAACGGGAATCGACGACCTGCGTGCCACTACGCGTGAGGTCCCAGATTATGACGAGTTAATGCAGCAAAGATTGCGCATACTCAATGAGCATGGACTTGGCCTTCCAGATATTCAGGAAGTCATCGCGACAATGGCACCGCTACCCGGTGCGCAAGATTTTGTTAAATGGTTGAAGTCGAATTTTCAGCTAATCATTTTGTCGGATACTTTCTATGAGTTTTCGTATCCCTTGATGCGTCAGCTAGACTTTCCTACGCTGTTTTGTCATAAGTTGGTATGCGATGACAGCGGCAAGATCGTTGACTACAAACTGCGGCAACCCGATCCTAAGAGAGCCTCTGTACAAGCATTGCATGGCCTTAATTTCCGAGTGATCGCTTCGGGCGATTCCTATAACGACGTGAGCATGCTTGAAGAAGCGGACGCAGGGATTTTATTTCGCGCGCCCGACAGGGTCATCGAGGAGTTTCCGCAATACCCTGCCGTTACCGGCTACGCTGATCTACGTCGGGAATTTTGCAAGGCAAGCGTAAGGGATATTTCCTAGATTTAGCTTCACGTTTCGCGTGGGTGCGCTCGAGTAAGGCTCCCAAAGCCCGCTCGGAGCCTACTCGAGTAGTAGACTGCCCTGAACTACAAGCTGCTCGAGTAACTCTTTTATTGGATTAAGCGCGAGCATGGATTTAAGCTCGCGCCTCTGAAGAGGCGCCGGCTCGCAGAGGCGACGAATCATGGATAGGTGGGCCCAGTCAAAAACAGCAGCGTTCCCATCGACAAACAGTGTGATACTTCGAGGGATCTCTAGCGCCTTTTCAGCTATGCCTAGCCGAGCTTTTGCGGAGCGCTCTGAGTCGGTCGCGCCATCGCTATTGACCATATAGGCGAAACGCGATGAAGGGTTATGGCGGACACTCTCTGCGAATCTCAGTGTTTTTTCAACACGCTTCGCCGAATTTCGGTCTATGCGCGCGATGAGCTCGGGGTATTTGGGCTGAGTGACATGACAGCCAAACCACTGTCGAAACAGCGGTTCATCATCGAGCGTGGCGCGTAGCGTGTTAAAGCTCGCGGTTAGGGATGATGTTGGTATTTGAGCGGGGTCTTCGGGAGACGCCGTATTAGGATCCTCAAAGCGTTCACTACTCGTCGATCGCTGAATAATAAAGTCGCTGAACCCCTCTATCATTTCGCCGTAGGAAGGCGCGCGAAAGCCAATCGAGTAGCAGAGACTGTCGTCTAGTGAAATCCCCCAGTGTGCAACACGTGGTGGGACGTAGAGTGCATCTCCCGGATTAAGAATAAATTCCTCGGTGGTTTCAAAGGATTCGAGTAGACGTAACTCTGATGACTTGCGCAGGGGCGTTGCGTCATCGCAACGTCGTCCTAGTCGCCATCTACGCTGGCCCTGGCCCTGGAGTAGGAATACATCATAGTTATCGAAGTGAGGGCCAACGCCGCCGTCCTTGCAGGCAAACGAGATCATCACGTCGTCAACACGCCAGCTGGGAATAAAGTCGAATTGTTTTCTGAGGTCCGCGACTTCCTCGAACCATTGATCCATTGCTTGAACGAGGAGTGTCCAGTTAGTTGCGGGGAGGCTCGTAAAGTCGCTTTCTTCGAAAGGGCCGCTTTTTAACGCGAAGTTTTCAGGCTCAAACTCGGTTATTACACGGCTCTCAACAAGTTCCTCGCAGGCACATCCAGCTAACTCTTCGGGGCTCAGAGGGTCCGTCAATTGCGGAACAAGCTGACGAATCAGTACCGGCTCCTTCTGCCAGTATCGCTCTAAGAATTCACGACGGTTAAAGTCAGCTGACAGGACGTTTGTACTCAAACGTTTTTCGCCTGCATTGCTGCGTTGCCCAGATACGTTCGAGGGGTTAAGGCGAGGAGTTCGTCCTTGGCCTCTCGTGGCATCTCTAGAGTCTCGATAAACGCGTGTATCGACTCTTGATTAATTTGCTTGCCCCGCGTCAGGTGCTTAAGTTTCTCGTACGGTTGCTCGATTCGGTAGCGACGCATAACGGTCTGGATAGGTTCGGCAAGAATCTCCCAGCAGGCGTTGATATCGGCATCGATTGCGGGAGCATTCACTTCGAGCTTGTTTAATCCCTTAATTGCCGAGCTGTAAGCAATCATGCTGTAGGCTAAACCTACGCCCATATTCCTCAGCACTGTCGAATCAGTGAGATCGCGCTGCCAACGCGAAATAGGTAGTTTCTCCGCCAAATGATTCAACATTGCATTTGCGAGACCGAGATTGCCCTCTGAATTTTCAAAATCGATTGGATTGACTTTATGCGGCATCGTCGACGATCCGATCTCTCCAGCGATAGTGCGCTGCTTGAAATAGCCAATCGAGATGTAGGACCAAATATCGCGGTCAAGATCGATTAGTATGGTGTTGAAGCGTGCGCAGGCTGCAAAAACTTCAGCGACGTAATCGTGAGGTTCTATTTGGGTCGTGTAAGGGTTCCAAGTAAGGCCTAGGCCGGTGACAAATTGCTCGGCGAAGCGTTGCCAATCCAGCAAAGGATAGGCAGAAATGTGGGCGTTATAATTTCCTACGGCGCCGTTAATTTTCCCGAGAATCTCAGTTTCCTCTAACGCCCTAATCTGGCGCTGCATTCGGTGAAACACATTCGCGAATTCCTTGCCGAGGGTTGTAGGTGAGGCCGGTTGGCCGTGGGTGCGAGAAAGAAGCGGCTGTTCGGCATTGCTGAGTGCGATGTCGCGGACTTTAGCTGCGAGAAGACGCATTTCTGGCAAGAGAACTTCATCGCGTCCGGCTTTGAGCATTAATGCGTAGGCGAGGTTGTTGATGTCTTCCGAGGTGCAAGCGAAATGCACGAACTCTAAATGCTCAGTGAGTTCTGGGTTGTCGGCGAGCTTCTCCTTGATGAAATACTCAATAGCCTTTACATCATGGTTGGTGGTCGATTCTATTTCCTTGACGCGGGCGGCGTCATTGAGAGAGAAGTCGGCTGCGACACGATCTAAATAAGCGGTCGCTGAGTCGCTTAGGGAGGTCAGTTCGGTAATTTGTGGATGGGCGGCGAGCGCCTGCAGCCAACGAATTTCAACGAGCACTCGATGCTTCATCAGTCCATATTCGCTGAAATAAGGCGAAAGCGAATCGCATTTTGTAGCATACCGGCCATCGAGTGGCGAGACGGCGGTTAGCTGATTAGAAACCTGACTTGTCATTTCTGAGTGTTCCTTTGGGTAGAGAGGGCGTTTTCTCGTTTAGAGCCGCACAGGGCGTATTATCGCAGCATGCGCCGTCTTATTCCATTTTGCTCGTTGGGCTGGTTTAGAGGCGCCAAATTCTTGGTTTGCGGGCTAATGCAGCTGCCTAATCACCTGTTTCTTAAGCTGTGCTGCAGTACTCGCAAGACGGCTACGAAAGAGGAGTTGCCAGCGGCGCCCTCCCAATTGGCGCCAAAAAAGTGCGGCGCGGATACCGGCAAGCAATAGGGATCTAATCGACGCGGCGTTGCCTTCGTTGCTCAGCATGGCCGCCGACCCCTGTATCTGAATCGGGCGCGGGCATTTGCTCAATGTGGCTTTATAGATTTTCGCTATTGCGTGCGTCTGCTCAGAGATGCCTGCGTCGTTGACGTTCGCCGGTGTGCTTCTATCGATTGCTTCAATGCCATATCGAATTTGGCTTGCGAGCTGCGGGTTGGCCAGTATGCTGTCTGCAAGCCTTAGCATGCCAACAGCATACTGGACGATCCTCTGAAAGCTTCGAAGCGAACCGCCTCGAGAGAGTGATTCGACGAGTGTAAGGCCGGGAACTAAGAGATTCGGTTTTGGGAAGACCGCGGAAGGGCTTTTCGGATTGAGGGCGAAAAGCGGTTCCTGCAGCGCAGCGACGTTTGATTGATCGGTGATGCCTTCTCGTGCAATTTTGTCGATCAGCTGCGCGCACTGAAGAGCAAAAGCAACGGCCAAAACGCGGTATTCCCAGTTGCCAAGGGTAGGGTTATGGTCGCTACGAGAATCTTCGCTCATGATGGGTCCTCAGAGGAATTTAGGCTGTGTCGGCGTTGCCCAAGCCTAGTGTGAGCAGGCAGAGAAAAATTAAAATAAATCGCTCTCACAACGCGCTTTCGATTATCGCGCCACCAAGGCATCGCTCGCCCTGATAGATCACCAAATGCTGACCGGGAGTGATGGCGCGCTGCGGCTCGTCAAAGTCGACTACCAAGCCGTCACCGGACACGTTGAGTGTGCAGGCCTGATCTTCCTGCCGATAGCGGATTTTAACCTGACAGCGGAAGGGGAAAGCAGGCTCTTCGTCGTTTATCCAATTCACTGCGCCGGTGCGGAGTGATCGCGCGAAGAGCAGGGGGTTGTCGACACCCTGAACGGCGATGAGAATATTATTCTCGAGATCCTTGCCAGCAACAAACCAAGGGGCTTCGTCGAAATCCCTAAGCCCGCCAATATGTAAACCCTGTCGCTGACCGATTGTGTAATACATGAGCCCAGCATGTTCGCCTATCGTGACACCGGTATCGGTCTGGATTAGGCCAGGCTGTGCGGGGAGATATTGCTCGAGGAAATCTTTGAACTTACGCTCCCCAATAAAGCAGATACCCGTGCTGTCTTTTTTGTCATGGGTGCTCAGGCTCAGCTCTTGGGCTATCTTGCGTACATGGCTTTTCTCAAGCTCGCCGACTGGAAAGAGGGATTGTGCGAGGCTTTCGCCGCCTACCTCGCAAAGAAAATAACTCTGATCCTTATTGCCATCTAAGCCTTTGAGAAGGTGTGTGACACCCGCTTCGTCGACTGAGCGGACATAATGCCCCGTCGCAATTTTGTCGGCACCGAGATCGGTTGCGTAGTCTAAAAACGCTTTGAATTTAATTTCTCGATTGCAAAGCACGTCGGGGTTTGGGGTGCGGCCGGCTTGGTATTCGCGCAAAAAATGCTCGAATACGTTGTCCCAGTATTCGGCAGCAAAATTTGCGGTATGCAAAGTGATGCCGAGCTTGTCGCACACCGACTGTGCGTCTGCTAAGTCTTCTTTTGCCGTGCAGTATTCTGTGCCGTCGTCTTCGTCCCAGTTTTTCATGAATAGCCCTTCGACTCGGTAGCCGGCCTCGATCAGAAGATACGCAGCGACGGATGAGTCAACACCGCCAGACATTCCTACGATGACTGTCTGTTCGGTAACTGGGCTCGCGCCATTACTCACTGCATAAGGACTGTTGCTAGATGGCAAGGGGGTTTCTCTCTCTCGTGTCTGAAATTAGGGCTGTATCAGTGTCAAAGGGTACCGGGCGCCTGCCAGATAGTCTTGGACCACCTTTAGTACCAGAGGACTGCGAAGGGTTAGCTGACTCAGTTCCGTAAGCGTAAGCCAATGTGCTCCAAGAATATCAGGGTCAAGCGAAGACTCCGTCAGGCGTACTGGACTCGCGGCAAAGCACACTCGCACATATCTCACGCCGTTACTCGGGGCAGTGTGGTGGTAAATGCCGACAATACTGTTTAAGTTTACCTCCCAGGCTGTCTCTTCGAGCGCCTCCCTAAGCGCTGCCTCAGTGACGGTTTCGTCGCTCTCAACATGACCGGCGGGCTGATTATAAACGATCTCACCATTGTCTTCTTCTTCAACGAAGAGAAACTTCCCCTCACGCTCAACGACGACGGCGACGGTAAGGTGAGGGAGTGCGGTGGACTGGCGGGTAAAACTTGCTGATTTTTTGTTGTCTTCTTGTGTCAAAGTCTCGGTCTCGTGGGTAGGCGCCACGCAAGCGCGTCTTGGCTAAAAGGGTTGAACCTCGCTATTATCTCGTCATTGTTACTACTGAGTTAACTAAAAGGAAGCGAACATTTTGAGTTCTGAGCAACCGCTTACGCATTTGGACGCGCAGGGAAATGCGCGCATGGTCGATGTCGGCGAAAAAGACAGCACGCAGCGCATCGCGGTCGCCGAAGGGCGTATCACCATGTCTGAAACCACCGCTCGGTTAATAAGCGACGGCGGACACAAGAAGGGGGATGTTGTGGCTATCGCGCGTATTGCCGGTATTCAAGGGGCGAAGCAATGCTCGCAGCTCATCCCGCTTTGCCACCCGCTAATGCTCACCTCTGTATCCCTCGAAGTGAGTGTTGAGTCCGCGGCCGTAAAGGTCAGTGCGACGTGCAAGGTGCAGGGGCAGACGGGTGTCGAAATGGAGGCACTCACCGCCGTGTCTGTCGCCTGTCTGACGATATACGACATGTGCAAAGCGGTCGATAAAGACATGGTTATAGGCGAGATAAAGTTAATTGAGAAACAGGGCGGCCGGAGTGGCCACTACGTTCGCGGGGCGAAATGACTATGCTGGTTACCGTACAGTATTTCGCGAGTGTCCGTGAGGCGAGGGGAGAGGCCAGCGACTCGATTGAGTTGCGTGATGACGCTGATACTACAGTGCTTTTGAACGCCTTAAGAGCGGGGCCGCTTGCTACACTCGATGACGCGCTTTTCGACAGGCTGCTTGTCGCGGTCAATCAGAGCGTTGTCAGCGGCGCAGTGCGGTTAAACGCAGACGATGAAGTTGCGCTTTTTCCTCCGATGACGGGCGGCTAGCTATGAGCGTTCGCGTACAAGAAGAAGATTTTTTACTGCAGCAGGAAGTTGACGCAGTCAGAGCCGAAGCAGGGGATGCGGGCGCCGTCGTCACATTTACAGGGCTTGTGCGTGAGTTCCACCAATCCGACGACACCCAGTCGGTGTCGTGTCTCATGCTTGAGCATTATCCAGGCATGACGGAAAAAGCACTCGCGGAGATCGAGGCGCAGGCAAGAAAACGTTGGCCATTGCTCGCTACGCGAATCGTTCATCGGGTGGGTGCCATGTCCGCTCAGGAGCAAATCGTCCTCGTTGCTGCCGCAAGTGCGCATCGTCATGCGGCGTTCGAAGCTGCGCAGTTTATGATGGATTACCTGAAGTCGCGTGCTCCCTTCTGGAAGAAGCAAACAACGAGCGAGGGAGAGCGTTGGATCGATAGTCGAGAGTCCGACGAAGCTGCTATATCCCGATGGCAAACCCTCAAGTCCGAAAGCCTTTAAACCTGAAACCTAAGGCTAAAACCTTTAAGGCAGGCGCCGTCTCGAAAGGAGCTAAAGAGAGAGAAGCTTGCTTTCGCCTGGCTGCAGCGTCCCGAGCTCCCAATCTCCGATTTTCATGCGAATCAGCCTGAGAGTTGGAAACCCAACAGCGGCAGTCATTCGCCTGACTTGGCGGTTTCTCCCCTCGCTAATAATGAGCTCTATCCAGCTCGTCGGTATTGCCTTGCGCTCTCTGATCGGCGGGAATCGCGACCACAGGTCAGGCTCTCGAAGCAGCCTTGCTTTAGCAGGTTTAGTCGGCCCGTCTTTGAGAACAATACCGCTGCGTAGGGCATTCAGGGCTGTCTCGCTGACGTCGCCCTCGACTTGAACCCAGTAGGTTTTTTCTTTGTTGAAGCGAGGGTCGCTGATCTGATGCTGTAGCTTGCCGTCATCGGTGAGAAGCAAAAGGCCCTCGCTGTCTTTGTCGAGGCGCCCTGCGGGATAGAACTTGGGCCTGGTTATCAGCGGGGTGAGGGTTAAGGTTGGGTCGTCGCCACTAAACTGTGAAAGGATTCCGAAGGGTTTGTTGAGAAGGATGATGCTTGCCACTCTTTGTCCTTAACCTATTTCCTTGTCGTTTTCCCTCTCGGCGATTCTCGGCCTTATCTGGTCAGACAAAATAACGCAAGACCATTAACTGACGCCAGGCGATGGCTCAGCGGTCGCAGTAGACCTCGACCCGACTCACGCACGACGTCAGTCATCTATGGCGTCTTGCTATGATTCTCGGGATGACGCATCATCCTCAGTTTTTGAGTCGCTAGACTCGTCTGCGGGAACCTCGCCCTCTGCCAGCATAATATTCGCTGCGTGGGGGCCTTTCGGGCCGGTGACTAAGTCGAAGGTAACGTTTTGACCAGCTTTGAGTGTTTTATACCCTTCCATGCCTATGGACGAGTAATGTGCAAACAAATCTGCGCCGCCGTCCTCTGGAAGAATAAAGCCAAAACCCTTGGCATTGTTAAACCACTTAACTTGGCCGTTGCTCATCATTCTCACTCCGTGCTTCTTATTACTTATTGTTATTTTTTGTCACTTAATGTGACTTGGCGACATGTTCCCTTGAATCAACTAAAAATTCAACAGTGTTTTTCGATTGAGTTTTGCCTTTTCTATCACCCAAGCTATGACGCTGATCTAGATCTCCGATAGTGTCCACGAGGTCAGAAGAGTAGAATTGCCAACAGTGATACACTCTTGAGTTAGCAACTAAAACGAGTGGTTCAGCGTTAAGTGTGGAGATAGCAAATGAGGTTCCAGGCATGGACGAGCAGTACGAATTAGAATGCGCCGAGCGTCTTTCTGCGCAGGGCGATGACGGCGATTCGGGGCTAGCCGTTGCCAACGATAAGCCAGCATTGAAACGGCCGCCTCTGTACAAAGTGGTCTTGCTAAACGATGACTACACCCCCATGGAGTTTGTCGTGGAAGTGCTGCGCGCATTCTTTGGAATGAATCCAGAGACTGCGACTAGAGTAATGCTCAAGGTACACACAGAGGGCAAAGGTGTTTGCGGCGTATACAGCAAAGATGTGGCAGAGACGAAAGCCGAGCTCGTTAACAGCTACTCGGCGGAATGCGAACAGCCGCTGCTGTGCGCGGTAGAGGAAGACGAAGTCTGAGGACTGACTGCTTTGCCTTTAGTCTATGTGGCAGCGACGCGCGCAGAGCGCGCAAAAAAAAAGCGAACGATAAACAGACAGAACCTAATCGGATATAACGAATGCTAAGCAAAGATCTCGAATCAACGCTCAATTTGGCTTTTCACACCGCGCGTTCGAAGCGTCATGAATTTATGACGGTAGAGCATCTCCTGCTCGCGCTTCTCGATAACGAAGCAGCGAGAGAGGTGCTGGTTGCCTGTGACTGTGATTTTGAAAAAATGGCCAAGGAGCTTAGCGACTATATCGACACGAACATGCCGCTACTACCCGAGGGGGACGACGAGCGCGAGACTCAGCCGACTCTTGGGTTTCAGCGAGTTTTGCAGCGCGCCGTGTTCCACGTGCAGTCCTCGGGAAAGAGGGAGGTTGGCGGCGCCAATGTATTAGTCGCCATATTTAGCGAACAGGAAAGCCACGCAGTCTTTGTTTTAGAGCAACAAGACATTAACCGTATAAACGTCGTTAACTTTATTACGCACGGTATCTCTAAGCACGGTGAGGAATCGGAGTCAGAAGCGCCTGCGGCCTCTATAGGCGGGTCAAACGCGGCGGAGGGTGCTAAAAGCGCGCTTGCAAGCTATGCGACAAATCTCAACGCAGAAGCCGAAGCAGGGCGTATTGATCCGCTTATCGGTCGCGAGGAAGAGGTGACGCGCGTCGTTCAGGTGCTTTCGCGTAGACGAAAAAATAATCCGCTATTAGTGGGTGAATCAGGCGTGGGTAAAACGGCCGTCGCCGAGGGTCTTGCGAAGCTCATCGTCGATGGTGAGGTACCTGAAGTGCTCGCCGAAAGCGTCATATATTCTCTAGATTTAGGCGCGTTACTCGCGGGTACGAAATACCGCGGTGATTTCGAGAAGCGCTTCAAGGCGCTGCTCAATGAGCTAACTCGCGATGAGAACGCGGTTTTATTTATCGACGAAATTCATATGATCATCGGTGCTGGTGCGGCGTCTGGCGGTGTTATGGATGCGTCGAATCTACTAAAACCTGCGTTGACAAGCGGGAAGATGCGCTGCGTCGGGTCTACGACCTACCAGGAGTACCGTGGCATTTTTGAGAAAGATCGCGCTTTGTCGCGTCGTTTCCAGAAAGTCGATGTGGACGAGCCTGATATCGATACCACGTACAAAATTTTGAAGGGCCTCAAGTCGCGTTTCGAGCAGCACCATGAGCTTCGCTATTCCGACAAGTCTCTGCTGGCTGCCTCTGAGCTTGCGAGCAAATACATAAACGACCGATTTATGCCCGACAAGGCTATCGATGTCATCGATGAGGCAGGCGCCTATCAGCGGTTACAGCCGCCCAGCAAACGCAAAAAGCTTTTACAGCCTGTTGATATGGAACGGGTCGTTGCGTCTATTGCGAAAATCCCACCCAAGCAAGTATCGACTACAGACATGGAAGCCCTGCGCACGCTTGAAGGCAATCTCAAGATGGTGGTCTTCGGTCAGGACCCGGCTATTGCTGCGCTATCGACAGCGATCAAGCTTTCGCGTGCTGGCCTCGGCGCGGAAGGCAAGCCTATCGGATCATTTTTGTTCGCGGGACCAACCGGCGTTGGGAAAACCGAAGTGAGCAAGCAGTTAGCTAAAATAATGGGAATCGAGCTGCTGCGCTTTGATATGTCTGAATACATGGAGCGTCACACCGTCTCTAGACTCATCGGGGCGCCTCCGGGTTATGTGGGCTTCGATCAGGGCGGTCTTTTGACCGAAGCAGTTAGCAAAAACCCTCATTGTGTGGTGCTGTTAGATGAAATAGAAAAGGCTCACCCTGATGTGTTCAATTTGCTCTTGCAAGTGATGGACCATGGCACACTGACGGATAACAACGGCAGGCACGCGGATTTCCGCAACGTCATTTTAATTATGACCACGAATGCAGGCGCGCAGGAGATGTCTCGCGCCTCGATTGGTTTCACCGAGCAGGATCATTCGAGCGATGGCATGGAGATGATCAAAAAAGCCTTCAGTCCGGAATTCCGCAATCGCCTTGATAGCATTATCCAATTCGGTAGCCTCACTGTTGAGACGATCAGAACTGTTGTCGATAAATTTATTGTCGAGTTACAGGTCCAACTCGATCAGAAAAATGTGCAGCTGCAGTTGGAGGACAGCGCTGTGGAGTGGTTCGTTACCCACGGCTACAGCGAATCTATGGGTGCTCGACCCATGGCAAGGCTAATTCAGGACAAATTAAAGAAGGGGATTGCCGAAGACATTCTCTTTGGAAAGCTTGTGAATGGCGGCAAAGTTATTGTGAGCGCAACTGAGGATGACATTGTTATCGAAGCGCACTCAAGAGAATCTTCGCATTCAAGCAGCAGGAAATCCGCCAAGGACGCGCTGGCTAAAACGTAGTGCCGTGTGCTCTAGTCTGAGCCAGCTCTCGCTCGAGCCAGCGCTTACATAGTGGGGGAGGTAGGAGGCGGGTGGCGCTAAATTTGAGCGCCGCCAGGCTAGCGAGCGCGATAAGTGATGCGGCCCTTGGTTAAATCATAGGGAGTGAGTTCTACTCTTACCTGATCACCTGTCAGGATTCGAATATAATTTTTACGCATCTTGCCTGAAATATGGGCAGTGACGATGTGGCCATTTTCTAGCTTGACGCGAAACATGGTATTGGGAAGGGTGTCGACGACCTCGCCTTCCATTTCGATTTGATCTTCCTTTGCCATTGGCAAACCTCTGTACTTAATAAGCGGCGCATTGTGCCCGATTTCATCCTTGAACGCTAGCGCTGCCGTTCCCGCGTCGATCAGTTAATGCAGATCCAACGTCTGTCTTGGAGTAATTCGAGAGGGCGGTAGTCAAGTTTATAGGCCATTTTGCGACAGTCTTTCACCCAATATCCTAAGAACACATAAGGCAGCTGTCTTTCTTGGGCGTGTTTGACAAGAGACAATATCGCAAAAGATCCCAGAGATCTTTTTGACTCTAGAGGATCGAAGAACGTATAGACCGCCGAAAGCCCTTGTTTAAGCTCGTCGCAAACGGTAACGGCTACAAGTCTATCTTCGACGGTAAATAAGAAAAACTGCGTCGAATCACTCCGGCTTTGAATAAATGAGTCGAACTGCTCGCGCGATGCCGGGTACATATCACCGTCCTTATGACGCGAGTTTATATAATTTTCGTAAAGCGTGATGGCTTCTTTATTCCCTGCGAGAGACGGTGTCGTGGTGATCGCTATTTCCTTGTTACGGGAGATCACGCGCCTAAAACGACGAGAAGGCTGGAATGTAGTCGTGGGTATTCTTACAGAAATACAGGCACTGCAGCTTTCGCAATCGGGCCGGTAAATGTGAGGACCACTGCGTCTGAAACCCAATTCGCTCAAATCACTTAACAGATCAGTCGTGGGGATGATCTCAGGGTCGACGAATACCGTGGATGCTTCATGATTGGGTAGATAGCTGCACGGATGGGGGACTGTCCGAAATAAACGCAGGGATTTACGTGGATCGGGTTTCTGTTCTGCATCGCTCATAGCACGACCTTTTGAGACTGCGGGTCACTATTACCTCTGGAATGGGCGAGATCCTCATCGAGAGTCCAACGGGTTTGCTGCCGGTGCTGAGCGCATGAAACCGCAATGCGGGCTAGAAAGTCGCTGCGTTGAATTTCTATTGCGCCCAGCGATTCCAGATGCGGGTTGGCAACTTGACAATCAATCAGCGCAAACCCCCATCGTCGCAGCTGTTCCACAAGAATCGCGAGGGCGGCCTTTGATGCGTTACTCGCCTTCGAAAACATGGACTCTCCGAAAAACTGTGACCCAATCGCAACCCCATAGAGTCCGCCAACGAGCGTACTCTCCTGCCAAACCTCAACCGAATGGGCAAACCCGAGGCGATGAAGGCGCAGGTAAGCACTCTGCATCTCATGGGTTATCCAAGTGCCGGCATCATCGCTTCGCGGGGCTGCGCAGCCTGCAATAACTTGCTCAAAGGCTGCATCCAGGCTGAAATTAAATCCGCCGCGCCGTATTAACTTTCTTACACTTCTCGACGCCTCAAAGGACTCGATTTCGATGACCATTCTCGGGTCCGGCGACCACCAAAGAATCGGTTGATCGTCGTCAAACCAAGGGAAAATGCCCTGACTGTAGGCGCTAAGTAGGATTTCTGGTCCGAGTTGGCCGCCGGCACAGAGAAGTCCGTTTGGTTCGTCGAAGGCCTCAGAGGCCGGCGGGAATACGCCGCCGGTGTCTTCGAGCCAGGGCAATTGTTTCATTTATTTATCTAGAAAACGCTCAGCATCCAGAGCGGCCATGCAGCCGAATCCGGCGCTAGTCACAGCCTGCCGATAGACTTGATCAGCAATATCGCCAGCAGCAAAAACGCCGGGCACGCTCGTCTCTGTTGCATTGCCGGTAATACCCGTTTTGACGACGACATAGCCGTTGCGCATGTTGAGTTGGCCTACAAATATCTCGGAGTTAGGGATATGGCCTATAGCGATGAAGACGCCGTCGACCTCGAGCTCGCGTGTCTCGCCGCCCTCTGTCGCACGAAGGCGCACGCCGGTTACGCCGCTGTCGTCGCCCAACACCTCATCGAGAGTTGAATTCCACGCGATGGTAACTTTGCCTTCCGCCTCCCGGTCGAATAATTTTTGCTGCAATATTTTTTCTGCGCGCAGCGAGTCGCGGCGATGCACGAGTGTGACATGAGAGCAGATGTTAGCGAGGTACAGGGCTTCTTCGACTGCCGTGTTGCCGCCGCCAATCACGGCTACCGGCTTGTCGCGGTAAAAGAATCCGTCACAGGTTGCACACGCGCTGACCCCTTTGCCCATGAAGGCTTCTTCCGAGGGGAGTCCTAAATACTGTGCCGAGGCGCCCGTAGCAATAATTAGCGCCGAACAGGTGTAGGTGGACGCATCGCCTTTGAGTGTGAAGGGGCGTTTACTCAGATCGACCTCGTTGATGTGATCGAAGACCACCTCTGTATCGAAGCGTTCGGCGTGCTCAAGCATCCGCGCCATGAGCGCAGGCCCCTGGAGTCCCTCAACGTCGCCTGGCCAATTATCGACGTCGGTCGTTGTGGTGAGCTGACCGCCTTGAACCATGCCTGTAATAACGACGGGTTTGAGGTTAGCGCGAGCCGCATAAATCGCAGCGGTGTAACCGGCGGGGCCGGAGCCAAGAATGATTAGCTCGTGGTGAATAGCGTCTGTCATGAGATTGCCTTGTGGATAAAATTAAATCAGAGTTGGTTTAAGGTGTATATTCTACTCAATTTTGCAGCGAGGTAACCGTTAAACCTTACAGGCCGTGCGTATTGTCTAGTCTCGCCTTGCTGTTTGAGCTACAATTTAAATTAGCTTATTCTTATAAATTATTGAAAATACTTAGAATAGATACCTAAAAGATTTGAAGACTTCAAGTAAATCTGAATTGCAATCAACCGCGCATCCCGCCGTGGCAAGTCTTCTCGCGCGAGTGATACGAGAAGGGCTACTTATTGCCTATTCGTTATCCGCGATGTTTCTCCTCATTGCCTTGCTCAGCCACTCGCCGAGCGACCCTAGCTGGACGACTGGTGTTGGCGAGGATGCCGAAATAGCGAATGCCGTAGGTACGTCAGGGGCATGGGTGTCGGATGTTCTGCTACAGGTGTTCGGGCTACTTGCCTACACGCATCCGCTCTTCTTACTCTACAAAGTTGCTCTTGCGCTTCGCGGTCCTGCGGCTGCGCAGAACCAGCCCATCGTATGGCCTTTGGTCGCGCTCAAGTTCGGCGGTTTTGGACTTCTGCTGCTCTCTGCCTGCGGGCTCGCGGCATTGCACGTTGAGGCGTCCGATACACTGCCCTCGGCGGGGGGCATCTTAGGCACGCTCGTGCTCGACTTATCTGTGCCGGTGTTTGCTAATCTTGGGGCTACGCTATTACTCTTTGCACTCTTTCTTTTTGGTCTCACAGTCACGGTCGAAATTTCCTGGCTCGGCGTCATAGATCGGCTCGGTGAGTGGACGCTAACCGGTTCTAGTCTAACAGCTCAAAAGTTTTCTGCATGGATTAGGGCGCGCAAACAGTCCGCCGAGACTAGGGAGCGATTAACCGTTCGCAAGAAAGCGATAGATATTCATGTCGAGAAACAAAAGAAGCGAGTGCCTCCAACAATCAAGATCGACCCGCCGAAGCCACCAGAGCGCAGCAAGCGGGTGGAGCAAGAGAGGCAGGGGTCCCTGTTTGCAGACATTGGCGCAGGCGAATTGCCGCAAATAGGCTTGCTTGACGCGTGGCAAGAGACAAACGAGTCGGGCTTTTCGAAAGAATCTTTGGAACTGATGTCACGGTTGCTCGAAAGCAAGCTCAAAGACTTCGGCATCGATATCGAGGTTACCGCGGTGAATCCCGGTCCTGTGATCACGCGCTTCGAAGTACAACCCGCACCAGGAATCAAGGTCAGTCGAATCAGTAATCTTGTCAAAGACCTTGCAAGGTCGCTCGCCATCGTTTCAGTGCGAGTTGTGGAGGTCATTCCGGGCAAGACCGTAATCGGTATCGAAATCCCTAACGAAAAGCGCGAAATCATTCAGCTGAGTCAGGTGTTATCCACGCCTGAGTTTGACAAAGCGAGCTCGCCTCTGAGCATGGCGTTGGGCCATGACATAGGCGGCAAACCGGTGATCGTGGATCTCGCTAAGATGCCTCATCTTCTGGTCGCGGGTACTACAGGTTCCGGTAAATCGGTTGGCATTAACGCCATGATTCTGAGCCTGCTCTTTAAATCGACGCCAGATCAAGTTCGCGTGATTATGATAGACCCCAAAATGCTCGAGCTCTCTGTCTACGACGGGATACCGCATCTCCTCACGCCGGTTATTACGGACATGAAGGATGCTGCCAATGGACTGCGCTGGTGCGTGGCGGAGATGGAACGCCGCTATAAACTGATGTCTGCGCTCGGCGTTCGCAATCTCGCTGGCTATAACAAAAAGGTGATCGACGCAAAAAAAGCAGGGACACCGATACTCGATCCGCTCTGGCGACACGATCCGATGCTGCTCGATGAAGAGCAATCAGCGAGCGAGCTTGATGCGCTTCCGAGTATTGTGGTGATTGTCGACGAACTCGCCGATATGATGATGGTTGTTGGCAAGAAAGTTGAAGAGCTTATCGCTCGCATCGCGCAAAAAGCGCGCGCTGCGGGTATCCATCTCGTGCTTGCGACGCAGCGTCCGTCGGTCGATGTGCTTACCGGATTAATCAAGGCCAATATTCCCACTCGTTTATCGTTCATGGTGCAGTCTAAGGTCGATTCGCGAACAATTTTAGGAGAAGGCGGGGCGGAGCAGTTATTGGGCCACGGTGACATGTTGTTCCTCCCGCCCGGTGGCGGCGTGCCCACGCGAGTACACGGCGCATTTGTTAGCGACGATGAGGTGCACCGAGTGGTAGCAGACTGGAAGTCTCGTGCAAAGCCGGTGTACATCGATTCGATTACCGCGGGTAGCGATGATCTTGATATGGGCGCGATGGGCGGAGGCGGGGGAGAGTCTTCCGAGGAGGATGATTCGCTCTACGATGAGGCGGTCGCGTTTGTCACTGAAACCCGTAAGGCATCAATTTCGTCCGTGCAGCGTAAGCTCCGGATCGGCTACAACCGCGCAGCGCGTATGATCGAGACGATGGAGGCCGCGGGGGTCGTTTCGTCGATGGGCAGCAATGGTCAGCGTGAGGTTTTAGCGCCTCCGGCACCAAGAAGCTAGGGTTTAATAACGAAGGCTTACAAGCGAAGGTTGAACAGCGAATGCTTCTAATGTGCTCATCCAGACTGACCGCGGTTCGCGTGCTGTTGCTTCCGCTGTTATTGGGGTGGCTAACCAGTGCTCAGGGCGCGCAGCAGACACCGATCGAGTCGCTCGATGCGAACCTTGCGGGCATGATCTCCTTAAGCGCAGATGTTGAGCAACTCATCATTGAGGCGGATGGTGGAATACTCGAAGAATCCTTGATTCGTATGCGATTAAAACGCCCAGACGGCTTTTACTGGGAGACAGTGGAACCCTTCGCTGAGCTTCTTGTAACTAACGGTGTTTGGCTGTGGAGTTATCAGCCTGATCTCGAGCAAGTGGTCATTGAGCCTTGGGATAAAGATGAATCAGAGCTTGCAGCACAGCTGCTGAGCGGCGACACCGGCGGGCTTTCCGCGGAATATGAAATCGCGTCATTGGCGAGCGAATCGCGCGAGGTAAGCGAGTTTGTCCTAACTCCTCGCGCCAGCACGAATATCAATCGCCGAATTAGTTTGAGTTTTATTTCATCACGGCTGGATAGTATTGTCGTCGAGTCACGCAATGGACAGCGCACTGTCTGGCGCTTCGTCAATGTAGTACTTAATTCGCAAATTGATGACGAGGTTTTCCAGTTTGAAATACCTGAAGACATCGAAGTGATTGAGAACAGCTATGGTCAGTAGCAGGGTCGGTTTTTGCCCTCTGGCGAAGGACAGAACGCCAGGGCGATTTAATTACCAGGCGAATACCAAATTATGAATGCTTTCCTCGCCGTCGCAATCGGAGGGGCCTTGGGTGCGCTGTCTCGCTATTCCTTCGGGCTTATTGCAGTCGGTCTCCTCGATAATCGCCTGCCTTGGGCGACCCTTGGAGTAAATGTTGTCGGTTCGTTCTGCATTGGTATTGCGGCGATAGCGATCGGCGACCGTGTCATCGATGGCGAGTTTTGGCGCCTTCTTTTGCTTGTCGGTTTTCTTGGTGCCTTTACGACATTTTCCGCATTCTCCCTCGAGACGCTTCTGTTACTGCAGCAGGGCAATTACAATATCGCGCTGGCGTACGCGATGGGCAGTGTAGCACTCTGCCTTGGCGCGACTTTCGCCGGTATGCAGTTAGCGAAGACTTTCGCGTAGCTGAACGACTTATTCTTTCCCCATAGGAAAACACGATGTTAGATCCAAAGCGCCTCCGCGCCGAAATCGAGGAGTTGGCTACGCAGCTCGCTAAGAAGAAATTTGTCTTGGATGTGCAGCTTCTGGAGTCGGTGGACTCCAAGCGCAAGACCCTGCAGCTCGAGACCGAGTCTTTGCAGAACGAGCGTAAATCGCGTTCCAAATTAATTGGACAGGCTAAGGCCAAAGGCGATGACGCGACCGAGATTCTCGCTTCGATGGAAGTCATTAATGCAGAGCTCGAGGCCAAGAAGTCTGCTCTTATAGCACTGCAAGACGAATACGCGGCCTACGCCATGGGTATTCCTAACGTGCCAGATGCTTCTGTTCCCGAGGGGCTAGACGAGAGTGCCAATCTTGAGGTCAGTAAATGGGGCACACCTCGAGTATTTGATTTTGAGATACGCGATCATGCGGACCTCGGCGAAGCATTAGATGAAGGGCTGGATTTTGAAACCGCCGCAAAACTCACTGGTTCGCGGTTTGTTGTTATGCAGGGGCGCACCGCACGTCTGCACCGAGCCCTTGCTCAATTTATGCTTGATCAGCACACCTTGAAGAACGGGTATACGGAAGTCAATGTGCCCTTTATCGTGAACGCCGAATCGTTGCAGGGCACCGGACAGCTACCTAAATTCGAAGCAGACCTATTTAAGCTCCGCGCCGATCAAGACTACTATCTAATTCCTACAGCCGAGGTCCCGGTCACGAATATTGTGCGCGACACTATACTCGACCAGGCGCAGCTTCCTCTCAAGTTCGCCTGTCACACGCCCTGTTTTCGATCAGAGGCAGGTAGCTATGGGCGTGACACTAAGGGCATGATTCGTCAGCATCAGTTCGAAAAAGTGGAACTGGTTCAGATCGTCGAACCCTCACAGTCAGATGCTGCGCTAGAGGCCTTAACGGGGCATGCTGAGGGAATTCTTCAGGCATTAGAGCTCCCCTACCGAAAAGTAGCGCTGTGTGGCGGCGACTTAGGCTTTTCGGCATCGAAAACCTATGATCTAGAAGTCTGGCTGCCGTCACAAAATACGTACCGAGAGATCTCTTCCTGTTCATCCTTTACTGACTTCCAAGCGCGTCGGCTACAGGCGCGTTGGCGCAACCCCGCTACCGGTAAGCCGGAGTTGGTGCATACGATAAATGGGTCTGGGTTGGCGGTAGGTCGGACGCTTGTGGCTGTGATGGAAAACTATCAGCAAGAGGACGGTAGCGTAAGAATCCCTAAGGCGCTCGAAGCCTACCTACCGGGCGTCGAGAATCTTGTCTAGTGGAGCGGCTGCCGCTTTTCCTCGACGTAAAGGGTAAACGCTGCGTTGTTGTCGGAGGCGGGGAAGTTGCGTTTCGTAAGGCAACGCTTCTCGCCCGAGCTGGGGCAAAACTTCATGTAGTCGCTCCCAAATTAGACGACGAAATGGCGTTGCTGTGTCAGCGCGAAGGCGCGCTTGTTTGCCCGATTGAGTTTCAGCCTTGCTGCCTCGCGTCGGCAACGCTCGTCATTGCGGCTACCGATTCCCTAGATGTGAACAAGGCAGTGAGTGATGCTGCAAAGGCGCTGTCGATTCCGGTGAATGTCGTTGATCAGCCGGCTCTTTGCACCTTTATCGTGCCCGCTATCGTTGATCGAAGTCCGATCCTCGTTGCTATTTCGAGCGGGGGCGCCTCGCCAATCCTTGCCAGATCTATCAAGCGTCTTATCGAAACGCTTCTACCCGCGCGCGTCGATAGACTGGCGATGCTTCTTCGGCAATTAAGAGATGCCATCAAGGAGAAAATCCGCGGCTTTGAAGATCGGACTCGATTCTGGGAGAAAATACTCGAAGGCGACATTCCAGAGCTTGTCTATGCGGGCAAAGAGGACGAGGCAAGGGAGCGGATACTGGACGAAGCGGAGAGAGCATCGGACGCGAGGGGAGAGGTTTATCTCGTGGGTGCAGGGCCGGGCGATCCCGAGCTATTAACGCTAAAAGCCCTCAGACTTATGCACAAAGCCGATGTGGTGCTCTTTGATAGATTAGTGAGCGAATCGATCTTATTAAAATTAAGACCCGATGCGGAAAAAATTTTCGTCGGCAAGCAGAAAGCAGACCACGCAGTCCCTCAAGAAACAATTAACCAAATGCTCGTGCGCTTGGCGCATGAGGGCAAAAAAGTGTTGCGGCTAAAAGGCGGCGATCCCTTTATTTTTGGCCGCGGCGGTGAAGAGATTGAGTCTCTTGCAGCGGCAGGTGTTGCCTTTCAAGTGGTGCCCGGGATTACCGCTGCCTCCGGTTGTGCAACCTATGCGGGGATTCCGTTGACCCACAGGGACTACTCGCAGTCTGTGCGCTTTCTGACAGGGCACATCAGAGAGGGCGGAGTGCCTCTTGATTGGGCGATGCTCGCAGGCGAACAGCAAACGCTAGCGTTTTATATGGGGCTCAGTGGCCTAGAGATAATCTGTGATGCGCTGCTTGCTCACGGCATGGACCCGTCTATGCCCGTTGCTGTCATCGAGCAGGGAACCACCCGTAAGCAGAAGGTTAGCGTAGGCAATCTTGTGTCGATTCGTGAGCAAATCCTCGTCGACGAAATTAAACCACCGACACTCATTATCGTCGGCCGAGTCGTGTCGCTACGCGAAAAGCTCGATTGGTTTGGTGTCAGCTAGGGTTTAGAGGCAGTTTTCAGGTTTGGGTAGTCCTGCAACCTTTGCGGCAGTTTTGGCGGGGCTGCCACCGAATAGGCCCATTAAATAACGGCTTTGGCCTTTGTCAGCGCCGAGCTCTCGCCTGACGAGGCTTACTAGCGCGCGGTTGGCTGGTGCCATTTGGTGGGACCGATAAAACGCGCGAAGCAGATGTATCACCTCCCACTGTGCCTCTTCGAGGTCAATGTTTTCGTTCTTGGCCAGAAGTGCGGCTACTGACTCATCCCAGTCGGACAGGTGTTTCAGAAAACCCTCTGCGTCAAGCCTGAGGTTTCTCTCCGCCAGCTGCGCGCGCGGAGTATCTGTGTCTGAGGGACTCATCATGCTTAATACCAGCTTACACTCCGCGGCAGTCGAGCGCTGAGCGCGACAAAACCTTGCGTGTCCACGGTCTGCATTCCCTCTAGCGCTTCGATGCCGCGGGCAGCGAGGTCCTCTTTTAGGAAATAGCATTCCAAATGCCTGAATCTGGGAGCAGATGAAGGTGAGGGCGAGAATTCGGTGCGTGCAAAATAAACTCCGTCCTCGATAAAAATGAGCACATCCCCTTCGTCTATGACTGCATTCAGCTCGGCGATGCTCGCTGACATGGGCGCTTTCGCAATAATGTGAAGGCTATTCATGATCATTCCTGTTAAGTATTCTCGCTTAGCGTCTAGAGATTAATGACATACGTAGACTCGGCAATCAACTGCTTGAGCGCGCGCTCTTCGATCAAATTTACTCTGCAGGCGAGCTGGCTTTCATCGAGTCCACGGCTGTGCAGGGAATATCGATGCACAAAGATCTCATCGACTCCATAGAGTTCGAGGGTTTCAAGTGCCGCACCATGGGGCTTGCTAGAAATCTCCTTAGGATTTTGTCCTGCGACGAGCTGAAATACGCCGTCGCCGATAAAAATATAGTTGAGCGGACGTTCGAATACCGCTGCGGCGAAGACGATGTCTAAGGTTTGTCGTGCGCCGTCGCCGCCATAGGGCGCGCGCCTCGCAATAAGGCTTATCGTCTGCTTGTTCGGTTTGCTGTTATCCAAAACTTAGCATCCTATCGGAATTACTCATGGCTTCGATCAACTGTCCGAGTCCGCCAATCTCACTGCTCGTGTAGCAGCTGGTTGCGGAGAGCTCATATCGCTGCGCCTCCGCAGCATCGACAATACCGCGGCGAATCGCCGAAGACACACAGACAACAGAGGCTAAATCGTTTGCCTCAATCAAAGCATGCCATGCGGCTGGAATGTTTATCTCGTCCTGCGGCATTACGGTGAGTCGCGAGGCGTTCAATACGCCATCACCATAGAAAAAGAGGCGCTCGATGTGGTGCCCCATCTGCAAAAGGGACTCCGCAAACCTCAGCGCCGTCTTCGCCGCTTGGCTCGATTGGGGAGCAGCGTTAATAAGTAGGGTATAGCGCAGTTCGTGCGCGGCTCTAGGCGTGTCGTCGAGGGAAGTCATGACGCAGAGTGTAGCCGCTCGAGAGTAACTAGGGAAATAGTCACGGGCAATCGATTGCGTGGAAAGACTAATCTGGGACCCTTCTCGGGTCCCAGACTAATTTTAAGATGCAGGACTCGCTATTCGCGGCCGGTGAGTGCAGCTATTAGATTGAGTAAGTGGATGAATAAGTTGAAAATGCTGAGATAGAGGCTGATCGTCGCCATGATGTAATTGCGTTCGCCCCCGTTCACGATGCGACTTGTGTCATAAAGAATGAATCCTGACATAAGCATGATCACCGCACCCGAAATCGCCAAGCTCATAGCAGGGATCTGCAAGAAAATATTGGCTATCATCGCGACGAGCATGACCATCATTCCAGTGGCGAGGAATCCGCCTAGGAAATTAAAATTTCTGCCCGTAGTTAAGGCGTAACCCGAAAGTGACAGGAAAATCAGACCGGTTCCGCCAAGCGCTTGTGCAATTATCGCGGCACCGTTCGAATAGACTGCGAGATACGCTGACAGCGTAGGGCCAAGACCGCCTCCCATGAGACCCGCAAAAACAAAGACGGCCAAGATGCCTTTGCTCGATTCTGCTGTTGCTCTCACGACAAACGACATAACAAAGCCGCCGATGATCATGAGTAGACCGGCGCCTTGCCCAAACCCTAATGCCATGGTGGCGACAGCACAGAGGGCACTAAAGAATAGCGTCATCGAAAGTAGGGTGTAGGTATTACGAATGACTTTATTTACCGAGGCGGCCTGCTGGTCGGCGCGGCTTACGTTGAGATTAAGTTCATTCATCGTGGTATTCCTGTAGTTGGTGCGTTTTGGACATTGCCAAGGGTAATACGAGGATTGCGACAATGCAGTCTAACCTGGATATCGACCTCCTTTCTTTTATTTATAGAGTCAGTCTAGCAGAGTTTCAAGTAGAAAAGTCGCCATTGCCGCTATTGGCTATTTGACTGCGTGTCAATTTGTAGTAGTATTTGCGCCGTGCTGCGGAGGGGTGGCAGAGTGGTTGAATGCACTGGTCTTGAAAACCAGCGAAGGTGAAAGCCTTCCGAGAGTTCGAATCTCTCCTCCTCCGCCACTTTTTAACGTATCAAAGTGTCAGAGTGCTTCAGCAATTTTTACACAATTGTTATTTTTCCCCGTATATTCTTGGATTGTTTCTGACCTTCTAGCGCAATACAAATTTGTAGCGCGCACTTCATTCAAATCTTACTAGCCTGATCCTGAATAACTGTCGGGAAGTTTTGAATTCGGCCGCTTTACGTTTGCGCCTCAAGTGCATTGGGACTACCACCATAATGAGCCGAATTCGATCGTCTACGGATTCTCCGCGGGCGTTAATTTCTAGTATCTCGCGCTCAGATTCCCACTACTTAGATTGATAAAGTCCGCAAGAATCCGGCCGCTTTCGAGAAGAAGGGGGTCGGTTTCCTCTGGCTCCTCGGCTTCTTCATCGGCGTCAGCGTCTGTAGCAGAGCTTGTAGATGCGCTCGCCTCGGAGGCTTCTGCCATCGCAATTTCGGGGTTATTTGCTGATTCTTCGGTGGTCGAAGCCTCTGAGTCCTCTGAATCTTCTACGCTGGCTACCTCATCGGTATAAAGATCGTCTTCCTCGACCCATTCTTTAAGCTCTAGGCCTTTCAATTTACGCCTGAGGTTTTCCGCATCAAACTCTATCCGACGGACTCGTTCGCGGTCTGCTTTGACTATTTCTTCGTTGAGCGGAAGCAATTCGCGTTCGCGCAGCTGTCTCGTCCTCTCGATCTGATCGATCATGTATTGAAAGTCGGGAGATTCTGCAGCCCGCGCCTCGTGAAGCTCGCGCAGCTTAGGCAAGAAGGCTTGAACCGGGTGATAAGTTCTAAATTCTACGGGTCTAACCGTGTCCCAAGGCAACGCCCCGTCCAGACTACTCTCACCGATGTCATCATAGGCATCATAAAAATCGGGGAAGGTGATGTCGGGAAGCACGCCGCGATGCTGTGTGCTCTCGCCAGAGATACGATAAAACTTGGACCGCGTGAGTTTTACTTGGCCGAACGACATAGGGATTATTTCTTGCACTGTGCCTTTGCCAAACGTCTGGCCGCCGAGCACTATTCCTCTTTGATAGTCTTGTATCGCGCCGGCGAAAATTTCTGACGCCGAGGCGCTCGTGCGATTAACGAGAACCGCGAGAGGGCCGTCGTAGACGACCTCCGGATCGCTATCGCCGAACGAGCGTGTAAAGCCATTGCGTAGTCCAGAATAGCGGATCTGCACGGTTGGCCCGGTATCGATGAAGAGGCCGACAAGCTGATTCGCTTCGCTTAAACTGCCGCCGCCATCATTGCGAAGATCGACGACCACGGCGTCGACTTCCTCTTCTTTCAATTCTTCGAGCAGTTTGCGAACGTCGCGGGTAGAGCTCTTAAAGTCTTCGTCGCCGCGCGCGGCAGCTTCAAAATCGAAATAGAAAGTAGGGAGGCTAATGACGCCAATCTTGTAATCCTGATCGGCGTAACTGAGCTCTAACACCTCCTTTTTCGCTGACTGGTCCTCGAGTTTTACAGTATCTCGCGTGATGCTTATGGTCCTCGCGCTGCTCTCCGAGACTGCGTCGACAGGGATAACGCTCAACCGCACTACGGTGTCCTTCTCTCCGCGAATTTGTGCGACAACGTCATCGAGACGCATGCCCACAACATCCTGAATTTCGCCGTCGACTCCCTGACCGATTCCTATGATTCTGTCGCCTTCCTGCAGTTCATTAGCACGCTCGGCGGGGCCTCCTTTAATCAGCTCCACTACCTTGGTGTATTCGTCTTCTGTAGTGAGCTGTGCACCGATGCCTTGCAGCGAGAGCGAAAGGCCCATGTTGAAGTTCTCAGAATCCCTCGGCGAGAAATAAGACGTGTGCGGATCTACCGTCGCGGCGACGTTTGAAAGGTAAGCTTGAAATACATCTTTGCCATTGGTTTTTAGCACCTGGCTGAGCTGGTTACGGTAGCGCTTGCTGAGCTTTTCGACTATTTCCTCTTCGTCATCGCCCGTGAGTCTGAGGCTCAGAACACTGTTCTTGATTCGCTTGCGCCATACTTCATTGAGTTCTTCTAGGTTCGCCGCAAAAGGCTCGTCTTCTCTGTCGAGCAATAAATATTCTTCTACTGTGAAATCCATTTGCGGTACAGCGCTCTCGATTCGATTGATCGCGTAAATCAGCCTCTCAATGACGCGTTTGTGATAGAGATTATAGATTTCGAAGCCGGGCTCTACGTTGCCGGCTGAGAGGCTGTTGTCGAGAGTGTAGCGATAGCGAGCGATTTTCTGCACGTCTTCGGCGAGAAAATAGAGCTTCGAACCATCGAGTGCATCCAGATACTTGTCAAATAACAAGGACGAAAAATTATCGTCGATTTCGATCGAGGCGTAATGTTTGGTTTTGAGTTGATCGAGCAGTTCTATCGCAGTCTCGCCATATACTGGCTCACTGGCGAGTGCGCTAAAGAGCGACTCAGAATCGAGTGGTGAGTTAGGTTCTGTAACTTCGGAGGTCGCAGCGTGTGCGAACCCGAAGACGCCAAAACCGAGCGCTAAAAGTGTTCGTGAGAAATTAGTCATGATTCTCCAATGCTTCTGAATATCTGTCGAGTTGCTATAAGCCGCACTGCTGCCCAGTTCAGGAAACTGCCCGCCTTTCGCGATCCGGGCTTATCTATCTTTCTGACTGTTCCCTAGGCTAACTAATTCCTTTAGCTAGCTATCCCTCTCGGCTAATTATATCCCGAGGAGCCTTGCTTGGCGCTCACGGGTAGATACGCTCCAGAAAGGCCGGTGGCTCAATACCCGTAATATTTCACCTAGCGGTGGATCTCAAGACTAGAGGAAATTCAGCGAATTTAGAAGTGAGCAATGAGTGTTGCCTTTTTCCGGACAGAATTGGCATGCGAGAGCTTCCTCAGCTGGGGCTGGGTATTACTTGATCACTTTGGAGCGCGCTGACGCGTGCCTTTCGGCTCTCTCGACGTCAATGTATCGATCGGTAATCGCACTCGAACCATGCCCCGCATCGTCACGCACGTGCTCTCGGGGGCGGTGCTTTACATCTTCTGATATTCCCGTGTGCCGAAGCCAGTGAACTGTTGCGTCGGCAAGTCGCTCGGCATCGTCAACGAAGCCATCACGACGCATTGCTGCCGCCGCGCTATCGAAGCAGCGCTGTACGATTGCTCGAATCTGACGTGTGCTGCTAATTCCACCTTTGCCGCGGGTTTTGTGGATTAAGGGGGTTGATTCGCCCGTGGAGGGCAGCGGTGAGAGGCCGCGAGATAATCTGTAGCGCTTGAGTGCCTCGAGCATCGCATCGCTGACAGAGACCTCGCGCTCCTTATTGCCCTTGCCGACGGTCAAGAACCACCAGTTGCCGTCGGTATCGGGCTGGAAATGCCCCATCTGAGGTTCCCAGCGGGGAGTAACTACCAGCTCGGAAATACGCAAATACATGGCGAAAAGTGCCTGCATAATGAAAAGCGAGCGCTCGTGCACTAGCGGGTCTTCGGCAGCCATTTTCTCCGCGCAGGCAATTGTGTAGTCCCACTGTAATGGAGAGAGGCGCCTTATTTTACTTGCGCCTTGGTGTTTCCGTATAAATTTGCTTTTTTGCCGCAGCTGCGCGATCGGGTTTGATTTTATATATTCCTCTTGAATCAAATAGTTAAAGAAACTACTTAAGACGCCAAGTAAGGATTGAAGCGAAGATTGGGAGAGGGCGTATTCGCCCCCATTGCTCGCTGTCGAGCTCGTATAGGGGCGCCACTCGGGATTTGCCATGCGCTCGCCCGACCCTACGATAAAGCGTGCTTCGTTGCTCGCTGAGATCCATGTTTTGGGAGGAGAGCGGGAGAAATCGATAAATTCCTCAATGTGATTACGGTCGATGGAGGTTATCGACTGTCGTTTAACCACCCAGCACCAGTGGAGAAAGTGTTCAATCTCTCGTCTGTAGGTGTTGAATGTATCTGGGCTGCCTCGGTAGCTGTAAATGAATTCGCTCGCATACTGATAATCTTCTACAGCGTTTTCCGGAGATTCAGCGTAGAGATGGCTTACAGAAGCGACTCTGTTCTTAAACGGGTTCTCCATTGCTTCGAGCGTATCGAAAAATGCAGGAGGGCATGGAGGCGTTTTTGCCATAGTCTGTGCTCAATCGTGAGTAGAGGCTTAGCTAATTGCGTTGGCAGCCTTATATCTATCGGATTCTGGGAAGCTTTCTGAAGGAGGTGTCCGAAAGCGCTGGATCTTCATAGATAGGCGGGGTGCGTAACTCTGCATACTATTACACTAATACCGGTAATCTTTATTACCGGTATTAGTGTAATGGATGCTTTCGACGTCGTCCATAGTTAACTTAAGATAAACGCGAACCTTCACACTCGATTACCCGTAATATAGATACCCGCTAATTGTTAGCTTTGTCGGGACGAATCTTTTATTCGCGCCATAAATTAGATTATGGATACAATCGCCTGATGCAAAACGACCTATTTAACGACGCTCGAGACTCTAAACGCACTGGCGCATTATTGTCGGACTTAGTACAAGAGTTGCCAACCACACCCGCGAGCATAAACCACACTGTGGGCAACAACCTCATAGTCGAATACCCGCTAGTGTTCGACCCATCGTTATCCTTGAGCGTTTTCGACGCGATCGACAAAACGACGCCATGGCGGCAGGACCAAATCCGCATCGCGGGCCGAACAATTCCTGTGCCTCGGCTTCAGTGCTGGATGGGCGACGAACACTGCCGCTATGCCTATTCGAATATTAGTCTCGACCCGGTGCCTTGGACGCAGGAGATGGCTAGCATTCGCGATTTTGTTAACAAGGTCGCCGGTGCTCAGTTTAACTGCGTGCTAATCAATAAATACCGATCCGGCGAGGACAGTGTGTCTTGGCACGCCGATGACGAGCCGGAGCTAGGCCCCTCACCGCAAATTGCGTCATTGAGTTTAGGTGCTACGCGTCGATTTCAGTTAAAGCGAAAGCTATTGCTGGGGTTATCGAAGTCCGAACTAAGCGAAAGAGTTGTGATGAATTTAACCAGCGGCAGTTTACTTATTATGCAACCAGGCGTTCAAGAAAACTGGTTGCATCAGATCGCCAAAACTAAGGTTCCAGTTGGACCACGCATAAACCTTACCTTTAGGGCGATAGAAGGCGCTGGCAATGGCAAGGACTAAGATTGATCAGTTTGACATTGTCATTGTTGGAGGCGGTGTCGTAGGGCTAGCGGTAGCCTATCAGCTGTCAAAAAACCCTGCGTATGCGGGTAGAAATGTCGTCATTCTTGAGCGTGAGAAGGGCTTCGGGATGCAGACGAGCAGTCGTAATAGCGAAGTTATTCACGCGGGTATTTATTACGCCACTGAGAGTTTAAAAGCGACGCTTTGCTTAAAGGGACGGGAGTTGCTCTACGACTATTGCCGACGCTTTGAGATCCCTCACGCACGGATAGGTAAACTTATCGTTGCCCAATCTGGCCAAGAGTCAGAACTCGAGGCACTGGAGAATAAAGCAATAGCGAACGGCGTGAACGATCTCAGGATGATTGATCGTGCGCTGCTTGCACGCATAGAACCTGCCTTAGAGGCGAGTTCTGCCCTCTTCTCTCCGTCGACCGGAATTGTGGACAGCCATTCGTTTATGCAGAGCCTGCTTGCCAATGCTGAACGACACGGCGTGATCTTTTCTCATTCCACCTGTGTTCAATCGATCATGCCTGAGGATCAGGGTTTCCTCTTGTCTACCCTCATCGATGACGGTAGCTCGAGACAGCCCTACGCGCTGAGAACTAAGATTCTAATAAACTGCGCGGGCCTAGGGGCGCTGCAGCTAGCAGCGATGGCTTTTGACGAAGTCGAGCTTGCCGTTTCTGACACGAGCCCCCAACAGCGCCCAGCGCTTCCCGAACAGCTTTTGAGCAAAGGCAGTTATTTCGACTACACGGGCAGCAATCCATTCACGCACCTGATTTATCCGTTACCAGACAGAGAAAACGATGCGCTAGGTATTCATGCAACGATTGATCTGAGTGGCGCGCTGAGATTTGGACCTGATGCTGAGTGGTGTGACCACATTGACTATTCCGTAGACCCGGCTAAAGCGGTGTTTTTCGCCCGCTCTGTGCAGCAGTATTTCCCTACCCTCGATCCAACTAAGTTAAAGCCTAGCTATGCGGGTATACGAACGAAGTTAAGGGTTGAAGGCGCGACTTCCGATTTTGTTATTCGTAACGAGGAAGCTGCAGGTTTGCCCTGCTTTATCAATTTGCTTGGCATCGATTCGCCCGGGCTCACTTCGAGTCTAGCCATCGCTGAGCGAGTAGAAGCGTTGCTAGCCGAAGCTACTTGAGCGCTCGGCTAGTTAGCCAACACAGTGACTCTAATAAAAGCTTGCTGTTAGGGTTGGATGGCGAGTAGAGCTGTCGACGCGCTTTTTCGATTTCGTCATAGAGACGCACCAGCCTGTTTCCTAGCAGCGCCCTCCTCCTCGCGTTCTCTCCTGCATCGCTCGTGTTTACTCTGGCGATGAATTGAGACCAGATAGGGCTCGGCGCTAGTCCGCCTGAGTCACCGCTCGTTTCGTTTGCCTCGGTTGTACTCAAAAGCATAAGCTTCGCGCAGAGTGCGGTCGTGCTCAGGATCTGCTCGATAGCAGTGACTGGTTCTGACTTCGACAAAGCCGCTAATAGGCTCTCGGGGGTCGATTTCCCCGTCAGACAGGCGATAAACTCGCGCTCGAGTGTCTGCCGATTCGGCAGACTTTCATCTAATAGCATTTCCATCGCTAATAGAGGGCTGCCACCTGAGGCCTTTAGACAGCTGATGGCGTGTTGCTCATCAAATTCATTACCCTTGCCGGTCCGCATCCATGCGAGACTCACTGCCAGTGAGGGGGTTGGAAGTGTTAAGCGCTGACAGCGAGAGCGTATCGTCGGGCTCAGAAGGCCAGGCGAGTCGGTAACGAGGAAAAGATAGGTCGACTCATGGGGCTCTTCAAGCGTTTTCAACAATGCGTTTGACGCACTGCTATTCATCTTATCCGCCTCAGCCAGCACGGCCACCCTTGCGCCGCCAGCATGACTTGAGACATGCACGTAGTCACTCAGTCTTCGAATTTGGTCCACGGTGAGGGCTTTTCCCGGCTCCTTTGGGGCAAGGTAAAGCACATCAGGATGGTGTGCAGTAGCATTGAGTTGACAGCTTTTGCAGGCACCGCAGGGGCCTTCTGTGCTTGGTTTGACGCATGTAAGAAACGCCGCGATTTCAAGCGCGATTTGTTTTTTACCTAGCCCTCGTGTACCGCCCAATATATAGGCGTGAGCGAGTGCACTACCTTGGTGGCTGCGCTTGAGCGATTCGAGCACATTCTTAAGCCAGGGATACTCCCAGGCGACGGTGTTATTCACCGGAGATCCCCAAATAGCTGAGTTTACTTAAAAGGCTCACCTCAAGGGTCTGTTTTACTTGTTCGAGGGACTGCCCTGCATCGATAACAAGGCAGCGTTCAGGGTTGGTCGCCGCTATCGACAGATAGGCCGCCCTAACCTTCAGAAAAAAAGCCTGCGCCTCGTTCTCGAAACGATCGAGCTCTCCCCGTTCGCGAGCGCGTGCGAGCCCCACCTCCGGATCGAGGTCCAATATAATCGTAAGGTCTGGGCGGAGCTTTCCTTGAACTAAATCTTGCAGCGCCTCGATAGAGGTTAAGGACAGTCCCCGCCCGCCGCCTTGATAAGCAAAAGTGGCGTCGGTGAAACGGTCGCAGAGCACCCAAATCCCCCTATTTAGCGCAGGCTGTATTACCTTTTCGAGATGCTCAGCGCGCGCGGCGAAGACGAGGAGGAGTTCGGTCAATTCACCCATCGATTCAATCTCAGGGTCCAGCAGTAGTTCACGTATTTTTTCTGCAATGACAGTGCCGCCGGGTTCGCGGGTTCGGATGAACTCTATGCCCTGGGCGGTCAGAAACGCTTCGACATTAGCGATATTAGTGCTCTTGCCTACGCCCTCGACGCCTTCAATGGTAATGAATTTACCTTTCACTGTTGTCCTCATCAATTGTGTCAGCTTGCGGCGGTGGATCTTCTAGAGGCTCTTGTAGAGACCTTGGTAGCGAGTCTGATAGAGAGTCGTCAAGCGCCGCTCGATAATTTGCCACGGCGGCATTGTGTTCCTCAAGTGTTCTCGAGAATACGTGGCCGCCGTTCGAGTTAGAAACAAAGTAATAATAGTCGTGCGGCTCGGGCTTTAGTACCGCAGTGAGCGCCGAATCGCTGACCAAGGCGATAGGCGAAGGCGGAAGCCCATCTATTCGATACGTATTGTACGGTGTTTCCTCACGTAGCTGATCTCGGGTTAGCGTCCCGGTATAGCGATCACCTAGCCCATAAATTGTCGTCGGGTCTGATTGCAGCCTCATGCCGGAATTAATTCGGTTATAAAACACGCCAGCGATCTTAGCGCGCTCTGCTGCAAGTCCTGTTTCTTTTTCGACGATGGAGGCGAGAATAAGAGCCTCATAGGGGGTTGCTAGAGGCAATCCCTGCGCTCTTTGATCCCAATAGCCGGCTAACTTATCGGAAAGCTGAGTGTGCGACCTCTTAAGTATTCCCAGGTCGGTATCGCCACGAACATACCTAAAAGTATTGGCATCAAACAGCCCCTCAGCGCTGCTCGCGCCGCTCTGAATTAACGCGAGAAGTTTTGGATCATCGACGTCGGTCAAGGTTTGAGTAAGCCCGGGGCTCGATGCGAGGGCTTGTAGGCATTGCCGCAGTGTCCATCCTTCGACGAGGGTAATCTGATAAGTTTTAACTCTACCAGCAACCAGATTGGCCAAGACGGCTGTTGCAGCGGTGCCATGCGGGAACTCATACTCGCCACTTTTCAAAAGCGATCGCTCGCCCTTGAGCAAAGCCAGTATCTCGAAGGCCAGTGCTGAGCGGATCACGTTGTTGGCTTCGAGTGTTGCGGCAACAGATTTAAAGGAGCTTCCGCGGGCTATTTCGAGAGGCTTAGGCTCGCTTTTTATCGGAGGTAAATCACTGGGCGGCGATAAAAGGTAGGCGAATGCGGCGCCACTGAGCATTAAGCCCAAGAGTGCTGCTATCGCAAACTGCCGCCAGTGCGAGCGCAATTAGTTAGGCCTCACGTGTACTGGGCAAAGATTAGGCTGCCGTTTGTGCCACCGAAGCCAAAAGAGTTACTCAGCGCATATTTGAGCGACGCATCGCGGGCGGTGTGTGGCACATAGTCTAGGTCGCAGCCCTCATCCGGCGTCTCTAAATTAATTGTTGGAGTGAGTATCTGGTGCTTTAGAGAGAGGATCGTAACGATAGCCTCTGCCGCGCCCGAGGCGCCAAGCAGGTGGCCGATCATCGATTTGGTCGAGCTCACCGCGAGAGACGCTGCGTGAGCGCCGAAGACGCTTTTTATTGCCTGTGTCTCGGCGATGTCACCGGCGAGCGTCGAAGTCCCGTGCGCGTTGACATAATCAATCTGACTCGCGTCGAGTTCTGCGCTTAGCAATGCATTGCGCATACACAATGCAGCGCCTCGGCCGCCCTCAGGCGGTGATGTCATGTGGAATGCGTCGCCGCTCATTCCAAAACCGACCAGTTCGGCGTAAATCGTCGCCCCTCGCGCTTTCGCATGCTCGAGTTCTTCCAGCATGATAGCCCCAGCACCGTCACTGAGCACGAAGCCGTCGCGGTCTTTGTCCCAAGGTCTGCTCGCCCGGGTGGGTTCGTCATTGCGTGTGGAGAGCGCGCGAGCTGCACAGAATCCAGCGAGCCCCGTGGGAGATGTGGCCATCTCGGAGCCGCCTGCAAGCATAATGTCGGCCTGATTATTCTGTATTATGTTGGCCGCCAGACCAATGTTATGCGTCCCCGTTGTACATGCTGTAGTAACTGCTATATTGGGGCCTTGCAGGTTGAAGCGTATCGAAAGGTTGCCTGAAATCATGTTGGCAATCGAGCCAGGCACAAAAAATGGCGAGACTTTGCGCGGGCCTGACGAATCGATTAATAAGGCAGTCGCCTCGATCATATTAATGCCGCCGATTCCAGACCCGACCGCAACGCCGAAACGCTCGGGGTTAAAATCAGCCTCGCCCAAGCCTGAATCATCAAAAGCCTGCACCCCCGCAGCAATGCCGTAGTGCATAAAAACATCCATGCGCCGAGCATCTTTGGTTGGGATATAACGTTCGCAATCGAAGCTTTTTATCGAACCGCCAAAATGGGTAGTAAAGTCGCTCGTGTCGATTTGCGTCAGAGTTGAAATCCCACTTTTGCCAGATTTCATTGCGTCCCACGAGGACTCCACATCGTTTCCGACTGGGCTCACGAGCCCAAGCCCTGTAACCACAACGCGTCTTTTACTCATCGATTGGCTCCCAAAGTTGTCCCATTAGAAACACAAAAGCTACTCAAGATTTCTCCGGAGTAGCTTCGTGGATACTAAGTCGCTTGCGCGGAACTTAGAGGTTGGCGTTGATGTAATCGACGGCCAATTGAACAGTAGTAATTTTCTCAGCTTCCTCGTCCGGAATTTCAGTCTCGAATTCTTCTTCAAGAGCCATAACCAGTTCGACAGTGTCTAGAGAATCTGCGCCTAGATCATCCACGAAAGATGCCGTTGCTTTAACTTCGTCTTCTTTAACGCCTAGCTGTTCGCAGACGATCTTTTTTACACGCTCTTCGATGCTACTCATATTATATATTAGCTCCTAAAACTGTCTCTTGTACGGTTTTTGATTGCCTTGACGGGGTTATCCTATGCAATTTCTTAGTGGCGATTACGCTGAAGCGTGCTTCGGGAACTACCCGGTAAGTGATACCTAGATAGAGCCTCCGAACCTCGCCTTTTTTAGGGTTGCTCCGCTAAGCATTGAGCTAACCATCTAAATTGGAGTGCAAGTTTACCCCTATTTTGAGTCGATGTAATGCCTAAATTGAATTTTACGCGCCGCTAAAAAATGTCCTAATAAACTCATGAAGTTAGCGAGAGCATCGATGCGCAGAATTGCATGTCAAGCGGTCTAATTCATGTACATTCCGCCGTTAACTTGCAGCGTTTCTCCAGTGATGTAAGCGCCTTTTTCTGATACGAGAAAGCCGACTACACTGGCGATCTCTTCGGGCTGGCCAAGTCTCGCGAGTGGAATCTGCGAGATTAACGCTGCCGCCTGAGCTTCCGGCAAGGCATTGGTCATATCTGTTTCAATAAAGCCGGGTGCTACTGCATTAACGGTTATTCCACGAGAACCAACTTCTTTTGCGAGTGCGCGCGTGAAACCCTCGACGCCAGCTTTCGATGCCGCATAGTTTGTTTGCCCCGGATTGCCGCTTGCACCTACCACTGAGCTGATATTGATGATTCTACCCCAGCGAGCCTTAGTCATTGCTTTGACGCCGATTTTACAAACCCTGAACATTGAACCAAGATTAGTATCGATCACGGAGGCCCATTCATCTCCTTTCATCCGCATTAGAAGGTTGTCAGCAGTAATCCCTGCATTGTTCACGATGACAGAAGGGGCATCATGATCTGTAAGAATCGCCGCGAAGAGTGCAGCTACTGAGTCGTCGTTTGATACGTCGGCCGCAAACCCCTTGCCTTTTAAGCCCTCGGCAGCCAAATATTCTGAAATTGCAGCGGCGCCAGCATCGGTGGTGGCGGTTCCTATAACGAAGAAACCCGCTTGCGCGAGCTCCAACGCGATCGCCTTACCGATACCGCGGCTCGCGCCTGTCACTAGTGCTGTTTTTGTAGTGTCTGTCATGTGAAGTCCTTAAAGTACGCGCAGCAGGTCGCTGATTTTCTGATCCGTTTATCGCGGAAATTGAGTGAGCGCCGTGTCAAAATCGAGGGGGTCTTCTGAACCCATGCAGATCAGCTCGCTATCGATACGCTTAATTAGGCCGCAAAGCACCTTGCCCGGCCCACATTCGACTACCTTCTGTAAGCCAAAGTCAGCCATTACACGGACCGAATCGACCCATTGCACCGGCAAATAGAGCTGACTAATTAAATTCGCTTTGATTTGCTGTGGGTCCGAAACAATTTCTGCGGTTGAGTTTTGCACAACGGCGATTTTAGGTGTCGAAAAAGTGATCGCCTCAAGATCTAACGTAAGCTCCTCTGCCGCGGGTCGCATTAACTCGCAATGAGAGGGAACGCTAACATTCAAAGGCAGCGCCCTCTTCGCTCCAGCCGCCTTACAGGCCGCCATGGCGCGCTCGACGGCATCCGCGTGTCCCGCGATGACTGTCTGCCCTTTTGAGTTAAAATTAGCGGGTGAGACTATCTCACCCTGCGCAGCTTCATTGCAGGCGGTGACGATAGCCTCATCATCCAACCCGACTATTGCCGCCATCTTGCCGGTGCCTGGCGGCACTGCGTTTTGCATATAAAGTCCGCGCCTATTGACCAATCTTAGCGCGTCTTTAAGCGTTAGGGCCTCTGCGCACACCAAAGCCGAATATTCCCCTAGGCTATGGCCTGCGAGAATCGATGGCGTCTGTCCCCCAGCCTCTTGCCAGGCTCGCCAAATAGCAACCGACGCTGCAAGTAGCAGTGGCTGGGTAATATCCGTACGATCAAGTACATTTTCAGAATCAATTTGCGCTATTTCCCAAGCGTCCCGCTGAAGCACTTCGGAGGCTACGTCGAACGTCGCTTTTACGCTGGGGTGTTTCTCGGCTAGCTCGCTGAGCATGCCGAGTTTTTGTGATCCTTGTCCGGGGAAAACGAAGCCAAATGTACTCATCACAAAATTCTCCTTTTTAACTGTCAGCTTTCTAGGCGACGCGAGCGATGGCTTCCTCAATGAGTGAGGGGATTTCATCGCGCTGTTCGTTAAAAGCTTGCTGTATGGCGCAGCTAAAGCCGAAAACGTCGGCATTGCCATGGCTTTTTACGATATTACCCTGCAAGCCCAAAAGGGTTGCGCCATTGAATCGCTGTGGATTGAGGCGCGTGTAGACCTCTCTAACATCCGACTCTTCGTTTAATGCAAAGCGCCCAGCAAGCTGGCTAGTGAATGCATTCACGGCGCCTGCGCTCGCCTTGATCATTACGTTGCCAACAAATCCGTCACAAACTATAACCTCGGCCTGACCATCAAAAACAGAGTTTGCCTCAACGAAGCCGGTAAAATTGACCCGGTCTTGTGCTTCGAGCAGTCTCGCAGAGTCCTGGATAATGGCCGTGCCCTTGTAGTCTTCCGCGCCTACATTGAGTAACGCGACCCTAGGATCACTGCCAAACTGCTTCCTCGCAAGCACCGCTCCCATTATAGCAAACTGTTCGAGCTGTCGAGGTGAACAGGCAAGATTTGCTCCGACGTCGAGCAAGAGCGCTTGGCTGCGAATATTTGGCAGTGTGGCGACAATCGCCGGCAGTTCGACTCCGACAACATTCTTAAGAAGGTGACGTCCTAGTAAGAGAAGCGCTCCGGTATTACCTGCACTGACTACTGCCGAGGCCCGCCCCTGCTGATGGATTTCGACACAGCGATAGAGCGAGGTTTCGTGACCCGAACGCAAGATGGTGGCGGGTTTTTCTGTGTCAAGGAAGGTCTGAGGGGTGTGAACGATGTCGTAGCGACCAGAAAAGGCCTCGAGGGACCGAGCAGAGGCGAGTATCTTTCGCTCGTCTCCGACCAGAATCACGGAAAGCAAAGGATTTTGCTGAAGAGCGTTCAGAGTGGCGGCTACCGTCGTAGTAGGACCGCCCTCTCCTCCCATAGCATCAATTGCTATGCATTTACTCGAACTCAAAGCTACTCTGTGCCGAGATCCAGCACTTTTTTGCCTTTGTAGAAGCCATCGGCAGTGATGTGATGACGGCGATGGACCTCGCCTGTCGTTTTATCAGTAGACAGCGTTGGACCAGTGAGCGCATCGTGTGAACGACGCTTGTCTCTGCGTGAACGCGTTACTTTGCTCTTTTGAACTGCCATGTCTTTCTCCTAGTAAAATTCTGTATGCGCTAACCGCGCGCAGTGCGACTACTTCTTTAACTCTTTCAATATGGCGAAGGGGTTCGGTTCTCGCTCCGCACTAGGTGCCTCATCAGCATTCGAGCTAGGGAGCTCAATCTGGCACTCGTTCTGATCATGATAGGCAGCTAGAGGCATCGCCAATAGGAGCTGTTCTTCCACTATGTTGGCAGGATCGAGCCTATATTCTGCTTCGATCCAGGGCTCTATTTCGCCGTCTAGCTTCGCCGCGGCCTCTTCATCTTGGACCAATGCGAGCCTTATATCGTCCACTAGCGTTAATTCTAAAGGTTTTAGACAACGCTGGCAGGCAACCGACACCTGCGCTTCTACCGCTCCTTCGATCATTTTGCGACCACGGTCGCCGATCGAAAAGTGTAGCTCGGCGCTTACCAAAAAATAACCCTCTACCAATAAAGCTTGGAGGCGATTAAATTTCTCTTTTGACAATTCGCCTGCAAATTTTCCCTTCTGCGAGAACACCTTACGGGCATCAACGTAGTGAGGAAAGGATTCGAAATGCGCGCTGTCATTCATAGGCGCGCAATAATAGGCGTCTCGGGGCCCGCTGTCAAAGGATTCCTGACAAAACTGGTTTAAGACATAGGGACTATCTAATTGTAAAACATCACGATTTTAGAGCGATTCGAGTAATAGTGAGAAGTGCTTATCGATTGGTGCAGACACTTCAACCCGTTTGCCCTTCTTTGGATCATCGAATGCAAGCTTCTCCGCGTGTAAACAGAGGCTAGTGATTCTGCGAAGTGACGGGGCTATTTCACGCGAGGTGTATTTCTCGTCGCCCACTATGGGATGTCCTGTAAATTGACAATGCACTCTAATTTGGTGAGTACGACCGGTTTCAGGCGCAGCGCGCACTAATGTGGCGTCAGTGAATCGCTGCTGCACGGTGAAACGTGTAAGCGCAGGCTTTCCGCTATCAGAGACTCGCACTATTCTCTCAGCGTCACCCACGGCATCTTTGACTAAGCTGGCGCTAACCATCGACACCGAGCTAGGCCAAGAACCATGAACCAAAGCAAGATATTCTTTAGACACAGTTTTCGCTCTAAATTGATCTTGTGCCGCTTTGAGGAAATGCGCGTTTTTTGCTATCAACAAGCAACCAGAGGTCTCACGATCCAGCCTGTGTGCCAGTTCGGCTTGAGCCCACTGCGTTGATACCTGCCGCACGGCTTCAATAAGGCCGAGACGAATGCCCGTACCCCCGTGCACTGCCATGCCGCTAGGCTTATCTATGACGAGATAGTCCTCGGTTTCCAAGAGCACGAGGTTCATCAGCCGTGCCTTCAGCGTCGAAGAAAGCTCACCTGGTTCCTGCACGTTAGCGCCACTGTAAGGTGGCACTCTGACTTCGTCGCCAAGCATGAGCTTGCGATCGGGTTTACAGCGTTTCTTGTTAACCCTTACATCGCCCCGCCTGATAATTCGATACACATGGGTGCGCGGCACTCCCTTAAGTTCACGCATTAGAAAGTTGTCCACACGTTGCCCAGAATGCGCCGCGCTTACTTTTACGTGCTGGACACCGCTACCCCCGCCGGATGTGCCGCGATCGCTGGAATCACGCACGGCGGCGCTCGAGTGGAGTTTCTCCACCGGATTATCGACTGCTGGGTTGCTCGGGAAATCTGTCATTGCGGCGTGTTCTCACCCTCTCAGGCTGCACAGTTTACACGAAATATCAGCCTAGTTTGTTGTACAATTGCCTGCTTACGCTGCCTCTATGCTATCGAGGCCTGCATGCGATTCCTCGGGACGGGTTTCGCACTCTCTCCATTTAGAAATAAGCGATACCAATGCATACAATTAAACGCACGCTCACTGACCTAATCGGCGCAGAACTTACGGCTCTCACCGGCCTCGACGAAGTCAATCCCAATGTGATTACCGCCTCCAAACCTGAATTCGGCGACTACCAAGCCAATGGCGTTATGGCGCTAGCCAAGCGTCTCGGACGCAATCCGCGCGAACTCGGCGCCGAACTGCTAGCGCGTTTGGAGGCTGCCGACAGCCCGCTGGTCGCGCGTTATGAACTTGCGGGGCCGGGATTCATCAATATTCACCTCTCTGTCGAAGCGCTGCGTATGCGGGCCAATGCCCTTTTGGAAAACCCGTCCTTATTGATATCGACGGCTGAGTCTCCGCTGACTATCGTTGTTGACTATTCTTCGCCAAATCTGGCGAAGGAGATGCATGTGGGTCATCTCCGGGGCACCATCATCGGTGACAGCATCGCGCGTATCCTCGAAAGACAGGGCCATCGGGTTATCCGCCAAAATCATGTTGGCGACTGGGGCACGCAGTTCGGTATGTTGATTACGTTTATGCGCGAATCTTCTGCCGAAGCGGGCCTCGCGCTCGCCGACCTTGAAGGGTTTTATCGAGCAGCGAAACAACGCTTCGATGAGGATAGTGACTTTGCTGCACGCGCGCGCGAAAGCGTTGTGAAGCTACAGAGTGGCGATCCGGAATACTTAGAGGCTTGGCGATCTTTCATCGACACCTCGCTCACGCATTGCCAGGCTGTCTACGATAAGCTCAATGTGACCTTATCGATGGACGATCTTAAAGCCGAGAGTTTTTATAATCCGCAGCTCGCGGGTGTCGTAACTCGTTTGGAAGATGCAGGACTATTGCAAGAGTCAGATGGCGCACGGTGCGTGTTCCTCGACGAGTTTGTGGGAAAAGACGGTGATCCGCTGCCTGTCATCATCCAAAAAACCGACGGAGGATTTCTGTATGCGACGACTGACTTAGCCGCCGTCGACTACCGCTGTCACGAACTCAACGCCGATCGCTCGCTCTATGTCGTTGATGCGCGCCAGTCGCTGCATTTTCAGCAGGTTTTTGCTGTCGCCGCTGCTGCAGGCTTCAGCGACTCGAGTATCAGCCTAGAGCATATTTCCTACGGCACCATGATGGGGAGCGACGGCAAGCCCTTTAAGACGCGCTCGGGTGATGTGGTAAAGCTCGTAGACCTACTCGATGAAGCGGTGTCTCGTGCCTATGAGCTAGTCAGCATGAAAAATCCAGACATCGAAGAAACCGAGCGCAGGAAAATTGCCCAAGCGGTAGGCATCGCCTCAGTAAAATACGCCGATCTGTCGAAAAATCGCACCAGTGACTATCTGTTTGACTGGGGCTCAATGCTTAGTTTTGAGGGCAACACCGCCCCCTACCTTATGTATGCCTATGCGAGGATAGCAACCCTTCTCGCGAAACAAGGCCATAGCACCCAGACTGTGAGTCTACTACCTACGGTCTCCTCGATGGCGCCCGAGGAATCAGCGCTTCTTCTTAAGTCACTTCAATTAGCCGAGACCGTTGAAGCCGTCGCGCTGGACTGCTTCCCAAACACATTGAGTACCTATCTTTACGAATTAGCCGGTACTTTTATGCGCTTTTATGAGGCCTGTCCCATTCAAAGTGCCGATGAAATAACTCGCGCGCAGAGACTGAGTCTTTGTGTTTTAGCGTCTGAAGCGCTTAAACAGGGATTGAATCTCCTCGGGATTGAGACTCTCGAGCGGATGTAGGACGGTAGCGTTGATAGCCTCCCTCCGCGTTCGAACAACGCGGAGGGAAAAGTGATCGATGCCACCATCGAGATTATCCGAGAGAGATTACCCGAGCGAAAGCAAAAGCTTGTTCAGACGCGAAGAGAATTCAGCGGGATCGTCAAGTTGAGACCCCTCTGCAAGCGTTGCCTGTGCGAAGAGTATCTGAGCAATGTCCGCAAAGCGCTCTTCGTCCTGCTCAGAGTCCATTTTAGTGACGAGCAAATGCTCAGGATTCAACTCGAATATTGGCTTGACCTCGGGAACCTCTTGCCCCGACGCCTCCATAATCTTTCGCATTTGAAGCCCCATATCGTAATCGTCCACAGCGAGACAGGCGGGCGAGTCGGTAAGCCGGTGACTGAGTCGTACCGATTTCACCTTGCCTTCGAGAACGGCTGAAACGCGCGTGATGAGTCCTTCGAGTTTTTTCTCGACCTCTTCTTGCTCTTTCTTGTCAGCCTCGTCATCTAGTTTTCCAAGGTCTAGCTCGCCGCGAGAGACGTCTTGTAACTGCTTACCATCGAAGTCGCGGAGGTGACTGATCAACCACTCGTCTATCCTGTCGCTCAGGAGCAGCACTTCGATGCCTTTTTTACGGAAGATTTCGAGATGCGGGCTGTTGCGAGCAGCTTTCGCCGATTCGGCGACCAAGAAATAGATTTTTTCTTGTCCTTCCTTCATTCGGCCTACATAGTCCTCCAAGCCTTGATCTTGAGCATCGCCTGCAGAGTGAGTGCTGTTGAAAAGTAGCAGTTTCGCAATGCGTTCCTTATTGGCGAAATCCTCGGCAGGCCCCTCTTTTAATACTAAGCCGAACTCTTTCCAAAACTTAGCGTAGTCCTTCGACTTGCTCTTCTTCAATTTCTCTAACATATCCAGCGCGCGCTTTGTCAGTGCAGAGCGCATGGAGTCGACAACGGGATCCTGCTGAAGAATTTCTCGCGATACGTTTAGCGAGATATCATTCGAATCGACCACCCCTTTGATAAATCGGAGATAGAGAGGAAGAAATTGCTCCGCTTCGTCCATGATGAAAACGCGCTGCACATACAGCTTGAGGCCACGTGCTGCATCTCGATTCCATAGGTCATAGGGTGCTTGGCCGGGGATATAGAGCAGGCTTGTATATTCGAGCTTTCCCTCCACACGGTTATGACTCCAGTTCAGTGGTTCTTGGTAGTCGTGTGTGACGAGTTTATAAAATTCTTTGTATTCATCGTCCTTTACGTCTTTACGCGAGCGTGTCCACAGCGCCTGTGCGGCATTGATAGCCTCATAGACTTTTTTGGGTTTCGAGTCTGGGTTGTTATCAGTAGACGCCGCATCAGATTTTTCGTCTGACTCATTCTCCGAGGCGTGGTCTTCTTTCTCCATCAACACCGGAATAGACAGATGGTCCGCGTATTTTTTCACTACAGATCGAATTCGATATCCGTCAGCAAAATCGGCTTCCCCAGCTTTGAGATGTAATGTGATAACAGTCCCCGCTTCTGCTTTCTCGGCGCTTTCAATTGTGTAGTCTGCCTCGCCACTCGAACGCCAGAGGGTCGCCGATTGCGCCTCTGTACCCGCCCTGCGGGTGAGTACCTCTACGGTATCGGCGACAATAAACGCAGAATAAAAACCGACGCCGAACTGACCGATCAACTGTGAATCTTTTTTCTGATCACCGGTTAAACCCTGAAGGAAAGCAGCGGTGCCAGACTTAGCAATTGTACCGAGATTGCTAATCACCTCATCACGACTCATGCCTATGCCTGTATCGGAAAGAGTTATCGTCTTTGCTTCCGAATCAAAATCGATGGTGACGCTTGGCTGTGTGTTTGCGGCAATAAGCTCAGGATTTGAAAGCGCCTCGAACCTGAGTTTATCGACTGCATCAGAGGCGTTCGAGATGAGCTCTCTTAAGAAGATCTCTTTGTTGCTGTACAGCGAGTGGATCATCAGATGAAGCAATTGCTTTGCTTCAGTTTCAAAGCCCCGGGTCTCTGCTTGGGGCTTACTTGATGTCTTGGGCATGGTGTTACCTCGGTCTGTCTTTCATAAATCGTTGGGGGAGAGTTCTTTTCGATTAGGCAAAAAAAAGCCCGAACTCAACCGGTTCGGGCTTTTTATGGGGCCAGTGCTCTAAAATTCAAGCTTTAGGTCTGACTGGTTCCTCTGCTTGGCCAGCCTGCTATTGCAGCGGCGGATAGCCTTGGTAGAAGTCAATCGCGTCGGCTTTACGCTGAGCGATGATGGAGTAGTATCCACGGCGACTTTCTATGAGCTTCAGGAAGTCCTGTGCCGACTTAGTCGAACGCTCATCCCCAGCCTCCGAGGCTTTCGACGCTGCATCCTTCGCTTCATCGAAAAGTTTAAGCTCTAAAAGCGCACGCGCCAAGAACAAATACGTATCCGAATCATCCTTAAGGTCGCCCTTCTCGATCGCTGCCCTGAACGCCTCCGCTGCCTCCTCGTAATTATTCATTACATAGTGCAGATAGCCCAACGTATCATAGGCGTTGCCAGTTTCATCGAGTTCTGCCGCCTGAGTCGCTGGAGCCACGGCATCTTCAAGTTCGTTGGCAATAAGCAGCATCTGAGTGAACGTGATCATGTTATCGACGTTCGTTTCGATAACCTCTGCTTCTAGTCCTTCTTCTATGATCTTAGCGCCGCTGTAAGGCGCCTCGATTCCCGCGAGGGACTGTCCTAGGTTGAGGAAACGTGTCTCGTCGTCTAACAGTCCCTTCAGGTAGTAGAGGTTAAGCGATTGCACACGCCGGTCATCGTTGTCGAGAGTTGCATAGATCGCACTCAGGTTTTGCCAATCTGTCTTGTTGTCGAATTTGACGATCATGGTCTTGGTTAGTTCAAGCGCACTATCGAAGTCTTCAAGGGTGAAGTACAGACCATTCAGATAGGCGTAGTCATCGCGCTCGACCGGCTCGCGGTCGTTAAACTTCATATCCAAGTAATTTAGCCAGAAGTCACGAGCCGGCACGTATTCCTCGAGCTGGTAGTGAGCATACGACAGACCGCGGTATACAACGCTGTCTTCAACTTCCGACAGATCACGCCACTCTTCGTAATAACGAATAGAGTTCTGCCAGTTCTCTTCTGCTGCATAGAGCTGTCCGAGTGATCGCAGCGTTCTCAAGCGCGTATCCGCGCGTAAGGTCTCGATTGTCAAAAGCTCTTCGAAGATCTTTACCGCTTCGACGTAATTTTCGGTCGTTAAGTAGTAATTAGTATAGAAGTTAAGGATGGTAGACTTCTCGAAGTCATTCATTCGCTCATAACGACGTTCGTAGAGTTCGTCGAGTGCGAGTTTAGCGCCTTCTAGATCCGGCTCCTCTTCCTCGTCCTCAGGCGACATCATCTCCTGGATTTCGGTGATTGCGCGCATGACCTGCGGGCCTAGCGTGCCTGACGTTCGCGCCTCAGGTGGCTTGCGTGGTCCATCGTCTTCCTCTGCAGCGTAGGTAGCGAAGCTGAGTGGAGCGATGACGAGTAAGGCGACTAACGCACGTTTTAAAGTAAGTAATTTCAACATGATTAATCCTCGAGCTCGTAGCGGAACAGATATTGCACGCCCGGAACGGCTACGCCTTGGCCATCAACGACTCGTGGCTGAAACTTAAAGCGCGCGGCGGCGCGTTCAGACGAGCGATCAAAAATATTCGGTGGCTCTGCGTCAACAACCACAATCGATTCCTCTACGACGTTGCCTAACCCGTCAACTGTGAAGCTCACGAGACACCAGCCTTGAATGCCTCGCTGTGCTGCTCTGGTTGGGTATTGGGGTGCAATAGCAACAAGCGGTAGATAGTCGCCATCGGTCGCTGAGATCGATGCATTGCTGAGTTCGAGGCCCGTGTCGATCTGTACCTGTGAACGGTCAATATTAAGATCTGGTCCGTCAGAAATAGTTACCTGACGCTCAACCTCTTCGACTATTTCAGTGACTTCTTCGATGAGTTCGGGTTTGTCGATTTCTTCGATAACCTCGAGCTCGATATCAGGCATTGTTGAGTCGACAATTTTAACCACGGTAAGCGGCTCATTTAACCCTTCGCCTGTCGCAATAAGCGCTTGCATGAAGTAGAAGAGACCTAGCGTTATCAACGCGGCCATCACCATGGATGCTGCCCATCTAACTATAATCATAGTCTAAGCCTCCGCTGAGATTGAAACGTCGTTAATATTAGCTTCCCGAGCTGCCTTAAGAATAAGCATGATTTGCTCATTGCTTGCGCTCTCGTCGCCCTGAATGATCACTGCAGAATTCGGCGCATCGGCGAGTCTAAGCTCGAATCGCGCGCGAATAAAGCGAGGGTCGATCTGGTCGCCATCGATCCAGATATCGCCTTGCGGACCAACAGCGATCAGGATCATATCACCCGATGTATCTTCAACCGTAGAGGCCTCTGGCTTGCTCACATCTATCCCTGCCTCAGTAACGAAAACCGAGGTTACGATGAAGAAGATGAGCAAAATGAAGACAACGTCCAGCATTGGGGTGAGGTCGATCTCGCCCGCTTCTTCGTTATCCTTTCGCTTGCTTAAGCCTTGTTTCATTGTTCTTTAGCCCTGTGTAACTCTATAAAGAGTATTGAGTGCATGTTTTAAGAGAGCCACCCTGTCGCGAGACCCGTCGCTCATGAGACGGAGTTAACCCTATAGGGAGGCTCTTATCCTAGCCGCCTAGACCTTAATCTAGTTGCTCAGCGGCAGGTGGTCTTCTAAGAGTTCAATGTCTCTGTCGACTTTTGCTTTTAAATAATTCGAGGCAAAAATACCAGAGATCGCACCAACCATCCCAGCCATCGTTGGAATCGTCGCCTTAGATACCCCGCCGGCCATCGATTTAGCATCGCCGCCGCCCGTTACCGCCATTACGAAAAACACTTCGATCATGCCTGTAACTGTCCCGATAAGCCCCAACAGCGGACATATCGTGACAAGCACTTCGATAATGGGCAAGGTGTTACGCACGTCGAGGGAGATCTTCGAGATCATCATCGTGCGGATTTGATGCGCGCTCCAAGACTTAGTGTCGCTGCGCGCATTCCAAGCAGCTAACGTCGCTTTGACGTTAGCTTTGTGTGTCGTGTTGAGGTACCAGACACGTTCGAACACGAGTGACCACTTCACCAGAAGCAACCAGGCTATGATCCATAGCACTGGCCCGCCACGAAGCATGAAGCCATTTACCGCGTCGATTATGTCTAGAAATGCGAAATACATACTATTTCCCCTTCTGGCGTCGAATTAGCGAGCGGCTGCTTGCTGCTCTGCTTTCTGAGCGATCATACCCGTCGCTTGCTCTTCCAGAATGTGAATGATGTTATCCGCACGACTCTTTACAACTGTGTGCATAAAGATCGTAGGAATTGCGACAACAATACCGAGGACCGTAGTCATGAGTGCCTGCGAGATACCACCGGCCATAATAGTCGGGTCGCCCGCTCCGTAAACCGTGATCTGCTGGAACACCTGAATCATACCGGTTACCGTTCCTAGGAGACCGCCGAGAGGCGCGATAGTCGCAATCATCTTGATCAGTGTGAGCAAGCTTTCGAGCGCAGGGGTTTCTTGCAGAATAGCCTCACCCAGCTTGAGCTCAAGCGTTTCGGTGTCAGCGTTCGGGTTGTTATCTGCAACCATAAGGACACGACCGAGTGGGTTGTTCTTAGTCGGCGTGCTGCTCTTGAGTTGGCTGCGTACTTTCGCTGAGGTTAATTCGAGCATCAGTAGGCGATAGAAGCCAAGGATGATACCGATTACACCAACACCGATAATGATAAAGCCGATGGTGCCAGAGTTGTTACGAACCTGTTCTTCAACCGAAGGGAAGTTTACAAGGTTAGCCATCACCTGACCGCCCACACCACCCGTTGGGTCGATACCAACCTTGGTGAAACCTGAAGTAGCGTTTTCGAGGTTGCTTGCCATACCAAGAATGCCGGCATCGGGTTGCTTAGGTAGAACCTGCAGATGGCCAATATCACCCGAATAGCTCAGGTATTCGCCGTCTGAGATTGAGTTGAAAGAACCTATGCGTGTAATCGAGCGAGTGGCTGTCTCACCTGTAGGCAGGGCTACTTCACCTTGATAAGTGACAACACGTGCGGATTCGGTCATTTCCTGCTGCATGAAATACCAGAAGCGCTCGATTTCACTTACGTCTAACTGCTCGATCGTGCTGCCGGCTTTTTCGATGAAGCCTTCGATGTACTCACTGCGACCTGGGTACTGAGCGCTAATAAGTGAGTTTTCGAAGTTGCTGAGGAAGTCACCTGCAACGCCTTGCAAAGTACCGAACAGCTCATTTAGGTCACCACGGCGATCGCGGAGAATTTCTCGCTTGTCGCTTATGGTAATTTCGTTCGCTTCGAACTGGTCGCTCAGTTGCGCCTGTATACGTTCCTGCTCGGTGATGCGCTCTTTCGTTGTCTCGAGGATCTGAGCTTGACGCGCCGCATTCTGCTCAAATTCTTGCAGACGCTCACGGTATTCGGCTGACTCAGAGACTTTATCGCTTTCTACTAGGTTCAAAAGACCTGAGAGCGATGTCGCTTCTTGCGCGCCAACTGAGCTCGAGGCTGCCAGGAGTAAGGCAGAGAGAGAAAAATTTATTAGTTTAGATGTCATTTTCACTGTGCAGTCTCCGGTGCTAGAACTGGCAATTCGATAATTCGTGGCGCATCGAGCTGTGACGCGACGCGGATAGCTGATTGAATGGCAGTGCGGTAGTCGCCAGCTGGCAACTCAACCCACTCGCGTGCATTGTTGTCCCACGCACCGGTCACTTGCCTATCGGTGGTTTGATACATCAGAGCAACGCGACCGATGCGAGCAATATTTACGTCACGCTCTGCGCCGTTGATTACGATGGTATCTGGGTAAGTTTCAGTCGTACGACCATAGCTGTTCTCTGTTTGATACATCACGAGAACTTGGCGGAATTTTTCGGCGATAGACACATCTGGATTGTCGATGGCAGCGCGCGCGAAGGCGATACGGTTAGCTCGCTCTTCAACGTGGAATGGATAATCTAGAGCGATGAATTGCTCGATGCTCGAAAGCATTTTACCCATAAGGAGTGGAATTTCGCGTGTAACGATTTCAACATTAGCAATCGATCGATCGAGTGACGCAATATTTTGCTCTTGGATCGAGATCGACTTACGGAAGCCGGCGTTCAATACCAAAAGAGCTTCGAGGTTATCGTTCTCACGCTTGAACTCTTCGTAAGACGAGCTGGCTGCGTTTGCTAGTCTGCTAATCTCGACTTGAGTGGCGGCTGAATCCCTGTTCTTGCTACCAATCACGTCCATTGCTCTGTCGAGAATGCTGCTGTCGATCAGAATCGTTTCTACTGGGGCGCTGTTTTCAGCCGCGATCTCTGCCGCTTGAGTGATACTCACTACGCAGGTCGCTAACACTGCAAAAGCAGTCACACCCAGGTTAGTAATTCGACGGTTTTTCATGTGCCATCCTATTTATTGTTAACTCGATTTCTTGTGAATCGCCAAGCCGTAGGGCTTAGCTGGTAATTAAAGTTGCTCACCCTACGGTGCGAGCAGCTCGACGACCCCTCTAAAATTAAACTCATACTTCTTTGTTAGCGCGGTCACACGCAGCGACCGACTGTGGAAAAAGTATCAGATTCAACCAAATCTCGAAACCCATCGTTATCTCTCCGGTAACGTAGTAGCGTCGAGATCTGCCTTGCAACTCCCTCACACTACCCTATAGTTACCAAACTACTCACTTTTATAAGAAAGTGAGTCGCAAAGTAACTTTGTTAAGGATGGTAGTCAGGTTCGTTACAGAGTCCCCGAAATTCGGTGCTCTGCGCCGAATTTCGCGTAAAGACTAACACACTACAGAATCGTATTAGAACCTTTTGCTCGACAAAAAGTGCAGGAATAATAGCTTGATTTTGGCCCCTTTTTAGGATTAGTCCTCAGGGCCCAACCGTAAGCAGGCAGGCATAAAAAAAGGAGCCTAAGCTCCTTTTTCTGAATGCAAGATGTAAGCGGGTGGTATAAACCGACCACTTTACTCGCTTACCAACCCGTCAACTCTTTGAGACCATTGCCGATTTCCGCAAGACTTCTGACAGTCTTAACACCGGCGTCTTGTAGAGCTGCAAACTTGTCATCAGCAGTGCCTTTACCACCAGAGATAATCGCACCGGCGTGCCCCATACGCTTACCTGGAGGCGCTGTAACACCCGCGATATAGGCTACGACAGGCTTGGTTACATTCGCCTTTATATACGCTGCAGCCTCTTCTTCCGCGGTGCCGCCGATTTCACCAATCATCACGATAGCCTCAGTCTTGGGGTCGGCTTGGAACATAGCGAGAATATCGATGAAGTTTGACCCCGGAATTGGGTCACCGCCGATACCGACGCAAGAGGATTGGCCGAACCCGTAGTCGGTCGTTTGTTTGACCGCCTCATAAGTCAACGTGCCAGAACGCGACACAATGCCGACTTTTCCAGGAAGATGTATATGACCGGGCATAATGCCTATTTTGCATTCGCCAGGGGTTATCACTCCCGGGCAATTTGGACCGATCAGTCTTACGCCTAATTGATCGCAGCGCTCTTTAGCCACCAGCATATCGAGCGTTGGGATCCCTTCGGTAATACATACGATTAATTTAATGCCTGACTCAGCGGCTTCGAGTATCGAGTCTTTGCAAAAAGGAGCTGGTACGTAAATCACTGAGGCATCGGCCTGGGTCGCTGCATAGGCCTCTGCGACTGTATTAAATACAGGCAGACCTAAATGCGTTTGACCACCCTTGCCTGGCGTTACTCCGCCGACCATCTGCGTGCCGTACTCGATCGCCTGCTCTGAGTGGAATGTACCCTGAGCGCCGGTAAAGCCTTGACAAATCACTTTAGTGTTTTTATCGATTAAAATGCTCATTGCGCACCTCCTGCAGCTGCTACGACTTTTTCGGCAGCGTCGGTCAGACTCGTGGCCGCAATAATATTCAATCCGCTGTCGCTCAGCACTTGACGGCCAAGCTCCGCATTATTTCCTTCAAGTCTCACGACTACAGGGACTTCAACTCCAACTTCGTGCACCGCGCCAATGATACCTTCCGCGATAAGATCGCAGCGAACAATACCGCCAAAAATATTCACCAAGACGGCCTTAACGTTGGTGTCAGAGAGGATAATCTTGAATGCCTCAGTCACACGCTCTTTCGTCGCGCCTCCCCCCACATCGAGGAAGTTCGCTGGGCTGCCGCCATGAAGCTGCACAATGTCCATGGTGCCCATTGCGAGACCGGCACCGTTCACCATACAACCAATATTGCCGTCTAATGCGACGTAATTAAGCTCCCATTCGGCTGCATGCGCTTCGCGCGCATCTTCTTGCGAGGGGTCGTGCATCTCTTTGAGTTTTGGCTGGCGATACATCGCGTTGCTGTCGATGTTAATCTTGCCATCCAAACAGTGAAGGTTGCCTTGATCGGTAATAACCAACGGATTAATTTCGAGCAGCGCTAAGTCGAAGTCTTCGAACAGCTTTGCAAGTCCGAGAAACAATTTGGTGAACTGCTTAACCTGATCGCTATTCAGACCGAGCCTAAAAGCTAAATCTCGTCCTTGGAACGGCTGCGCGCCGGTCATGGGATCGATGATTGCCTTGAGTATTTTCTCGGGTGTTTCTTCGGCGACCTTTTCAATTTCAACCCCGCCCTCGGTCGATGCCATGAAGACAACGCGGCGAGTTGCTCGGTCGACGACTGCGCCGAGGTAGAGCTCTTGGGCGATGTCTGTGCAAGACTCGACGAGGATTTTGCTTACCGGCTGACCGTTTGCATCTGTTTGATAGGTGACGAGGTTCTTGCCTAGCCACTCCTCGGCGAAAGACTGCGCTTCCGCGGGCGAATCAACTAAACGCACGCCACCCGCTTTGCCTCGACCACCGGCATGCACTTGGGCTTTAACGACCCATTTATCACCGCCAATTTTCTCAGCAGCAGCCTTAGCATCGGGTCCATTGTCGACAGCGATGCCGGTTGATACTGGAAGGCCATACTCAGCAAATAGTTGCTTGGCCTGATATTCGTGAAGATTCATCTAAACTCCGTTTTTTTAAGTAAACTTATTTCCTAGCCTAGCGGCGCTTTCGATTGCCGATATGAATAGCGTGACCATTTGCAGCGAGAGCAGCCTCATGAACCGCCTCGGACAGTGCAGGATGCGAGAACATGGTAAGCCCGATATCCTCCGCGCTCGCACTAAATTCCATGGCGATAACAATTTGCTGCAACAGGTCTGCGGCACTCGCGCCAATGATATGACAGCCCAAAATTCTGTCGGTGTGCTTGTCGGCAATGAGCTTAACCATTCCATCTGAGTCGTTTGCGGCAAGCGCGCGCCCACTCGCAACAAATGGGAAGACACCCACGTTGTACTCTACGCCTTCGGCTTTGAGTTCTTCTTCGTTTTTCCCGACCCATGCAATTTCTGGGTGAGTGTAGATAACCGAGGGCACTAGCGCGTAATTCACTTGAGTTTGCTTGCCAGCAAGACGCTCAACAACCATGACGCCCTCCTCGCTGCCTTTATGCGCGAGCATCGGGCCTCGCACCGCATCACCCACTGCGAATATGCTGGGGATGGGCGTCGCGCATTGCTCGTTAACTTTGACGAAACCGCGTTCGTCGAGCGCTAAACCGATAGAGTCATCCACGATATTTTGCGTGTAGGGCCTGCGTCCAACAGCAACAATAAGCTTGTCGAATGTTTGGGTCTTGTCGCCTTCCGCGTCGGTGTATTCGACGGTCACGGTTTTCTTGGCACCCTTGCCCGCAATCTTACTGCCCGTAACCCGAGCGCCCAGCTTGATGTCTAAACCTTGCTTAGTGAAGAGCTTTAGGGACTCATTAGCAATCTGCCTGTCGGTTGCCGGCAGGAAGGTATCCATCGCTTCAAGCACGGTAACCTCGGAGCCAAGGCGCGCCCAGACACTGCCCAACTCCAAGCCGATGACGCCGGCGCCTATAACCCCCAGACGTTTAGGCACAGAGGTGAATTCGAGTGCACCAGTCGAATCAACTATCGTCTCTTGGTCAATCGGTGTGGGCGGTATCTCGATCGGGACCGAGCCGGCTGCAATGATGATGTGCTTCGCCTCGAGGACACTCACCTCGCCATCGTGACCCGTGATTTCAACGCTATTTGGCCCGATCACTTTCGCAACGCCGCCAATACCCGTTACTTTGTTGCCCGCGAAGAGTCCGCTTACCCCTCCGGTTAGCTGGGCAACAACCTTGTCTTTACGCGCAATCATCGCAGGGACGTCGACGCCTACCTTGCCAACTGTGATGCCATGCAGGTCGAAATGGTCGCGCGCCTCCATAAATTTATGAGAGGAATCGAGAAGTGCTTTAGAAGGTATGCATCCCACATTTAAACAAGTGCCGCCAAAGACAGTTTTGCCTTCCTTGTTTAGCCATTTTTCAACACAGGCGGTTGAGAAACCAAGTTGGGCGGCGCGGATTGCCGCAACGTACCCGGCGGGGCCTGATCCGATTACTACTACGTCGTATGAGCTAGCCATGTCGTTATCCTAAATTGGGTGACTTAGATCTCGAGCAACAGACGTGTAGGATCTTCGAGCAAATCCTTCACTGTGACCAAGAACTGAACAGCTTCCTTGCCATCGATCATGCGATGATCGTAGGACAATGCTAAATACATCATAGGCAACACAACGACTTGACCGTCCACTGCCATCGGTCGTTCCTGTATTTTGTGCATGCCAAGAATTGCAGTCTGAGGTGGGTTAAGAATTGGCGTGGACAGAAGCGAACCGAAAACACCGCCATTAGAAATCGTAAAGGTGCCGCCTGTCATATCTTCTATTGCGAGCTTGCCATCGCGGGCCTTTTCGCCAAAGTCTCGAATACCCTTTTCGATATGCGCAAGACTCATCGTGTCAGAGTTCCGTAGCACAGGAACTACCAAGCCACGCGGTGAGGACACTGCCACGCCGATATCCTGATAGCCATGGTACACGATGTCCGCTCCGTCGAGTGACGCGTTGACCGCGGGATAGCGTTTGAGCGCCTCTGTACAAGCACGAACAAAGAACGACATAAAGCCAAGACGAACACCGTCGTGTGCTTTTTCGAACTCTTGCTTGTAGCGATTGCGAATCTCCATCACCGGCGCCATGTTGACCTCGTTAAAGGTTGTTAGCATGGCGGTAGATTGACTTGCGTGCAGCAGCCGCTCTGCTACTTTGGCCCGTAAGCGACTCATAGGAACGCGTTCCTCGAGGCGCCCGTTAGACGAGGCAATAGGTGCCGCAGCGGGCGCACTTAGCGCTGACGCAACGTCTTCTTTCGTTATACGCCCTGCTTTGCCTGTGCCTGCGATAGTAGCTGCATCGACATTATTCTCTGCAATCATCTTCTTCGCCGCCGGGCTGGCAGGCGCAGAGGCCGCGACTGCGGCAGGTGCTGGTGCGGATGCGGCGACGGGTTCTGCTTCTTCCGATGGTGCTGGGTCGGCCGCGGCAGCTTCGCCGGCAACCACTGTACCAATCGCCTGATTACTGACGATCGTATCCCCGGTGTCTTTCAGGATTTCCTGTAGAACACCGTCAGTCGGAGAAACCACTTCGATGACGACTTTATCCGTTTCGATATCAACGAGAAGTTCGTCGCGCGAAACGCTGTCGCCAACTTGCTTATACCAAGTCGCGATAGTGCCATCGGGAACCGACTCTGGGAGTGTTGGCGCTTTAATCTCAATAGTCATGTCTAGTCCTTTTGAAGAACGGCCGCTTAGCGGCTCGATAATCTAACTTTCTAGTTCTTATCTTTTTTGCGTGTTGGTAGCAGTTTCTTGTGGTCTTACACGCCTCACCGATATTTCCAACTTTCATCTAATAATCAGTTATTTCATGGCCTCGTCGAGGAACTTTTCTAGCTGAGCGAGGTGCAGAGCGGGGTATCCTGCTGCTGCTGCTGCAGAGGCTTCACGACCGGCATAGCCGAGCGCAATGTTCGGGAAATGCTTTTTAATCGGCCTTTGGAAGTGGTGCTGACTCGAATACCAAGCGCCCTGATTCTTCGGCTCTTCTTGACTCCAAGTGATTTTTTCGACATTCGGATAACGTAGTAGGCACGCTTCGTATTCTTTCGCAGGGAAAGGATAAAGCTGTTCTAATCGTATTATCGCAATGTCAGTAATTTCACGCTTGCGTCGCTCTGCTAGCAGGTCGTAATAAACCTTACCGGCACAGACAATTACTTTGCGAACCTTCTCGGGCACGATTGCGTCGTCGATCTCATCGATAACGACTTGGAAGCTTCCTTCAGCCATTTCCTCGAGAGTCGAAACTGTCTCCTTATGCCGAAGCAGGCTCTTGGGAGACATGACAACCAGAGGCTTGCGCATCGGGCAGAGTACCTGTTTGCGAAGCATGTGAAAGACCTGTGCCGACGTGGTCGGTAAACAGACCTGAATATTGTGCTCCGCGCAAAGCTGAAGGAATCTCTCGAGTCGCGCTGAAGAGTGCTCGGGGCCTTGGCCTTCATATCCATGCGGGAGAAGCATAGTCAGGCCACAGAGCCGTTGCCACTTGTGCTCACCACTCGTGATGAATTGATCGATGACCACTTGCGCTGAGTTTGCGAAGTCGCCGAACTGCGCTTCCCATACAACCAAGGCATTCGGCGTAGTGGTCGCGAAACCGTATTCGAACGCTAGGACAGCGACCTCCGAGAGAAGAGAGTCGTAGATGCGGAAAAGGCTCTGATCAGCAGAGATATGCTGAAGTGGCACGTGCGACTCGCCCGTCTTTTGATCGTGTAGCACCGCATGTCGGTGCGAGAATGTGCCGCGCCCGACGTCTTGGCCAGTAATCCTGACCATGTTGCCGCTTGTGAGTATGCTGGCGTACGCCAAACTCTCCGCCATTCCCCAATCCACCGGGAGTGTGCCCGCAGCCATTTTCTTACGGTCGGCCATCACCTTGCCAACCTGACGCTGGAGGTTGAATGACTCTGGATACTCAGAAAGCTTTTTGGCAAGCCCCTTTAGGTTTTTTAGAGGTATCGACGTGTTATAGAACGAGCTCCACTTATGTCCGATGTACGGGCTCCAATCGACAAACAGTTCGATCGATGGCTCTTTAACCAGACTCTTAACGACATGCTCGCCGTTATCGAGCGCGTCGCGATACGTACTGTTGAGTAAATCAGCTTCTTCTTTTGTGATGACGCCTTCGCTCGCTAAACGCTCCGCGTAGAGTACTCGGGTCGATTTATGGCTTTTAATGACCGAATACATCGCAGGCTGAGTCGCAGACGGCTCATCCGTTTCATTGTGACCACGTCGACGATAGCAAATTAGATCGATAACGACGTCTTTTCTAAACTTGTTTCGGAAATCTAGCGCGAGCTGAGTGACGAACAGCACCGCCTCAGGATCATCGGCGTTGACATGGAAAATTGGTGCTTGGACCATGCGCGCAACATCCGTACAGTATTCGGTTGATCGCGCATCATCTTGTCTGCTGGTAGTGAAACCGACCTGATTGTTCACAATAATATGAACGGTGCCGCCCGTCCTGTAAGCACGGGTCTGTGACATCTGGAAAGTTTCCATCACAACGCCTTGGCCTGCGAAAGCTGCGTCGCCATGAATAATGATCGGCAGAACCTTCGATCCATCGGTGTCGCCGCGGCGAACCTGTCGTGCGCGCACCGATCCTTCTACCACTGGCGCAACGATCTCAAGGTGCGATGGATTAAATGCCATCGCCATATGCAGCTCGCCGCCGGCGGTCATGATGTTTGATGAGAAACCTTGGTGATACTTCACATCTCCAGAGCTTTTATAGACAGCCCTTCCCTCGAATTCATCGAAGAGATCCGCTGGGTTTTTGCCAAGGAGATTTACGAGCACATTTAGTCGACCGCGATGCGCCATGCCCAGCACGATTTCTTTCGTTCCGGCACTGCCTGCTCGCTGGACCAGCTCATCTAATGAAGGAATTAAACTTTCACCGCCTTCTAGACCGAAACGCTTGGTGCCAGGGTACTTAGAATCAAGGTGCTTTTCTAAGCCCTCAGCAGCAGTAAGTCGCTCGAGTAGATGCGTTTTTATATCGGCACCGAAATTCGGAATGCCGTCATTGCTCTCAATGCGCTGTTGAATCCATTGTTTCTCCTCGAGGTTTACTATGTGCATAAACTCATAGCCGACAGAGCTGCAGTAGATTCGTTCGAGGTTTTCGACAATTTCACCTAAAGGTGCTTTGTCTTTACTGATAAATAGCGACCCTGTCTGGAAAACAGTCGAGCCGTCGAGGGGCCCGAGCCCATGGAACTCAAGTTCCAAATCGGCAACTCTCTCTCGATACATTAGACCGAGTGGATCGAGCGCTGCCTTTTGGTGCCCTCTTACTCGGTAAGAGCTGATCAGATGCATCACCTGAACCTGCTTGCTCTCATGCTCCGAGTTAACGATTGCGTCGTTGTTGAGAAGCGGCGTATAGCGGCTGCGCTTTCCGAGTGTTTTAAAATCCTGCTGAATCCGCGCGTGCGAGACATCGCCACTGCCGTTGGCTGCGCCCGCAGGCAACGACGTGAAGAAACTCGACCACTGCTCAGGGACGCTTGAGGGGTCTTCGAGAAAAGACTCATAGAGTGCTTCGACGTATTCGGCATTAGCGCCAGATAAGTGTCCGCTATCCCAAAGTTGCTGCATTGGGCTCGCCGACTTATCCTCAAATCCTTCCATTGGTTGTCATCCTTTTTGACAAACAGCGAGTGTTTTAGCCTCGCCAGCAGGGACTAGCTTACGCGCTCTGTTCGATCAGCATCGAGCGTATATGGCCGATGGCGCGCGTTGGGTTCAACCCTTTCGGGCAAACCGCAACGCAGTTCATGATGCCGCGGCACCGGAAAACACTAAAGGGGTCCTCGAGTCCGGCCAAACGCTCAGATGCCGCCGTATCGCGACTATCGGCGAGAAAGCGGTACGCCTGCAGAAGCCCAGCAGGACCGATAAATTTGTCTGGATTCCACCAAAATGATGGGCAGCTCGTGGTACAGCAGGCGCAAAGAATGCACTCATAGAGGCCGTCGAGTTTTGCACGATCCTCAGGACTCTGCAGGCGCTCAATGTTTGGCGCAGGCTCATCGTTCATCAGGTAAGGCTTCACCTTTTCGAACTGCTTATAAAAGATCGACATGTCGACCACCAAGTCACGCACAACGGGTAAGCCTGGAAGCGGTCGTAGTACGAGCTTTTTGCCGGGCTTAACGACAGACGACAGCGGTGTTATGCAGGCGAGTCCGTTGGTGCCGTTGATATTCATACCGTCGGAACCGCAAACGCCCTCTCGGCAAGATCTTCGGTAAGCGATCGTCGTGTCTTTCTCTTTCGCCAGGTTAAGCACATCGAGGACCATGAGGTCGCGATCGGTGGGCACGTCGACTTCGATATCAACCATCGCTGGTTTAAGGTCTGTTTCTGGGTTGTAACGATAAATGCTAACTAACACGATTCACCTTGCTTCAAACATAGTTTGATAATTTCGTTAAACATTCTTGCCTATACCCGCGTTTAGGCAAAATCCGAACTCTTGATCTAATAAGTTCTTATCTTAGGCTCGAAGGTATCGACGGTCTTTGGCTTGAAGTTCACAGCACGCTTGCCGACTCGTTTGTCCTCTGGGAAATACATCGAGTGGCAAAGCCAGTTTTCATCGTCGCGCTCTCGGAAGTCATCACGCGCATGCGCACCGCGACTCTCGTCGCGAGCCTCGGCAGAGATCGCAGTGGCTTCTGCTACTTCGAAAAGGTTTTCGAGTTCCAGCGCTTCAATACGAGCCGTATTGAATGCGTTACTCTTATCTACCAAATGCACATTTTTGATTCGTTCACGAAGCGCTTCGAGCTTCTTAATGCCGTCCTGCATGAACTCACCTTTACGGAACACACCGAAATAATTCTGCATTATTCCTTGGAGTTCGGCACGGAGTTCGGCAACACTTTCACCCGAACTAGTTTCATTGAGGCGGTTCAAACGCGACATTGCGGCCTCTATGTCTGATTCGCTTGCCACTCGCTGTTCAATGCCCGAAGCGAGTTCTTGTTCGATATGCTTGCCGGCCGCGCGACCGAAAACAACGAGATCGAGGAGACTGTTGCCGCCTAGACGATTGGCACCGTGCACAGAGACGCATGCGGCTTCGCCTACCGCAAACAAGCCTGGAATTATCACATCGACGCCACTCGCATCTTGCATGATGGCCTGACCGTTAACGTTAGTCGGGATGCCGCCCATCATGTAGTGACAGGTTGGCACAACCGGAATAGGCTCTTTCACAGGGTCGACGTGGGCAAATGTGCGAGATAGCTCCAAGATGCCTGGCAGTTTTTCGTTGAGCACATCCTCGCCAAGATGGTCGAGCTTAAGCATGACATGATCGCCCTTAGGACCGCATCCGCGCCCCTCTAAGATCTCAAGGACCATCGAGCGAGCCACTACATCGCGGCCTGCTAGATCTTTGGCATTGGGCGCGTAGCGCTCCATGAAACGTTCGCCATCCTTGTTGATTAGATAGCCACCCTCTCCGCGACAACCTTCGGTTACCAACGTTCCTGCACCGTAGATGCCCGTCGGATGGAACTGCCACATCTCCATGTCTTGAACAGGGAAGCCTGCGCGCAGCGCCATGCCAACGCCGTCGCCAGTGTTAATGAGGGCGTTTGTGGTTGACGCGTAAATACGGCCTGCTCCGCCTGTAGCAAAAACAGTCGCCTTCGACTGGATTACTACGGTCTCGCCTGTTTCGATGCAGATCGCAATTACGCCAACTACTGCTCCGTCTTGGTTTTTAATAAGGTCGGTTGCATACCATTCGTTCAGGAAAACAGTATTATTCTTGATATTTCCCTGATAAAGCGTGTGTAACAGCGCGTGACCCGTTCTGTCGGCAGCGGCACAGGTGCGCGCGGCTTGCCCGCCATTGCCATAGTCCTTGGACTGGCCGCCAAAAGGCCGCTGATAGATTCGACCGCTCTCGGTGCGAGAAAAAGGCAACCCCATATGCTCGAGTTCGAATACAGTTTGCGGACCTTCGCTACACATATACTCAATTGCGTCTTGGTCGCCTATATAGTCCGAGCCCTTAACGGTGTCATACATATGCCAGCGCCAATCGTCATTAGGATCGTCGCTCGCGATCGCGCAGGTAATACCACCCTGCGCTGACACGGTATGTGAGCGCGTGGGGAAAACCTTAGAAATAACGGCCGTTTTGTAACCCGACTGAGCCAACTGCAGCGCCGCGCGCATACCCGCACCGCCGCCACCTACAATTACTGCATCAAATGAAATTGTTCGTAACGCGCTCATCTAGCTTCCCCAAAAAATCTGAATACCCCAAAGGAGGTAAACTGTTATCAACAATGCACAACCGAGTTGAAAGACAAGGCGAACAGACGTCGCCGCACTCCCTAGCTGCAGGGTTGTCAGATAATCTGTCGCTACGGTCCACATTCCGATCCACGCATGCCCGCAGAGAGCAAGTACCGACATCATGCTGAAGAGGCGAACTGCATTGTTCGAGAAAATTCCGGACCATTGCTCGAAACTGAGTTCTGGATAGAGCACGAAGATACCGAAGATGAATAGCGAGTAAGCCAAGAGAACAATGGCGCTCACTCGTTGAACCAACCAGTCCGAGAGACCTGTTCGGCTAAAATTTGTCGCACTAGTTACCATATCCAGACTCCAGCGATGACTATGAGTAATGTTGAAATAACGAGTGTGATTCGACTGCCGATGGCTGCGCCAGCGAGCGTTTCGCCAAACCCCCAATCCATGACTAAATGCTTTGTGCCAGCGACTAGGTGGTACAACAGTCCAGAGACGATTCCCCATACGACAAACTTAGCCAACGGGGAGCTCAGCAATTGCTGAGCCTCGGCGAACCCGGCTTCTGATTCGAGAGACAAGCCGAGTAGGTACAGCAGAATCGCAACTCCAATGAAAATGATCACGCCCGTTATTCGATGGGTGATTGAGAGTATCGCTGTTAATGGAAATCGGATGGTGGTGAGATCGATGTTTACTGGTCTGGTATCTTTCACGTTTAACCTTTCGTAGTGTCTTGATGGGGTGAAATGCTGCCTTTTCGCGCTCACTTGCCGCCAGTTAGGTCCAATTGGCAGCCAGATGCGCACCACTCCGATCAAACTGATTGAATTAATTAACAATTTCAACGTTACAAACGGCGGGAAGTATATTAGCGAGCGCCCGTCAATACAATAAAACTTGACCCTCGCGATGCAATACCGACAATATATTGTCGTTCTGCAATTACCCCCTGCTTTTTGCACACCGCTACTACGCTCAAACCCACGTAATCGTTTACTTAAACGGCTAGCGAGCATTGCACTCAGCGTTCTTTAAGTCGGCCGCAAGTTACAGTTCTGTAATAGCTAAATATTTGACAAAACAAGCACTAATTCCCTAGTATTGCGATCCCTGCGCCTACGCGCAGCGACACCCAAGAATTTCAGATCAATGGCGAGAAACCTCGATTAAGCCATTGTTTTCCCAAAGGATATAATCTCATCAGGAGTACGCCATGAGCGCAAAAACCGCGAAGCTACAGATCGACGGAATCGATAAGGTCATCGAACTGCCAATCTACGAAGGAACCACAGGGCCAGATGTACTCGATGTGCGCGGATTAGTTAGCGAAGGCGTTTTTACCTACGACCCCGGATTTGTCTCGACGGCGTCTTGCGAATCTGAAATCACTTTCATTGATGGTGGCAAGGGTGTGCTACTCCACAGGGGATACCCCATAGAACAACTCGCGGAAAAAGTCACCTTCCTGGAAACCTGCTTCTTACTGTTGAATGGCGAATTACCCACTGCAGAGCAAAAAACAGCATTCGAAAACACGATCCGCTATCACACAATGGTAGATGAGCACATTCATCAATTCTTTAAAGGGTTTCCGAAAAACGCGCATCCGATGGCAATGCTCGTTGGTGTCGTCGGCGCCCTTTCCGCGTTCTACCACGATGATCTAGACATCGACGATCCGACCCACCGCAAACTCGCTGCACACAGACTAATCGCTAAGATGCCTACTCTCGCCGCAATGTGCTATAAGCACAGTGTTGGTCAGCCCTTTATGTATCCTCAAAACAGCATGGGTTTCGCAGAAAACTTTCTGCATATGATGTTTGGCACGCCCTGCGAAGAGCCGAATGTGAGCCCGACACTTGCGAAGGCTATGGACACAATTTTCCTGCTTCACGCTGATCATGAGCAGAATGCATCGACATCGACTGTGCGCCTTGCGGGCTCTAGCGGTGCCAATCCTTATGCGTGCATCGCGTCAGGCATTGCGGCTCTATGGGGGCCCTCTCACGGCGGCGCCAACGAGGCTGTCCTCGAAATGCTTTATGAAATCGGCGATGAATCGAATATCGAAGAATACATTGCAAAGGCAAAAGACAAGAACGATCCGTTCAGACTAATGGGTTTCGGACATCGGGTTTACAAAAACTTCGACCCCCGCGCGACCGTCATGCGCAAGATATGCGACGAAGTACTCGAAGAGCTCGGTGTCGAAGACGACCCACTTTTCCGAATTGCGCGCAAGTTAGAAAAAATTGCGCTGGAAGATGAGTATTTCATCAGCAAGAAACTTTATCCAAACGTTGATTTCTACTCTGGCATTATTCTCAAGGCGATTGGTATACCTACAAGCTTGTTCACCGTGATTTTCGCGACAGGTCGCACGCCAGGGTGGATTGCTCACTGGGATGAAATGCTAAGTCACCCCTACAAAATCGGCAGACCACGACAGCTTTATAAGGGCCACACGCCGCGCGATATCTAATCGATTCACACCGCACCCTACGCGCAAGTCTGGCGTGGGGGTCGCGCTTAAGCTTTATAAAGAGAGCTTAGGAAGAAGAGAGTTAGAAAGCTTAGAAAGAGAGTCTTAAAGAAGATTTGGACCGAGAGCGCGTGTGCACGGGAGTATGAAAACCCGACAGACATATTGCACGACGGTGATTTGGTGGAGCCTAGCGGGATCGAACCGCTGACCTCAACACTGCCAGTGTTGCGCTCTCCCAGCTGAGCTAAGGCCCCGAAAGCAAATCCAGTGTTGGATTTGAGGAGCGGGCATTCTATGCAGATCAACCCAGTGTGTCAATCGCCATTAGCCCTCACTCTCGGGCTCAAGACTCCGAACACACTCGATGGCAGTCGCCGACAGACGTGCACTCATCCTAGCCTAGTTGGGCAAATTCCTTTTCTAAATTCTTAGCCTGTTTCTTCGATATCCCACCTAAGACCTCGATGGCAGCGCGCAGTCGTGCACGCGAGAGATCGAGCCCGATTACGGCAATCGAATCGATAACAGAAAGCGAAACTGGCTGGCCGCTAATGGCGACGAAAAGTGGCGCTAGGAAATCCCGCACCTTTATATCGAGCTCTTGAGAAAGTGTCATTAGCGTCGATTCCACCTCTTCGCGGCTCCATACGCTAAGCGTTTCAAGTTTCCACAGGGCAAACTGCAACGCCTTGCAGGCGTCGGCTGGCGCCAGTTTGCAATGCGAGAAGGATTCTGGAGTTATAGCCACGGGACCGCTAAAGAAATAGCTAATAAGCGGCGCGACATCGCTGAATTTTTCGACACGCTGTCTTAATAGCGGAATGATAGGCGCAAGCCGACCGGAGTCCTGCGCCCAAGCCACCAGGCGCTCTTGAAAGTCTTTGTCGCTTCCTGCTTCTCGCAAATATTTCCCGTTCAGCCAGTCGAGCTTCTCGGTATCAAAAACCGGCCCTCCCAGACTCACCCTACTAATGTCGAACGCATCCTCCATTTCGGAGAGCGTGAATACTTCTTGTCCGTTGGGCATAGTCCAGCCCATCATTCCTAGATAGTTGATCAGCGCCTCGGGCAAGTAACCCATATCACGATAATAGTTTATCGATGTGGGGTTCTTTCTCTTGCTCAACTTGCTCTTGTCGGGATTACGCAGGAGTGGCATATGACAGAATATAGGCGGAGTCCAATCGAAGTATTTATAGAGCAGAACGTGTTTCGGAACAGAGTTTATCCACTCTTCACCGCGCACCACATGGGTAATCTCCATTAGGTGGTCATCAACAACATTCGCAAAGTGATACGTTGGAAGTCCATCTGATTTCATGAGTACTTGCATATCGATCTGTGACCATGCAATCGACACTTCACCGCGTAGCATGTCATGGAATTCGCAGTTGCCCGTTTCCGGAACACGCATGCGAATAACATAGTCTTCGTTGGCGGCGAGCTTTGTGTCTATTTCCGCCTTTGAAAGGTGCGCACAATGCCCATCGTAACCGGGCTGCTGTTTTGCAGCCATTTGTGTCTTTCGCACCTCATCTAACCGCTCTGCAGAGCAGAAGCAATGGAAGGCGTTGCCAGACTCTAGCAACGTGGCGATATGTTCGGCATAAATAGAGCTGCGCTCGCTCTGTCGATAGGGACCCAAATCGCCACCTACGCCCGGCCCTTCGTCCCACTCTAAGCCGAGCCATTGCAGAGAACTCAGAATGTCATGCTCGGATTGCGCTGTGGATCGCATCTGATCGGTATCTTCGATTCTGAGTATGAATTTACCGCCGTGCTGACGCGCGAAACACCGGTTGAATAAAGCAATATAGGCAGTGCCCACGTGGGGATCACCGGTTGGTGACGGTGCGATACGGGTGCGTACTTGAGTCATGCGCTTTCTCTATCAGTGAAATTGGCCGTGAATAACACCGGCGACGTTTGATTATACTCGAACGCGTGAACAGACTCACGCAAGTGATTCGCTGCCTTGACATGAAAAACCCCTCTGTTTAAATACACCGCCATTACCCAGGCCACAATCGAGAACCCTTAGGTCATGCTACAAGAAGCTAGGCACATAAACGACGATTGTCTCTCTGTCGACCCCCATCGCTTTTGCGTTGCACCAATGATGGACTGGACGGATCGTCATGACAGACGCTTCCTGCGTGAACTCAGCAAACGCGCCCTTCTCTACACCGAGATGGTGACGAGCGCAGCGCTAGAGTTTGGCGATCGAGACAGTCTGCTTGCGCATAGTCCCGAAGAGTATCCAGTCGCTCTGCAGTTAGGCGGTTCCGACCCAAGACAATTACAGCTTGCCGCGAAATTGGGTGAAAAAGCCGGTTTCTGCGAGATCAATCTAAATGTTGGCTGCCCTAGCGAGCGCGTGCAGTCTGGCTCGTTTGGCGCCTGTTTGATGGCAGAACCCGAGCTCGTCGCAGAGTGTGTAGACGCGATGCGTCAGAGCGTTAGTATTCCGGTCACGGTGAAATGCAGGATAGGAATAGACGATCAAGATAGCGAAGCTGCGCTACAGAACTTCATCGGTATCGTTGCCGATGCGGGTTGCGACTTATTTATCGTGCATGCTCGCAAGGCAATCCTGTCTGGGTTGAGCCCAAAGCAGAATCGAGAGATACCCCCGCTAGACTACGATCGGGTCTATCGATTAAAAACCAGCTTTAAAAACTTGAGTATAATTATCAATGGCGGAATAGTAGATCTAGCGACTGCTACTGATCATCTGAACTACGTCGATGGTGTTATGCTTGGACGAGAAGCTTATCAAAACCCGTTCATTCTCGCGCAAGTTGACGAGCGCTTCTTTGGTGCGCAGAAGAATGAGCTGACCCGTAATCAAGCGCTCGTTAATTATCTGCCCTATGTCGAACAGCAAATAGACGCTGGCGTTCCGCTTCAACACATTACGCGGCATTTATTGGGACTTTTTAAAGGCGTCTATGGTGGCAAAGCCTTTCGTAGACATCTTAGCCAGAACGCCTACAAACCAAATTCGGGTATCGACGTGCTGGAAGAAGCCATGGAGCTGGTTGAAAAGCATACGCGAGACCGCGAACAGAATAATGAGGAAGCCAACGATCTATGTTAAGCAAACTAAAATCGCTGTTTCAAAGTTATGTTGATGCATCAAACACCCCTGATACTCAGGATCCGTTGCAAGAAAACCTCATCGCTGCAATTCTAATGATCGAAGTGATGAAGAGTGATCACCACCTCGATGATCGAGAAGAGCAGGAGCTCCTCACCGTGCTGATAACGACGTTCGGGCTCGACGAAGCCTCCGCGGCGGAACTCCACGAATTAGCAACGAGTAAAGCCGAAGAGTCAACGTCGCTCTTCGAGTTTACGGCTCAGATCAACGCCCATTTTAGCAATGAGGCCAAGTTATCCCTGATCAAAAATATGTGGCGAATCGCCTTCGCCGATGGCGAAATAGATAGATATGAGGACGGCGTTATCAGGCAGGTTAGCGAGCTGATTTATGTCTCCCATAGCGATTTTATTCGGATGAAAATCGAGGCAAGGGACCTAAATTAGTCAAAAAGTTAGTTAGTAAGTTAGTTATAAAGTTGATCAGAAATCCCCGAAAGGATCATCGAGCACGCCATCATTGATGAGATATTCTCGACGCTGTAAATAAGCCTCTCGGATAAAGAGGTAGCGATTACCTGTGATCAACTCGTCGAGTGCTAAAACATCAGAGCGAGAATCGGTTTCGTCTAGTAAAAACAACCCGAGTCGTAGCGATCGATCCTCGACCAGTTGAAGCGGGTTAAAGACCGTGTCTATTACCAAGCCAAACGAGTCTCTGACAGTGCTTGCACCGAAAACGGGAAGCATGACATAGGGACCAGAGCCCATCCCCCATGCCGCCAATGTTTGGCCAAAGTCCTCTTCATTTTTTCGCAGCCCAACCCTGCTCGCAACATCGAGAAAGCCTGCCACACCGACCGTACTGTTGACCAATAACCGACCGCTGTCGCCTGCAGCAGCAGCGAATTTTAACTGGAGAATGTCGTTTGCAAGGACGTTGATATCATCGACGTTACTAAAGAAATTACCGATGCCCTGCCTCATAAATCTAGGAAGAAACGTTGTGTAGGCGAAGGCGGTAGGCTTTACAACAAGTTGGTCAAAGTAGTCGTTCCACTTAAACACATAGGTATTCGCCTCTCGCCAAGGATCACTTGTCTGACTCGCAGCAACAGACGAGCACGAGAAAAGCGACGCTGTCATACAGGCCACTAATGCTCTCCGAGAGGAGATAATCCAAAGAAAACCCCCACTTCGTCTGTCTAAAAAGTTTAGCAACATGCACTTCCCTTCACTTTGCTGCTGGATTGTCAGTAGATCATGCTTTTGGAGCCGCCCTTAATTGCCGAAAGCGCTTTCTCTATTCGTGTAGGCGAGACTGGGATTTTGGTTTTCAAACTTTGGGCGAAGGCCGAGACTCGAAATTCTTCAAGCATCCACCTAATTTCCTCCAATCTGGGCGCAGAACTCAAGGTGAGCCCTGCTGCCGAGTCGTTCTTGAGCTTTTCGAGCTGCACCAAATAGTTGGCCAAAAGCTCGGTATCACCCTTGTCCTTAGGACCCATAAAGGGTGCTTTTGCCAGTCTCAACTCGATCGCATTTAAATAACGCGGATATTCGGCCAGTCTTTCGATACCGGTTTCGACTATGAACCTAGGTGTGAACAGGCGATCTAGCTGGCTGTTTACATCGGTAAGCAAATACTCAGGCGCTGAGGATAACGCCGAAAGTCGTTTCTTGAGTGTGAGCCTAATCACTATTATACGCTCTAGCAAAGAGATCAATCGATCACCCAGGCCGACTACCTGCGCCTTCGCCTCCACAGCCGCCTTTTCAAAACTCTGCCTGTCTCGAATAGTGTGCGTGTTGGTAAGTGCGCAGGCATAACACGCCTCGACGCACTGCTCGACAAGATCGGCACTCGTCACAGATAACTTGAGAGCATTTTGTTTTACAAATCGGTCGCAATGTTTACGTAGCATGTTTCGCTGCTGAACGCTGTTAAGCATAGCGAGCTTCAACACTCCCCCCGCGTGCGCTTCGCGCGCTAACTCTTCATCCGCATACAGTTTTACGGACACACTGGTTCCCGCATCAACCAAACTGGGATAGCGCAGAAGCTTAATATTCCTCTCACCAACTTCAATGCTAAGGGGCAGCTCGGCCTCTGGCATCGTTACTAGTCCTGACATCTCAAGTGGATGACCAAGCGATTGTTGGGAGTCGCTCCCTCTGTCGCTAGCTTCCTTGCCTTTACAAAACGCCTGCTTAAGCGCAGCTAGCGAACTGTCGATGGCTAGCTGCTTTCCGCTGTTATCAAGCACACGTACTTTAATCTTTAAGTGCGGCCGTAGCTCAATCGCTTCGAGCTGCGCGCGGTCGATTTTTAACTTCCGCAAATCGTAGACAGCAGCAATGAAAGAGTCGAGCAAGTCGATAGACCCCGTGCTGAGATATGGCAATAACTCTTCTATGAACGCGTTGACGGGGATAAAATTTTTCCGCTGCGCTTTGGGCAATCCTTTTAGTAAGGCGACACATTTTTCGCGAATGACCCCAGGCACTGACCAGTCGATATCCGCCTGTGTTAATTGCGCTAAAAGAGACACGGGGACATCAATAGTCGCGCCATCATGCTCCTTGCCGGGTTCGAACACATAGTCAATTTTGAGCGTGTTGCTCTGAATCGCTGCCGCGTCCGGAAAATCTGCAAAACTTAGGTCATCACCTTGGTCAGCGAGAAGATCTTTCTCGCTGAGCTTCAAACAATCACCTTTCCGGTCATTTATAGAGGCAAGCCAGTTCTTTAACGTTCTGAGTGAGTTTACTTCCTCGGGGATTACGCGCTCAAAAAAGTCTGTTTGCGAAGATTCGCTCGCGAGTATATCCGGCCGCCTCAGCTTGTCTTCAAGTTTCTCCAGACGCTCGAGCAAGCGCTGATTGTGCTTGACGAATCCAACCTCGTTCGACACCTGCTGACCGACGAGCCCATGTCTTATAAAGAGCGCTCTCGCAGCTGCCGGATCGATAGGTGCGAAACGCACCAAGGCCCGCTCGACGAGGGTAAGCCCAAACAAATGCACCTTCTCATAAGCCATGACTTCCTGTCGCTTTCGACTCCAGTGAGGATCGAAAGACTCACGCTTAACTAGGTGCATGGCAACCTCTTCAACCCATTCGGGTTGAATTTTAGCCGCCTGTGTCGCGAAAACTTGTGACGTTTCTATTTGCTCTCCTGTCATAATCCACTTCGTATTCGATCGCGCTAACACGGAGGCGCCGAACAAGGAGAGTTTTTTATTTCGCGTACCGACAAAAATGCGCTCATCTGTTTTGCGCGCTATTTGATTCAATGACCCTGCGATCAAGCTCTTATGAACGCAGGCGTATTCCGCCTCCTCATCATTTGCCCTAAACCCTAGGCCCTGACAGGCCAGCAGTAGCTGTCGATGGACCTCCCTCCACTCCCGCATGCGCATGAAGGACAAAAATTGTTTTTTACAGTACTTTCGCAACACAGCCTGTGTTGATCCCTGCCTCAATGCTTCATAAGCATCCCAAAGCTTCACTAATGACAGGAAATCCGAATCTACATGTTTGTACTCAGCCTGCCTTTCAATTGCGACCTGTTTGTTCTCGCTGTTGCTCTCGCGCGGATCTTGAATACTTAGACCGCTTACTATGATCAAAACTTCGCGCAAACAATTGAGCTTATTGGACTCAAGAAGCATCCTTGCGTAGCGCGGATCTATTGGTAGTGCAGCCATCTGCCGGCCAATTGAGGTAAGAGCCTTCCCCGCAGTGATGGCGTTAAGCTCGATCAGAAGTTTATGCCCTTCGTTGATCGCCTTGGTTTCGGGCATTTCAATAAATGGAAAATTTTCAACATCGCCCAGCTTAAGCTGCAACATTTTTAGAATTACCGCAGCAAGATTGGTGCGCTGTATTTCGGGATCGGTATACAGTGGCCGCGAATCGAAATCTTGCTCTGAATATAAGCGTATACAGATCCCGTTCGCGATACGCCCACATCGACCTTTTCGCTGATTCGCACTTGCCTGTGAGATGGCTTCGACCGGCAACCGCTGTACTTTGCTCTGCAGGCTGTAGCGACTAATCCTAGCTGTGCCCGTATCGACGACGTAGTTAATTCCTGGAACGGTAATTGATGTTTCGGCGACATTCGTTGCAAGCACAACCCGTCGGGTTTTATGCGCGGAAAATATTCTCGCTTGCTCGGCATGCTGCAATCTGCCGTACAACGGAAGGATCTCGAGATCACCAAGTTTTGCCTTACGCAAACTCGTTGCGGTGTCACGTATCTCTCGTTCTGTTGGCAGAAAGACAAGTATATCACCGGTGTTTTTATTGTTAGATCTATCGTGGTGTAGGATTTCTTTAATAGCCGAAATGATTGCTTCGGCTTGAGGATCCTCGCTACGCGAAGCCTCTTCCGGCTGCAACACAGGCTTGTAGCGCACCTCTACAGGAAAGGTCCGGCCTTCGACCGAGACAATAGGTGCGTTGCCAAAATGCGCTGAGAATTTCTCTACATCAATCGTCGCTGAGGTAATGATGATTTTTAGATCGCGTCTTTTACGAATAAGATCTCGAAGAAACCCAAGCAAAAAATCAATATTAAGTGAGCGCTCATGCGCCTCGTCAATTATTATTGCTTCATATTTACTTAGGTAGCGATCAGCCTGTATCTCGGCTAAGAGAATACCGTCGGTCATCAGCTTTAGAAATGTTTCGGGTCCGCTTCGATCGTCAAAGCGGACTTGTGAGCCTACGCCACGACCAGCGATAGGACCCAATTCGTCCGCTATCCGTGTCGCTACTGACAGTGCTGCGAGCCGTCGAGGTTGCGTGTGCCCGATCATTCCGCGCCGACCCAATCCCGCCTCTAAGCAGATTTTCGGCAACTGAGTCGTCTTTCCAGATCCGGTATCCCCAGCTACCACCACCACTTGATTGTCGCGTATAAGTTCGGCTATCTCAGAAGCTTTTGCACTGACCGGCAATTGCGCAGGATATGACTGGGTCTCCGGAATAAGCTTAGCGCGAAGCTCACATTTACGTGCCGACTTCTTCAGTTCTTCTAGTAGACGCTCAAACGCCTGACGGGACTCTCTTGAGAAGGAATCGTTTGTGTGGGACGCCTCTACAGCGGGACTCTCTAATGACGCCGCAAATTTGCGAACTTTTTTCTGCAGCCTGTGGGCATCGCTGAGTTGCACAGATTCTAGAGTCGACTCGAGGCTGGTGAGCAGCGCTGTCTTTGTCTCTGCTTTTTTGCCGTCTGCGTTTAACTGCTCTAGGTCATCTGCGACAGACTTATGTGTAGAGCTGCGCATCGAGGTCGGAGGGGTGGCATTGCCGTTCAATCGCGTCGACCCCTTAGTGTAATTCGCGGCGTAGAATTTTACCGATAATAGACTTCGGAAGGTCGTCTACAAAAACGATTTCTTTGGGTACCTTGTACGAAGTTAACCCTTGTCGGCAATACGCGACAATCTCGTCAACGCTCGGCTTGTCGCCATGAGCAACGACAAATAACTTCACCGCCTCGCCTGTGCGCTCATTAGGCGCAGCGATCGCTGCACTCTCCAAGACACGCGGATGCCGGTTTACCCAGTCTTCGATTTCATTCGGGAAAACATTAAACCCCGAAACTAAAATCATGTCTTTCTTCCTATCGACAATCCTGACATAGCCCTCGGAATCAATCTCGGCATAGTCGCCGCTTTTAAACCAGCCTTCGGGTGTGATCGCCTCTCGTGTCGCATGCTCTTTTTCCCAATAACCTAGCATTACTTGAGGACCTCTGATCCAAAGTTCCCCCCGCTCGCCCGCCGCAAGAATTTCTCCTGCTTCATTCGCGGTGCATAATTCGGTATCAGGTAACGCAAACCCCACGGTCCCAGCTAAGACTCTACCGGGCACATTGACAGTTACCGCGGGCGAACACTCCGTAAGCCCATAGCCCTCCATGATTTCGCAGCCGGTCCGTTCAAGCCATTCCTCAGCAATCGACGAGCTCATAGCCATGCCGCCAGCGCCACAAAATTTCAAATGTTTTTTGTCATAGTTGGAAAAGCTGGGGTGTCGCATAATAGCCGAGTACAGCGTGTTGATTCCGACAAATCCGCTAACCTTGTATCGCGATAAGGTTTTAATCAGGCCAGAAATGTCCTTTGGATTAGTGATCAGCACGCTGTGATTACCGGCGTAGGGCATGGCGAAACAGTGCATCAAGAACGCATAGCTGTGGTAGAGGGGAAGTGGAGCGGCGACGCTCTCACAGCGGTCATCCATCGCGAGAACCGACCGCGATCGAAACTGCATGAGGTTCGCAATTAAATTTGCGTGAGAGATCATTGCGCCTTTAGCCACGCCTGTCGTGCCACCGGTGTACAACAGGACAGCGGTATCATTACGATTGAGCTGTGGAGGCACAAAGGCGTTCGATGCGTGCTTAAGGGTGTCAATAAAACGCACGGCATTCGGCATCGAATAGGGAGCAACCATTCTCTTTAGGTACTTAGCGAAAGCGTTAAGCATAATTCGCTTCGGCGCTGGCTGCAGATCGCCTAGCGAAGAAATGATGACTGTTTTGAGCTTTGTCCGTGCGAGTACAGCCTCGATTTTAGACGCAAAAGATTCAAGGGTGACAACCGCGACAGCACCAGAATCATTGAACTGATGCTCCAACTCCTGTTCTGTATAAAGCGGATTAGTACTTACAACTATGAGCCCAGCGCGAAGAGCCCCATAAAGCGCAACGGGAAACTGCAGGACATTGGGTAGCTGAATTGCGATCCGATCGCCTGGCTTGAGGTCAGTTTCGTTCTGCAGATAATTCGCGAACCGCCAACTGAGCTCATCGACCTCTTTAAACAGCATCGTTTTACCGAAGCAACTAAATCCCGGTAATTCAGCGTGCGTCGACAAGCAATAGTCGATTAGTTCCGGTAGGGACTGAAATTGCTGAGGATCAAGTTCTTGCTGCAGTTTCTCTACCACAATTCCTCCGGTAGGATTTAACGTATGGAATGCCTTCATCACTCGCTACTTAGTGAGGAGTTTCATCGCTTCTTCGAGTCCTTTTACAGAGAGCGGATACATCTTGTTCTCGGCGAGCTCTTTCGCCACTTCGATAGAATAACTGTGTTCCCAGTACTCCTTCGGGGTTGGATTAATCCATACCAGATGTTCGAAATGCTCACTAATGCGTTTAAACCAAGTCGCACCGGCCTCCTCATTATAGTGTTCAATACTGCCACCGACGTGGGTAATCTCGTAGGGCGCCATAGTCGCATCGCCTACGAAAATCACTTTGTAGTCTTTAGAGAATTTATTGATTATGTCAAAGGTAGAGGTCGTCTCTGCATGCCGCCGATGACTCTTGGTCCAGACTGACTCGTAGATAAAGTTATGAAAGTAAAAATACTTCAAATGCTTAAATTCGGTTCTGGCAGCTGAGAACAACTCTTCACAAAGCTTCACATGAGGATCCATCGATCCGCCAACATCGAAAAATATCAGGACTTTGACAGAATTGTGCCGCTCCGGAACCATCTTGATATCCAGCATGCCTGCATTTTTGGCCGTCGAAGAAATGGTATCTGTTATATCCAGTTCTTCTGCTGCGCCGGTTCTTGCGAATTTTCGCAATCGGCGTAGTGCCATCTTAATATTCCGCGTGCCGATCTCTACCGAGTCGTCGAGATCCCTATAATTACGTTTATCCCATACTTTGACGGCGCGAGAATTACGACCGCTATCTTGTCCAATTCTTATTCCTTCCGGATTGTATCCATTGGCACCAAAGGGTGATGTGCCACCAGTGCCTATCCACTTATTCCCGCCTTGATGGCGCTTCTCCTGCTCCTGCAGGCGCTTCTTGAACTCCTCCATCAGTTTCTCTAGTCCGCCCAGCGCTTCAATCTTAGCCTTCTCCTCATCGCTGAGCATTGACTCAAGTTCTTTGCGGAGCCATTCACTGGGTATTTCGGCCATCGATAACTCATCAAGGGCTTCAATCTTCTCAAAGTATTTAGAAAATGCGCGATCGAACTTATCAAAATTTTTCTCGTCTTTGACGAAGCACATGCGCGAAAGCAGGTAGAAGTCATCGATGTTGCCAAAGATGATATTCCGCTTTAGGCACTCCAGAAGCGTGAAAAGTTCGGTAAAGGACACCGGTAAGCGTTCTTTACGGAGTGTCATGAAAAAATCAATCAGCATTAGCTTTTGGCTCTATGCATGAATGCGAGTTTCTCAAGAAGATGAACATCCTGCTCGTTCTTCAGCAGCGCACCGTAGAGAGGTGGGATCGCGTTCTTGTTATCGCGATTCTTGAGAATATCCTCGGGAATATCATCCGCCATGAGCAATTTGAGCCAGTCAATTAACTCTGAGGTGGACGGCTTTTTCTTAAGACCTGGAATTTTTCGCACATCGAAAAAAACATCCATCGCTTGCCGAACTAGTTCTTTCTTGATTTCTGGGTAGTGCACATCGACAATTTTTTCCATCGTTTGTGAATTCGGAAATTCGATGTAATGGAAGAAACAACGGCGTAGGAATGCATCGGGGAGTTCTTTCTCGTTATTACTCGTAATTATAACGATGGGTCTGGTCTTTGCTTTAACAAGCTGTTGAGTCTCGTAAACGAAGAACTCCATCTTGTCGAGTTCGAGCAAGAGATCATTGGGGAATTCGATGTCAGCCTTGTCTATCTCATCGATTAGTAGGACAGATTGCTGCCCTGCTTCGAATGCCTCCCACATCTTCCCTTTCACGATGTAGTTAGAAATATCTTTGACCTTTTCATCACCAAGCTGCGAGTCTCTCAATCGTGAAACGGCATCGTATTCATATAGACCTTGCTGGGCCTTTGTAGTCGACTTCACATGCCATTGGATAAGTGGCATACCCAAGGCCTCAGAGATCTGCTCTGCGAGCATAGTCTTTCCTGTTCCAGGTTCACCCTTAATCAGAAGCGGTTTCTCCAGCGCTATAGCCGCATTGACTGCCAGTTGTAGTTCGTCTGTTGCGACGTATTTGTCTGTACCTGTGAAGTTCATTCGTAGCTCTCTCTTCTTTCTTGATTCAAAAGTTGTCTCGGCGAATATGATCTAGTCCACATTGTAAAATGGCTTAGCCGCTAAATACAGTACGCGAGTTCCGGGTGTGCAGACTAGGCGCCGATCATTCTGCACGACACAGCGAGCTGAGCACTCAAATGCGTGAGCTAGGGAGGCGGCTCTTACGCTTCCGTGCCCAAACGAGAGCTGCAACGCCGCAGCTTAATAGGAGACTCAGAAAAAGTGGCACGAAGGCGCGCGGCGCCGCCTGCGCTCCGAGCGTAATGGTATCGAGAGCGAGCACCATGAGGGCTGGCGCAAGATAGGAGCCGTCCACGTGACTAACCCAAGGAGTGAAAATTAGCGCGATGGCGAGCGCTCGCATCACGTAAGTTAGCAATAGGGCTCTTTTGAATCTAACTAGGCGCCAGAAAATGACGATGAAAAGCGTCGAGGCGAGTAAGTAAACTAGCCAAAATAAACCATAGTTCGCCATGCGCCCTCCCTGAACCGCCTGCTTAGCCTAGCCTACTCAACCCACCGGACAATATGTTCGTCATACCCATCAGGATGCACAAACTCCTCACTAATCGCACGTCCCGCGAGCGCGATTCCAGCCTCTATCATGGCGTCGCGCGATCCCGAAATGAGAGGATGCCAGGCGAAAAGCGGCTTGCCCTCGTGACGCAGCCTGTAAGCGCACGTCGACGGCATCCACGTTGCGGCAGCTATATCCATCGCCCGCACATCGAGGCAATCGGGTACGAGTTCGGTTCGAGTCTGATAGCAACCGCAGCCTCCGGTGTCCTGATCGTGATGTTTACAGACTATACGAGTATGGAGAATCTCGTCCGTTTCATCATCTATTAACTTTTTAAGGCAGCAGCGCCCGCAGCCATCGCAAAGGCGTTCCCATTCTTCGTTATTAAGTTGCGAAAGGGGTTTGAGCCAAAACTCATGAGCGAGTGACTCTGTATTTGTCTCGTCTGCCTCGACTAACTTATCTCTCATGTACTTTATTTGCCTTATGTGCGATTAGTTGGTCGT
>Ga0222714_10000145_pt1 | contig 82323 bp, 82 predicted proteins | sample C33_3DmetaG_FD_165048 | JGI IMG/M metagenome (GOLD analysis project Ga0222714, IMG submission 165048) | Estuarine water microbial communities from San Francisco Bay, California, United States - C33_3D | ecosystem: Environmental > Aquatic > Marine > Unclassified | place: USA: California...
ACTTGCCTTCGGAAGTTTGCTTCTACTTGGTGGCCGCATATCTGATTATGTTGGCAGAAAGAAAATATTTATTGTTGGACTAATTGGTTTTGCTGTGGCCTCTGCTCTAGGCGGAATTGCCTCTAACCAAGAGTTGCTCTTTGCCGCTCGCGCACTTCAAGGTGCATTTGGTGCGCTACTTGCACCAGCTGCCCTCGCACTTATTAATGTGACTTTTACAGTTCCCAAGGAGCGTGCCCGAGCTTTTGGTGTTTACGGCGCAATCGCTGGCGGTGGCGCAGCCATTGGCTTGATCCTTGGCGGCGTGCTAACCGAATATGCAAACTGGCGTTGGTGTTTGGGAGTCAATGTTCCAATTGCACTTTTCGCAGTGCTGCTTGCGATTCCATTCATTAATGAATCAAAGGCGACGGGCGATAATAAATATGACATTCCAGGCGCCACAACCGTAACTCTCGGGCTGGTCGCACTTGTCTATGGCTTCAGCCAAGCTGCAACTGAAGGCTGGTCAGATTACTCTACCTATCGATTCTTCATAGTCTCAGCAATCTTTCTTATCGCCTTCTTTGTTATTGAGAAGAAGGTTCCGAATCCGCTCCTTCCGCTTCGCGTCTTAACTGAGCGCAACCGCGGTGGTTCATATTTGGCCTCGCTCCTAGTCGGAACTGGCCTCTTTGCAATGTTCTTGTTCTTAAGTATTTACCTACAAAGTTTCTTGCAATATTCATCGCTGAAATCCGGCTTCGCATTCTTGCCATTCTCAGCGGGCATAATTGTCTTTGCCGGTATTGCCTCACAATTGCTTCCAAAAATTGGCCCTAAGCCACTTATGACAACCGGACTTATTGCGGCATCTGCCGGACTTCTACTGCTTTCAAGAATTACACCGACATCAACTTATGTTGCAGATATTTTGCCGGCACTACTAGTTATGTCCAGCGGCATGGCGCTCTTCTTTATTCCCAGCGCTTCCACCGCATTACATAACGCTGGTGAACACGATGCCGGTGTTGCGGGTGCAGTTTTAAATACCAGCCAACAGATCGGTGGCGCACTCGGCGCCGCTCTTCTAAATACTGTTGCAATCTCTTCGGCTTCAGCATATGCGAAAGTCAATACCAGTCTTGGTGAAAATGTTCAGGTCTACGCCCAGGTCCACGGATTTAGCACAGCATTTAAATTTGGTGCTGGCTTCCTTTTACTTGGCGCAATTGTCAGCTTCTTCTTATTAAATGTCGGCAAAGATTCACTTGTGGAAAGTGAGTCCGGAGCAATCAATTAAATCTAAGGCTGACTAGTCCAGGAAGAAATCAAGCAAGAAATCTGTGGTTCCTGGCTTGACTGAATATTTCTCTAGATCTGTGATGCCCTCGGACACTAGAACTTCATCATCAACAAAGAAGTTTCCGGTGGTTGTCTTGGCTTCGCGATTTAGAATTATGTAAGCGGTATCAGCAAGAATCTCTGGCTTGCGACAGAAATCAGTATCTACGCCCGGAATCATTTGAAGTGCCGCAGTATCGATTGCGGTGCGAGGCCAGAGTGCATTTACCGCAATACCCTCACGCTTGAACTCTTCTGACATTCCTAGAACGCACATACTCATTCCATATTTAGACATTGTGTAGGCCACATGATTTTTAAACCATTTTGGGCTCATTGAAAGTGGTGGCGAGAGCGTAAGAATATGAGGATTACGTCCAGCCTTCGCGCTCTCTCGAAGATATGGAATAGCGGCTTGTGAACTTAAGAAGGTTCCTCGAACGTTTACATCAAACATCAAATCAAAGCGCTTTGCCGGGGTCTTTTCGGTAGGGGTTAGGTTGATAGCACTTGCGTTGTTGATCAAGATATCTAGCCCGCCAAATTGCGTTGCCGCTTTTGCGACAGCGGCTTCAATTGCAGTTTCGTCTCGAATATCACATTTAATTGGTAGCGCAGTTCCGCCTGCCACCTCGATTTCTTTAGCGGCCGAGAAGATTGTTCCTGGAAGCTTTGGATTCTCCTCCGCGGTTTTCGCTGCAATCGCAATACTTGCTCCATCAGCTGCCGCCCGAAGTGCGATCGCAAGTCCGATTCCTCGAGATCCCCCAGTGATGAATAATCGTTTTCCGGCTAGTGACATTTTCTACCCCTTTGATTTTTTCTCAAGAAACTTCATGAATGCGATCTGGGCTTCATCTGATTCCAGTGCAATTCTAAATAGCTCGCCCTCGGCTTCCATCACCATTGCTACTGCTTGATGTTGACCGCTCTTAAGAAGTGCCTTGGTGTTTATAACGGAAGTTGGTGGTTGATCTGCAATAACTTCTGCAATCTCTAGCGCCTTAGCAAGTGGGTCTGAAACTATTTCATTTACCAATCGCATCTGATGCGCTTCGGTTCCAGAAAAGTTGCGGCCAGTCAGAAAGATTTCAGATGCAATTGCATGTCCAACAAGTCTTGGAAAAAGTAATGAAGATCCAGCTTCAGGAACCAGGCCAAGTGAAACAAAAGGCATAGATAACTTTGCATCCGCTGTTGCATAAACCAAATCACAATGCATCAACATCGTTGTGCCAATTCCAACTGCGTTACCGTGAACTGCCGCAATCAATGGTTTTGGAAAATCGTGTAGAACGGCAAGAAACTGCATCACCGGTGAATCCGGCCCAGTGGGTGGAGTGTCCATAAAATCTAAAATGTCATTGCCACCTGTGAAAGCACTTCCAGCCCCTGAAATCACGACCACTCTGATGTCGAAATCGTCTTTTACAGTATTGAGAGCCTTGGAAAGATCGGAATACATCGCTGGCGTGAGCGCATTCTTCTTTTCAGGACGATCCAAGGTGAGATGCAGAACTTGGCCCAATTTATTGCTTAAAATATTACCCATTGGGGCAGTTTATGGTGAACAATCAATATTTCAAGGGGAATTTCTAAAGTCGGAGAGGGCTTAGGTAATCTAATTATGGATATTAAGATTATGTCTCGAGAATTGACGCCATTTGAGCATTTAGTCGCCGATCATCTCTGTGATGGTTTATCAAATGCTGCTATTGCAAAAGCGACTTCTCATAGTGAAAAGGTTATTGAAAATACGGTTTCCAGAATGGCCCGAGCCTTTGGGATTAAATCTGATGGCGACACAAATATTCGTGTCTTGCTCGCCCTGGCCTACCGGACACACTTTGGTGATGGCTCATTTGATAAATTGAACGTTGACTGTTCACATAGCAAAATTGGCGAAAATGGCCAGAGATATTGTGACAAGCATCTCGACTAAGTTCAGTTAAGAATTTCTTAAAGGGCTAGCACTCGTACTGATTCTCCAAGTGCTAGCCCTCGCTATTTTGTAGATACATAACTCAAGCATGCTCGAAGATTGCACTGATGCGAAATCTCTCCAAATTTCGTATCTAACTTTTCTGGAGAGTAGAAAGAGTTGAAAATGAATAGAAAATCATTCGACAAAATCGCAAGCGTCATCGGCCTTTTGCTAGCAGGCTTCCTAATCGTCATCGGTGGCATCTTGCAATTCGGCGGCAACTTTGCAACAGATCAAGTTGCAGTTCAATTAGAACCTCAGGCGATAACAATTCCGGACGAGAATGGCGATCCCAAAGTTACCGCCGATGTTAAGAAATTTTTTGCTGACAATGGCGGCAAAGTAATGACTACAGGAAAGCAAGCACAGATGTATGCCGATCATTACATTGGTTTTCATATGGCTGAGATGCCAACATATGCTGCAGCATCTGGAGCAAACCGTGCTGCTGCTGGTGCACTTGCCGCTGATCCGACAAATGTAGAACTACAAGCTGCTGCAAGACAAGCTTCAGGAATGGTGGAAACTGTTTTCAAAGGTGAAACTCTCCGAGGTATGTTGCTTAACGCTTATGCATTCGGAACCCTTGGCCAGATCGCAATTGTTGCCAGTTATGTCTCATTTGCTGGTGGTCTAATCTTCTTGATACTTGCACTCCTTGGTTTCGCACACTTACGTCGTGCAGATACCGATTCAATTATCTAATCCTTGCTAAATAAGTAAAACCAGACCTCATCTCTCCGTGAGGAAAGGCCCCGAACTCGAAAGAGAACGGGGCCTTTTGCATTTCTTCTATCTAAAGAAGAAAATTAACGTTCGATGGAACCACCAATGAATTCTGCGGTTCGATTGTGAGCCTGCTCATCGGTATATTGAACTGGAGGAGACTTCATAAAATAGCTCGAAGGCGAAAGAAGGGGACCGCCGATTCCGCGATCCAGTGCAATCTTGGCGCAGCGAAGTGCATCGATGATTACACCAGCTGAGTTTGGTGAATCCCAGACTTCGAGTTTGTACTCCAGATTCAGCGGAACATCACCAAAAGCACGTCCCTCAAGCCGGACATATGCCCACTTACGATCATCAAGCCACGGGATGTAATCCGAAGGTCCAATGTGAACATTCTTCGCACCTAAGTCATGATCGAGCTGTGATGTAACGGATTGAGTTTTCGAAATCTTTTTAGACTCAAGACGATCGCGCTCCAGCATGTTCTTGAAGTCCATATTTCCACCAACATTCAATTGATAAGTACGGTCTAAGTGAACGCCGCGGTCTTGGAATAATCTGGCCATGATTCGATGAGTAATTGTTGCGCCAACTTGCGACTTAATGTCATCCCCAACGATTGGAATTCCAGCCTTGGTGAACTTATCGGCCCAGATAGGATCTGATGCAATAAATACCGGAAGGGCATTAACGAAAGCTACGCCCGCATCAATTGCACACTGAGCATAGAACTTTGCTGCTTCTTCCGAACCAACGGGAAGATAGCAAATCAGAACATCAACCTTCTCGCTCTTTAAATTTGCAACAATATCTACTGGGGCTACGCTCGCTTCAGAAATTGTCTCTTTGTAATATCGGCCGAGTCCATCAAGGGTGTGCCCACGTTGAACTTTTATGCCAGTCGGCGCAACTTCAGCGAATTTGATCGTGTTATTCTCGCTCGCCCAGATCGCATCAGCCAAATCAAGGCCAACCTTCTTGGCATCTACATCGTAGGCAGCTACAAATTTCACGCTATTAATGTGATATCCACCTAAAACAGCATGCATTAAACCGGGAATTTCTACATCATCAGCCGCATCTTTGTAGTAAGTAACTCCTTGAATTAATGAGTTGGCACAGTTTCCAACACCAACTATTGCAACACGAATTTCCTTATTTGTTGAGCTATTCAATTAAGCATCCTTTTCGTTACGAGTCATCTCTTCCAACCAAGAAATTTCTCTTTCAATAGATTCCAATGAGTGCCTTCGCCATTCGGTTAAATACTTATCAGTTCTTTCTGCAAAAGCGGTAGTTTTTGTGATTTCATTTCTGAGCGCAGCTGCTTTATCTAAAAGGCGTCGATGTCTTCCTTCAAGAATCTGAACCCGATTCGTTGGTGGCGTTGGACTAAAAAAAGCAAAGCGAACTTCGAAATTCTCATCATCCCAATCATCAGGCCCAGCTCCTCCTGCTAACTCGCTAAATCGCTTCTTGCCGCTCTTAGTAACGGCATAAACGATTCGCGAGCGCCGAGATCTCGGGGGAACAGGCGCCTTTGACTCCTCGATTAGTCCAGCTTCCAACATCCGACGAAGCTGGGGGTAGAGGACTGAGAATGAGAGCGCCCGAAATGGGCCATATGTGGTGATGAGACGTTTGCGAAGTTCATATCCATGCAAACTCCCCTGACTCAGCAAGCCAAGTAGAGCGAATTCAAGAGCTTCAACACGTGAGCGCATAATTTCATCCCTTCCTTAGATCGCCTTGGGTTATATCTTTTAATATATCTAAAAGATATATCGTGGCGATATTTAAACCGATATTTGAAGGATATGCAACTCGAATTGTCGCCACAGGTAGGCTCGCGCTGTGAATTCCCTGATAGTTGTTCCTTCGCGTATTTGGGAATATTTCATTGCTGCGGTGGTGATTGTTTTAGCTCCAGGTCCATCAGTTCTCTTTGTCATCGCGCGTGCTATCGCTTGGGGGCGTGTGACCGCGGTAGCGACTGTCATCGGAAATGTGACTGGCGCATTTACCTTGTCCGTGGTCGTTGCAGTTGGACTCGGTCCGATCCTGCAGCGCTCAGAAATAGCTTTTATTTCGGTCCAGGTCCTTGGCGGTCTTTATCTTGTTTATCTAGGCATCACGGCGATAAAACAGAGCCAGATTCATGCAAATGACATAACAAACCAGGGTGACATCAGGCCTTCGAAGTGGCGTTCAATGCGCGAAGGTTTCTGGGTCGGCGCTCTAAATCCAAAGGGAATGGTTTTCTTCGCCGCCATCTTGCCGCAGTTCGTAGATCGCGAAGCTGGAAATATCACCTCCCAACTTATCCTGATGGGCGCAATTTTCGCACTTCTTGCTCTCTTCTTTGATTCTGGCTGGGGTATCTTGGCTGGGACTATAAGAAATTGGTTGGCCACCGAATTGAAGCGGCTCGTGCTTATGCGTATGACTGGCGGGGTTGTCATGATTATTTTAGGTTCATTTACGCTTCTCTCCGCGATTCGCGGCGAATAACTGCAGGAATGTCAGTGGTATAGAAGAGAATAAGGCTAATTATGGAACCTATAACTTTAAGTAAAGATGCCCGAGCATTCATCAGTCCCAGTGATTTAACCTTCGGTTGGGATAATTGCCATCGCTGTTTATGGCTTTATTACAATCACCAAGTTAAAGCGCCATTGTTCATGCCTCTGGTTGGTGATCTGGCAGAAATGCAAGAACTCTCCTGTGTCGGAAAAACTTCCGCTGATTTGAATTTAGACATGCCTGAAGGAAAAGTTTTTAAGCATGCTGGTTGGGTTGTCTCTAAACCAATAATCGTTGATGGCATCGAAACTCCATATGCAATTCGTGGAAAATATGACTTACTTATGGAGCACCCAGATGGCACCTTTGGAATTGTTGACTGCAAATTTCAAGCTAATCCAAGTGATAAATCCAAGTTTTACGCTGTTCAACTCGAGGCCTATGCCTTCGCACTAGAGAATCCAGCCAAAGAGGCACCGATAAAAGTTTCGACTGCTGGATTGCTGGTCTGGTCCCCTGTAAAGGTGCGCGGAAATTCCTCTGGAAACTTTGGGCTTGAACTATCTTGTAACTGGTTTCCAACTGAACGAAGCCCAGAACTTATTGATTCTCGCCTATCTGATTTTATAAAGATGATTTCGGGGCCAGTTCCGCAAGCGAAAGCCAACTGCGATCAGTGCAAATATATTGATAAGCGAGTCGAGATTCTCTCTGGACTTTAATTAATCCTTTTCGCGCTTCTCTTTCTTAATCTCTTCACGACGTTGTTTCATCAGAATTAATTTAGCTTCTGAAGCATACATATCTACATACTCTTGTCCGGAAAGCTCTTGAATTTTATTCATAATCTCATCTGTAATTTCGCGCAAAACTTTCAAGTCAGAGGTATCACCTTTGTAGTAAAGAGGTTCACCAAAAATCATTTCTACCCGTTGCACCTTTGGCACAACTTTTCCAGTTGGTTGAATCTCAGCGGTATTAAACATGGCAACCGGAACAATCGCCGCGCCTGATTCAATAGCCATGCGCGCTATGCCAGTGCGTCCTTTGTATAGCTTTCCATCGGGAGATCTCGTTCCCTCGGGATAAATACCGATACAGGCGCCACCTGCCAGAAGGTCCAATCCAGTAAGCAGTGCGGCCTCACTTCGGCGGCCACCTGAACGGTCCACTGGAACTTGGCCAAGGGCGATGAAAGTTATTTTCTTTATAAAGCCTTTAATTCCTGGCGAAGTGAAATATTCGCTCTTGGCCAAAAAGGTGACTTTTCGCGGAACAACTAGCGGCATAAAGATTGAATCGCTAAATGAGAGATGGTTTGACGCGATAATTACTGGCCCGCTCTGGGGGACATTCCGAAGCCCCGAAACCTTGGGGCGAAATAGCAAGGTGAGGATAGGAATGAGGAAGGACTTCAAAGCTTGGTAAACCACGGGGATAATTTATGCCTTATCTGCTACTTATGACACCATCTGAGCGTGACTAATATCCCAGAAAGTGAACCTTTACGGCTTTTTGCGGGAAAAACAGGAGTTCTAATGCTCCATGGCTTCACAGGTTCTCCGGCATCAATAAAACCTTGGGCTTTAGCGCTACACGAACGCGGACTGAGTGTTTCGGTTCCTAGACTAGCTGGACATGGAACTCATTGGAGCGATCTAAACAAAGTTAATTGGCAAGACTGGTATGCCACCGTAGAAAAAGAATTTTTAGAATTAAAGATGAGTTGTGATCAAGTATTTGTAGCTGGTTTTTCAGTTGGAGGCGCACTAGCGCTCCGGTTATCGCAAATTCGTGGGAGTGAACTTGCCGGTACCATTTTATTGAATGCATCAATTTATGATGAGCGCAAGCGTTTTAAATTGGTAGCACCCCTATCAACATTTCTTCCATCAATCGCTGGCGGCGTCGGAGATGTTTCAAAACCTGGCGCCCCAAAGCATGGATATGACCGCATTCCCCTGCGTGGTTTAAACCAAGTTCAGAAGCTATGGGAAATAGTCGAACAAGATCTCTATCTAGTGGATCTGCCACTTATGGTTGCATACTCTCTAAATGATCACGTGGTCCATCCAGTTTGTAGTGAGACCATTATCGATAACGTTTACTCCACCGACATTCGAGAGGTCGTATTCGAAAAATCTTTCCACAATGTTGCACTTGATCATGATGCTGAATTGTTGAATCAGGAAACTATGGACTTTATCTTGGATGTTATCTCCAACGAAGTTAGGCAAGGCGAATCTATTTATGAATCTGATGAACATGAATTAATAGATGCTGAATTTGAATCAATAGTTTCAGGTCTTTCACTTGACGAATCTGCGCCCACAACTTATCTGGATGAATTAGATGCTCAGCAATATGAACCAGAAGGATTTACTCCACCTAACCCAAAGTTGCCCATCTCGGATCAAACTTCGCGACTTGCGCTAGCTGGAATTGTTGGTGGCGGAGGCTATATGTTCTTCGAATTATTTTCAGATATTGATTTACTAGGAATGGGACCCTGGCCCGGGCTCCTTGCATTCATTGGCGGGCTCTCAACACTGATTTGGCATTCAACTCGGCCTGAAGATGATTTTGGCGATGGTGCCGAGCTTTAATTCCTAGATAAATCAGCGGCACCGACTAGACCAGCTTCGTTGCCAAGTTTTGCCGCAACTATTTCTGGCACCGGATGCTTGCCCACAAATGGCATCTCACGCATCATCGCTCTTCTAGCAGGCTCTAGAAGCAATTCACCTGCATCGATTACTCCGCCACCAATCACCACAATTGATGGATCAAATAGCATCGCTAGCGTTGCAATACCCTGACCAAGCCAGTCACCAGAATTTTGTAATATTGCAATTCCAAGCCTGTCCCCTGCTCTCGCTGCATCCGTGATATGACTTCCAACTAGACCCGCGATTGTTCCATCTCCGCGTGCCAGTAAATCTTTTGAACTGTCTGGGTTTCGAGCAATTGCTGCTTTGGCCTGTCGAACAAGTGCGGTTCCCGACGCATATTGCTCATAACAGCCACGAATACCGCAACCGCATAATTCGCCATCTAGAACAACCCGCATGTGCCCAAATTCCGCGCCGGTTCCATTTGCGCCACGAAGCGGTTTGCCATCGACAATTGCCGCGCCACCAAGTCCAGTTCCAACTGTAATCATTATTACATTCTCTTGACCCTTACCTGCACCATAAACGCGTTCGGCCCAAGCTGCGCTATTTGCATCATTTTCAACGATTGAATTAATCCCACAAATTTTATTAAGTTCCTGCGCAATATTTACACCATCCCAATCTTTTATATTGGGCGCACCTAACATTGTTTGGCGATCAGATGAAACTAAGCCTGCAGCAGAAATTCCTATATTCTCGGTTTTATGGGTGGTAAGTAATTCTGCAACAACGCTTGCAATTACCCGATTAAGCGCATCTCCGCCTTCACGCGGCGTATCTTCTCTAAAGGTGCGGAGGATTGAACCATTTGTATCGACAACTCCACCAAGAACTTTTGTTCCTCCAATATCAACGCCAATTGCTAAATCAGAACTTGTTAAATCAGAACTTGTTAAATCAGAATTAGCCAAATCAAATTAGCCTTCGAGTTTAGTTTTTAATTGGCTGAGTGCAAGATCGATCGTTGCGCGCTCAGCTTTCTGGCGCATCATCGCCGGAACTGGCATTGAAAGTGCAACCGCTAATTGGTATTTCACAGTTGTTGTGTCATCGCCGTTATCTGCTATTTCGTATATTCCAGACATCTCAGTGAGCAGGTCCGCATCATCAAGTGCGAAGGAAATTTCAGCTGGGGATTTGCTCCAGTCGTAATCCAAAATCACTCTATCCTTCATTACACCGGCATCAATCGACATCTTTACTTTTGTAGCGCGGCCACTTGCATCTTTATCCTGGACCTCAACGCTTTTGATTGCGGTTGACCAAGTTGGATAAGAAGCAAGATCGGTCAAAACTGCAACTACTTCACCGATTGGGGCTTCAATTGTTATCAAATTCTCAGAAATGTCGCTCATACGCCAAGGTTACCCGTAAATTCTTTAGATGACATCTTCCAATAATGGTCGCCTCGGCGATAGCGTTCACCTTATGGATCAATACACAGTACCGGCAATCGTCCCGCCAGCTATATCTGGCAATCTCTCTGACCTTGTTGCAAATCGCGCAGCAAATGAACCTAACCGAATCACGCTATCCCGTCCGCTTGGCGAAGGATGGCAGGGGGTTACTGCTAAAGAATTCGATAGTGAAGTTCGATCGGTCGCAAAGGGTCTGATGGCCGCAAATATTGCAGTTGGTGATCGCGTAGCAATAATGGCTAAGACTAGATATGAATGGACGATTCTGGACTTTGCAATCTGGTATGCCGGGGCAGTTTCGGTCCCTATTTATGAAACTTCAAGTGCCGAGCAGGTCGAATGGATTCTCAATGACTCTGGCGCCGTAGCTATCATTGTTGAAACACCAGCACTAAAAGAAGTTGTAACTCCGGTTTTGACATCTGCTTGTAAGAATATTTGGGTTATTACAGATGGCGCTCTCGATGAACTTACAAATCTAGGAAGCAAGATTTCAGATAGCGATGTCGAAACTCGCAGAAATCAACCTAATCCAAAATCTCTTGCAACCCTTATCTACACATCAGGAACAACTGGAAAACCTAAGGGCGTTCAACTTACACACGGGAACTTTCTCTCTGAGTGCGGAAATGTCGTCCAAGGTGCAAGTGATTTATTCTTAAAGCCTGGTGGATCAACTCTCCTATTTCTTCCGATTGCTCACGTCTTTGGTCGCATGGTTGAAGTTGGCGCAATTACGGCTGGTCTTCATCTTGCCCACTGCGGAGACATAACCAGACTTCCAGCAGACCTTGGCACATTTAAGCCAACCTTCGTTCTGGCAGTTCCAAGAATCTTTGAGAAAATTTACAACGGTGCCGAAGCAAAGGCTGAAGCTGCTGGCAAGGGTTCCATCTTCCGCAAAGCTGCAGATGTTGCCATCGCTTACAGCGAGGCGCAGGATTCAAAGAAGAAGAGCCTTGGATTAATAATTAAACATGCTCTCTTCGACAAACTTGTGTATTCAAAGATTAGAGCTGGAATGGGTGGCCGAGTAGAAGCTGCAATCTCTGGTGGTGCGCCGCTAGGTGCACGTCTTGGACACTTCTATCGCGGTGCTGGTGTAAATGTTTTGGAAGGTTACGGCTTAACTGAAACAACCGCAGGTGCAACACTAAACCTTTCTTCAGCGCAACGAGTTGGATCCGTGGGACGCCCACTTCCAGGAACAACAGTGAAGATTGCCGAAGATGGCGAAGTATTAATCAAAGGTGACATCGTTATGAACGGTTACTGGCAGAACGATGCCGCCAATAGCGAAACCTTTACTAGCGATGGCTTCTTCAAGAGCGGTGACCTTGGAACACTTGATCACGCAGGCTTCTTATCAATTGTTGGACGTAAGAAAGAGTTGATTGTTACTTCCGGTGGAAAGAATGTTGCTCCTGCCGTGCTAGAAGATCGAGTCCGCTCGCACCCACTAGTAAGTCAATGCATGGTCGTTGGTGACAACAAGCCATTTATCGCAGCGCTAGTGACAATTGATCCAGATGCAATTAAGAATTGGATTACCGCGAATAAGAAGGAAGGTGCAACTATCGCTGCGCTGACCAAAGATCCAGATTTGAATTCAGTAATTCAAACTGCGATTGATGAGGCGAATAAAGCAGTAAGCCGCGCTGAATCAATTCGTAAATTCACGATCTTGCCAACTGACTTCACAATTGCTGGCGGTCAGCTCACTGCAAAAATGTCAGTCAAGCGACATGTAGTTGCTGCCGAATTCGCAGAGGAAATCGAAGCGCTCTTTAAGTGAAAACAGCTCGTGGCCTACACGACGAGATAAGTGAAGAGTTAAGCAATATTGGCAATGGTTTAGATGTCCTAGCCGGACGGAACGAGTGCGGCACGGAGCATCGGGCCTTCTTACGAGAGTTAAGGTCGAGGGTTTCTACCCTCTCCGACCTGCTTAGCGCTGAAATTCCTGCTGCTGATGAGACTTCTAAAACTATTTTCTCAATCGAAATTCGCCGAGAAATATCTGAAATCAACCAACAGCTCGACGCCGACAACTCTGCCGAAGTGATTCTCGTTCAGTTAAAGGAACTACTCGGCTTCCCGAAGTATTTTCTGGAGCTGAGCAAGGAGAAGCGGCCGGCGCTTACCCCGCTCACGAAACGCGAGAAAGAAGTTCTGCTGCTCTTACCGCGGGGCTTAACCGCAAAGGCTATGGCCTCAGAGCTATTTCTAACTGAAGCTACGATCAAGAGTCACCTGGCAACAATTTATCGAAAATTCGAAGTTCGAAACCGCTCGCAAGCAATTGCCATCGGCGTTGAGAACAAAATTCTAAACTTCTAAAACTTCCTTGAATTTGCTCCCCCAGAAATTCCAATTCCAATTTTCAACTGCCCAGATTCGACCGGCACTTCCAAATTCTTCGGCGAGATCTGGGTTATTCAGCAGCAAAATACAGGCCTTTGAAATCTCATCAATATCATTACCGTCTACGACAATTCCAGTCTTATTATTTAGCACTGCGTCAGGTGCGCCACCAGAGTTTCCGGCGATTACTGGAAGTCCAGATGAACTCGCTTCTAGATAAACAATCCCTAAACCCTCTACCTCCAGCCCACCTAGCCGTGATCTTGATGGCGCGACAAAAACATCTCCAAGTAAAAAATGTTTTGGTAGTTGGTCATATGTAATGCGACCAAGTAACTTCACATCGTTCTCTAAACCAAACTTTCGAATGAGCTTCCTTAGATGGGCTTCTCTAGGTCCGCTTCCCACAAATAAAAGTAGCGCATCAGGAATCTCAATTTTGATCTTCCTCATCGCTTCAATCAGTCGGTCCTGTCCTTTTCGGTGGACCAATCTGCCAACACATAACAAGGTTGGACGATTTCCGATTTCATATTTCTCGATCAAGTCTGCAGGTTTGCCGCCAGGTTGAAAGAGTTCTGTTGAAATTCCTGGAGCAATTTGGACTAGCGAAACTTTTTTGCCCACGGATTTAGCAATGGCAGATTTTGTATACGGTCCAAGATAGGTAAGCACATCAGATGAGTTACCTATCCGGCGCATTGCTAAATTGAAAAGCGGTAATTTCGCCCACCAAACTTCGTGGCCATGAGTCAAGGCAATAATTCGTTTCGCTCCGGCGCGACGTAGATTGGACGCCATCAGTGCGAGAGGTGCTGCTGCCCCAAACCAAATAGTCGTTGCTTCGTGGGCGCGCATTAATTCTTTAGTTCTGCGGAGAACTCTGGGAGTAGGAAGCAAAACCTTTGATCGATCTCGATAAACAACTAGCCCGAACTTACGATTGAGCTCTTTATCAAAATCCAAACCACCCTCTTGGGCGGAGGTAAGAATTACGATTTGCGATCCATCTAATTTTTCCAATAAGCCATGAATGAAAGTTTCAATTCCGCCAGATCGAGGCCCCAGGTCATTTGTGACGAGAAGAATCTTTCGGCGGCTAGATTCGAGTGGCACCGTAGAAACTGAGCGATCCAAAGCTAGGTGTGAATTTAGAAATTTTCACAGTGGATCCAGGTCTAGTCGCATTCACCATCATGCCTTTTCTTATGTAAATTCCAACGTGCGAGATGTAGCGATTCTTGCCGAAGAAAACCAGATCTCCAGGCTTCAACTGATTAAGCGATACTCGCTTTCCATATCGAATCTGAGCTGCCGCTGAATGTGGAAGTGACACTCCTGCGGTTGCAAATGCTCGTTTAGTTAAGCCACTGCAATCCCAGTAAGTCAGACCAGCGGCACCATAAACATAGCGATCACCTATCTGTTTGATTGAGAATCGCAAGGCTAGAGAACCCCGACCTGAACCCAGGTTTGATTTTGCTGCTGTTGCAAGAGATTTTTTCTTGTCCGCACTCTCGGCCTTACTGTTTAATCGTGCTAGTCGTTTGCGCTCGGCTTTTGAAAGTGAATTAAAGAGTTTCTCTGCCGCAGCTAACTTATTTTTAACCTCTTTCTCCTGAGCCAAGAATCGCTCCTGGGCCCGCTTGGCTAAAGCCAATTTGTCATTCACAGTCAATGAGGTCGCAGTGAGGCGCTGTCTCGCAACACTATATTGCTTTAATTGCAGGGATTGTTTTCTAGTAACAGACTCTAGAGATCCTGCTGCAGATAAGAAGAGGCTTGGATCTGAGGAGAAGAGCAACTCAAGGCTGCTACTTAGCGCCCCATTCTTATATTGCTCATTGGCAATTGCGCCTAATGAATCTTTAAATTTTGCAACCACAGCGGCATCCGAGGCCGCTTGGCGCTGAACTGACTCGAGTTTGCGGTTCAGGGCGGCATATTCAACCTTTGCCTGCTGGGCTGCTTCGCCGGCCGCTGATGCCTCCTCTTGGAGAACTCGTATCTGCGTTCGGACATCGTTAAGTGAGGGTGCGGCGTTAGCGCTTGATAGTGGAAGAAGCGAGATAGCCAGCGCTGCAGAAAGAAGCTGCGCCGCTAATCTCGTTAATTTCACTTGAGAAGGGTAACCAATTGCAAGGTTTGAGTTCAAATATCCGTGAAACTACGCCTGATTCACAGCCTTTTCAAAGCGTAATGGAGGGATTAAACCTTTATCTGAGAGGACTGAGAGCGCGCTGATTTGGCTATTTGAGATTTCACTCGCAGGTGCTGCGGTGATATTTAGTAGAACTGATACAACGCAATCTCCACATGAGATATCGCGCATGGTGCAAGTTTGGCAATCGATCATCATGTAAAAATGATAAATGGCCCCACTGACACTACGGTTTGTCCATGAGAGTTCTGGCTAACTTGGTGTTGGGGAGCGATGGCAGCACTACCCTAGATGGCAGCTCAAAGGCGTTGAGTTCAGTCACAGATCGAAAGCGATTTCACGAACTTCGAGCCCTGGCTTCGGCAATCCTTATCGGGGGCAACACCGCAAGAACTGAGCCCTACGCAACCACACCAGTCCCCCTTGTAGTTATTACTCGAACTGGAGATATCCCTGACAGCATTAGAGGAAATCCGAAAGCACAAATTTGGGAGCTCGATCCAATAAGTGCAATCAAAAAGGCAAGCGATGAATTTGACGGAAATATTTTGGTCGAAGGTGGAATTAATTTGATTCAGGAACTGTTAATTGCCAATCAAATTGATGAGCTTTTTCTGACGCTAAGCAATAAATCTGGAGGCGAAAATGTCTACGACCTAAGTGCGATTACTCGAGATTTCACCGTTGAATCAAGTGAGAAAATTCATGGTGAAACTTTCCTAAAACTGACTCGCAATTAACCAATCGAGATTAAAGAAACCCCTGAAACCGCAAATAAGATTCCTAGATATTGAACTTTATGAAGTCGTTCCTTTAAGAACTTAAATGCCAGAAGCGATGTAACGATTGGGAATAACGCACCAAAAACCATTGCGACAGAAACTAATCCTTTGGTGGTTGCAACACCAAGAAGCAAGTTTGCAGCAAAGTCTGTCATTCCAATTACGACCAACAACCAGAGGTCGGATAACCTAAAACCACCTACGGTTCGAAAACGAAGTGCAATTAGAACGCATATTGAAACTGAAATGACTCGCATCGACGTCATAGTCATTAGCGAACTTGTTTTTGATCCTTGCGCCATAAGTGTTAAGGCAATTCCAAAGCCAACTGCTGCACCAAGTCCAAAGAGAAGTGGCTTGATTGGTAGGCCACTAACAATGTCCGGTCCGGAAGCGCAAAAAGCACCCAGCAGCGCGATGCTCATTCCTAAAATTTGAATTGCAGTTGGGCGCTCACCTGAAATAAATGCAAAAGATAATGGAATCACAGCGCTCAGCGTGCTAATTGGTGAAACAACACCCATACGTCCAGTTGCTAGCCCTGAATAAAAAGAGACCAATCCGAAAAATCCGGCGATACCCGCACCAACTGCCGGAAGAAAATAGCCATCCCAACTTAAATTTGGCACAATATAAGAGCCGGTTGCAACAACTAAAACAATTCCAGTAACCAAACCAAATGCTTGAGATACACCTGTTACCGCAATGGCTTTAAACCGCTTAGTCATATTTCCGGCTAGATAATCTGCAGTCCCCCAGAGAATGCTAGAAAATAGCGCGAGTATCGAAGCCATTGGAGGAGGTTAATACATGCCACCCCATTTATTGCTCGCGCCTTCACCTGATAGCTGTGGCAACGCCTTACCATTTTCACATGGCCGAGTATTTTGATGAAATTATTGCTCAAATTCGCGCTATCAAGCCTCGGGTGGAAATCCTCCTAGAAGAGGTTCCTGCTCCACAAAAACTTGCACCATTCGCATTTGCAATGACTGCTGATGTTTTAGAAGATGCCGCAACTGGAAGATTTGTTCTTCTGCATGATCCAGATGGTCAAGAGGGCTGGTCTGGCAACTTTAGATGTGTAACTTTTGTAAGAGCAGCAATAGATAATGAAATGGCAGCTGACCCAATGCTATGCAACATTGGATGGACCTGGTTAATGGAATCACTCAAAGCAAATGGTTGTGATTTCACAGCGCCAAGCGGAACCGTAACTAAAGTTGCTAGCGCTTCATTTGGAACGCTAGAGAATTTGGAAGAAGATAGCGAATTAGAAGTCAGAGCTTCTTGGACGCCTACCTCTGGCGGTAATATTGCTAGCCATATAAAAGCTTGGGTCGAACTTTTAGAAATTTCAGCGGGGCTCGCACCGATTCCAGATGGTGTCACCCAGCTAAGTCGCAGTAGATAATGGCAGAACCACTTCTTGCACCAATTGGTGGCGTTCCAGCGCTAATTGAAACTTCAGAAGATCTTGGTGAAGTTTTTTCGAAGTTGAAGTCAGGTAGCGGACCAATTGCAATTGATGCCGAACGTGCATCTGGTTATAAGTACTCAGCCCGCGCTTACCTAATCCAAATAAAACGTAGAGGCGGCGGTCTACATTTAATTGATCCAATCGCGGTTGGTGAAAGCCCATATTGGGCTGAGATGAGTGCAGCCTTTTCAGATCAAGAGTGGATTATTCATGCATCAACCCAAGATCTTGCCTGTCTTCGCGAAGTTGGAATTGATCCCAAAATAATTTTTGATACCGAATTAGCTGGCCGGATTGCAGGTTGCGAGCGCGTAGGTTTGGGCCCACTTACCGAGCAATTACTCGATGTAACTCTTGCAAAAGAACACAGCGCCGTAGATTGGTCTCTCCGTCCGCTGCGCCCTGAATGGTTAAATTACGCAGCACTTGACGTTGAACTTCTAATTGAACTTCGTGATGAAATTGAAAAACTATTGATTGCAAATAAAAAATTAGAGTGGGCAAAGCAAGATTTTGCTGCGATCTTGAAATCGCCTCCCCCGCCACCACGAAAAGATCCATGGCGTCGAACATCTGGAATCCATAAAATTCGTGACCTTAAAGCCCTTGCAATAATCCGTGCGCTTTGGGCCGCACGAAATGAATTCGCAAAAGAAATCGATGTAGCCCCGGGACGAGTATTTAACGATGAAACTCTGCTCTTGATTGCAACAAAGCCGCCTAAGGGATTTGGTGATTTCAAGAAAGCGTTATTGCGCAGGACACGATTAACTTCGATGCCATTTGAAGAGTGGTTTGCGTTATTTGAAGAAGCCCAACTCTTGGCTGGCGACGAACTTCCTAAATTGCGGATGCCATCTGAAGGTTTGCCAGCGCCAAAGATGTGGCAATCACGAAATCCTCTTGGTTATTCGCGCCTTACACACGCTAGAGCTGCAGTTATTGAGTGCGCCGCTGAAAACTTCATGCCGGCCGAGAATCTAATCTCCCCAGAAGCGGTACGGAGGGCATGTTGGCCAACCCCACCAACCGAGATTGATGATTGGGTGAAATTTGTATCTGCCGAATTGGCAGAATACGGGGCGAGGAGTTGGCAGATTGAACTCGTAGCTGCGCCGATAGCAGCGATATTGGGTGAAATAGAGCCGCTTATCGTAGAGGTGGTTCCAGAAGAGGCTGAGGAATGAGTAAATTGTTTGAGAGCAAATTCTTTAGGTATTTCGCACTTCTTGTAGTCACAACTCTTCTCGCTTCGATATTTCCACAAGTTGCCACCGCTAAAAATCTGTTGATCTGGGATAAATTGCAAGGCACAAATCCAAAAGGTTATGTATTGCTAATGCGCCATGCGCTTGCACCAGGAATTGGTGATCCTGAGAATTTTCAAGTTGGCGATTGCAAAACTCAGCGCAATCTATCTGATGAAGGTCGCCAGGATGCACGTGATGTTGGTGAATGGCTAGAGCGACGAGATGTGAAAATTAGAGGAATCGAATCAAGTCGATGGTGTCGTGCAAAAGAGACCGCAGAATTGCTCGATATCGGAGCCGTAAAGCTCAATAGAAACCTTGATTCACTTTTTCAGAAATCCGATTTGGTCAACAATAAACAGACTATCGAAATAAAGAAGAGAATTGTTAGCCATCGAGATAAAAGAGGCTTGCTGGTCTTTGTTGGTCATCTGGTAAATATTTCGGCGCTTACTGGTGTCTCTCTTGACTCAGGAGAAGGCGTATTGGTGCGCGCAAACGCAAAGGGCGAGATTAAGGTGAAGGGCTATTCACCAAGCCCCTAGCGTTCGATAAAGAGTATTTTTCCGCTATCTGTAGTAGCCACAATCTGACCAGCGCTACTAATATCTAGATCACGAATCCGTTCTCCCACATCAACTTTTAGGACTTGGCCAACAGTTCTTCGATTTTTGAGTTCAATGAAAATGAGTGACGTTTCGATCAAAGTTCCCATAACTAATTGTGAAGACCATTTGCCCCAATCATTTCCCTCTGGAAGCAGCGCCAACTCGGTTGGTGCAACTGATGGAACCCAATACTTCAGAGGCTTAACGTATCCGTCGTGGCTTCCTGTTGCTGTTGGCTTTACATAATCGCCCGCTGAATAAGGCTCGCCATATGTTACTGCTGGCCAACCATAATCCTTTCCTTTTGAAATTAGATTGAGTTCATCCCCGCCTCGAGGCCCATGTTCAGATGCATATAAATTACTTCCGATTAGAGCAATACCTTGTTGATTGCGATGTCCTGAAGAAATTTTCTCAACCTTGGAGCTACTGACCTTAAATACCGAACCTAAATTGCCTCGCGCCTTCACGCTATTAATCTTGGTAAAACCTAAATCGCCCAAAGTTAAATACACGCTCGACTTATCAATAACTTCGATTCGCCCTGCTGCATGTTGCACCGCTCTGACTGGCACACAAGGTTTGCCGGTGAACCAGATGCCATCTCGCTTTACCGCTGCTCTTTTATCAAGATAAATTTGATAAGAGCCCAAGACCAGTGAGACGCATTCGCTCTTTCTGTTATATCGCGGAAATGAAACAACTACATCGATAAGATTCCCGCTCTGCGAGAGAACACCGATATCTGTTATTGCAAAACGCGAATCATCTTGTCGCTGATTCACATTCGCTACTCGACCTAGGAATTTTTCGCTCTTAGCTTTTGCATCATAAAGATAAAGCGCAAATCCTTGCTTACCACCACCTAATAAATATTTGTCATTATCAAGCCGGGCAATTGCTGCCCCACGTTCTCCGCCAGATGATGTGACATGCGCTCTAGGCGTCTCAACGCTAGTGATTTTTAACTGTAAGTCATCCTCGACCGCGTCAATCCTCGCGCTAGTAATCGCACCAAGGATTAATGAGGCAATAATTATTCCCACCCATACGATCACGTGGCGTTTCATGTGGGAAGTGTATTTAAGCTCCTTAAGTATCTGACCAGGAAGTGCACCCTGGGAATTGGCGCAGAATCAGGGATGGGCCAGGAGGCGCTTTCGCTGCTTCCAATTTAACCTACTGGCGAGTAACCTTACGGGAATACCAACCATTCTTAAGTTGTCAGAAGCAGGAGTCCTAGATGAGTGAGCGCGTTGTCCTAGTTGATGCAGTTCGATCCCCCTTTGGAAAGGCCGGAAGTCTTTATGCCGAAACTAGAGCAGATGACATCATGGTTCGAACCCTTCGCGGTTTATTAGAGCGAAATCCAAAAGTTTCTCCAAGTGCAATTGATGATGTTGCAATTGCCGCTGCCACTCAGAGCGGTGATCAAGGCATGAACATTGGCAGAAGCGCTTCTTTGCTCGCCGGAATTCCAGATAGCGTTCCAGGATATTCAATCGATCGTTGGTGCGCGGGCGCACTTACTGCAGTAACAACTGTTTCTGGTGCTATCGCGATGGGTCAATATGACATTGCAATTGCAGGTGGCGTGGAACATATGGGAAACCATCCGATGGGCGAAGGTATAGATCCAAATCCGCGTTACTTATCTGAAAAATTGGTTGATACCGATGCTCTACAAATGGGCATGACCGCCGAAAGATTGCATGACAAGTTTCCACATCTAACAAAAGCTCGCGCCGATGCTTATGCAGTTTCATCTCAGAATAAAACTGCTGCGGCTTACACAGCCGGAAAAATCCAAAGAGATTTAATTCCAGTTGCAGTTCGTTCAGTCGAACTTGGTTGGGGCGTTGCAACCGTTGATGAACCTCCACGACCAGGAACAACCATTGAAGGACTTGCTGCGCTCAAGACACCATTTCGAGCAATGGGAAATGTAACTGCGGGAAATGCGGCTGGTTTAAATGATGGCGCCACTGCTGCAATTCTTGCGAGTGAATCTAAAGCAAATGAACTTGGACTTGGAATTAAAGCGAAGTTGGTTTCTTTTGCCTTTGCTGGTGTTGCACCAGAGATCATGGGATATGGACCAGTGCCAAGCACAATCAAGGCGCTATCCAAAGCTGGCCTATCTATTTCGGATATTGGTCTATTTGAAATAAATGAAGCCTTTGCAATTCAGGTTCTCTCATTCCTAGATCACTTCGGGATTGCAGATGACGACGCTCGGGTCAATCAATATGGTGGTGCTATCGCAGTTGGGCATCCACTTGCCTCATCCGGTGTTCGTTTGATGATCAACTTGGCTCGAGGTTTTGAAGAGCACCCAGAGGTTAAATATGGTCTTACAACAATGTGTATTGGACTTGGGATGGGTGGCAGCGTTATTTGGGAGAACCCACACTTCAATGGTTCAGGAAAGGTGGCAAAATAATGAGCGATCTAAAGTTGCCAGAGGGCGCACCCGAAGAAGTAGTAACAGCCGCTCGCGTACGTGAAATCGATCTTGCACCATTCGGTCATACCGGAACTCTCTCGCTTATTACTCTGGATAACGGTTTCGACCACAACCGACCAAATACCTTTGGCCCCAATTCACTGGCAGCACTAAATGATGCAATTACAGTTGCTGAATCAAGTTCATCTGTTGCAATTGCAATTACTGGTAAGCCATTTATCTTTGCAGCTGGCGCTGATTTATCCGGGATCTCTTTCTTAAGTGATATCAAACAGGCGCAAGCAATCGGAAAATTGGGCCACGATGTATTTCGTAGATTTGGTGAGAGCAAGAAGCCGACCTTTGCATTTGTAAATGGTTTGGCACTTGGTGGCGGCCTAGAAGTGGCGCTTCATTGCAATTATCGAAGTGTTGCCTCAACCGCTTTCACGGGTCTGCCAGAAGTATTCCTGGGATTGGTTCCGGGCTGGGGCGGAGCAACGATTCTGCCTAAACTGATCGGACCGGCAAATGCAGTGCAAGTCATTATTTTAAATGCATTAAACAACAACACTATGTTGAAGGCTAAGGATGCTCTTGCGCTTGGCGTTGCTGATGTCGTATTTGAACCTGCTGATTTTCTCGAAAACTCAATTAAATTTGCGGCTGCGGTTTTAAATGGCTCAAAGAAGATAGAGCGAGCAGACCACACGAAAGATGAAGCGGCCTGGAACCAAGCAATTGCGGTTGGCAATGCTGCAGTGACCAAAAAATATGGTGGGGCAGAAATTCCTCAAGCAACAAAGGCGCTTAATTTAATTGCTGCAGCTCGTACTAATTCCCTGAGTGCTGGCTTCGATGCCGAGGATGCCGAACTTGCAGATTTGGCTATGAGCAATCCGCTTCGCGCATCACTTTACGCATTTAATTTAATTCAGAAGAAGCGCAAAAAAGTTGAAGGAGCACCAAAGCCTGCTCTTGCCCGAAAGGTAACCAAGGTTGGTGTTGTTGGAGCCGGTCTCATGGCCTCCCAACTCGCTTTAATTATGCTTCGTAACCTTAAAGTTCCAGTTGTTATAACTGACTTAGATCAAGAGCGCGTAGATAAAGGTCTCGCCTATATCCGCGGCGAACTAGCAAAACTTGTAGAGAAGAAGCGCATAAGCACCGAGGCTGCTGCACGTTTAGGCTCACTTGTATCTGGTTCTACCGATAAAGCAATCTTTGCAGATGCTTCATTTGTAATCGAGGCAATTTTCGAAGAGCTAGAACTTAAGCAGAACTTATTTAAAGAGCTCGAGAAGATTGTTTCGGTCGAATGTATCTTGGCGACCAACACCTCTTCGCTCTCAGTTACAAAGATGTCCGAAGGGCTAGCTAATCCAGAACGCGTAATCGGATTCCACTTCTTCAATCCAGTAGCGGTAATGCCATTGCTTGAAATTGCGCGAACACCTGCTACTGATGATGCGACAACTGCTACTGCAGTAAACATCGGTAAAGAGTTGAAGAAAACTATGGTGATCGTTAAGGACTCACCTGCCTTCGTGGTTAATCGCCTGCTGACAAGATTTATGGGTGAAATTACCGATGCGATTGATGAAGGAACTGCGCCAGATGTTGCCGATGCCGCAATGAAACCACTAGGACTTCCTATGACTTCACTCGAATTATTAGGTCTAGTCGGACCTGGTGTTGCACTTCATGTTGCTGAAACTCTTCACAAGAACCTTGGTGATCGCTACCGAATCTCACCAACAATGCAGGCCTTCGTAGCTCAAGGAATCAAAACTTTCTACATCAAGGATGATAAGGGCGCATTGATTCCAAACCCGGCTGCACTTGCGCTGATTAAGGGCGGATCAAAGGCTTCAACAACTGAAGAGGTTCGAGTTCGTGCGCTTAAAGCTTTAGCAAGCGAAGCAAAGATGATGTTGGACGAAGGCGTAGTTTCTACTGCTGCTGAAATTGATATCTGTATGTTGCTTGGCTGCGGTTGGCCGCTACACCTTGGAGGAATCTTGCCTTACTTAGACCGCGAAGGTATAAGTAGCGAAGTTACCGGCCAGGTTTTTCATCCAGCGGGAGTTGCCTCGCTGGCATGACATCCCCATTTAGTTGATCCTTGAGCGAACTGCTCCAGGAAACTAATTGATGTGTGATGTTCTGTGCAGTTATTCCAAGATCAGACATGATTTCACCGCGCTTTGAATGCTCGATAAATTCAAGTGGCACGCCGATTGAATGAATTGGAACATTGATTTCGGCATCTCTAAACATTTCAGAAATCGTGCTTGCGATTCCGCCATGGCGAATACCGTCTTCAACAACGACAACTGATTTATAACGTTGCGCCATAGTCAACAAACTCTGCGGAAGTGGCTTTACCCAACGTGGATCAATCACGGTTACGCCAACGCCTTCGCGATATGCCTGAGATGCCGCTTCGACACAAATCTTTGCCATTGCGCCAACGCTAACCAGAAGAACATCTGCGCTCTCCCCACGGTATAGAACATCGATGCCATCACGGCGCTCGAATGCCGGAATGTCAGCTCCTACCGGTCCTTTAGGGAAACGAATCAATGAAGGTGCATCAGAAATGCTCAGAGCTTCATTTAAAGTCTCGCGAAGAATCGCGCCATCTCTAGGCGCAGCAACATGAAGTGTTGGAACAATTCCAGTTAAAGCTAGATCCCAAATACCGTGATGTGAAGGTCCGTCATCACCGGTTATGCCAGCACGATCTAGAACAAAAGTTACGCCAGCTTTATGCAGTGCAACATCTAGTAGAAGTTGATCAAATGCCCGGTTTAGGAAAGTTGAATAAATCGCAACAACTGGATGTAGCCCAGTAAAAGCTAATCCGGCTGCACTTGTTGCGGCATGTTGTTCGGCGATACCAACATCGAATGCTCGATCTGGGTATTTCGCAGCAAATTTATCAAGACCGGTAGGCCCAAGCATTGCTGCGGTGATAGCAACTACATCTCTGCGCTTTGCACCAATCTCGCATATTTCATCAGAGAAAACACTTGTCCAGTTTGGTGCATTTTTTGCAACTGGCATTCCAGTCTCTGGACTTACGATTCCGACGGCATGAAATTTCTCGGCAGAATCATTTATTGCTGGCGCATGGCCGCGTCCCTTTTCAGTAATCACATGGACCAGAACCGGGGCTCCAAAATTCTTTGCCTGCTCTAGCGCGTTTTCCATCGCTTCAATATTGTGACCATCGATCGGTCCAACATATTTGAGGCCTAAATCTTCAAACATTCCCTGCGGAGCAACGATGTCTTTAATTCCTTTTTTAACTCCGTGCAGAGTCTCATAAATTGGGCCACCGACAACCGGAGTTTTTTCAAGAACACCCTTGCCCCAATCCAAGAATTTCTCATAACCACTAGTTGTGCGAAGAGTTGAGAGATAAGTAGCAAGCCCACCAATAGTTGGTGAATAGGAGCGTTCGTTGTCATTTACAACAATTACTAGCTTTAAATCTTCGCTTGATGCGATGTTGTTTAGTGCTTCCCATGACATTCCACCAGTAAGTGCGCCATCGCCAACGACACAGACTACAGTCTTGTCGAGATCACCTTTGATTAAATTACCGCGGGCAACTCCATCTGACCACGAAAGTGCGGTCGATGCATGTGAGTTTTCTACAACATCATGTTCGCTCTCGGTGCGGTTTGGATAACCTGAAACGCCACCGCGTTGGCGCAACTTATCAAATCCTGCAATGCGACCGGTCAATAATTTATGAACATAGCTCTGATGGCCGGTATCAAAAATAATTGTGTCTTTTGGGGATTCAAATATTCGATGTATTGCAATCGTTAACTCGACAACACCGAGGTTTGGACCAAGGTGGCCGCCACTCTTCGAAACTTTCTCAATTAAGAAATCTCGAACTTCTGCTGAAAGTTCGGATAGCTCAGGAAATGAAAGCTTCGCCAAATCAGATGGCGCGCTTATTTTTTCCAAATACTTAGACATCACCGTAGTCTAGAGCAAGCCGATATTTTTAGAGCAGTGAACGCAGCACGTATTGCATGATGCCGCCATGACGGTAGTAATCGGCCTCACCTGGAGTATCGATTCGGACCACCGCATCAAAGCTCCTATCGCCTGCAACGACCTTAAGTGTCTTTGGGATTCCTCCAGTATTTAGCGCTTCAATTCCGACCACTGCAAATTCTTCGTCACCAGTTAAGCCAAGTGATTCAGCGCTTTGGCCTGCTGGGAATTGAAGAGGTAAAACTCCCATCCCAATTAAGTTCGAGCGGTGAATGCGTTCGAAAGATTCTGCGATTACCACTTTAACTCCAAGTAGCGCGGTTCCCTTTGCTGCCCAGTCACGTGATGAACCGGATCCATATTCTTTACCTGCAAGAATTACTAATGGAATTTTTGCGCTTTGGTATGCCATTGATGCGTCGTAGATAGTTGCTTGAGCGCCGCCATCAAGGAAATTCTTGGTGAAGCCGCCTTCTACGCCATCCAAAAGTAAATTCTTAAGGCGAATGTTTGCGAAAGTTCCGCGAATCATTACTTCGTGATTTCCGCGACGAGATCCATATGAGTTGAAATCTGCGCGATCGATTCCGTGCTCGTCCAGATATTTTCCAGCAGGTGAATCTGCTTTGATATTTCCGGCTGGTGAAATGTGATCAGTTGTAACTGAATCTCCAAGAACTGCAAGAACTCGAGCCTTAGAAATATCCTTTACTGACTCTGGATTGCGTGGCATGCCTTCGAAGTAAGGTGGCTTGCGCACGTAAGTTGATTTCAAATCCCATTCAAAGGTTTTTCCGGTTGGTGTAGCAAGTGACTTCCAGCGGTGATCGCCCTCAAAGACAGTTGCATAATCCTTGGTGAACATCTCTGATGAAATTGAGGAATTTATAACGTTCTGAATCTCTTCGGTTGTAGGCCAAATATCCTTTAGGAATACCGCTTTGCCTTTTTTATCATTGCCGATTGAATCCTTCTCAAAATCGTGATCCATGGTGCCGGCTAGTGCGTATGCCACGACTAGTGGTGGTGAAGCCAGGTAATTCATCTTGATATCTGGGCTGATGCGACCTTCGAAGTTTCGGTTACCTGATAGAACAGCAGTGACTGCTAAATCGTTCTCATTGATTGCCTTACTTATCTCAACTGGAAGTGGACCAGAGTTACCAATACAAGTGACACAGCCATAACCAACTAAGTTGAAGCCGAGCTCATCCATATAAGGAGTAAGGCCTGCGCGATCGTAATAATCAGTTACAACTTTCGATCCTGGTGCAAGAGTTGTCTTGACCCAAGGCTTACTGCGCAGACCTTTTTCAACGGCCTTCTTCGCAAGCAGAGCTGCACCAATCATGACGCTTGGGTTTGAAGTATTTGTGCAAGATGTAATTGAGGCAATAACTACTGCACCATTTGAAACGGAGGTTTCTTTGCCGTTAAGAGAAATATTTACCGCTGCTTTTGCAGTCTTCTCTGTGAAGTAAGATGGAAGGATTTTTTCAAATGAATCTTTAGAATCCGAAAGTTCGATTCGATCTTGTGGACGCTTTGGTCCTGCAATCGAAGGAACTATTGATGCAAGATCAAGTTCAAGAGTTTCAGAGAATCTTGGTGACTTATCTGGGTTATGCCACAAACCAACGCGCTTTGCATACTCTTCAACCAGAGCCAACTGATCTGCAGTTCGACCGGTGAGCTTCATGTATTTAATAGTTTCTTCATCAATTGGGAAGATCGCACAAGTAGAACCATATTCCGGAGACATGTTTCCGATTGTTGTTCGGTTCGCCATTGGAAGCGCTGTAACACCTGGGCCATAAAATTCTACGAACTTGCCTACTACGCCGTGCTTGCGAAGCATCTGGGTAATTGTTAAAACCAAATCTGTTGCAGTTGTTCCGATTGGAAGTTGGCCATTTAATTTAAATCCAACAACGCGAGGAATTAACATTGAAACTGGTTGTCCAAGAAGTGCTGCCTCGGCTTCGATGCCGCCTACTCCCCAACCCAAAACTCCAAGGCCGTTAACCATTGTTGTATGTGAATCCGTTCCCACGACTGTGTCTGGATAAGCGCGTAGAACTCCATCTACCTTTCTTGTCATTACAACGCGAGCTAGGTATTCAATATTTACTTGGTGAACAATTCCGGTTCCTGGTGGCACAACTTTGAACTCATCAAATGCGCTCTGTCCCCAACGCAGGAAGCGGTAGCGCTCCTGATTTCGTTGGTATTCAATATCTGTGTTCTCTTCGAAGGCGGTATTTGTACCGAACTTATCTGCGATTACTGAGTGGTCGATGACTAGTTCTGCTGGTGCAAGTGGATTTACCTTTGCTGGATCTCCGCCAAGTTCAACGATTGCTTCGCGCATTGTTGCTAGATCCACAACGCATGGAACGCCAGTGAAATCCTGCATAATTACGCGCGCTGGCGTAAATTGAATTTCAGTGTCTGGTTCAGAATCTGGATTCCAACTTGCAAGCGCTTCAATCTGAGCGGCTGTAATATTTGCGCCATCTTCGGTGCGCAGTAAATTCTCTAATAAAACTTTTAAGCTAAAGGGAAGGCTGTCTGCGGCTGGCAATTTTGTGATATCAAATATCTCATATTTGCTACCCGCTACTTCGATTTCAACCTTTGCGTTAAAAGAATTTTTACTCATGAGCGCATCTTAACCGAGAGAAAAGCGAGCTACACATTCGACGTGTTGGGTCATTGGGAATAGATCGAAGCCAACGATGTGATTTAGGTGATATCCGCCCTCCTCGAGCGCTCTGGCATCGCGGGCCAGCGAGGCTGGGTCGCAAGAAACGTAAACAATTGTTCGAGGCTTCTTCGCAATCATCTGCTTAACAACCATCTCGCCAGCACCGGTCCGAGGTGGATCTAAAAGAATTACATCCACCCGATTTATCAATGGCAATTTCTGTTCAACCCGACCGGCATGAACAACAACGTTCTTTACTCTCTCAAAAATCTTAAGCGCATCCTGGGTTGCACGATGGCTAGATTCAATCAAATGAACTTTTCCGATATCACCAACATCTTCTGCCATCGGCGCAGTAAATAGCCCAACACCTCCGTATAAGTCACAGGCCTGGTCGCCTGGACGAAGCGCCATTAAATCTATAACTAATTTCGTAAGTGTTTTAGGTGCCGCGCTATGGCTCTGCCAGAAAGAGGTTGGAGAAATTTCATAGGTGTTCTCGCCAACTACTTCGTGCAACTGCGTTGGACCAGAGATACTGCGGCCACCACGAGAAACATTCTTTTCGCCAGAGCTTGATACCGCAACTTCAAGACGATCATCGCCCTTCCAGCTTCTAGCAAACATCGCTGGATCATTAATTGCTTCAACGGCAATCAAGCAATTATCAATTTCAGTTACCTCTTTGCTGCGAGCAGAATACAGACCAGGTTTTCCACTCTTTGAAATTGCAAAATCCATTCGGGTTCGCCAATGCAGTCCATTGGTTGGTTCGGCCGGTAGAACATCTAAATCAATTTCAATTCTTCCCAATCTAGAGAACTGTTCACGAATTACCGAACGCTTTAACTCAAGTTGAGCCGAAATTTCTATGTGCTGGAAATCGCAACCACCACAACCACCTGGCACCGCATACTTACATGGTGGAACCACGCGATCCTTTGATGGCTTTAAGATTTCGATTGCATCACCGCGTGCCAACTTTGAGGAGGTTGAAGTAATTTCTACAACGGCTTCTTCACCCGTAATTCCATACCTTACGAAAACAACTTGCCCTTTATGTCTAGCAATGAAATGGCCGCCATGTGCTACTGGTCCAATTTCTACGGTAATTCGGTCGCCTACTTTTAGCGAACTCTCTTCTTTCCGGATGTTGGATTCCATAGGGCAACCTTAAGGGTGTAAGTTGTACTTCGTGCACGTAGTGATTATGGGATGCGGTCGAGTCGGATCTGGTCTTGCCATTGATTTAGAGGCGGCCGGACATTCGGTATCGATAATTGACCAGAATAAAGAAGCATTTCGCCGATTAGGCCCAAATTTCAAAGGTCAGATAATTGCTGGAGTTGGTTTTGACCGAGATATCTTACTCGAAGCAGGAATCGAGAAGGCCGATGCATTTGCAGCCGTTTCAAATGGTGATAATTCCAACATCTTGGCAGCACGAGTTGCCCGAGAAACTTATGGTGTAGAAAAAGTTGTTGCACGTATTTACGATCCAGCGCGTGCTGAAATTTATCAACGTCTCGGAATACCTACCGTTGCGACAGTCCTATGGACAACAGATCAAATAATTCGACGCCTGGCTCCAGAAGGTTCAAGATCTGAGTGGCGAGATGCAAGTGGTGAAGTTCAACTCTGTGAAGTTCATTTACATCATGATTGGTTCGGACAGCCAGTTTCACTTATTGAATCCTCGACTAAGGCACGAGTTGCATTTATCACTCGCCTGGGCAGCGGAATGATTCCAACCGAAAATACAGCTCTTCAAGAGGGCGATTTAGTGCATGTCATGGCGACTGATGACGAAATTAGAAATATTGAAGACACCTTGGCAAGATCTCCGGAAGAGGCCTAGTAGATATGAGAATTGCGATTGCTGGAGCCGGAAATGTTGGGCGTTCAATTGCCCGCGAATTAATTGAAAATGGCCACAATATTCTTCTCATTGATCGAGATCCTAAAGCGCTGAAAATTGAGAGCGTTCCAAGCGCTGAATGGCTGATGGCTGATGTCTGCGAAATTTCATCTCTTGATAATGCGAAGTTAGATACTTGTCAGGTCTTAATCGCCGCTACCGGTGACGACAAGGTGAATCTAGTCGCCTCGCTCTTAGCTAAGACCGAGTATGGAGTTCCACGAGTTGTTGCGCGAGTAAATCATCCAAAGAATGAGTGGATGTTTGATTCTTCTTGGGGCGTCGATGTTTCAGTTTCTACGCCACGAATCATTTCTGCAATTGTTGAAGAAGCAGTTTCGGTAGGCGATGTGGTGCGTTTGTTCTCACTCCAAAAAGGTGAAGCAAGTCTTGTTGAAATAACTCTGCCAGAAGAGGCAAAGTGCTTAGGGCAAACTGTTGAAGAAATTGAACTTCCGGAGAATGCAACCCTCGCAGCAATTGTTCGCGATGGCCAAGTAATTACTCCACAAGCTCACGATGTTTTTTCTGCCGGAGATGAACTTCTCTTTATCGCAACAGTTGAAGCAGAACGACTACTCAAAGATTGTTTTATAGCTAATACCTAACTTGCTTTTGCAATTGGGACGGATTTGATAACCATCCAAGTCCCCCAAAGAGTTGCCAGGTAGAGCGGGAAACCAAGAAAAATATTAGCAACTCCGAGAGCATTTAATTGATCTGCCATAAAGAGTGGGTATTGCACACCCAGTCGAATTGCGAATAGTGCAAACCAGATCCAAGTTGCCTTGGTGTATGCCGCCAAGCGCTTTGGATCCTTGCGCCATCTCAAATTTTCGCCAAGAATCGGACCAAGCAGAACGCCAATTAGTGGATACTTAATCAGGATTGAAACCAAGTAAACAAGCATGAATGCTGAATTTTTCCAGAGGCTGGGCGCAAAATAATCCTTTGCCTCGCCAGTTCTCCAGGCCAGCCAACCGCAGAAAGCGACTCCGATAAACCCAGATATCGAATACATCAAAGATTCTCTTTTAATTAATCGATAGAACATTAATAGCGCAGCAGTCGCTAACGAGACATAGAGACAGACCCTCAAATTATTAGTGATGTTGTATGTGAGTAAGAAAATAATCGATGGAATTGTGGAGTCAATAATTCCCTTTTTTCCACCAAGTGCAGTGAGAACCTTCGCCTTATCTTCTTCTTGCATTAACTTTTTCCTCCGGTAGATCCAAAACCGCCAGCGCCGCGATCTGAGCCGGGAAGAGATTCAACCTCGACGAAATTCGCGCGTTCAACCTGTTGAATTACTAGTTGAGCGATTCGATCGCCCTTCCTAAATGTAATTGCTTCCTTAGGGTCGTGATTAATCAAGATAATTTGGAGCTCGCCTCGAAATCCAGCATCTACAGTTCCTGGTGAATTAACCATCGTTACTCCATGCTTAATCGCAAGTCCTGATCTTGGATGAACAAGTGCAGCATAGCCATTTGGTAGCGCAATTGAAATACCAGTTGGAACTAGCGCCCGCTCCCCTGGTTGAAGAGTTACATCAATCCTTGCAGTTAAATCAGCGCCAGCATCACCAGGTTTTGCATAACTTGGCAGTGGGATCGATTTATCTAAGCGGGTAATTAAAACCTGAACTCTCATGGATTAATTTCAAACTCGGGATCTACGAAGGCCAATAGTTCTGGATGAGCCGTCACGTGAGCCAAATATTCCTTAGGCGCATTATCAAGGAAGTGTTGCATTGGGACTATTACATAGAGCGAAGCTGCCCGAACAGCAATTGGTCCATCAGGACTATCAAGTCGCCCAACTGCGCTGCAATAAACTTTTCGATTTACCTGACCAGTAATTTCTGCAGTTATGTGCAGAGTTGTTCCCATAGGGACCGGGAGAAGAAAATCAGTTTCAAGCCGTGCAGTAACTGCCGGAGAGCGAATTAACCACATCAATTTTCCAAGCGCCTCATCAAATGCCAAGGAGAGAAGTCCGCCATGTGCAAGTCCTGGTGCACCTTGGTGATTTTCAGTAACGGTAAATACGGCTGTTAAATTCTGGCCATCGCCGGCATGCGCAACAAGATGTAATCCCGTTGGGTGCAACTCTCCACAACCGAAACAATGTCCGAAGTGTGATGGGATTTTTGTTCCTGGTTCAGGAGCCTTTGGATGACGCGGCGGTATTTGGGAACCCTCGGGTGGCACCGTACTCGGAACGCGACTCATGAGTGAAGCCTAACCCGTGATTAAGTTTGTGCAAACATTCATTACTGGTATGCCGTAGCGTGCGCCTGTGGGAAAAAATAATCGGCATAAAGATTTGGACTATGGCACCCCAATTTTTCAGGAGAAATTAAGTTGGAGCTGGTGGCTCTGGGGCTTCGCTATTTTTATGGCTGGCTCCCTCTCACTCGCGATTTGGGCAGCGCTTGGAATTACCGGTGCGCTAGTTATTTCAGCTATCCAATTAATTCTCTTAGTGATTGCCGAACAGAAAAGTTCTTTGAGAATAACTCTGACTAAGGGTTGGCTTCTTGTGGGGCCTGCGGCAATTGAGCGGGCTTTTATTCATAATTTCGCGCCCTTGGATTTTGAAGAGTTCAAGAGAATTCGTGGCGTAGATGCAGATCCAGCTAGTTATTTACAGATTAGATTCTGGGTAAGTAGTGCAATTAAAATTGATTTGCGGGATCCAAAAGATAAAACGCCCTACTGGTTAATTAGCACCAATAGAGCGAATGAATTAGCTAAAGTATTAAATGTTGCAGAGCACTAATTAAGCACAATCTTTACAGATTGCTTTTGCGCCTTCGCCCTTAGCAAACTGTGAAGCATGATGAACTAAGAAGCATCTTGAGCAAGTAAATTCATCTTCTTGCTTTGGAACTACTCGAACAGTTAACTCTTCACCAGAGAGATCAGCGCCTGGAAGTTCTAGATTTTCAGCCGCTTCTTCTTCATCTATATCTACTTGTCCAGATTGAGCATCAGCTCTGCGAGCTTTGAGTTCTTCAAGTGATTCTTCATGAAGTTCTTCATCTTGCTTTCGCGGTGTGTCGTAATCCGTTGCCATGGCACCTCCCTCTAAATCCTCTAAAACCCAAAATGACAATTAATTTAACTGCCAAGTAATTTCGTGCGATAGGGCGGATAGTGTCCTATAAGTAGCTTTCCTACCTAATCAACTCTCGGCGTGTCGAAAATATTCCCCGACTTACTCGCTGTGCCTCTTATGAAGGTGATTAATCCTTTAATCTGATTGGATTCTGGCCACGAGCTTCTAGCCGATCAAAATGGTTATCGCGCTTTTCGACGAATTTGGCTACATCCACTTCAGCCTCCGCAAGATATTTTGCAAGTTCATCTCTAGCTTGAGCGCCTTCACCAGTGAAATCTTCGCGATTGAAAATATTCCAAGCCCGTAATACTGGAGCAACTACATCTTCGATATGAGATTTAGGATCATAAATTCCAGCTAACGCAATTTGCACTGATTTACGACCCCATCCAGGCATTCCTGCACCTGGCATCTGGAAATTAGTAACTACATCTTTAATTGCAATCATGGCTGCATTTGGCTCAAGCTCTAGCGCTGCCCCAAGTAGATTTCGATAGAAGAGCATATGCAGATTCTCATCTAGCGCCACTCTTGCCAACATTCCCTCACAAGTTGCATCATTAGAAATTCGGCCGGTATTTCGGTGTGAAATTCGAGTGGCTAGCTCTTGGAAAGTTACATATGAAACTGTATGCAACATATCGTTCTCATAAGGAGTTTGATATCCAACAGTCATATGGGCCATACGCAGATCTTCCAACTCATTTGGATCAACTCCGCGAGTCGCCATTAAATAATCTCGGATAACAATTCCGTGTCGCGCTTCCTCAGCAGTCCAGCGGTTAATCCAGGTGTTCCATGCGCCATCTCGACTCATTGCTGTTGCAATCTCAGTGTGATAGCTCGGCAAATTATCTTCAGTCAATAAATTCAAAATTAGTGAATCTTGAGCAATCGCACTCAACTTAGAATCCTTAGCTTCCCAAGCATCCCCATTTAGTGGACCGGCAAATGTCCGACCCTCACTCCATGGGACATATTCGTGTGGGTACCAATCCTTGGTTGTTGCAACGTGGCGCTCAAGTTCTACTGCAACTGCAGGTTCGAGATCACGAATTAACCGCGATTGAATCCTTGGATCAATTGATGCCATGGGCCGAACTTAGCGCAAGATTTAAGCTACTCGCGAGTTAAATTGATTTAACTAGGGTGATTCTTTGCGCAAACTGGTGCGAATGAGTGCCTGTTCTAATCGCCACTTAGCAATTTCCCCATGATTGCCTGATAGCAAGATTTCAGGAACTTCTAATCCGCGCCACTCTTTAGGTTTTGTGTAATTCGGATATTCGACCAGAGTTTCGCCATCGTTGCTCAAGGTATGTGACTCTTCATCCAACGAAGCGCTATTTCCAATTACACCGGGAAGCAGGCGAACAATCGCCTCCATAATTACCAAGGTAGCAACTTCCCCACCACCTAAAACATAATCTCCGATCGAAACTTCGCGGACCTTAAAGTTTTTTGCACTCGAATAAAAATCACTAACACGAACATCAATTCCCTCGTAGCGACCGCAGGCAAATATCAAATGTTTAGATTTAGTAAGCGTCTGTGCTAACTCTTGTGTCAATTTTTCGCCAGCTGGAGTTAAAACAATAAGCTCATGAATTTCATTCGGAGCTAACTCGGCTGCTGCGTCAATTGCCTTGCCCCAAGGTTCTGGCGACATAACCATTCCTGCGCCACCACCATAGGGAGTGTCATCAACAGATCCATGAACATCCGTCGTTTGCGCACGTAAATCATGAACCCCAATTTTAATTAAGCCATTGCTTACGGCTTTACCAATCAGGGAGAGTTTGAGCGGCTCTAAATACTCTGGGAAAATAGTAATTATATCGAAACGATTTACGCTACTCATCTAATAATCCCGCCGGTGGCACAACGGTAATTTTATGATTCTTAACATCAACAATTGGAACAATTGCCTTAACGAACGGAATCAGAACTTCGCGGCCGTTGTAATCAACCGCTAAGACATCTTGTCCTGGCAGATTAATCACATCGGTTACCGGTCCTAATTCGATTCCATCTTGGGTGCTTACCTGGCATTGCAAAAGTTGCTGGACATGAAAATCATCTTCCGTAGTGTCAGCTTCGATATCAACATCTACTAGCAGCAAAACATTGCGGAGTTCTTCAACCTGATTTCGATCACTTATTCCTTTGAATCCAAGGAGCATCGTTCCGTTGTGATCACGAACTGAGGTAATTGTTAATGGGCCAAATGTATTTGGCTCTGTCGTTAGGACAGAGCCAATATAAAACCGATCTTCTGGTTGATCAGTGCGAACTTCAATTGTCGCCTCACCAAGTACTCCATGTGCGCGACCAATTCTGGCAACGACAAGTTGCACTATTAGCGAGCCTCGTCTGCCTCGATGAGATCTACTCGAACTGAGCGACCAGCAATCGCACTGACCACAGTTCTAAGTGCGCGCGCAGTGCGACCATTACGGCCAATCACTTTGCCAATATCATCTGGATTAACTCGAACTTCTAGTGTTGTCCCACGGCGATGATCTTTTGTTGTAATAACAACATCATCAGGATTATCAACAATCCCCTTAACTAAATGTTCTAGTGCTTCATCAATCATTGTTACTCAGCTGCCGCTTCTGGAGTGGCTTCTGCTGAAGCTTCAAGAACTTCGGTTGCGTTAGTTTCAACTGAAGCTGGAACTTCTGCCTCATTCGATTCTGCAGGGGCTTGGACATCAGATTGGACATCTGCTACGGCTTCGACAGGAGCAGGCGCTGCTTTAGCAGCTAACTTCTCTGCAGCCTTCTTCTTCATTGTTGTAGCGCCATCTGCTGGCTCATTCATTGCATCCTTTACGGCTGCTTCATAAGCAATGCGCTTGTGTGGCTTCTCGGCAATTGTCTTAAGTGTTCCTTCGCTTCCAGGAAGACCCTTGAACTTCTGCCAGTCGCCTGTAATTTTTAATAGCGCAGCAACTGCTTCAGTTGGTTGTGCACCAACAGATAGCCAGTATTGCGCGCGGTCAGATGTAACTTCAATAAGTGAAGGTTCTGATCCTGGTGAGTAACGGCCGATCTCTTCGATTGCACGTGAGTTACGAGCAGCACGTGAATCTGAAACTACGATACGAAAATGTGGTGTACGGATTTTTCCCATACGCATTAATCTAATTTTTACGGCCACGAAGGCTTTCTCCTTGTTTTAAGCGGTACTAATTCTCTTGCGACAGTGGGAGCGTCACGCGAAAAATAAAACCTGTTTTCAAAATATCTTCCGCCTATTGGTGAAGATCGCTTGGGGGTAGAGGGCCCCTTGCAGGGTGCCAATCTTGCCAGCCCTGCGCTCATTACCCAAATTCAGCTTTCTAGCTCTCCAGCGCCCGCTTCGCTGGATTTCCTGAACGAGATTTCTTCTTATTCACAACTTTTGCAGCGCCCTGCTGTGGCATCCCTGGTGGCATCTGCATCCCTGGTGGCATCTGCATCCCTGGTGGCATCTGCATCCCTGGTGGCATTGCCCCTTTTCCGCTGCGCATTTGCTTCATTACTTTCTGGGCTTGCGTAAATCTATCTACGAGTGAATTCACATCCGAAACCTGACGGCCAGAACCATTTGCAATTCGCAATCTTCTAGAACCATTTAAAACTTTTGGATCATTGCGTTCTAGCGGAGTCATTGATTGCACAATTGATTGTGTTTTTACTAATTCGCCTTCATCAAATTGTTCTAGCTGCTTCTTCATGGCCCCGGAATTTGCTCCTGGAATCATTCCTAGCAATTTTGTCATCGAGCCCATTTTTTTCATTGCTTCTAGCTGAGCCAAGAAATCATCTAGCGTGAAATCTTCGCCACTAGCAAATTTGTCCTCTAACTTCGCCGCGGTATCACTATCGAATGCACCTTTAGCTTGTTCGGCGAGAGTTTGAATATCACCAAGTCCCAGAATTCGAGAGGCCATTCGGTCCGGGTGAAACAGATCAAAATCAGTTACGTTCTCGCCAGTTGCGGCGAACATAATTGGCTTTCCGGTAACTTGGGTTATAGAAAGTGCGGCTCCACCACGAGCATCGCCATCTAATTTGGTAAGAACTATTGCATCGAAACCAACACCTTCAAAGAAAGCCTGGGCGGTCCGAACTGCATCTTGACCGACCATCGCATCAACAACATAAAGAACTTCGTCCGGTGAAACTGCATCTCTAATCTGCTTGGCTTGCTCCATAAGTTGGGCGTCAACACCAAGGCGACCCGCGGTATCAACAATAACGATGTTATGTAATTTATCTTCAGCAAATTTCACACCAGCTTTGGCAACTTTTACTGGATCCCCCACACCATTTCCAGGTTCTGGTGCAAATACCGGAACCCCGATGCTCTCGCCAACAACTTGAAGTTGAGTAACAGCATTTGGGCGTTGCAGATCTGAAGCAACCAAGAGCGGAGTATTTCCTTGAGCCTTCAAATAATTTGCGAGTTTACCGACCAGCGAAGTCTTGCCGGCTCCCTGCAAACCGGTCAGCAAAATAACTGTAGGTGGTTTCTTAGCGAGTCGAATTCTTCGAGCGCTGCCACCGAGGATTTCAATTAAAAGTGAGTTAACTATTTCGAAGACGGCATTTGCGGGATTTGTAGACTTATTTAAATCTCCCAATACTTCATCTGTCCGAGACTTAAGTTGGTCTATAAAGAAATCTACGACGCTTAATGCAACATCCGAATCCAAGAGTGCACTTCGAATTTCTGAAGCAATTTCATCGATATCGCCAGGCTTTAGCCTTCCCTTACTGCGAAGTGAGGCGAATGCGTCTTGAAACTTTGCAGATAAGGATTCAAACATGGGTGGAGATTACTAGTTAAAGGTGAGTGATTAAAATATTTTCGACTTTAGTAGCCAGCAGTTGTGCGCGCTCTCCGGTCAGAGGTTGCCCCTCCAGATCGGTTACGTAGAGGGTGTCAAAAGCCTCTGCTCCCAAGGTCGAGACAATTGCCGATTTGATATCCACTCCGAACCTAGAGATAGCCCGAGTTACATTAAATAAGATTCCTGGGCGGTCATGCATTCGAACCTCAATTATTGTTGCATTGGTCGCAAGATCATTTGCAGCAAACACAACCGGAGGCGGAGTAGGAATACCCGGATGCTTACGATAATTCTCATTTCGCTCCTCAATCTTGCGTCCAAGATCTAGTTCGCCCGATAGCGCCCTCTTTAATTGGTCGGTTAACTTCTCGGCCGATGGCAGTTGAGCATTTGCATCTAGTTCAACAATCCAGCGCATGACTGCAATTTCATTTGTGGTTCGAGTCTTGGCGGAACGAACATTAAATCTAGAAATCGTCATCAAACCTGCAACTGCAGAAAGCAGACCGGTCTGGTCCCTTGCGATAATCTCAATTTCGATATTATCTAGAGATTCCGCGCTATTTCCATTGCTTAAGATGGTTATCGAAATATCATCAACCAAACTTTTAGTCGGGACTAAATCTGGTTGAGAAGCCGGCTTAATTCCAGCCATAGCCGCAAGACATTTGCCAACCAAAGTCGAAACTAGGCCCGCCTTCCAATCACTCCATGCGCTCTTGCCGGTCGCTTCGCCATCAGAAATACTTAGCGCGTGAAGAAGCTGTAGCGCTTCTGGCTCTTTGATTTTCTCAACGACAAAACCAATAGTCGCTGGATCTTCCAGGTCGCGACGAGTTGCAACAGCCGATAACAATAAATGTTCTTTGATGAGTAAGGCGATGGTCTCGCAATCTTTCTCGTCGAAGCCCAGCCGCTTAGCAAGTGGCCTGATTAATTCCTCGCCGTAATCGCAATGATCTTTATCAGGAAAGCCTTTTCCAATGTCATGAAAAAGTGCTGCGACGAGAAGTAAATCTGGCCTAGTGACTGTTCTGGTTAAAGCTGCCGCATGAACAGCAGTTTCGAGCATATGTCGATCAACTGTGTGGCGATGCAAAGCATTTCGCTGGGGCAAGAATCTGACATGCGCCCATTCCGGAATCCATTTTTCAATAAGCCCATCTTGGTCCAGAGCTTCAAAGACTCGAATCATTGATGAGCCAGCACCAATTAGCGAGACCAGATCATTTAAAACTGACTTCGGCCATGGATCAGGAAGAGCGGAAAATTTCTCGGACAAAAGAACACAAGCATCGATTGAAAGTGGCAATCCACGCTGGGCGGCGGCGGCAGCCGCTCTTAAGCCAATTGCCGAATCGCTCGATATGTCATAGCCATCTTCGATTGTTACTTCAGAATTTAGAATTACTAATCCTTGATCAATCCTCTGATCTTTTCTGCGACGAAGCCAGCTCTGCCCACTTTTTGAATCTATACGATGCCAAGTTGAATCCATTAAATAATCAACAGCTCGAGCTGCTTTAGCTACATCTAGCATCAGGGCATCTGCATCTGCATATCCCATTATCGAAGCAACCCGATCTTGTTCAGTTAGCAACAATAAATCCCGAGCTTTTAAATTATCACCGTGTAATACATCTCTGACATTTGCAAGTAGCGCTTCCGATTCAGCAATCCGAGTGAGAGAGACTGATATAGCGCCCGATATTTCAATTGCACGGAGTGCGTTGATATCTCGAAGTCCCCCGCGAGCTTCTTTCAGATCGGGTTCCAAAAGAAATGCTAGTTCGCCAGATCGGTTTTCACGTTCTTGAATGGATTTTCGCAACTTCGGCAGAAACCTTCCTCTGCCCTTTCGCCAATTTTCAAGCGCATCAGATGAAACTTGGTTTGAGAGTTCAGATTCACCAGCAATGTGGCGAAGATCCAGCAAGCCAAGTGCGACCCTGATATCTTCATTCGCGATCTCACGATTTTCGCTTCGCGATCGGACCGCATGATCGATTGCCCGGCCTTGGTCCCAGAGTGGGTAGAGAAAAGCGCTAACAAATTCAGAAATTGCTAGAGGTTTTTCGCTGCCATTATGCAGAATTAATAAATCCAAATCAGACGCTGGAGATAACTCGCCTCGACCATATCCTCCGACTGCTGCTAATGAAACAAGCTCAGGTTTGGCGAGATATTTACTTGCGCAATCCAAAAACGAAACCCGGAGCGCCTTATCGATCTGATTGGATCGATCGCGACGCTCACGGGTTCCCACGGAGTTACTCTACTTATTCTTAAATAGCGTCAGTGCCGCGCTCTCCAGTGCGAACACGAACGATATTGTCTATTGGCGACGACCATACTTTTCCGTCACCAATAGCACCAGTTGATGCCGCCTTTACGATTACATCAATTACTTTCTCTGCATCACTGCTATCGACTAATACTTCTAATCGAATCTTTGGAATCAGATCTACGGTGTATTCGGCGCCACGATAGACCTCGGTATGTCCACCTTGACGACCAAAACCGCTCGCCTCTGAAACTGTCATTCCGGTTATTCCGAAGGCAGTTAGTGCCTCCTTCACATCATCTAACTTAAATGGCTTGATGATCGCAGTAATTAGTTTCATAGTGATGATCCTCCTCTTGAAGAGCTGTAGGTTTCGTAGGCTGATTCAGCATGGAGCTTGAGGTCGATTCCCTCGACTTCAATCTCTCTGCTAACTCGCAAGCCGATTGTCTTATCTAGCGCGTAGCCAATTATCAGAGTTGCAATGAAGGAATATCCAAGCACTGCACCTGCGCCGATAATCTGCTTTATTAGTTGTTCGGTTCCGCCACCGTTGAATAGTCCAACATCTACGCCAACGACTCCGATCATCACTGTTCCAACAATTCCACCAACTAGGTGAACTGCTACAACATCAAGTGAATCATCGATGCCAAGCTTGAACTTTAAGCCAACCGATAGCGCGCAGAGTGCTCCAGCAAGAGCGCCAATTATTAACGCACCGCTTGCGTTTACTGCGGCACATGCTGGAGTAATTGCTACAAGACCTGCCACAACACCTGATGCGGCACCAAGACTTGTTGCATGTCCATCACGAATCTTCTCAACTAGTAACCAGGCCAGTAGCGCGGCAACTGTTGCACCAATTGTATTTAGCAGTGCTAGGCCGGCAGTTCCATTAGATCCAACTGCAGATCCAGCGTTGAAGCCAAACCATCCAAACCAGAGAAGTGCGGCTCCGAGCATTACCAGTGGAAGTGAGTGTGGACGCATTGCCTCTTTACGCCAGCCCACACGCTTTCCAAGAATAATTGCTAGAGCTAAGCCAGCAGCGCCCGCATTGATGTGAACTGCGGTTCCACCTGCAAAGTCGAGTGCACCAAGATCATTTGCAATCCAACCACCTGTCTTTGCAACAAAGTCATCGAAGGCAAATACCCAGTGTGCAACTGGGAAGTAAACGAGTGTGGCCCAAATTGCAGCGAAGACCATCCAAGACCCAAACTTTGCACGATCAGCAATTGATCCTGAAATCAGTGCAACTGTTATTGCTGCGAAGATACCTTGGAAGGCGATAAACACCGCGGCCGGTATTGTTCCAATTGCTGCATCGGCACTATCTAAACCATTTAAGAATAAGAACTGAGTTGGATCACCAACTAGACCACTTCCACCAAGTGAATCACCAAAGACCACTGAGAAACCAACGATAATCCAGAGCACAAAAACTATTGCGAGTGCGCCAAATGACATCATCATCATATTTAGAACGCTCTTTACTCGGACCATGCCACCGTAAAAAAGTGCCAAGCCTGGGATCATTAGTGTTACAAGTCCTGTACTTATAAGCATCCAAGCTGTGTCACCAGAATTGATAACAACTTCTTCCATTACAAACCCCTTTCACTCATAAGCCTCGCCATTGAGATACCCGTAGGGTCGTGGGGCCTGGTTACATCAGATGCCTTGGCAGATTACGAAATGGTGAAAGCATTGGGACTTGTGTTACAAACTGGTTACATCCACGCGGGGCTAGTTAAAAAGCCCGTTCAAATATCGCTCTGGGTCAAAGGCTTCTAAATCAGCCGCACTCTCCCCGGTCCCAATGAATTTAATCGGGATCCCGCACTCGCGCTCGATCGCTAGGGCAATTCCGCCCCTGGCCGAACCATCCATCTTGGTCAAGATCAATCCAGTTATTGCAACACTCTCCATAAAAATTTTTGCCTGAACGATTCCGTTCTGACCGGTCGTAGCATCAACAACTAATAAAACTTCATCGACTGGTAAGACTTTTTCAATAACTCGCCGAATCTTCCCAAGTTCGTCCATCAATCCAGATTTTGTGTGCAATCGACCAGCAGTATCAATAATCAAATAATCAATATTTGCAGCCTTCGCCTTAGTGGCAGCTTCAAATGCAACTGATGCCGGATCTCCGTTTGCCGGCCCCGTAACGACATCTACTTCGAGGCGGTTTCCCCATGTTGCTAACTGTTCAACAGCAGCTGCGCGAAAAGTATCTGCTGCCGCAACTAAAACCGAGTGCTTGTTCTGCTTTAACAATGAAATTAATTTTGCTGTTGATGTCGTTTTACCTGTGCCATTTACGCCAACTATCAATACAGTTGTTGGACGATCACTATGGAATGGAAGTTCGCGATTTCCGTTACTTAACCAAGCGCTGAGCGCATTTGTTATTGCAGCATCAATCTCATCGCTCTTTGATCTCTTAGCTAAGTCAATTATTTCTGCAGCACTTTTGGCTCCAAGATCAGATGCAATCAGCGCCTCTTCAAATTCCTGCCAATCCCCAGCAGATGTAGAACCGCCACGAATTTTCTGTAAGAGCTTGCTAAATAGCGCCATTACTTTTCACTAGTGAAACTAGTTAGCTCTTTCAGATTCCCGAATACGTTGCGAGATTACTTCTGATACGCCATCTCCACGCATGGTCACACCATATAAAGCATCTGCGATTTCCATGGTGCGCTTCTGGTGAGTAATAACAATTAATTGTGATTTCTCGCGAAGTTCTTCAAAGACTCCTAGAAGGCGTCCAAGGTTTGTATCATCCAAGGCCGCTTCAACTTCGTCCATCACATAGAACGGACTTGGGCGAGCTTTGAAGATTGCAATAAGAAGAGCGACAGCTACGAGCGAGCGTTCGCCGCCAGATAGAAGTGAGAGTCGCTTTACGCGCTTTCCAGGTGGTCGAGCTTCAACATCGACACCTGCCGATGTCATGTCCTCTGGATTAGTCAGAATTAGTCGACCATCTCCACCTGGGAACAAACGCGCAAATATCAATTCAAATTCGCGAGCAGTGTCCTCATAAGCCTCTTTAAATATCTGCTGCACTTTGTCATCAACTTCTTTGATAATGTCAAGAAGATCGCGCTTGGTCTTCTTCAAATCCTCTAATTGCTCTGCCAAATAGCGCAGCCGCTCTTCCAGCGATGAATACTCTTCAAGTGCTAGTGGATTAATTTTTCCAAGCAGCGCAAGTGAGCGCTCGGCTTGCGCAAGGCGCTTCTCTTGTTGATCGCGGCGATAAGGAATTAAATCTCCTGGAACAAAGTTTCCTTCTTCATCTTCAACAAAAGTTGGAACATCATTTGCCGGACCATATTCATTTACGAGAGTAGACACATCAACACCAAGTTCTTCTATGGCTTTCTGTTCTAGCGATTCAATCCGAAGTCGTTGTTCGGCTCGGGCTATTTCGTCACGGTGGACGCTAGAAGTTAGAACATCTAGTTCTGATGTTAACTCGCGGCTACGGACACGCAAAGCAAGAATTTCACTCTCGCGTTCAGAGCGAGAGATCTCTAATCTTTCGCGTTCAGTTGAAGCTTTAGCGATTGAAGATTCGATTTGAATTAGCGCTTCATATGAAGCGTCGGCGACACCTTGGGCAGTCAGTGCTGCCAAACCGCGTTGCTCTCTGCGACTTACTGCGCGAGTTGCAGAATCTCGTTCGTTCTGAGCAGCAGCTTCCAATGCATCCGCTCTTGCAACCAGCGCAGTAACGCGCTCTTCTAAAGTTCTCAGATTAAGTCGCGCTTCAACTTCAGCAGATCTAGCAGCAGAAACTTTTGAGCGTAAATCCTCTAGGTGAGTTAAATCTGGATTTGCTGGGGCCTGGTGTGATTCAAATTGAGAGATTGCTGCATTTAAATCTGCTTCATCAGATTCACGTTGTGAATTCGCTTCTGTCAGCGAGACCAAGATTCGCTCGACTTCGTTCTGCGCATTCTTTACGTTTTGACCCGCAACAGCCATCTGCTCTGCAAGGCCCGAAATCTTGGCATCAGATTCGTTTAACTTTGCCAGCGCTAAATCAAAGATGTTCTTGCGAGAAGCCAGAGTTTCTGTAGCTCTTACTAATTCAAACTTGATGCGATCACAGTTATTGGTAACTTCTTGAAGTTCTTTCTCGGTCTTCTCAATCAGAGCTGAGATCTCGATTGCCGAACTTTGCGCACTAGATCCGCCACGAACTCGAATACTGCTGAGCACATCACCTTCTCTTGTAATGGCAATCACTGAAGGGTCAGTTTGCAAAGCGCTCTCACCTTCGGCTAAATCTTCAACAGCGACAAATCCAGATAGCAGAGATGAAATCGCGCTTGAAACTTCGCTTGATGAAACCAGGCTCGCCAGTGAGGTAAACCCATTTGGAATTGAACGGTTAGAAGGCGTGAAACCAGAATCACCATCAACAACTAATAATTCGGATTGGCCGCCTGATTCACGCTTAAGCATTGTTAGCGCTGTAACTGCAGATGAAACATCAGAAACTACAACTGAATCTGCAAGTGGGCCCAATGCCGCCGCTACTGCGACTTCCCAACCTGGAGTAATACTTATTAAAGATGAGAGGCGACCACGAGTGCGAGTTCCGCTTGATAGAACTATTCCGGAACCATCTCTGTGAGTCAGACTTTCTTGAAGCGCCCGCAAGCGACCTTCTAAACCAGAGCGGACTCGTTGCGCTTCACTCTCTTTTGTAACAAGTGAATCTAATTCATTCTGTGCTGTTGCTAATTCTGACTTAGCAATCTCGAACTCCGAATCAAGGCCAGGTTCATTTGAATCAACAGAAGCTATCTGGGTTTCAAGTAGAGCGAATTCTTCTCGGAAATTTTGCAGACGCTGTGATGCTTCATCACGTGCTTTTGTTAATCGTGTTATCTCTGCATTAGTAGCATCGATGCGAGATTTCAATCCATTGATGTGGCCCTCTTGACGAGCCGTGCCCTCTCTCTGATCTGCAATCGCACGGAGCGCTGCTGAAACACTATTTTCTTCTGCAGTTAGATTTGCTTCCAAATTTTTTAGTTCAGTTGAAAGTGCTCCTAATTTTTGATTTGAGCCGCTTACTTCGTTACGAAGTGAACTCTCTTCACCACGCAGCACTTGAGCTTCTAAATCCATACTTTCAGGGTCGCGGCCGCTAGCGCGAGCTTCATCAGCCTCTTCAGATAAAAATCTTGCCCGCTCGGAGGCCAGATTTTGAATTCCGCGAAACTTCTCGCGTTGCGCAGTTAGTTGGTAGTAATTTTCTTGGGCCTTGACTAAAAGTGGATTCTCAATAAGCGCTGTTGCATCAATTTGCTCTTCGCGATTTCGCGCAGAATTCAGGGCAGCTTCTACTTCATCTTTACGTGCCCGCAGCGCTGATTCATCTGCGACTTCCGAATCAACTGTTGAGCGAAGCTGCAGCAAATCATCGGCAAGCAAACGTAACCTTGAATCGCGAACATCGGATTGAATTGTTGAGGCTTTGCGCGCTACTTCTGCCTGTTTACCAAGAGGTTTTAATTGGCGACGCAGCTCCACAGTTAAATCTTGAATTCGCGCTAAGTTGGCGGTCATAGAATCTAATTTACGGAGCGCCTTCTCTTTACGCTTTCTATGCTTCAAAACTCCGGCAGCTTCTTCAATAAATGCGCGTCGCTCTTCTGGGTTTGCAAGCAAAATCGCATCCAACTGACCTTGTCCAACGATCACATGCATTTCGCGACCGATTCCAGAATCGCTTAAAAGTTCTTGAATATCTAAAAGTCTTGTAGTTTCGCCATTTAGTTGATATTCACTTGCGCCATTTCTAAAGAGAATTCTAGAGATAGTTACTTCCGTGAAATCAATCGGCAGAACACCATCGGTGTTATCAATTGTTACCGAAACTTCTGCACGACCAAGTGGGGCGCGGCCTGAAGTTCCAGCAAAAATAACATCTTCCATTTTTCCGCCGCGAAGGGACTTGGCCCCCTGTTCGCCCATAACCCAAGAGAGCGCATCGACCACATTGGATTTGCCTGAACCATTAGGACCCACGACGCAGGTAATGCCAGGCTCGAAATTGAGCGAGGTCGAGGAGGCAAAGGACTTAAATCCTTTAAGGGTCATACTTTTCAAATACACAGGCGCAACCTATCGGAAAAGGGCTTACCGATTTCCGCTAGCACGCGGTGTGGGCTGACATTTTGGGCAAAAATGGGAAGATCTATTGGCAAATTTGATTCTTCTGATTTCCCGCCCACAGCGTGGACAGCCCTCGCCTTCCTGGCCATAAACCGCGAGGGAGCGTTCGAAATACCCGCTTTCGCCATTTACTTTTATATACAGGTCATCAAAAGATGTGCCACCAACTGATAGCGCCTCAGACATTACTGATGTTGCATTTTCAATTAGCTCTTTGATGCGCGACGCCTTCATCGTCTCAGTTCTGGATTCTGGATGAATTTTGCTACGCCAGAGCGCTTCATCTGCATAGATATTTCCCACACCGCTCATGACGCCTTGATCTAACAATGCGCGTTTGATTTCAGTCTTCTTCTTTCTAAATCTTTCAATCGTTTCATCTAAATTAAATTCTGCATCAAAGGGATCTGCAGCAATGTCTTTCACATAAGTTGGCAATCCATCTCGGGTTTCATCAACACCAAGCCAGCCGAAGGTCCGCTGATCGATAAACCTTAAATCGAGCTTTCCTAGGCTGATCTTTACCCGCAAATGGCGCTCATCAGGAGCGTTTCTTGGCTGAATCAACAACTGTCCGCTCATTCCTAAATGGCCGACCAATACTTCTGGTCGATCCAGCTTAAACCAGAGAAACTTTCCACGTCGGGCGACTTCAGTGACCCGGGCGCCCTTAAGTGAAGCCAAAGCAGCAACAGATTTTGGTGAGGTTGCACGTCGGTGTAGGACCATTATTTCTTTAAACTTATTACCAACTACATGTCCGGCTAAGCCACGCCTGACCGTTTCAACTTCAGGAAGTTCGGGCACTTAACTTGTCGTAAGCAAATTTAGCGGCAGCCTGTTCGGCTTCGCGTTTTGACTTACCCTCGCCAACTTCAAATTTTTCATTTGATACAGCTACGACGGCTTTAAAACTCTTATCGTGATCTGGACCAAATTCTGTTAATTCATACTCAGGTGGATTTAAGTTCATAGCAGCTACGAGTTCTTGTAGCGCCGTCTTGGCATCCATTCCAAGATCGAGAGCATTTGAAGATTCAATTGCTGGCTTAAACCATTTAAGAATTATCACTTCAGTTACTTCGTAACCTTTTTCTAGGTAAATCGCGCCAACCAAGGCTTCGAAGGCATTTGCGAGAATTGAATTCTTCTCTCGGCCACCCGTAATTTCTTCGCCTCTGCCAATTCGCAGATATTGTCCGAGCTCTAACTCTTTTGCAATTGGGACTAGCGCTAGATTATTTACTAATCCGGCTCGCATCTTCGAAAGTCTGGATTCATCTACATCCGGAAACTTTTTATAAAGCTCGCCGGTGATAATTAATTCAAGGACACTGTCGCCTAAATGTTCAAGTCGTTCGTTTGTTGGCACTCCACCGAATTCGCGTGAATAAGATCCGTGAGTAAATGCAAGTTCAAGCAATTCACTTGAAAGTGTTGTTCCAAGTGATGTGAGCAAACGATCGTACAGATTAAACCTCTACAACTTGACGTGAGTTATATGTTCCGCAGGTTGGGCAAGCAGTGTGTTGCAATTTTGGTTGTTGGCATTGTGAGCAATTCGCAATTGCAGCAGGCGTAGTCTTCCAAGCGCTACGACGATGACGAGTGCGCGAGCGAGACATCTTTCGCTTTGGTACTGGCACTTTGGGCACCCCTTTTTACTAATAAATTCATATCTAATCGATGAATTGCTAAGGGCGTAAGTATCCCCCAAACCCGCAGATATTCAAAAACGAGGGTTATTTCTCGGTGGGACCTGGCTCGCTCTTGCCACCTGACCAATTTTCCAAGCCCGCCCAACGGATATCGGCTGGGGCGTGTTCATGCTCCTCGGGTAGTTCAATCCATTTCATTCCACAATCTGGGCAGAGTCCCGGACAATCCGCCGAGCAGAGTGGGTTGATTGGAAGATTCAAAATAATTGCATCGCGAATTGGTCCATCTAAATCAATTAACTCGCCATCCATCTGGCGCACTAAATCTTCATCCAAATCTTCTTCTTCAGCTTTATTTACTCGCTTCTTACCTGGCTTATTCTTTTTGCGGGCCTGGCGCGGATCTTCTATATATTCATAAAGTTCTTGAAAACTCTCATTTACATCGTAATAAACCGCATCAAGGCAGCGACCACATTCGCCGCTAGCTTCAGTTCGGACCGTGGCTGTTGCAAGAATTCCTTCAGCGACCGATTCAATTCGCAAATCAATATCGATTGGTTCGTTAGCTGCGATTGCGAGAACTTCAAAGCCAAGTGCTTCGTGTTCATCAAAAGTTAATTCATATTCCCGCATCTCACCCGGACGGCGAGGTAGATCATGGGTATTGAAGAGGAAGGGGTTTTTACTCATCTAAGAATTACTTATCGCCCAATTCTGAGAGCGCTGACTTAGCATCAACACCGGCAAGTTGGTCGCGACCGCGATTTACAACTTCCATAGTCTTATGAAGAATTACTTCAAGAGTTGCAAGTCTGGAATCAACATAAGCATCAATCTCGCTCTGCTGGCTTGCTGCTTCTTCAGCAACTTCATCCAAAATTTTGCGGGCTTCCTTCTTGGCAGCTGCAACAATTTCAGTCTGCGAAATCATTGATTCAACTTCTTCGCGGGCGTGTGCAATTATTTGATCGGCCTGAATTCGGGCATCTTCAATCACGTTATCTTGTTGACGTAAAATTTCTTGGGCATTCGCTAAATCCGCTGGGAAAGCGGCACGAGCACTATCGAGCAGTTCTAGGATTTCGCCGCGATGCAATACGCAGCTTGCTGAAAGTGGGACGCCTCTGGCCTCTTTGACCATCGCGATTGCGGTTTCTATGCGCTCGATAACTTCCATTATTTCTCCTTTACTTTCCAGCCAAGCGATATTTCAATCGTTCTAAAAGAACTGCCGGGATATAACTAGAAACATCGCCACCATGGCTGGCGATTTCTTTGACGAGTGAAGATGAGAGGAAAGAGTGTGCTGGCGCAGTTGAAATAAATAGGGTTTCAACGCCTTGCAATTGCAAATTGATTTGGGACATCTGAAGCTCGTAATCAAAGTCAGTTACCGCACGCAGGCCTTTAACAATTATCGAAATATCATTTTTCTTGCAGTAATCCACTAAGAGACCTGACCAAGAGTCGACCTTAACGTTCGGAAATTTACTTGTTACTTCTTTGGTCATTTCCATTCGCTCTTCGACTGTAAAGAGCGTCTTTTTTGTCTGATTGACCATCACGGCGATTACGACCTCGTCGAAAATTGAACTGGCTCGCTCGACAATATCGAGGTGCCCAAAAGTAATGGGATCAAAAGATCCGGGGCAGACTACGCGTTTCACGGTAAAACGCTAGCAGAGTATCCGCCGTAGAAGATACTTCCCTGTCCATATGAACGGACTTTCTCCTCGATAAATGGCGTAGGCCAAGCAAATTGCGCCTTCTTGGTCTCACGTTCGATTGCGATAATTCCATTGCGCTTCAGCAAATTATTTGAATGAATTTCAGTTAGCAACTTCTCAATAACACTATTTTCTACTTCATAAGGTGGATCCATAAAAATGATGTCGAATGAAATCTGATGTGGTGTGGCAACAAATCTTTCAGCAGGTGAAGTTATAACTGAGAACTTTCCTGCTTCACTTTTTACTAATTCAAAATTCTTGGCAGCAATTGCAGCTGTTGGGGCATGGTCTTCAATTGAATAAACATTTGCTGCGCCTCGTGAAAGTGCTTCAACGCCAACAGCTCCAGAGCCCGAGAAGAGATCAAGAAAATTAAGTTCAGACATCGAACCGAATTCGGATTCGAGAGAAGAGAACAGACCTTCGCGAGCCCGATCTGAGGTCGGACGTGTTTTATCCGTTGGCGAAAAAAGGCTCTTGCCTTTACTGATTCCGGCAATGATTCTCATTGGAGAACCGTAACCTGCTAGCCCTTATCTAAGAAAGCCGAACGCTCTTCTTCCTTCAATATAGCTACTTGAGTTGCCAAAACTGGATGATCCGCTAACTTTGAATCCTTTGCAATTAAATCAACTGCAACTCTTCGAGCCTCTTCAATAAGTGCTTCATCACGTAAAACTCTTAACAATCTCAAGTGTGATTTAGTTCCTGATTGCGCCCGGCCCAATACATCACCTTCGCGACGTTGATCTAAATCGATTCGTGAAAGTTCGAAACCATCAAGCGTGCTTGCCACCGCACTTAACCTTGCCATCGCAGGTGAATCTTCGACTGCACTAGAAACTAACAAACAGAGTCCAGGCGTCGTTCCGCGACCTACACGTCCACGCAACTGGTGTAATTGTGAAACACCAAATCTATCGGCATCCATAATTACCATCATCGATGCATTAGGAACGTCTACGCCAACTTCAATTACCGTTGTGGCAACTAGAACATCGATTTGGCCCTTCGAAAATGCAGTCATAGTTTCATCTTTTAACTCTGCACTTTGGCGCCCATGAAGCGGTGCCAACTTCAATCCCTTGAGTGCGCCAGTCGCTAATTTTGGAGCGAGTTCCTCAACACTGGTCATCTTCTCGGTGCCAGCTAATTCTTCGCTAGTGATTTCATCGCCCATCATCTTTGCCATCGCAATATCTGCAGCTGAAATCTTTGCTTTAGGTGAGTCATCGCCGGCATCTGTAATGCGCGGTGCAACGATATAAACCTGATGTCCTTTTGCAACTTCCTCTTTTACGCGTTCCCATGCGCGATCTAGATAGTGCGGCTTCTCCAACACTGGAATCACATGTGTCGTAATCGGACTTCTTCCACTTGGCAATTGGCGCAAAGTAGAAACATCCAAATCTCCGAAGATTGTCATCGCAACTGTTCGAGGAATCGGAGTCGCAGTCATTACTAATAAGTGAGGTGGTTTGGTTGCCTTCATTCGCAGCGCATCGCGTTGCTCGACACCGAATCTATGTTGTTCATCAACAACTACAAGTGCTAAATCATGGAACTCAACCCCCTCGCTGATCAGGGCATGTGTTCCAATAACTATTCCGGCTTCACCATTTGCGATTCTGCCAAGCGCTTCCCGTTTCTGATTAGCGTTTAAAGAGCCAGTTAGAAGAGCAAGTTGGGTTCCTTCACCACTTCCCTCCAGCGTTCCTGCTTGCGCTAAATCGCCTAGCAGATTTGAAATAGTTTTAAAGTGTTGCGCAGCCAAGACTTCGGTTGGCGCAAGAAGGGCGGCCTGTCCCCCGGATTCAATAACCGAGAGCATGGCCCGAAGTGCAATAATGGTTTTACCCGAACCAACTTCGCCTTGAAGCAAGCGATGCATCGGATGGGGTTGCTGCATATCACTTTCGATCTCGCTATTTACTTCGATCTGACCACTTGTATATTTAAAGGGCAGCTTCGATTCAAAGGTGCTAACTAGACCATTAGTAGCAATTTTGCGTGGGGTTGCATCAAGAGCTTTTAACTCTGCGCGTCGACCAGCAAGTAAAAGTTGAAGCAAGATCGCCTCATCAAAAGTTAATCGTAATCTTGCTAAATCGGCGGCATCAAGAGTTTCTGGTTTGTGGATTGATACGAAGGCACCTTTAAGCGTCGGGTATCCAAATTCCTTTATGACATCTGCTGGTAAATAATCTTCAACCTCACCGAGTGAATCCAGAACTAATTCAACACATTGCGAGATTTTCCATGATGGCATCTTGCCACCAGCTGGATAGACCGGAAGATATTTTCCGGCAAAAGCTGCGAGCGCAGAATCCACATCATCGCCATCAGGAATTAATTGATAATCCGGATGTGAAAGTTGGCGTTTGCCATTGAACGATCCGACCTTGCCCGCAAACATTCCGGTCTTGCCAATCTTCAATTCTTTCTCGCGCCACGGCTGATTAAAGAAGGTAAGCGACATTACCGCGCTGCCATCAGTGACACTCACTTCCAAAATATTTCGACCATTTGCTCGCCGAGTTTTAACTGCGGCAATTTCTGCCAGCACTGTGACTTCATCGCCTTCAATCAGGCTTGAGATATCCGAAAATTCACCGCGCACAACATAGCGCCTTGGATAGTGGCGAAGCAGATCCTCAACCGTAGACATCCCAAACACCGCGTTTAGGGCATCGGCCGTTCGGTCCCCGATGATGCCCTTGAGGCGATCTGTAAGTGTTGCCATTATTGCCATAGGCCCCTATCTTCTCGCGCGGATTAGCCAATCCCCGTGTAGACGGGGTAATCTTTGCGACTTATTGCGAAACCCGTAATTTAACTTGATTCAAGGGAGAAATACCGTGTCCTCTAACTGCGATATCTGCGGCAAAGGTCCTAGCTTCGGCAACAAGGTCTCCCACTCAATGCGCAAGACCCGTCGTCGCTGGAATCCAAATATCCAACGCGTTCGCACTCTTGTAGGCGGAACACCTAAGCGTCAGAATGTTTGCGCTTCATGCCTTAAGGCTGGAAAAGTAACTCGTTAATTCGCAGTTAAATTGCTTTAAAAGTGGCGAAAGCCAGTTGCAGGTAAGTTCGAAATTCCCGAAACCTTTACACCTGTTCCCGAAACAACCTTGCCAATCAGATGCGCCCCCTCAGGGATATCGCTAGATGTGGTGGCAACAAAAACATGATCTTCACCGCCCGATAAAACAAGTTTCCAAATATCTTCTTTGGTTACAGCTTCCAACTCTTTAAATCCAGGAATTTCTGAGATCAATTTAGAATCCAATTCAATTCCATTACCGGACGCGCTCGCAATATGGTTTAGCTCTGATAGCAGGCCATCACTGACATCGCACATTGCATTCACGCCTTGAAACTTCTTGGCTAATTGATAGTCCACAACAGGTTTCTTATGAGCAGAAATAAAGTCGGATTCGGAAATACCCATTTTAAGTTGAACTAAGCCAGCAGCAGATTTACCAGGTAGTCCAGAGATAATTACTGAATCTCCTGTTTTTGCTCCTGATCGGGTTACGGGTTTTTCAACTTCGCCAAATACTGATATCGAAATTACCAATTGTTCTGCTCTCGAAATATCGCCGCCAATAACAGTTGCACCCACTAGCGCGGCTTCTTCCGCAATCCCCTTTGCAAGTTCAGTAATTTCAGTAATTCCAAAGTCAGAAGTTAGGCCTGCACTAACCAACAAATATTTTGGTTCGCCACCCATTGCATAAATATCCGCTAAGTTAGCGGCGGTAATTTTCGCGCCGATTTCGCGCAGCGTTGACCATTTGCGATCGAAGTGAACTCCTTCAACTGCCATATCTGCAGCGAGAACCGACTTGTTAAAACTCGGTGCGATAACCGCCCCGTCATCGCCAATTCCAATTAGGACGCCCTCGCGAACATTCGCATCCGAGCTCTTAAAAACCGCAGTAAGCGCCGCAATTAACTCGGACTCGCTAGCCATGGTCGATTCTCCCTAAAATATTAATTCCCAAACCAACTCTAGAGGCGGTAGCCTTTAACTCTGCAATCACGGCGCTGTGGCCAGCAGGAAAATTTAGGAGCAATTCAAATGTCAGTTCAGGTATACATTCTTATTCAAACTGAAGTCGGCAAGGCCTCTGGTGTAGCAAAAGCAGTCTCAGCCATAGCTGGTGTAACTCTCGCTGAAGGCGTTACCGGACCGTACGATGTAATCATGCGCGCCGAGTCACCAAGTATGGAAGAACTCGGTCGCGCGATTTTGGCAAAGGTTCAGGTAGTGCCAGGAATTACCCGCACCCTAACTTGCCCAGTTACTTCTTACTAAAAACCATTTAACCTATTTAGTTTTAGTTAGCGCGTCACATCTAATGGGCGCGCTATTGCGGCCTCAATTAAGCTTGTAATCAACTCGGCATATCCAATTCCACCTGCCGCCCAGAGCTTTGGGAATACTGACGTAGCCGTAAATCCAGGCATTGTGTTTATTTCATTAATTATGATCGAATCGCCGGTATAAAAAAAATCAACTCGGGCAAGTCCTTCGCAACCTAGGGAATCAAATGCCTGGGTTGCATAATTTTGAATCTCTTCCTGAACTCCAAATGGCAGAACCGCTGGAACCACTAATTGGGTTAAATCATCTAGATACTTTGCATCAAAATCATAAAACTCGTGGTCGCCTAAAATCTTTATCTCGCCAACCGGCGAGGCGACTGCAACCCCATTTAATTGAAGAATTGCGCACTCGATTTCACGCCCTACCACTGCGCTTTCAACTAAGACTTTAGTATCGAACTGTAGTGCAAAATTTATGGCCGTCTTTAACTCTTTAACACTTTTGACTTTACTTGTGCCACGACTAGATCCACTGCGCGCTGGCTTAACAAAGAGTGGATTACCAAATTTCGTAGCACTGGCCAAAATACGCACTTCATCAATCTGCCAATCACGTTCGTGAATTACCATTCCTGGCGCAACTTCTAAGCCATGCGATTGAAAGATTGGCTTAGCAAAAGATTTATCCATACCGGCTGCGCTGGCCAATACACCAGAGCCGACATATTTAATTCCCGCCATTTCACATTGACCCTGGAAAGTTCCATCTTCGCCATAAGGTCCGTGAAGCACTGGGAACAATAAATCTATATCTAATTTTTCAATGCTGGTTTCTGGAAGTCCATCTTTGATTTCGGGAAGAACATCGCCCTGAATTGTTAATTGGTAATCCGCAGGCGGAAGAACCCAGGTCCCGGACTTTGTGATTCCAATTAAAAGTGGCTCGTATTTATCAAGATCTATTGCAGATAGAACGCCTGCGGCAGAGATGCATGAGATTTCATGCTCGCTAGATTTTCCACCACATACGATTCCAACTTTAATTTTGCTCATTACAGCTCGGCAGCCATGCTTACAGTCATCAAATGAACCATCGCATCACTTGGTGAGATTCGATTACCCACGACATCTGCCACAACTTCAATAATCGGAACTTCGACGCCGACTCGGTGCGCGAGTTCGAGAATTGCAGGTGCAGAAGCAACACCTTCTACAGTCTTTGCAACCTCAACTCGTGCTTGTGCCATTGTGCCGCTTCTGCCGAGCGCTTCACCGAAAGTTCTATTTCGAGATAATCCAGATCCGCAAGATGCAACAAGATCGCCCATTCCGGCAAGGCCGAGGTTTGTAAGTGGATTTGCTCCGTAACCATTTCCAATTCTTGCCACCTCGCTGAGGCCGCGAGTAATAATCATCGCTTGGGTGTTTTCGCCAAGGCCAAGTCCGATCGCCATACCAACTGCAAGTGCAATAACGCTCTTTGCAGCGCCGGCTAGTTCGCAACCAACTAAATCATCCGATGAATAAATTCTGAAATATGGTGTTGTAAATGCATCAATCATTAACTGTGAAATTTCAGCATTCGAAGATGCAGCAACCGCGCCTGCTGGTTGGCGCAAGGAGAGCTCGCCAGCCAAGTTTGGACCAGTAATCAAACCGATTCTTGCTGGTGGGATTCCTAATATTTCTGTGACAACTTCGGTCATGCGAAGTTGGGTTTTAGCTTCGATACCTTTCAGGGTACTAATTACTGGTTTGTCACTTGGAAAAGTGTTGGCCCAACCATATAAATTCTCACGAAGTGATTGCGCCGGAATAGCAAGCACGAGTGAATCACCAAAATCAAATGCTTCTTGAATATCGACACCTGCACGAAGTTGGGATGGGAGAACTACACCTGGCAGATATTTGCTATTTGTGTTCCTGTTATTTATTTCATTTACAACATCAGAATTGCGACCCCAAACTAAAACATCTTGGCCAGAATCACAGAGAACTTGCGCAAGGGTTGTTCCCCAAGCACCAGAACCAAGGACTGTAACTTTTGACATTTATTTAATTCCTTTTCTTTTCTGTTTCTTGAAATTTCCGGTTCTAGGTAGATCTGAATTGTGCGGATCGAAGATTTGCTCAGGCGCTGATTCTCCCCTAATTTCTTCTAACAGTTTAGTAATTTCCGCCATTACATATGCGGTGGCTTCGATAAGTGCAGCCTGATCTTCCTCTTTTCCGGCCCATCTGCTGAAATCTAGTGGCGCTCCAGCCAGATAAGTGATCTTGGTTCGCCTCCATAGAATAATCTTCTTTGAATATGGCGCCAATAAATTCTGATCTCCCCATTGAGCTACTGGGATTACTGGGGCTTTACTGATAATTGCCAACCGAGCGATTCCGGTCTTTGCAACCATCGGCCATAAATTTTCATCTCGGGTCAGAGTTCCTTCAGGATAAATCCCAACACAATGCCCAACTTTTAAAAGTCCGAGAGCGCTATCTAAAGCATGTGAAGCTTTGTCGCTCTGTCTTGCAACTGGAATTTGACCAGCGCTCTTTATGATCCAACCAATTACTGGAATCTTAAAAACCGAATCTTTGCCAAGGTAGCGAACGGCTCGGCCATTTGCGAAAAGGTAATGTGCAAAAACGAGTGCATCCGCATAAGAAATATGATTTGAAATAACAATGACTGGACCGGATTTAGGAATGTTATTTACCCCGCGCCAATCGCGCTTTGTCAGGAGTTTTAAGAGCGGAATAAGGAATTTGCTCGCAATTTTAAAAGTTTTATTCGTCCCTAGCGGATAGCCACTTGGTGCTTCAAATTGCATGAATACATCCTAATTCCCATTAAAAAGGAGGGAACCATTTCTGGTCCCCTCCTTTAAATTTTTTACTTAATTTACTTACGCTTTGCAGCCTTCTTTGCTGGCTTCTTCTTTGCAGGAGCCTTCTTCTTGGCAGGAGCCTTCTTCGCTGACTTCTTCTTAGCAGCCTTCTTTGGAGCTGCTTTCTTAGCAGCTGGCTTTGCAACTACCTTTGCAGGTGGCTTTGGAGCTGCTTCTAGTTTGCGTGCACCTGAGATAACTTCCTTAAGTGCCTTTGCTGGCAAGAAACGAACTTTCTTGCTTGCTTTGATTTGAATTGTTTCGCCCGTGAAAGGGTTACGACCCTTACGTGCTGGACGATCAACTTTCTTAAACTTACCGAAATCGTTGATCATTACATCTTCGCCCTTTGAAATGTTGCGAATGATGGTGTCAAAAACTACATCTACTGCACGAGCAGCTTCCTTCTTGCTATCGCCGAAGTGAGGTGCCAATGCTGCGATGAACTGGGCCTTGTTCATTTAAATCCCCTTATTTACGCGTAAATGTTAGACATTCGCCTAACGTGGTTAGAAATCTACGCTTGCAAACAAATAACTTGCTACATATAAAGTGGCGTGTCGGAATCTAATTTTTTAAAGCAAATGCAAAAAAGCGCACTTTTTATGCGAAAAAAACTCTAAATATTCACTTTAGAGTTTTAGCGTTTGCTGAGATTAAGAGAGCGCAGGAAGTGTTTTCGGCTTAAAACTTGGGCGTGATTCTTCAAAAGAGCTCACAGAATCAATGTTTTTGAGTGTAAGTCCGATGTCATCCAAGCCTTCCATCAAGCGCCATCTGGTGTAATCATCGATAGCAAATGGAATTGATTTAGAACCGTAGGCCACCGTTTTCGCTTCAAGGTCTACTTTTACTTGGGTTTTAGGATCTGCTTCTACTGCGCTCCAGATTGCCTCAATTTCTGATTGGTCGATTACAACTGTAAGCAATCCGGCCTTCTGTGAATTGCCACGGAAGATGTCTGCAAATCTGCTTGATAGAACGACCTTGAAACCATAGTTCTGAAGTGCCCATACTGCGTGTTCGCGAGACGAACCAGTTCCAAAATCGACACCAGCAACCAGAATTGTTGCACCAGCAAATTCTGGTTTGTTAAGAACAAATTCCGGATCATTCCGCCAGGCACCAAAGAGGCCATCTTCAAAGCCGCTCTTGGTTACGCGCTTCAAATAAACGGCTGGAATAATCTGGTCGGTATCAACATTGCTTCGACGGAGCGGAAGAACACTTCCGGTGTGGCTTAAATATTTCTCCATGTTGTTTCTCCTTACAAATCTGCCGGTGATGAAAGAGTGCCTCGAATTGCAGTGGCTGCTGCAACTAGTGGACTTACTAAGTGGGTGCGCCCGCCTTTACCTTGGCGACCTTCAAAGTTTCTATTAGAAGTTGATGCGGATCTCTCGCCAACAGCGAGTTGATCTGGATTCATTCCCAAACACATTGAACAACCAGCGGTGCGCCATTCAGCTCCAGCATCTAGAAATACTTTATCTAAACCTTCACTTTCGGCCTGCAATCTAACGCGCGCAGATCCTGGCACAACCAACATCCGCACTTCTTTGGAAATACGCTTTCCCTTAAGAACATCAGCAGCAGATCGCAAATCTTCAATGCGGCCATTTGTGCAAGAGCCTAAAAAGATGGTGTCTACCTTTATCTCTTTGAGTGGTGTGCCTGCAACAAGTCCCATGTAAGTAAGCGCGCGTTCTGCGGCACCGCGCTCTTCAGCATCACTGATTTCCGCTGGGTTTGGGACCTTTGAGTTAAGCGGAAGTCCTTGTCCTGGGTTGGTTCCCCAAGTTACAAATGGTTCAAGGTCATCTGCATTTAGCGAAATTTCAACATCGAATTTTGCATCAGAATCACTTTGAAGGGTCTTCCAGTATGAAACTGCAGCATCCCAATCAGCGCCCTTAGGTGCGTGTGGCTTTGACTTTAGGTATTCGAAGGTAATTTCATCTGGCGCAATTAACCCAGCGCGGGCTCCGGCCTCAATCGACATATTGCAAACTGTCATTCGAGATTCCATCGAAAGAGCACGAATAGCAGAACCGCGATACTCAAGTACGTATCCTTGACCGCCGCCAGTGCCAATCTTCGCAATGATCGCCAAAATAATATCTTTGCTAGTTACACCTGGTTTTAGCTTTCCTTCAACGTTAATCGCCATTGTCTTTGGGCGAACTAGTGGCAGGGTCTGGGTGGCTAAAACATGCTCGACCTCTGAAGTTCCGATACCAAATGCAAGTGCGCCAAATGCACCGTGGGTTGAGGTGTGTGAGTCGCCACAAACAATCGTCATGCCAGGTTGGGTAATTCCAAGTTGTGGACCTACTACGTGAACAATTCCTTGCTCGACATCACCAAGCGAGTGCAAGCGAACGCCAAACTCTTCACAGTTCTTGCGCAAGGTATCAACCTGCAACTTGGAAACTGGGTCTGCAATAGGTTTATCAATATTTAGGGTTGGGACATTGTGGTCCTCGGTTGCAATAGTTAAGTCAGGGCGGCGAACTTTGCGATTTGCCAAACGAAGACCATCAAATGCCTGCGGGCTCGTTACTTCGTGGATCAAATGCAGATCAATATAAATTAAATCCGGCTCGCCTTCGTGTTGGCGAACAATATGATCAGCCCAAATCTTTTCGGCTAACGTCTTTCCCATTACTGCCCCTTAACTTTTTCCAATAAGACTTGCATTTCAAATGCTGAGATGCCAGTATTACATCGTGGACAAGAAGAATAGCGGAGTCGGCGTATTAGATAAAGCCGTAAAGATTCTTGCTTGCCTTGAAGCTGGTCCACATTCGTTATCTGAACTCGTGGCCGCAACCGGAATTGCCCGCCCAACTGCCCACCGATTGGCCGTAGCCCTCGAATTCCACCGTATGGTTTCTCGGGATTACGCTGGCCGATTTGTCCTTGGCCTTCGCTCCTCTGAACTCGCATCCGCCGCTGGCGAAGATCGTTTATTAGCCGTTGCCGGTGCTGCGCTTAGCGCACTGCGTGATGCCACCAGTGAAAGTTCTCAGTTATACCGGCGCCAAGGTGACCAACGAATCTGTGTCGCTACTGCAGAACGCTTATCTGGACTTCGAGATTCGGTGCCAACTGGAACAGTGTTGACGATGCAAGCAGGATCTGGCGCCCAGATACTTCTTGCCTGGGAAGACGCTGACAAACTCCATAGGGCTTTGGCAAATTCAAAATTTACTGCTGCTTCACTTGCGGCTGTTCGGCGTCGTGGCTGGGCACAATCTGTGGGAGAACGCGAAGCTGGAGTTGCATCAGTTTCGGCGCCAGTGCGTGGTCCAAATAACAAAGTTATCGCTGCTGTAAGTATCAGTGGGCCAGTTGAAAGATTAGGCCGCCAACCAGGGCGAATTCATGCTGCCGCCGTTGTGGCGACGGCGGCGAGGCTAACCGAGCATTTAGCTAAAAAATAGCGGCGCACAAGCTTTTTTTGCAAGATTCTCGGCTCAAATTACTAAGATTCAATGGTGCAGAGTTCTCCGCAAATTCTTAAAGCTCTCGAAAATGAATCAATTGAGATTCTTCGAGAGACGGCTGCCGGCTTCGCTAAACCAGTAATGCTGTATTCGATAGGAAAAGACTCCTCGGTTTTATTGCATCTCGCACGGAAAGCTTTCTATCCAGCTCCTATTCCATTCCCACTTTTACACATAGATACAACTTGGAAATTTAAAGAGATGATTTCATTTCGAGATGAAATTGCATCTAAATTCGGTTTAGATTTAATCGTCCACACAAATCAAGATGGTGTAAAAGAAGGCGTTACTCCATTTACACGTGGCATTTCGGAGTACACCCGAATCATGAAAACAGTCGGGCTTAGACAGGCTTTGGATAAATATGGATTTGATGCAGCAATTGGTGGCTCTCGAAGAGATGAAGAGAAGAGCAGAGCAAAGGAACGGATTTTTAGCGTTCGTGAAGCTGGACATCGCTGGAATCCCAGAGAACAACGTCCCGAACTTTGGCGAACTTACAACACCAGGCTTCGCCCAGATCAATCCATGCGAGTATTTCCAATTTCGGATTGGACCGAATTAGATGTTTGGAACTACATCAGTCTTAATGAAATTCCAATTAATCCACTCTATTTCGCGAAAGAACGGCCAGTTGTTTGGCGCGGCGACCAGATGCTTATGGTTGACGATGATCGATTCCCGTTGATAAATGGTGAGGTTCCAGAGAATCGTTTAATTCGATTTAGAACTTTGGGTTGCTATCCCCTTACTGCGGCAGTTGAATCAACTGCTACAACAATTTCTGAGGTCCTTGAAGAAGTGTCTGAAGTAAAACTTTCAGAGCGCGCAACGCGGTTAATTGATGGCGATAAAGAAGATTCTATGGAGAAGAAGAAAACTGAGGGCTATTTCTAATGGCTACTCCAAAGGTAAAACCGGTGATTCGCCTCTTAACTTGCGGCAGTGTCGATGATGGAAAATCAACGCTGATCGGCCGCCTGCTTGTCGAGACTGACAGTATCCCTCACGACACTGTCGCAACAGCTAGAAGCGTCCGTCGCGGTGGCTCAACAATTGCAGCCGGGGAAATTGATTTCTCACTTTTAACTGATGGGCTTGAAGCTGAACGCGAACAAGGAATCACGATTGATGTTGCATACCGTTCCATGACACTTTTAAATGGCAGCAGATTAATCATCGCCGATGCGCCTGGACACGAGCAATACACAAGAAATATGGCTGTTGCTGCTTCGCGGTCAGATGTAGCTTTAGTGCTGTTAGATGCAGCGCGAGGAGTTCGACCACAAACTCTTCGACACCTTACAATCTGCGCGCTAATGGGAGTAAGTAGGGTTGCGATTGTTATAAACAAATTGGATATGTTTGATTATTCCAAGGAAAAATTTGAAGAGATTTCTGCACAAATAGCTCCTGCGGTAGCCCGTCTGAACTTAAACGAACATGCAATAATTCCGGTTAGCGCACTTGTCGGCGATAATGTAGTTTTTAAAGGCGAGAACATGAATTGGTATACCGGGCCAACGCTTCTTGAATATATTCAAAACCAGGATCTTGCTGAAGATTCAATGACTAGCCCACACTTTGGAATCCAATATATCTCCCGCGTAGATACCTTCCGTGGATTAGCTGGCACCTTAGTAAATGGAAAGTTCAATGTAGGTGATGAAGTTGTTATCTTGCCAAGTAAGAAGCGCGCAACGATTTCAAAGATGGTGACTTTTGATGGTGAGTTAGTAACCGCAGGACATGAGCAGACGTTAAATATTGTTCTAGAACCAGAAGTGGATGCTGCTCGCGGCGATGTTCTCCATCTCGCATCAAATGCAAAGCAGCCAGCAGATCGCTTTACAGCAAATATAGTTTGGCTTGGCGAATCCGATCTCATTCATAGCCGTTCATATATTTTGATTTCTGGATCCACTTCTACACCCGCAATAGTCACAACCATCAAACATAAAGTTAATATTGAATCTGGAGAGCATGACTCGGCACGCACTCTAAAAATGAATGAAATCGGAACCATTGAAATCGCAACTGACTCACCAATTGCGCTCTCTAATTACAGTGATTCTCGCGAGACCGGAAACTTCATCCTTGTTGATCGCGCAACTTTGAATACCGTCGGCGCTGGAATGGTTGTGCATGCGTTACGAAGATCTGAAAATGTCACAGAGCAGGCTTACGAGATTGATGCCGAGAAACGTGCTGCTCAGAAGGGTCAGGTCGGGAAAGTTCTCTGGTTTACCGGTCTTAGTGGTTCTGGAAAATCTACGATTGCAAATGAAGTGGCAAAAGAACTTTATGCACTTGGTCGCCATGTATATGTTCTAGATGGTGACAACTTGCGCCTTGGTCTTAATAAAGATTTGGGATTCGCTAAAGAAGATCGTGCTGAGAATGTTCGCAGAGTTTCTGAAGTGGCAAAGTTAATGATGGATGCTGGCCTAATCGTAATTGTTGCCCTTGTCAGTCCATTCCGAGTTGACCGCGATCAAGCGAGAGAGTTATTTGCTAAAGGAAAGTTCATTGAAGTTTGGGTCAATACACCTGCCGAACTCTGTGCTCAACGAGATCCTAAAGGCTTGTATAAGAAAGCGGCAGCTGGAGATTTACCGAACATGACAGGTATTGGACAAGAGTATGAAGCGCCACTTAGTGCTGAAGTTAAATTAGATGGAACTCTAGAATTGAAAGTTAACACCGAAATCATTCTGGAGATTGCAAAATGATGACCTGGTTGCCCTTCGCGCTAGCTGGCGCAGTAGCCCAATTGGTTGATGGCTCACTGGGCATGGGCTTTGGTTTAACAAGTTCGACCCTTCTCTTGACCCTTGGCGCATCTGCCGCTGTTGCTTCAGCTGCCGTTCATTTTGCAGAAATTGGTACAACTCTTGCCTCTGGTGTATCCCATTGGCATCGCGAAAACGTAGATAAAAAAATACTTATTCGCCTTGCAATACCTGGTGGAATTGGAGCAGCGCTAGGTGCAACATTTTTAGCGTCAATCGACTTAACAAATGGGCGGATCTTCATTTCGACAATTCTCTTGTTGCTTGGTTTTATTCTCGTTTACCGACATATCTTTCAGGCGAATCAACCAAACTTGGTTGAGATCTCTAATCCTAATTATTTAACTTATCTTGGCTTCACCGGTGGATTTATCGATGCCTCTGGGGGCGGCGGATGGGGTCCAGTTGTTACACCTACCCTGATGGCCACGACCCAGACTGAACCAAGAAAAATTATTGGTACCGTAAGTGCCGCTGAATTTATCGTCGCGGTCTGCGCAAGCTTGGCCTTCTTAGCAAACATTGCTCGCCTAGATATTGATTGGGCTGCTGTTGGCGGATTGGCTCTTGGTGGAGTATTGATGGCACCAATTGCAGCAAAGTTAGTCTCTTGGTTGCCCAGAAGGCAGCTTGGAATATTTGTTGGGATTGCAATTATTCTGATTAACGGCGTACGACTAATCGGTGGCTAAATTGAAGAAGCTAATCATTCATCCTGGATTTCATAAAACTGGGACTACCGCATTGCAACAAGCCTTAAGTGAAGTTAGAGGTGAATTGCGAGCAAGCGGATTCAGTTATCCGAAACTCGCAGGCAATGCGCATCATCGTGCAGCGTGGTCCATTATTGAGAAGACCTGGGGTTGGAGTAAACGTGGTGGCCGGTTAATGGCTCCGGTCGAATGGGAGAAATTGGAGCAGAAGATTACATCAAGTAAGAACATTTCAGTCATTAGCAGTGAATTTTTCTCACAGGCGAACGACGAACAATTAGCCAACTTGGCAGGAAAAATTAAAGGAATGGATGTTGAAATTATTTTCACATGGCGGCCATTGCCATTTATGTTGGCCAGTTCGTATCAGCAGTATTTAAAATATGGGGTTAAGCTCTCCTATACAAAATGGCTGGATTCAATCTTTAAAACTCCCGGTGAATCTAGATACACCCCCTCTTTCTGGCTCCGAAATTTGCATGGCGATGTTGTCTCTAGGTGGGCAGAGGTTTTTGGTGTGGAAAATATCTCTTTAATTGCGGTGGATGAATCAAATCCTAATTTTCTCTATAACTCATTTTCAGAATTGGCTGGTATCCCATCCGGAATAATTCGAGAGCCAGTCCACAAAGAGATGAATCGTTCCCTTACTTTTAATGAGTCTGCGCTACTGCTCGAAATTAACCGCACCTATCCGAAGGATCTGAATTGGGATTCTTATGAGTTATTCATTCGAAGGGGAAATGTGAAAGCCCTAACGGGTTCTAACATTTTTGAGACTAGCGATGAAAAAATCTTCACGCCAGAATGGGCGGTCGCCAAGGCGGCCGAAATTAATTTGAAGAGTGTGGAACAGATAAAGTCACTTGGAATTACGATTGTTGGAGATATCGATAGAAATGATTTTTCAAAAATTCCAACTGGAGTAAATTCACCTGTGACGACTATCTCGATAGCTACTGCTGCGCGGGCTATGGTTGGCGTTGACATGCATTTATTTGCACGAATGCCTGGAAAAACACTCTCAAAAGAGTTAATCCGCCGTTTGAAGAAAAAAGTCAAACGACGTCTACGCTTTAAATAAGTCCTTATTCATCCTAGGTATTTGTAGCCCCGACGGGATTCGAACCCGCGTAGCTGGCTTGAGAAGCCAGAGTCCTAGGCCACTAGACGACGGGGCCAAGATTTACTGCTATTAAGTTTTTTACAGCGCTGGGGTACCAGGACTCGAACCTAGACTTACTGAACCAGAATCAGCAGGGCTGCCAATTACCCCATACCCCAAAGAATAAATTCTCCGGCCAAAGGATACCTGATTAGCTTATTGAACCTGCAATTCGCTCGAGGCTGCGGCTGCGACCTAGGAGTTCCATAGATTCAAATAGTGGTGGTGAAATATGGCTTCCGGTCACCGCAATTCGAACAGCTCCGAATGCAACTCTTGGCTTTAGGCCCAACCCTTCAATCAGCGCACTCTTTAAAGCCATATGAATAGATTCGTGATCCCAATTTTCTAGCTTCTGCAGAACATCGTTTGATTTCTTTAAAACTGCCTGTGCCTGTTCATCTTTAATTTTTGGCAGTTCTTCGGCGTCGACTTCAAACTTGCTAACAAATAAGAATTTAAGCATCTGTGATACTTTAGCCAAAGTAGCAATGCGCTCCTGAATAATAGGTAGCGCGCTCTTTACGACATCGAGCTCTTCTGGTGTTCCAGTAATCACGCCATCTTTTATCAGGAATGGAGTGGTGCGCTTCAATAATTCATCAAGGGTAAGTTCACGAATTTTGTCACCATTTATGGCTTCAAGCTTCTTCATATCAAAACGGGCAGGACTTGAATGAACACGTTCAACGGTGAAGAGTTCGGTTAATTCCTTCATCGTCACATTTTCGCGATCATCTCCTGGTGACCAACCTAGAAGTGCCAAGTAATTACAGATTGCTTCAGGTAAGAAACCACGTTCGCGATACCATGCAATAGAAACTTCGCCATTTCGCTTTGAAAGTTTTGCATTGTCTTGGCCCATTACGAAAGGTAAATGAGCAAAGGTTGGATAGTCAGATTCACTAACTCCCATTGCTTGATAGACCCGAATTTGTCTTGGTGTAGATGAGAGCAAGTCTTCGCCACGCAGAACGTGGGTAACTTTCATCAAAATATCATCAACTGCAACTGCAAGCGTATACAGCGGAGAACCATCGCCACGAACCAGAACAAAGTCAGGAACGAAGTTGTGATCGAAAGTGACATCGCCACGAATTGAATCAGTGAAGGTTGTCGAACCATCTGACATACGCATCCGCAAGACCGGCAAACGACCTTCGCTCTTATACTTTGCTAAATCATCACTACTAATTGTGCGGCATTTACCGTCATAACCGGGTGCTACATTCGCTGCCTTCTGCGCTTCGCGTCTCGCTTCTAATTCCTCGGAAGAGCAGTAGCAATGATAAGCATCGCCTTGGGCAAGAAACTTAGCTGACCATTCGGCATAAATATCTAAACGTTCGCTCTGCAAATATGGGCCATATGGTCCCCCAACTTCTGGACCCTCATCCCAATTTAAACCGAGCCACTTCAAAGTATCTTGAGCCGCTTTTATGTACTCATCGGTCACACGTTCGCGATCGGTATCTTCGATTCTAAAAATAAATTGGCCACCGGTGTGACGGGCATAGGCCCAATCGAAAAGAGCAGTTCTGATATTTCCGACGTGCAAGTCGCCGGTTGGCGAAGGCGCGAAGCGAACTCGAACTGGTCTATCAGATGTATTAGTTGGCACGAGGCGATACCTTATTGGAAAGTGAGCCAATTCCCTCAATCATCACAGTAACTTCGGCGCCAGCTGGCATCGGACCGATTCCGGCAGGCGTGCCGGTAAGAATTACATCGCCAGGAAGCAATGTCATCACGGATGAAATGAAATTGATAATTTGCGGAATTTTAAAGTTCATCGAAGACAAGGGTTCAGATTGCTTTATCTCTCCATTTAAAGTCGTGATTATCTTCTGTGCGCCAGGAATGAAATCAGTTTCAATCCATGGTCCAAGTGGGCAGAATGTGTCGAAACCTTTAGCACGATTCCACTGGCCATCAACTTTCTGAAGGTCTCGCGCAGTTACATCATTTCCAATTGTGTAACCGAAGATAACATCATCAACTTTTTCTACCGGAACATCTTTACAAATTCGGCTTATAACAACAGCTAGTTCGCCTTCAAAATCTACGCGCTCACTCATTCGTGGCCACTGAATCAAATCATTTGGCCCGATTACTGAGGTATTAGGCTTCAAGAAAATTACTGGCTCCTTTGGAACATCTGAGCCCATCTCGGCCGCATGATCTGCATAATTCTTACCAACGCAGACAACTTTGCTTCTAGGAATTACGGGTGCAAGTAGACGAACATCAGCCAGGGCAACTTTAGATTCGGTTGGAACGATGCCACTATAAATCGGATCGCCGCGGAGAACTAAAATCTGGTCTTCGTCATTTAATACTCCGAAAAGTGGATCATTTCCTAAACCAGAATTGGCATTTGGCGAGAATCTAACGATACGCATCCGTTCATTCTACCTGTAGCTACTTACTCAAAGCGAAATTAATTCGTCCGCTTCGCTTGCTAGATATATCTTTGCGCCCGAATCTTCGCTCTTTATTGCCGAGATGCTTGAAACTGCTGGTTCCTGTCCGCAAATAACTACGGCCTCAATGCCACTTATCGAACTGGCTTTAGCAACAACTAATACTGCAATAAGTGAATCAACTTCGAAATCACCGCTCTTTACCGGTATCGCAACATAAGTTCTGCCAGTGTTATCTCTAAGGCCTGCAGCAGACTTCGAATTACTTCGAGCCATTGTCGCTTTTGCGAGAGTCAATAACTTTAAATCTTCAGGATTATTGCTCAAGAACGTTCTCCGCTTCATCAACGATTCTTTGGGCCAGAACTGTGGCAATTCTATGACGACGTCCAACTGGACGCTCTGCAGTTAATTTAACTCCAGCAATTGAGATTGTGCTTCCTGCAATTGGCACTCGGCCTAAAGTTTTTGCCAACAATCCGCCGATGCTATCCACATCTTCACGCTCTGATTCTGGAATTTCAATCTTGAAGTTTGAGGCAAAATCTTCAATATGCAATCTCGCTGAAAGGCGGGCGCTAGTCTCTGAAAGCCACTCTATTTCTAAATCATCATCGTCATACTCATCTGCAATCTCGCCAACGATTTCCTCGAGAATATCTTCGATGGTAATCAGCCCTGCAGTGCCACCATATTCATCGACAACAATTGCCATATGAATTTGATCGCGTTGCATCTCTTTCAAAAGCTCGGCAGCGGTCTTGGTTTCAGGAACGAATGTCGCTTTGCGAACATGTTCTACAACATTCTCACTAGATTCGGATTCCCGATGCTCGTGTGTTCTTCTCGCAAGATCCTTTACATATGCAATGCCAATAACATTATCTAGATTCTCATCGATTACCGGGATTCTGGTGAAACCAGAGCGCAGTGCAAGCGAAAGTCCTTGGCGAAGAGTTTTATCGCCTTCAATCCAGACAATTTCGGTTCTCGGAACCATCAATTCTCGAATCAAGGTATCTCCTAATTCGAATACTGATTGGATCATTTCGCGTTCAGATTCTTCAACCAGGCCATGCTGACTCGCCTGGTCTACCGCTTCGCGAAGTTCTTCTTCATTTGAGAACTGACCAGCGCGTAACTTAATGCCGGCCTTGCGCAAAGTTCTGACCAAAGAATCAGGAAGTATTGCAATAACTCGTGCGAAATCTAGGTTGTGCTTCTTGCCAAATGTGCGACCGATATAGAAACCGATTACCAGCCAGACGATTGCATCAAATAAAAACTTAAGAGTCTCCATTTACTTTGCTTTCCATTCCGCTAGGGTCTTATCTTGAAGTCCGAACATAACTTTGTGTTCCTCTTCCTCGACATGATCGAAGCCCAATAAGTGAAGAACTCCATGGACTGTTAATAACGAAATCTCATCTGCGGTTGAATGATTGATTGCCTGCTTTGCAGCAAATTGCGGACAAATAACAATGTCCCCGATGATTCCAGGCCCATCACCTGCCGAAAAGGGTTTCAATTCATCCATTGGGAAGGACAGAACATCTGTTGGACCCGGTAGATCCATCCATTGAATATGCAATTTAGTGATTTCATCTTCATCTACCAGAGTGATTCCTAAATCTGATTCAGGGTGAATTCCCATTTTCTCCAGCGCAAATGCGGCAACATCAACAATTTCATCTTCATTGCAAGCTATACCGCTGTTATTAGCAATTTCTATTCCCATGGGAATTAGCGATCACCGCTTCCAGATCGAATTGATCTCGTTACATTCGGTGGAACAACTTTATCTTCGTCATGTCTTCCATATGCATTAACGATGTCACCAACAAGTCGATTTCGAACAACATCTTCAGAATCTAAACGAATAAATATTATGTCATCTACACCTTCAAGAATTTCGTGGACGACCTTCAGCCCAGATTGCGAACCGTGAGGTAAATCAACCTGCGTGATGTCACCAGTAATGACCATCTTTGATCCGAAACCAAGGCGAGTCAAGAACATCTTCATCTGTTCGGCAGAAGTATTCTGCGCTTCATCTAAAATGATAAAAGCATCGTTCAGAGTGCGACCACGCATATATGCAAGCGGTGCAATCTCTATGATTCCAGATTGCATAAGTCTTGGAATCGAATCTTGGTCAATCATGTCGTGCAGCGCATCAAAGAGTGGGCGCAGATATGGATCAATCTTCTCTTGCAGAGTTCCTGGCAAGAAACCAAGGCGCTCTCCCGCTTCGACGGCTGGTCTGGTCAAGATAATTCTATTTACTTGCTTTGATTGCAGAGCCTGTATTGCTTTAGCCATTGCTAGGTAAGTTTTTCCAGTTCCTGCTGGGCCAACACCAAAAGTTATTGTGTTCCCATCTATCGCTTCAACATATCGCTTCTGATTTGCGGTCTTTGGGCGGATTGTTTTTCCGCGGTTGCTCAAAATATTTAGCGAAAGAACTTCGGCTGGATGATCAACTGGCTCATGATTAAACATTTCAATTGAACGCAGAATCGCATCGCTATTTAGACTCTGGCCGGCACGCAGCAAAACCAATAATTCGCGAACGAGTCCTTCGAATTTTGCTATTTGCGCTAAATCTCCGCCAGCAAAAATTTCATTGCCACGAACAGTGATAGAAATATTTGGGAAGGTTTTTTCGAAAATACGAAGGTGAGCATCTTGGGCTCCAGTAAGCGCGACCATAGGAATCGCGGTTGGCACAGTAATTAGCGCAGTTTTAATGGGGTCCATTGAGGGAAATCTTACTTTTAACCGGGCGGCCAGGCGAACGGACGCCCGCCAAGAATATGCAGATGAGCGTGAAATACGCTCTGACCTGCGCTTGCGCCGGTATTAAAGACACTTCGATAGCCATCCAGGTTGAGATCTACTGCAATTTTGGCAGCGGCCCCGTGCATCTCGGGAAGAACGCCAGGAGCATTAACTGAAAGCTCTGCAGCGTTTTCATAATGAGCTTTAGGAATTATAAGGATGTGAGTCGGAGCCTGAGGAGCGATGTCTTTGATAGCAAAGACATTTGAAGATTCGAAAACGAACTCAACCGGAATTTCACCCGCTGACATTTTGCAGAATAAGCAACTCATTTCGAAATCACCACCTCCCAATCAAAGCAGATACCGCGCTCAAAGCGGCGCCTCCTGCATGCGCGCTTCGAAAAACTTCTGGTCCGAGCCCAACTATGTGAGCACCAGCGCTCTCTAAAATTGATAGTTCGCTCTCGCTAATTCCACCTTCAGGCCCAATCACGATAATGATTTCACTCATTCCTCCAAATTTCGAAGTTACAACTTCAGATAACTTCGTTGTTGCTGACTCGTGCATCACCAGGACAGCGCTGTTTTCACTTTCGATTTCCAGAAGTTGTGAGAGTGTTAAGCCATCAATTATTTCTGGCTTTCTAAATCTCCGAGATTGCTTAGTTGCTGCAACCACAGCACTCTGCCATTTATCTAGAGAATCTTGTCGCCATTTCGAGATACTTCTATCGGCCTGCCAAGGAATAATTAGATCAACACCTGACTCAACCAGTATCTCGATTGCATCTTTGACTCGATCAGACTTTGGAAGACCTTGCACCACAATTAACCTTGGAGATTTCTCTGGCTGTAATCCATGTTCTAAGACCTTAGCCGTAAACGCTTTCTTCTCAATATTTTCAACGCTTGCCCGAACCCAATTTCCGACGCCATCCGATAACAAAATCTCTTCGCCGACAGTTATCCGAAGCACCTTTATCGCGTGATGGGCTTCATCGCCAGAAACTTCAATTAAATTTGAATCTTCTAACTTATCAACCAAGAAAAGGGTCAGCATTTAGCGGTGAAACGCATCTCTAAATCGACCAAAAAACCCTGTGCTCTGGGTGCTGCTTCTGCGATGAATCTCAACATCATCACTTTTTTCACCACGTGATTTAGCAAGTGACTTCAGTAAATCCTCTTGTTCTTTGTTCAACTTACCTGGAGTTGTAACTTCAACATGCACAATCAAGTCTCCGCGTCCAGGACCACGCAATTTACTCATACCTAAACCCTTTAATAGGACGGTATCTCCACTTACAAAACCAGATTTAACAGTTACCTCTTTTGGCCCATCTAGTGTTTCAATCATCACGTTAGCGCCAAGGGCTGCAGATGTCATAGGAATAACAATCGAGATATGTAGATCATTTCCCTCACGCACCAAAAAGTCATGAGCCACTTCGACAATTTCTACATAAAGATCTCCGGCAGGTCCACCACCAGGACCAACTTCGCCAGCGCCGCTCATCTGAATACGGTTTCCAGTTTCAACTCCTGCTGGAATTTTCACTGGGATAACTTTTCTAGAACGAACTCGGCCATCGCCAGAGCACTCTAAGCATGGATCAGAAATAACGCTGCCATAACCTTGGCAAGCAGCACATGGCCGACTTGTCATGACTTGGCCAATAATCGAACGTGTAACTTGTTGGGTCTCTCCGCGGCCTTTACAAATTCCACAAACACTTGGCTTTGATCCACTTGCACAGCCAGAACCAGAACACTTATCGCAAGTTGAGGCAGTCTCTAAATTCAATTCGCGATCAGTTCCAAAACAAGCTTCTGCTAAATCGAGTTCGACTCGAATCAACGCATCTTGGCCAGCGCGCATCCGGGCACGTGGTCCACGATTTTGTCCACCGCCACCAAAGAAGGCATCCATGATGTCGCCGAAACCAAAATTCTGTCCACCACCAAATTGTGAAAAGGGATCTCCTCCTAAGTCATAGCGTTGACGTTTCTCTGGATCACTCAATATTTCATAAGCAGTTGTAATCTCTTTGAATTTTTCAGATGCATCTGGATCTGGATTTACATCAGGATGATATTCCCGGGCTAGTTTGCGATAAACCTTCTTGATTTCATCGAACGAAGAGTCGCGGTCCACGCCAAGGGTTGCGTAATAATCAGCCATCTAAGCCTTATCCCCTAAGAAACCACTGATATATCTTGCAACGGTATTTACCGCAGCCATCGAACTCGCGTAATCCATTCGAGTAGGCCCCAAAATTCCAAGTGCCCCATGATTTTCCGCACCACTTCCAAAACTCATCGAAACCAAACTCGTTGTCTTAAGTGAACTTTCACCCTGCTCTTCACCAATCTTTACCTGCAGTGAAGTGCCAGCATCTGACAATAAACGAAGAAGTACGACTTGCTCTTCCAGAGCTTCAAGAATTGGGTGAATTGCGATAGAAACCTCTTGGGTAGAACGAGCCAAATTTGCGGTTCCAGCCAAAACAACCTTGTCTTCAGCTGGATACTGGATAACGGCAACCTGCTTTGTAATCTGTGCCAGAAGTTTTGCAGTTCTTGTAAAAACATCATCTAAATTAACTACGCCATCCAAGAAATTTTCAATTGCTCGACGCTCGGCAGAAGACAGCGGCTTGATTTCGGCAATCTTATCGACGAACATTCGATAGCCACTGTTTGTCGGAATTCTTCCCGCACTTGTATGTGGTTGCTTGATTAGCCCAGCATCTTCAAGAACGGCCATATCGTTTCTAATTGTGGCCGGCGAAACGCCAAGTCCATGCTTTTCAGCGATTACCTTCGAACCAACTGGTTCTTCAGTCGCAACGTATTCATCAACAATTGCCCGAAGAATCTCGAGCTGTCGATTTTGCATTGTTAATTCCATTTCAAATCCAAATTAGTTAATTACAAGAACTACAGAAAGCAGGAGCAGTAAAACCACTGCAGGAGCAGAAGTCTTCATTTTGTTTGCCTTCGAGTGTGCGTAAACCGTAATCCCCATGGCAATCCACAGAACCAAAATTGCAAGCCAGCCAATTAGCTCATCTGGATATCTAAGTGCATAGATCAAGCCAATTGCAGCAACTGCTTCTACCAGACCAATCAGCCGGGCAATTCGGTCACCGATATTTACATCCCTTGTACCTTTAAGTCCCTTTGGATTACCACTTAACTTCATGGCGCCGGAAACTAGGAATACAACGGCTAATAGGCCGAGCAAGACGTCATGGGCTAATTGCATAGGCAAACGCTACTACAACAATATTTCTCGAACGATTCGATCTGCCATCAAGCGCCCGGATAAAGTCAGCGAAATCTGCCCTTTCTCCCATTGCTCCTTCGAAATCTGACCACCTGCAAGGTAACTCTCTAATCTGAGGAGTGCTGCATCACCTAAAGAGTTCTTTGCAATTCCTTCAGGCATGCGAATTTCAAGCATTATTCGCTCGTTCTCTTTCTCCTCCATTTTCAAGGTTTCGCTCTCCATAACAGGAGATTGATTTGATTCAAGTCGCTCGCGATATGCATTTGGATGTTTAACATTCCAAAAACGCATCCCATCTATATGTGAATGTGCGCCTGGCCCAAGTCCCCACCAATTTGCACCTTCCCAATAGGCAATATTGTGTCGGCATTCCCCACCAGGCTTTGCCCAATTTGAAAGTTCATACCAAGTAAAGCCGGCCCTGCTAAATTTTTCATCCGCTAACAAATACTTATCGGCAGTCTGATCATCATCAGGAATCACAACTTCCCCACGTTTCACTTGTGCCGCAAGCTTTGTTCCACTTTCGACTATCAACGCATATGCCGAAATATGGTTGATTGGTAACGCCAGAGCAGAATCAATGGTTGCTTCCCAATCAGCAATACTCTCGCCAGGTGTTCCATAAATTAAATCAACACTTACTTGTTCAAACCCAACTTCCCTCGCCCAGTTGGTCGCCTTAACCACATTCTCTGGATTGTGTGTTCGATCAAGCACAGCCAAAACATGTGGCGCCGCTGATTGCATTCCAAATGAAATCCGATTAATCCCAACACTTCGCAAGGCCTCTAACTTCTCTTTTGATACGGTATCGGGGTTTGCTTCAATTGTTATCTCAATATTTCTAGCGAAACCAAAATCGGCTTCAAGTGCTTTAAGGACGCGACCCAAATCAGCTGGCTCCATAAGAGTCGGAGTTCCACCACCAAAGAAAATTGTTGGAATGGGTTCATTGGTTTTAATTTCGGTACGAGCTAGTTTTGTCTCTTGGATCAAGAGATCGATGTAGCCATTTGAAACTTGTGCAATATCGCTGCCCTCTTTTAATTCACCTGGGGTGTAGGTATTAAAATCACAGTAACCACAGCGTTTTAAGCAGTAAGGAATGTGGATGTAAAACGAGAGTGGCATAGTGGATATTGTCTCTTACTTTTCTAATAAACAATACTTACGGTGAGAAAGAAATTACAGAGGTCCTATTTTCATGCTTGACCTCGCTACATCAAACTTCGAATAGAAATCGGAAATATCTATATCTATAGCCTTCTTGAAACCCTTTTCAAAGTTTTGCTCGCTTTTGGTGAATTTCCAAATATTTAAGAATTTCTCAAATCCCGCTGAAGCCACCAAATACTCGGTTGCTGCCTGGCCAATTCCATATGGATTATTTTCGAAATTATTGTAATGAGTGAGTGGATAAATACTTCTATAAGCAGTGTTATTTGTGACTTCCTGATTCCTGCCACTTAGATAGATATCAAATCCTAACTTTTCGTTAATGTAATAACCAAAGTAATTTGCACTTCCCTCCATTAGCCATCTTGGGATGTAGGTTGGATCCAATCCCCCAACATTTGGTCCAGCAAGAGCAAATTGAACCGTATGGAACATCTCATGAGCAGGTGTGGATCGCCGACCAACATCCCATCTAGTTTTTGTCTTACCTGAATACATGTCACTGTAAATTAGTAAAACTATATTTCGCTCAGCACAATAAGCATCAAGAAGTCCTGGGCCGCATGGGAAGGGCGAATTACGATCGCCAACCCAAAGATTTTCAGCTCGTAAAGTATTTGCTGACCAGTCATGATTTGATCCTAGAAAAACTCTAACCTTCTCGCGTTCGAAGTTAGAGAAAGCTCCGTTTACATAATCCAGCACTCGAGTTATCCAAGCGCGGTCGTCCGCAGTGATGGCTGGATCTATATTCATTTCATACGAATTGCTTGGCTTTACCTCACCAAAATACTCATCGGTCGCATCTAGGGCCGCTTGAATCATCAGTTGGGTATCGAATTCCGTTGCCCATGGAGTGAAGACCACTTTTTGCTTAGTAGGAACTGGGGCTGAAACTTTTGCTGCCTTTTTCCAGACCAATTTCTTTCCAGATTTAACGCAGGTAAAGCTTTTATCTAGATAAATAACTTTTTGCTTTTGAACCTTGCATTTAGACCCAGCCTTTACTTTCGGGGCTGATGAGGCCAGTGCTGGAATTAGAGTTAAAGGAAGAGCAACCAGAAGGCTTTTTGCAACTAGGGCCTTAAATCTCATATTAAAAGTGTATCGACTATTGACCCTTGGCTTTAGCTTTTGCCTTATCAACATCAGCATCGGTTGTGAGCGCTGCAATGAATGCCTCTTGCGGAACTTCAACACGTCCAACCATCTTCATGCGCTTCTTTCCTTCTTTCTGCTTCTCAAGAAGTTTGCGCTTACGAGAAATATCGCCACCGTAACACTTGGCAAGTACGTCTTTGCGAATCGCACGAATACTTTCGCGGGCAATAATTCTTGATCCGATTGCAGCTTGGATAGGAACTTCGAATTGCTGCCTTGGAATTAATTCACGAAGCTTTGTTGTCATCATTACGCCGTATGCATAGGCCTTGTCCTTGTGCACGATTGCACTAAAAGCATCTACGCCCTCGCTCTGCAGCAAGATATCAACCTTTACTAAGTCGCCTTCGGCTTCTCCGATTGGTTCGTAATCGAGTGATGCATATCCACGAGTCTTTGACTTAAGTTGGTCGAAGAAATCGAAGACAATTTCAGCCAGTGGCAGTGTGTAACGAATTTCTACGCGATCTTCAGAGAGATAGTCCATACCTAGAAGTGAGCCACGGCGTTCTTGGCAGAGTTCCATGATTGCTCCAATAAATTCGGATGGGGCTAATACTGTTGCGCGAACAATAGGTTCGAAGACCGCTTCAATTTTCTCGTTCGGAAATTCAGATGGGTTTGTAACAATCATCTCTTTGCCATCGCCCTTAACAACGCGATAAACCACGCTTGGTGCGGTTGAGATTAGAGATAAACCAGCTTCACGTTCTAAACGTTCGCGGACAATTTCCATGTGCAATAGACCCAAGAAACCGCAGCGGAATCCGAAACCGAGTGCTGCTGAAGTTTCTGGTTCGTAAACAAGGGCGGCATCATTAAGTTGCAATTTGTCTAGCGCTTCGCGAAGCATTGGATATTCGGCGCCATCCAATGGGAATAGACCAGAGAAAACCATTGGCTTTGGATCTTTATATCCGGCAAGAGCTTTGGTTGTTGGGTTGTGATAAGTCGTGATTGTGTCGCCGACTCGAGATTGACGAACATCTTTTACGCCCGTAATTACATAACCTACTTCACCAACACCAAGTCCTTTACTGACAACAGGTTCTGGTGAAATAACGCCGACTTCAAGCATTTCGTGGCGAACGCCAGTCGAGAACATTTGGATTTGGTCGCGAGTTGAAAGGTGTCCGTCAACTACGCGAACGTATGTAACAACGCCGCGGTATGTGTCATAAACCGAGTCAAAGATAAGTGCGCGGGCTGGAGCATTTGCATCACCAACTGGTGCCGAGATTTGTTTAACGATTTGATCTAGAAGTTCGGTAACACCTTCGCCAGTTTTTCCAGAAACGCGTAAGCAATCTTCTGGTTGGCAACCGATTAACTTCGCAAGCTCTTCAGCAAATTTTTCTGGTTGCGCTGCAGGCAAATCAATTTTATTTAGAACCGGAATAATTGTGAGGTTGTTCTCCATTGCAAGATAAAGGTTTGCAAGAGTTTGGGCTTCAATTCCTTGCGCACAATCGACCAAGAGAACTGCACCTTCGCAGGCAGCAAGAGATCTGGAAACTTCATAGGTAAAGTCGACGTGACCTGGGGTATCGATCATGTTGAGGATGTATTCCTGGCCATCGATTCCAGAACGCCATGGCAGACGGACTGCTTGGCTCTTGATTGTGATTCCGCGTTCGCGTTCGATATCCATGCGGTCTAGATATTGGGCGCGCATATTGCGCTGTTCGACAACTTCGGTGATTCCAAGCATGCGATCGGCAAGTGTTGATTTGCCGTGATCGATGTGGGCAATGATGCAGAAATTACGAATCTGCGCTGGATTGGTTGAAGCTGGTTGTGGCGCTTTGGCTAAATCAATGGCAGGCATTTATCCCCCGAGATTATTCGCCGAAACTTATTTGAAAATAGATTTGGGTAAAACAAGAATTACTTAGCGCCAGCTTTGTTAGCTTGCTTAGCCATCGCTGACTTTCTGTTTGCTGCTGCGTTTGCATGCATTACGCCGCTGCTTACTGCAACATCAAGTGTCTTTGAAGCTAGACGAAGTTCTTCTGCAATTACCTTGCTGTCTCCGGCAGTGACTGCATCACGGAAACGACGGATCGCGGTCTTGATTGCTGAACGAGCAGACCTGTTACGAATTTGGGCCTTTTCGTTGGTGCGAATTCTCTTGATCTGCGACTTGATATTTGCCACTTCGAACTACCTTCTAATCTCTTGAAATCTAAGCCTTGGCTTCTGCCAGGCAGACGCGCAGATTACCAGCGAAAGGGTCTACTACTCAAACTCGAGATGTGATGGCAATAATCGCACGCTCTAGCGAGTGGATTGGATCGACAGCGGCGCCCTTGATGTCGGCATCGGCTTGAGCCACAGCCACTACCGCCCCCGCCAAGGTTGCCGGCGTCCATTTTGAAAGTTGTCTGCGAGCTTTATCAATCTGCCATGGTGCAAGGCCCAATGGCCCAGCTAAATCAAAAGATTTCACGCCCCGGGATGCTCCAGAAACTTTTGCCAGAGTTCGAAGCGAGCCAGCGAGTGCACTGGTGATGAGAACTGGATCGGTTCCGGTTGCAAGAGCATTTCGCAGCGAAATTAAAGCAACATCACGATTTCCATCTAGCGCTGCATCTGCAACATCAAAGCCAGTTGTTTCGACTCTTCCGTTCTGGAATTTCACTACATCAGTTCCATCAATCATTTTTCCGGCAGTTACATCTGCTGCTAATTGCGAGCAGGCGCCACCGAGTTCGCGAAGGTCACTGCCCAGCGCATCAATCAAAGCTTGAACTGCTTCGGTGGAAATCGGTCGGCCAAGTCGCTTGAATTCGGCGCGGATAAAGTCAGATTTTTCGCCATCTTTTTTTATGACATCACAAGGTATTACTGTTGGTTTTGCTTTCTTGATCTTCTCTAATAGTGCTTTTCCTTTTACGCCACCCTTGTGCCAAAGAACTAATTCAACGCTCTCATCTTGGAATTCTAAATACGCAGTGATTTCTTCACCGAGTTCGGCTGGTAGGTCTTGGATTTCTTTAATGACAATTATTCGGGAGTCTCCAAATAGCGAAGGCGCGAGAGCATCGGTGATTCCACCAAGTTCTAATTCGCTGGCATCGAACGCGCTCACGGTTGCGCCTTTAAATTTTGCAATCACTTGAGATATCGCGCGGTCGGCAAGCAATGATTCGCCGCCCTGCAACAACGTTATCCCCACGAGATATTCCACCAATCATTTCTCTTAGTTCTGATCTTAAGGGTCCCGTCAACCGAGATGGCTCCATCTTGATCGGTTCGCAAGGTTCTTGCACCCAGGGCTTCAAGCGCATTGACCGTGCTTGGCGCTGGATGGCCATAACTATTTCCAGCCCCAACGCTTATGAGGGCAATTTTAGGTTGAAGCGCTGACATCAGTGGCAGAAATTGAAACGATGAACCGTGGTGAGAAACTTTATAGATATCTATCGGTTCTATCTTGGTCAGCGCCAAGATCACTTCTTGAGCCGGAGGTTCTAGATCTCCGGCTGTAAAGATTCGCAGGGTGCCCACGGTTATCAGAAGCGAAATACTCGAATTGTTGATTGCCGACCCATCGCCGGGTAAAGCTTCAAAGTTTGATTGTAATTTTGTGGGCCAGAGAACTTCAATTTTTACTGGACCTTTAGAGCTCTTGAATTCGATTGTTTCACCCGCTGTTGCCTGATGTATTGGTGTAGCTCCAAGTAATAGGTAGGCGGTATCTCGCTCGCTCCTTGGTTCATCAAGATTTGAGACCCAGACATTTGCAATATCCCTGCGAAGAAGCGCGCCATCTAAACCGTGCACGTGATCCGCATGAAAATGTGAAATCACCAAGAGCGGGATCTTTTTTACGCCTAAATCTTTTAAACACTCATCCATAAGTTTTGCATCAGGTCCCACATCAATTACTAGAGCCTCATTTTTGCCTAGGTTAATTACCAATCCATCGCCCTGACCAATATTGCAATTTACGACGGCCCAACTTGATCCTGGCCATCTTCCGGGCAAGGCGATTATTAGAGTCACAATGATTAGAAGCAAAAAGAGCGCAAGCCATTTCTTAAACTTGATCAGTGCAATCACAAAAATAGCGATAAGTGCGCCCAGATAACTCTTGGGCAGCATCAGGACCGGGAGGCCAGATGCGGTATTTGATACCCCAACAATAAATTGTGCGAGTGGCTTAATGAGCAAAAGCAGAAGGTAGGAAATGCCAGGAATTATCGGTGAGAGTAAAGCGGCTATAAACCCAATAATTGTTATTGGGGCTACTACCGGAGCGACTAAGACATTAGCTGGAATTGATACCAGCGAAAACAGACCCGAAATTGCCAGAATGATTGGCGTGCACATAAGCGTCGCCGAAAGTGGAATTGCGACAACTTGCGCAAGTTTTTCATGGCCATACTTCTCGGTTAGCCAAGTTTCGATCTTGGGCGCTAATAGCAAAATTCCCGCTGTCGCTGATACTGAAAGCGCAAAGCCTGGATCAATTGCCTGAAATGGATCCATCAAAATCAAGAATGCAATTGCGAGACCAAGTGAGGGCACCGAATCTGCTCTGACACCCCGGGCCTTAGCAATCAAAATAACTGCGCACATAACACTGGCTCGCAATACTGACGGCGAGGGCCGAACAAGAAAGATAAATCCGATCAGCACAATGCTGGTGAGAATTAGCCGGGCCTTAACTCCCCTAAAAATCCATTGGGAAAGCCAGAGTAGAAATGCGGCAATTATTGCAAAATTAGCGCCACTGACTGCAGTTAAATGCGCGAGCCCAACTCTTCGCATTTCAATTATAAAGTCTGGCTCCTCCAGTGAGGTATCCCCGATTACCAATCCTGGAATAAGTGCGCCGCCGGCACCGCCAATAGATTTAGCAGTTTCGCGGAAGGAATTTCTAATCTCTGCTGAAAGGCGTTGCAAGTAATTTGCCTGCGAAAGTCTTTTAAAATCTCCAGTCGTAGCAATGAGGGCTGCTACTCGTCGCTCTGCAGTTGGAAATGCAACTCCACTTACCGCGAACTTTTCACCAGGAATCAGATTTATGAATTTAGAACTTGTAATTCGAACTGGCAACCTTATTGATTTAACTTCACCCTCAATATTTACACTCGAGACCGAGGCAAGCGCGGTCATTGATTTACTGCGAAATCTCGACCCAATTACTTTGGGCTTGCTCCAATTAGGGTCAGTCTTTAAAGTTCCAATAATTTCAACGCTGGGTTTGTTAACTAGAGATTTGGCCAGAAAATTTTCAGTCAGTCCGATCTGTCTAATAGCGCTGCCAGCGCTGCCAGTTAAGAGCGCAGCGATAAGTATCAGGGCCAAACTTCGTTTGAGTCCCGCAAGAAATAGGCAGAAAAGAATTGCCAAATAACTCCATGGCGCATTTAGGATTCCGGCGATCCCAGCACCAAGCCAAATTGCTAAGCCAATTGCAAGAAGTCGAAAGTCATATTCTCTTAGATTCGGACCAACTTCGATATCTCCGCGAATGTGGCATCACCAATCCCGGAAACCTTCTTTAAATCATCAATCAAAGTAAATGGCCCATTTAACTTCCGGTAAGCAAAAATCCGATTCGCCATAACTGGCCCAATGCCAGGCAAGGTATCTAATTGTGCGAGCGTTGCTGAATTTAAGCTAAGCGGACTGGCTGCAGTGGGTGCCTTTGCTTTGGCTGGACTTCCCGAATTTGAAGAATACGAAACTTTGGGTGCACCAACAATTATCTGTTCGCCATCAAACAAGATATGAGCCAAGTTGATGTCACTCAAATTAACTCCAGGAAGCGCACCCCCTGCAAGATTTATCGCATCAATTGCCCGCGAACCCTTATCGAGTGAATACACA
>Ga0222714_10000146_pt1 | contig 81216 bp, 90 predicted proteins | sample C33_3DmetaG_FD_165048 | JGI IMG/M metagenome (GOLD analysis project Ga0222714, IMG submission 165048) | Estuarine water microbial communities from San Francisco Bay, California, United States - C33_3D | ecosystem: Environmental > Aquatic > Marine > Unclassified | place: USA: California...
GAAGTGGACTAGATTTAGGAAGTGTATCGTCAGAAGAATATAAAACTTTTAGGTCTACTTTAGAAAAAGAAATCCTTAACGCCAATAGTTTAAAAGACTATGAAGGGTTAATATATTTTACAGGTGCTGGGTCATTCTTAGATCAAATAAAAAAAATCGAAGAAAAATTCTTAACCAAACGACAGGAGGTCGAAGAAGGACTAACAAACCAAATAAAAGAACAATTCCAAAACAAAAATAATGGTCTAGGATTCCAACCAACAATGAGGAATGTTATGGCCGTATTTTTTGCTCAAGGTGAAGCCTTTTTAAGAATGTTAGATGATGTTCACGAAAAAGCTTGGAGTATTAGGGATGATGAAAATAGAAAAAAAGCGATATACAATACAAGCACCTCAGCACCAAGTGTTGATTATGTCGACTCAGATACCAACGCACCAATATACCCATGGCCACAAGTAATTGGTGAAGTATTAGAGGAAGGTAAAGAAAAGTATGTTTTAAAATATCCAGGAGATGAGGATATAGCAACAAAGATAAACGCATATGTCCCTGAAATTTGGCCAGAGGTACAGTTTGTCGAGGAGTATTTGAAAGGACTAACAGAAAAAGCCGCACCAGTTTTTGAGGATAATAGTACCGGTAATTTTATAAATAAACCAGATAGGTTTAGCTTTAACGCTATTGAATTTACAATTGGCAATGATGTCTACCAAAACACAGAAGAGGCTAAGTTTTTCTATGAAATTTATGAAAGAATGTATTTAAATTCATTCTATTCTAAAATGAATAGAGATAGTATTAAACAATATGCTATTAATAATTTTATATCAGAATCTGAAACATTAGATATCGTAAAAGCACTTGGGACGAACAACCCATTTTTAACAAAAAAGTTAAAGGAGTATAATGTTACAGAAAATTATTTAGGGTTTTTAAGACACATCTCAAATCAAGGACAAGGTGTATCATGGCAAAATTATATTAGAGGTGAGTTTAATACACCATACATAACTAATGATATAAACAATTCATTCTTATTTTATAAAGGAAGTATTTTAGATGATAATAAAGCATTACCAAATTTATCATTAAAAAATGAAGACCAAGTAATTAATTATTTTGGAGAAACAAGTGTTAATGATAATTTTGATTTTACAGACGTATATCCATTAACAAACATTACTTGGTGTAATCAGTACTTAGCTAATGGTAGTACACTTCAGTCAGAGGCCGACATTTTTAGAACTAGTACAACATTAGAGTATAACACACCAATAAAGCTAGTTAAAAATAAAGATTTATATCCAATAACTAATTTTAATTACAAATCAAACGTATTTAACCAAACACCAAATACACAGAATTTAAAAACTTTTTATGATAATAGATCAATACCAACACAATACGTAACAGAAGGTGATGTTTATTATGATGGGTATAGTGGTGAATTAAGTGAAACACAAACAACATCAATATTAAACACACCAATATTTATAAATGCGATACAAGAAGGTGTTAATAATTATATGTATAATTCTGAAAATTCAGATAGTAATTATCCATATACAACAGCCGCATACGTCTTTTTAAATAGTTTACCATTAGCAACATTAAGGGATAAATATAAAGAATATAATGAGAATGGAACTGCAACACCAAAAGGATATATATTACCATCGTTATTAAAGTTTGGAGCGATACATGAATTACCATATGCGTGGGTACTTAGATATGGGTCAATATGGCATAGGTATAAAAAATACAAAGAAACTAATGAGGATATTCTAGATAATGTTTGGAAAAATACTGATTTTATCAAAAACTACGACCCATTCTATAGCGCGACAACAACACAATATAATATAAATCTTAATGGTGAACAATATGATATAGTATTAAATGATACTATCACAAATGCTGGGCTTGATAAAGAAACTATAAATACTGGGTTTTATCCAAAGCTAATTAATGATTTTAATTATTTCTTACAAGGTAAAAAACTATTTAAAGAAACTACAAAAATAACAGGAACATATTTTGTTAGTGGCGATATATTAGAGGTTGTTACAATAAACTACCCAGCTTTAGAACCAAATTTAATATTATCTAGTAGTACTTTTGATTTAGGAACAAAAATAGTTTCACAAGTAAGTGGAACACAAGGAGGTGTTGGTACATATATAATAACACCATCACAATCAGTCAATGTTCAAATCCCCGCTTTACCAGTAAATTTTGTTGTTACAAATAAAGAAACTGGAGGGTATGGATCACAAACAATCCAAGACACTATAGATAGTAATACTTTTAAATTAATAACATCTAGTGATAATATAATAAACAAACCATTTGGTTTTGATTTATTAAATCTTAATAGTAGTTTAAACATAACACCATGGAGTTCATTTGTTTATACCAATGATAATAATTCAGTATATCTTATGCCATCTTTAGGGTCTAGTGTAAATCAAGTAAATGATGAGTGTTTTAATATTTTTGGTAATGAAGTTATTGACGTAACAACAAACCCAGCAATACACAATGGGTCTATTAGAACATTTTGGGACGCACCAAACTATGGTTATTTTGATGTTACTAATTTACAAAAACCAGGTCCAGATCAGTATTTAAGAGAAATTTTTAATGACGATGAAGAACAACAAAATTTTGGATTATTTAGTACACAAGATAATTATAGTACTATAAGTGAGTTATTAACAACATTTTCATCTGACGTTTTAGACAAATTTGAAACACAGTTTTTATATTTTAGTAAATCAATTTATGACTTTGAAAGTAATCTATCACCAAGAGCAACTGACTTTAGAATTGAGGAGACTTATGAAAACTTCCAAGGACTAATGAGAGAGATGTTTAAAATAGATGAGAACATTACTAATGAGTCTGGAACACCACTTATTGATGAATTAAAAGAAAAACAAAAACAAAAAATACAAAAAACATTAGATAATTTTATTAATTACACAGTTGTTTTTAAACAGGGAAATCCATCTAACTTTGATAAAAGACTATTTTATTCCTTTTCTAATAAGTCTATTATTAATCCATATACATTTAATAATTATACACCAGGAACTTTACCATCTTTAGGTGGAACAATAACTTTAGCACAATCTAAAACACAATACCCTGAAACTTGGGCAGCATTAGAAACCTATGTTGGATTTTCAGAAATTTTAGAACTACAATATAAAGACACAGGATCTTATATCACAGACTTTTTTATTGATAATAATATTGAGTTTAGTGTTAATAACATCAAAACACTTAGTCCAATAATTAAGATATATGCAACCCAAAAATTAAAAGACCCAACACTTAATAAAAGTAAATTTTATTCATTAATGGATGAATATATTACAAAAGGTGAAGAATATTTAAACATAATACTAAATAATACATTTACACAATTAAGACCAAAATTACCAGATGTTAAAGTAACTCCATCTAGTGAAGGTGTTAAATTTAAAGAATATAGTGGAGACCTTAGTAGATATGAAATGTGGGATATGTTTAAATCTATTAATGATAAATGGATATCGGGAGCCGATTTAAAAACTAAAACATTATTTGAAGATATATTAATTCTTGATAGGGCTAGTAGAGACGTTGGAGATAAAGTTTTTGTTGATATATTTAAACTACAAAATCTAATCTCATCTTCTAACTACAACAATAGAATGTTAGGTATTATTGAAGGCATTTTTGTAGATAATAGGTTTAAGTCATTTATACTACCTTCTTATGCTAATTTTTATAATGTACAGGATGCTAGTAAAAACCCAACACCAAAACCAGAAGGAACGTTAGAATTTGCTAATTCATTATTTGGGACATTTTTAAATGTGGATTACAGAGATACTACTGCAAAATATATTGGAATTTATTCATATGTACCAAGTCAACATTTAGCAATGAATGAAAATGTTGATTATAGGTATAGAGATGATGCATTTGATTTAAGAAGAGCAACTGACAACCCATTACTTGAAAATCAAGCGGGCAAGACAAACTGGGATAAGTCAAATAAAGTTGTTGGGTTTAATGTTGATTTTGGACCTCAAAACCAACAAGTATTCAAACAACTAGATATTTCACAAGACCCAGGGTTACCAACAGCAGAATCAGAACAAGTGGTAACACAAATGGCAAATTTGTACCGAAATAGACAAGGATCAACACAAAGTGCTTCACTTTATAATGTTTATCGCAATAGAAGTTACAAGTGTTCAATAGATATGATGGGTAACGCATTAATACAACCAACTATGTATTTTAATTTAAGACATATACCAATGTTTAGTGGGCCATATATGATTACTAAAGTATCGCATAGAATTAACTTGAATGGTTTTGATACGACATTTGAGGGACAACGACAACCATTTTATAGTATACCGTCTATTGATAATTTACTACAGTCATTGAGTACACAAATATTAAAATCAATAAAAGAAAGAGTTGAATCACAAGAAAAAGTTATAAATGATAGAAATACTGAAATTGCGTTAAAATCTAGCGTTGTAAATAAAGCAAACACTATAGAAGCCACATTAACACAAAATCAATCATGTCAAGAAAAACTAAACACATCGTTTACTCAATATACAAATCAAACACCAACTGAGACAACAATTACTTTTGGTAATGCGAAACAAATTATAGAAAATAGAATAAATACAATAACAACATTACCTACAGTAAACAAGGCTAAATTATTGTTATTTATAATGTCTACTATGTATATTGAAAGTGGTAAAGGACAAAAATTTGTATCATATGATCACAATTATTCCGGAATTAGATTAGATATAAATCCATATGGAGCTGCCGCGACAACATATTTTAAAAATACATATTACTGTATTAATAGGGGTGAGATTAAAAATATTCCATATGTTTCATTTACAAATTTTGAAAATTTTGTTGATTTCTTTATCGCTAAATATCGGGATAAGATTTCATCTCTACAACTTTTTGAGGATAATGACACTCAGAACATCAAAAATATAACTAGAGCCTATGTAATTAGTTGGCCAAGTAATATTGAGGTTAAAGTTTGGGATGATTTAATTGATAGTACAAAAGAAAAGTTACAAGAAAAAGTAAACGTTATATATCAATATTTATTACCATAAAAACCTTTTTTTGGTTTTACTAATATTTATAAATAAAATGTTATGAGTAATACAAAAGCAATTTTAGATCAATATCTAGGTAAAGATACTAGAATCACAGAAAAAGACGCAGGAAATGGGTTTAAGGAAGTTTGTGATTTAGATACTGGTGATTGTTATACTGTTAGACTAAAAGATGGTTTAATTGAAAGAGTTGACAACACTATGAGACAATTTAAAAAAGTTCAGGTTGAAACAAAATCTGGGATAAAAACATTATTAAATGGTTAAGATGGGTTTAGATAAAAAAATTCTAGAAGAAATTACAAGATATAATAGGATTAATACCTATATCATGGAACAAGACGCACCGCTTGGCGATCTTCCACCACCACCAGGAGGTGAAGCTCCAGTTGGAGAATTAGGTGACGCACCACCAGCAGAAGGGGCGCCGCCACCAGCAGAAGGCGCGGCAACAACTCCACCACCAGCGCCAGAAACCGCAGAACCTATTGACATTAAAAATGATGAAGATGTTGAAGAGGTTGATGCTGAAGAAGAAGAAGAAGGTGGTGAAGATGAGGAATTAGATATTACAGATTTAGTTGACACACAAAAAAGTATGTCAGAAAAACAAGAAGAATATTTTGATAATTTATTTTCACAACTATCAAACCTAGAACAGAAACTTGGTGATATGGATGAGTTAGTTAATAAAATTAATTCACTTGAAAGTAAAATTAGTGAATTAAAACCAAAAACACCTAAAGAAAAATTAGAATTAAGAAGCTTAGATTCCGGACCATTTAATCAAAAATTATCCGACTTTTTTACAGATAAAGAAGATGAGATGAAACAAAGTGGTAAAAATGATTATGTTTTAACCAGTGATGAGGTTGAGGAATATTCACCGGAAGAAATCAAAAGATCTTTTATTAATTATGATGAAGATAATGACAATAATATGATGTGATTTTTAGAGGGGAAAAATTTCCCCTCATTTTTAAACTTTATTTATTGACTGCGACAAAAAAATAACTTATATTTTCTATTGTAAACTTTTAAAAACAAATACATAATATGGCGACAAACAATGTTTTAGATGCGGTTTTGGCTCAGTATGAAAGCTCAAAACAAAGTGGTTCTTCTTCCACTTCAAAAATGTCACAAGAAGAAAGAATGAAAAAGTATTTCGCTGCAATTCTATCAAAGGATGAAAAGCAAGGACAGCGAAGAGTTAGAATTCTACCAACAGTAGATGGGTCATCACCATTTAAAGAAGTTTGGTTTCACGAACTTTATATTGATGGTAAATGGCAAAAATTCTACGATCCAGGAAAGAATGATAACGAACAATCTCCACTTAACGAAGTTTATGAAGAACTTATGTCAACAGGAAAAGATTCTGATAAAGAGTTGGCAAAACAATATAAAGCAAGAAAGTTTTATATCGTTAAAGTAATTGACAGAGACAAAGAAGAAGACGGACCAAAGTTTTGGAGGTTTAAACACAACTACAAGCAAGAAGGAATTTTTGATAAAATTATTCCTATCTACAAAGCTAAAGGAGATGTTGCAGACCCAGAAAAAGGGAGAGACCTAATCCTAGAGCTTACAAAAGCAAAAACACCAAAAGGTGCAATTTACACTGTAATCCAAACGGTAATGTATGACGATCCAGCTCCAGTACACACAGATGAAGAAACAATGAACACTTGGGTTAATGATGAATTAACTTGGGAAGATGTATACTCTAAAAAACCAATTGAGTATCTTGAAGCAATCGCAAGAGGTGAAACACCAAGATGGGACTCTGACGCAGGTAAGTATGTGTATGGGGACTCAAGTGAAGCTGAAATCACTATTGGTGGAAACAAAAAACAAGAAACTGTTCTTGATCCACAAGTAAATGATGACGTTGATGATGAACTACCATTCTAAATCTTATTAAAATAGTGTGGATATATTAATTACAATGTATCCACATTTTCTTATATTTTTAAAAAAAACATATGGCAATAAAGAAAAATGATTTTAGTTCGGTTAAGAAAAAATTTTCATCTGAAGCTAAATACAAACAACAAAAATATTTTGATCTTGGTTCTGAATTTTTAGACGCTGTTGGACTACCAGGACCTGCAATTGGACATATTAATATGTTCTTAGGTCATTCAGATACCGGAAAAACAACAGCACTTGTAAAAACTGCAGTTGACGCACAAAAGAAAGGAACATTACCTGTTTTTATTATCACGGAACAAAAATGGTCGTTTGATCACGCTAAGTTAATGGGATTTGAATGTGAAGAAGTTGTTGATGAAGAAACTGGAGAACTTGATTGGGATGGATTCTTTATATTTAATAACAATTTTGAATACATTGAACAAATCACAGAATACATTAATGATATGTTAGACGCACAAGAAAAGGGTGAATTAGATTATAATTTATTATTTTTATGGGATTCGGTTGGTTCAGTACCATGTAAAATGACTTACGAAGGTAAGGGTGGTAAACAACATAACGCATCAGTACTTGCGGATAAAATTGGTATGGGAATTAACCAAAGGATTTCTGGGTCTAGAAAAACTAGCACTAAATATGAAAACACTTTAGTAATCGTTAACCAACCTTGGGTTGAATTACCAGACAATCCATTTGGACAACCAAAAATTAAAGCAAAAGGTGGTGAGGCAATTTGGTTAAATTCATCTTTAGTATTTTTGTTTGGTAATCAAAAAGGTGCTGGAACTACAAAAATTACAGCAACAAAAGACAAGAGAACTGTTAAATTCGCATCAAGAACAAAAGTATCTGTAATGAAAAACCACATCAACGGACTTGGATTTGAAGATGGTAAAATTATTGTAACTCCACATGGATTTTTAGCGGGTAAAGACGCAGCGGAGGAGAAAAAATCAATTGAGGAATACAAAAAAGAAAATGCAGATTATTGGAAAAATATTATTGGAACAGAAGGTGATTTCGATTTAAAAGAAGAAAAGGTTTATGAATAAGAATAAATTAAAAGTTGTCTCATTATTTTCTGGATATGGGACACAAGAACTAGCACTAAAGTATATTGGAGTTGACTATGAGAATGTCGCAAACTGCGACATATTAAATAGTGCTAATGAGTGTTATGATGTATTACATAAAACAACAAATGGTAATCTAGGAGATGTTTCAAAAGTAGATGAAACAACTTTTCCAGACTGCGATCTTTTAACATATTCATTTCCTTGTTTTACAAAAGATACATTAGTATTGACAGATACTGGATACAAAAAGATTATTGATATAGAAATTGGTAATCGTGTTTTAACACACACAAACACATACAAAGAAGTAAAAAACAAGTTTGAACAAGGTAAAAAAGAAATTTGGAATATTAAATCACCAATATTTGATGAGTTAAAAACAACTAAAAACCACAGATTTTATGTTGTTAGTAAAATTGGTGGAGATAAAAATAATTTAACAGAACCTTATTGGAAAGAATGTAAGGACTTGACAAGTAACGATTATCTTGGAGTTGCAATAAATCAAAATAGTATTATACCAAAGTGGGATGGAATCGAGTTCAAATGGAATGACGGAAGAAAACCAAGATACAAAAATGAGTTATCACAACATATGGATAATGAAGATTTTTGGTGGTTAATTGGTAGATATATTGGTGACGGCTGGTCAAGACATCAAGCTGGAATAATTATATGTTGTACAAATAAAAATGATTCTGAATTACAAGAAATTAGTGAAAGATTGGAAAGATTGAAATTTAATGCGGCAGTTGTTAGAGAGAGAACTACATATAAGATACATTTACCAAAAAAAGAAATTGGTTTATTTGTTCAACAATTTGGGAAGTATGCTTATGGTAAGAAATTGACTAATACAATTTTTGATTTACCAATAAATCTTTTGAAATCATTTATCCAGGGTTATTTTTCTGCTGACGGTAGCTTTTATAAAAATTCAACAAGACAAAGAATTACAAGTGTAAGTCGTGAATTAATTTATGGTATTGGACAATGTATTGCAAAATGTTATAATGTGTCATATTCTATCTATAAAACAAAAAATAAAGATAAATACATTATTGAGGGTAGATATGTTAATCAAAGAGATAGTTACACAATTGCTTTTGATTTAGACCAAAGCAAAAATAAAAGATCTTTTTTTGATAATGGTTTTATTTGGACGCCAATTAAAGGTATTATTAATACAAATAATACTGAATTTGTTTATGATATTGAGGTAGATGAAGACCATTCATTCACAGCAAATGGCTGTATTGCCCATAATTGCCAAGACATTTCAATATCCGGAGTACAAAGAGGAATTCAACAAGGAACAAGAAGTGGATTATTATTTGAAGTTGAAAGAATTTTAAGTGTTAACAAACCAAAATATCTTTTAATGGAAAATGTAAAAAACTTAGTCTCACACAACCATATTGACAAATTTAAAAATCATATTGAATACCTAAAGACATTAGGTTATAGTTCATATTGGAGAGTTTTAAATGGAGCTGATTTTGGTTGTCCACAGAATAGAGAGAGAGTTTTTATGATGTCAGTACTAGACAGTGATTTTGAAGATGTCAAACAAAAAATGTTAAATGTTGACAATCATAAAAAAGCTAGAGTACCAATGAGACCTTATATTGAAGAAAATTTTGATGAGTCATTATTAATTGAATGTCCATATACTAGAAGTACACCAAAAACAAATAGTGTATGCAAACTAATCGCAAGACGTGACGATGTTCGATATGATCAAGCTAGAAGAATTTATTCAGTTGATGGCTGTTCACCTTGTCTCACAACTAGTGGTTCACCACAAATTATGACAGAGGATGGTAGAGTTAGAAACATCACAGCTAGAGAAGGTTATAGATTTATGGGTGTTAGAGAAGACGATATTGATTTGCTTTTAACAACTTCATTATCAACAAAAGCACATGTAGCATTAGCCGGAAACTCAATCTGCGTTCCTGTTATGGAAGCTATATTTTCAGAGTTCTTTGTAAATTACTTTTTACAAAAAGAACCAGTTTTGTCAAATGTATTTAACATTAACGACTAATGACCAAAACACTTTTAGTTGATGGTAACAACCTATTAAAAATTGGTTTTCATGGAGTTAAAGACTTTTTTAACAAAGGGGAACACGTTGGTGGTATTTGGCACTTTTTAAATACCCTTAGACGATTTTTAGAGGAAAGTAACTACACTAAGGTAGTTGTATTTTGGGATAGCGAGACATCTTCTTTAGAAAGAAGACGAATATATCCAAAGTACAAGTTAAATCGAGACGCAGTAAAGAAAGAAGAGTTTAAGGATGAATCATTTTTAAAACAAAAACAAAGGGTTAAACAATATCTTGAAGAGATGTTTGTTAGACAACTTGAAATTGAAAAATCTGAAGCTGATGACTTAATTGCATATTACTGTCAAATATCAGAAGACGAAGAAAAAACAATCTTCTCTTCTGATAGAGATTTAACACAGTTAATTTCGGAAAAAGTATCGATATATTCACCACAACAAAAAAAGTATTTTAAAAATGGAGATAACATTAAGATTTACAAAAGAGAAATCCCACATTATAATGTTAAAACCTATAAAATATTAACAGGTGATAGTTCAGATAATATTGATGGTATTTTTTATTTAGGTGAAGAAACTTTTATAAAATTATTTCCAGAAATACTTGAAACTGAAATAAAATATACCGATATTTTAACCAAAGCAGAAAACCTTTTAAAAGAACAAAAAAGTAGTGTTGCACTACAAAATCTTTTAAGTGGTAAAACAAAGGAAGGAATATTTGGGGAGGAGTTTTTTACCATCAATGAGAAACTAGTTGACTTATCAAATCCACTGATCACGGATGAAGGTAAAGAATTAGTTAGTCTTTATTACTCAGAGTCATTGGATCCTGATGGACGAGGACATAGAAACTTAATTCGAATGATGATGGAGGACGGACTCTTCAAATACCTACCAAAAAACGATGAAGCCTGGGTTTATTTTTTAAAACCATTTTTAAAGCTATCACGAAAAGAAAAAACAAAATTTAGAAACAGAAAAAACAAAAAAGATGAAAGAAAATAATAATTTAACTAAATTAGAATTTTTATTAACATGTAATCAAAACATTGTAGTACAGAGGTTCTTCAATGTTAGAAATTTCAACAAAAATGCAATTAAATCAGAAGAACTTTATAACTACATAAAAAGACTATGTGACGAACTAAAGTATGATTTAAAAATGAAATCTGTTGTATATATGCTGGACAATGAGTATGAGATTATTCAAAATCCAGAGGTTTTAAACACATCATACACAGATGATGATGAGATATTTAACATATATATTAAGACTGAAAATATGACAATTTGTCATAGAGTGTTTGACGCAAAACTTTACCCACCAAAGGTAAGATATACCGTAGACCTACGCCCAAAGTTAAAAGAGATCTTAAATAGCTTAACTGACATTTTTTCAGATACAAAATTTAATTATTTTTATCCAGATTTTAATTAAAATCAATAGTATTTATCATTACTAACATTAATTAAAATATATGGCGACAACAAAAAACTTTGAATATCTAGGAAATAATTTTCAAATCCAATTACTTAATCAAATTATCGTAGACAAAGACTTCTCTCATTCAATAATCGATGTAATTGATAATGGTTATTTTGAAAATAAATATTTTAAAATCATTATGCAAATGATTAAAGAGTATTATATAAAATATAACCACACACCATCATTTGAAACATTAGAACAGGTTACAAAATCTGAATTACAACAACAAATTGCTGTTAAAGTTGTGCTTGATACAATAAAGAAAATACAAGAAGCACCAATTGATGGTGTTGATTTTGTACAAGAGAAGGCACTTAAGTTTTGTAAGCAACAAGAGTTACAAAAGGTGATGTCAAGAGCTCAAAAAATCATTGATGGTGGGGAGTTTGAGAACTATGACACTCTAGAAGAAATGGTAAGAGAAGCCCTTCTAGTTGGTTCAAAAGACACAAGCACCATGGATGTCTTTTCAAACTTAGATCAAGTATTAGAGGATGATTATAGACACCCAATACCTATGGGTATCCCAGGTATCGATAGACTATTAAAAGGCGGTCTAGCTAAAGGAGAGATTGGTGTTATTCTAGCTCCAACTGGAGTTGGTAAATCAACAGTACTTACAAAGATTGCAAACCATGCGTTTAATCTTGGATTTAATGTACTACAAATCTTCTTTGAGGACAACCCAAAAGTTATTCAAAGAAAACACTTTACACTTTGGACAAAGATTCATCCAGATGAGTTATCAGAAAAGAGAGTTGAGGTTATGGATAAGGTTAATGAAATCAAAAGTACAATGGATAATACATTAGATTTAAAGAAATTACCATCCGATACAAAGACAATGTTACAGATTAAAAATGAGATTAGAAAGATGATTGCTGACGGAACTAAAATCGATATGGTTGTACTAGATTATATCGATTGTATAGTCCCAGACAAGAATTTAGGTGATGAATGGAAGAGTGAAGGTTCAGTAATGAGAGGTTTTGAAGCGATGTGCCATGAACTAAATATTGCAGGATGGACAGCAACACAAGGTAATAGATCATCAATTTCATCGGATGTTGTCACAACAGATCAAATGGGGGGATCAATTAAAAAAGCTCAAGTAGGTCACGTTATCATATCTGTTGCAAAATCACTACAACAAAAAGAAATGAAGTTAGCTACAATAGCAATTACCAAATCTAGAATTGGAGATGATGGTGTGGTTTTTGAAAATTGCAAATTCGACAACGCTATGATAGAAATAGATACCGAAAGTACCACAACATTCTTGGGTCTTGAAGAACAAAAAGAAGAACGTCAAAGAGAACGTGTTAAAGAATTGTTAGAAAAAAGAAAACAAAGAGAACAACAAATCAAAAATTAAATAAATTAGTTAAAATTTTAAATTATGGATATTTCACAAAAAATATTAAGTGACGTAACTGTCTATATGAAATACGCTAAGTATGTCCCAGAATTAAATAGAAGAGAAACTTGGGAAGAATTAGTAACAAGAAATAAAGAAATGCATCAAAAAAAGTACCCACAAATTAAATGGGAAATTGAACAAGTGTATAAAATGGTATATGATAAAAAAATATTACCATCTATGAGGTCTTTACAGTTTGGTGGTAAACCAATCGAGATTTCACCAAATAGAGTTTATAATTGTGCATATATGCCAATTGATCATACAGATGCCTTTGCTGAGACAATGTTCTTACTTTTAGGTGGAACTGGAGTTGGATTTTCAGTACAAAAACACCACGTAGATAAACTACCTGAAATTAGAAAACCAAACCCAAATAGAACCAGAAGATACTTAATTGGAGATTCAATCGAAGGGTGGGCCGATGCCGTTAAGGTATTAATCGAGTCCTACTTAGGAACAAAAGCGTCAACCCCGGTTTTTGACTATTCAGATATTCGTCAAAAAGGAGCCCTTTTGGTTACATCTGGAGGTAAAGCACCAGGGCCACAACCACTAAAAGATTGTATCCATCACATTACAAAAGTATTGGATGCAAAAGAAGATGGTGACAAATTGTCACCAATTGAAACTCACGATATCGTATGTCATATTGCAGACGCAGTATTAGCCGGTGGTATTCGTAGAGCGGCACTTATATCATTATTCTCAGCAGACGATGATGAAATGATTTCTTGTAAGTCTGGTAATTGGTGGGAGAAAAACCCACAAAGAGGTAGAGCAAATAATTCTGCAGTTCTTTTAAGACACAAAGTAACACAAGAATACTTTATGGACCTTTGGAAAAGAATTGAATTATCTGGAGCAGGTGAGCCAGGAATCTATTTATCAAATGATAAAGACTGGGGAACAAATCCTTGTTGTGAAATTGCACTTAGACCATACCAGTTCTGTAACTTGTGTGAGGTAAACGCATCAGATATTGAATCACAAGAAGATTTTGAAAATAGAGTTAAAGGAGCTGCATTCATTGGAACACTACAAGCTGGCTATACAGACTTCCACTACCTAAGAGACGTATGGAAAAGAACAACCGAAAAAGATGCACTTATTGGTGTAGGAATGACAGGAATTGGATCTGGCGTTGTATTAGGTTATGACATGAAAGCAGCAGCTAAAGCGGTTAAAGAAGAAAATGAAAGAGTTGCGGAACTAATTGGAATTAACAAAGCAGCTAGAACTACAACTGTTAAACCATCTGGAACTTCATCACTTGTATTAGGAACTTCATCAGGTATTCACGCTTGGCACAATGACTATTATTTAAGAAGAATTAGAGTTGGAAAGAATGAAGCAATCTATTCTTACTTAGTGGCAAACCACCCAGAATTAGTTGAAGATGAATACTTTAGACCTCACGATACTGCGGTAATTACAATACCTCAGAAAGCACCAGAAGGGTCAATTTTGAGGTATGAGTCAGTATTCCAAATGCTTGAAAGGGTTAAAAAAGTGTCACAAGAATGGGTTAAATCAGGACATAGAACAGGGCAAAATACACACAATGTGTCAGCAACAATCTCAATTAAACAAGATGAGTGGGACTTAGTTGGTGATTGGATGTGGAAAAATAGAAAATTCTATAATGGATTATCAGTACTACCATATTCAGACCACACATATACTCAAGCCCCATTTGAGGACTGTGATTCTGAAACATTTGACAAGTTATTATCAACTCTAAAAAATGTTGATTTAAAAAAGATTGTTGAATTACAAGATAATACTAATTTAAGTGGAGAATTGGCTTGTGCAAACGGATCTTGCGAGATAATTTAAGATTAGAAAAGTAAGGAATTTATTAAAAGTTCCTTACTTTTTTTATTTCACAATATATTTATATGTAATAACAAATACTTGTGAAATATGAAAAAAATTGAAATGATTGGTAAAGTTTTTGGAAAACTTAAAGTGGTTGAAGAACTAAAAAGAAATAAAAATGGTCATATAAGATATGGTTGTGAATGTGAATGTGGTAATATAACAGAAGTTTTTGGGACACACCTACGTAGTGGTAGCATAATTTCTTGTGGTTGTAAAAATAGAATCAATAAAGAAGGCGGTATTAATGGTGATTTATGGTATAACATAACTAATCATAAAACCTCTAAAAGAGCGAACAGAAGAAATTTAGATTTTAATTTAACCAAAGAATATATTTATGAATTATTTAAAAAACAAAGTGGTAAGTGTAATTTATCCGGAATTAATATCACATTACCAATTAGTTGGAATGATAAATCATATACCGCATCATTAGATAGAATAGATAGTAAAAATGGTTATGTTATTGGGAATGTACAATGGGTTCATAAACACATAAATGTAATGAAAAATATTTTCAGTCAAGATATGTTTATTTTTCTATGTAATCAAGTAACAAAAAATAACAAATTAGTTGATTTTGATATTAAAAAAATTGATGAATTTAAATGGGGTTTAAACACAAAATATTATGAAAGTAACTTGGGGAAATAATGTAACATTAACATATCAAGTATTGTTAGCGTTCTATAACTTAAGAAAACAAAACTAAAATGACAGTTAACGCATCAAAAGATTGGGTACAACAATTATATGTTCAGGAGATTAATAAAAAGTCTCCTGAACCTGATTTTTATAAAGATAAATTTGGTAATATAGTTATGACTGAATCTTTTCATATTAAAAGAGGTAAATGTTGTGGATCACAATGCCGTCACTGCCCCTACGAACCACTATATGAAAAAGGTAATACAAACTTAAAAGAATCATCGAGAAATCGGTGATTTTTTTATTTATATAAAATTATTACTAAGTATATTTATATAATATGGCAAATGGAATAACATATGGAATAACGTTTCCTTTTTCACAATCAACAATTGGTAGATTCTTAGGCGTTACAGAAACATCTGATGATGAAATAAGGAGTAACATAATACACCTATTATTAACTAGAAAAGGATCAAGATATTTTTTACCTGATTTTGGTACTAGACTATATGAATTTATTTTTGAACCATTAGATGGGCCAACATTCTCTGATATTGACGCAGAAATTAGACAAAGTATTGGTCAATATCTTCCTGGAGTTAGAGTTACAAATATTGAAATAACTGATGCTAGTAATGATTTTGACAATAAAGGTGCCACATATATTAATTCAGAGGGTCAAAGAGAATATGTAATTCCTGGTTTAGCACAAAAAGAATATACAGCAAAAGTTAAAATCGATTATAAAATAACAAATTCAGCATTAGAGTCTAGTGATTTTGTTATAATTAATATTTAATATATATGGCAGATAAAAAGATATCATATACTACTAGAGACTTTGAATCGGTAAGAACAGAGTTAATTAACTTTACAAGACAGTATTATCCAGATTTAATACAGAATTTTAATGATGCTGGTATATTCTCTGTTTTTTTAGATTTAAATGCCGCGGTAACCGACAATTTAAATTTTCATATTGATAGAAGTCTACAAGAAACAGTTCTACAATTTGCACAACAAAGATCTTCAATATATAATATAGCAAGAACATATGGATTAAAAATTCCTGGACAAAGACCATCAGTTGCCCTAGTTGACTTTTCAATCACAGTACCAGCTTTTGGTGATAAGGAAGACTTAAGATATTGTGGTATTTTAAGAAGAGGAGCCCAAGTTCTTGGGTCAGGTCAAATTTTTGAGACAGTATATGACATTGATTTTTCATCAGCAATTAACGCTGAAGGGTTTCCAAATAGACTAAAAATTCCAAATTTTGATACTAGTGGAAGGTTATTAAATTATACAATAACAAAAAGAGAAGTTGTCGTTAATGGAATTACAAAAGTGTTTAAAAGAGTTATAACACCAAACGATGTTAGACCATTCTTAGAGTTATTTTTACCAGAAAAGAATGTATTAGGAATTACAAGTGTTTTAGTTAAGGAAGGTACGCAATACACTACAATCCCACCAACACAAGAATTTTTAGGTTTAAATAATAGATGGTACGAAGTAAGAGCATTAGCTGAAGATAGAGTGTTTGTTGAAGACCCAACAAAAGTATCAGACAATCCAGGTATTAAAGTTGGTAAGTATATTACAACAAGTAATAAATTTATAAGTGAATACACAAATGAAGGGTTTTTAAAGATGACTTTTGGTGGTGGAAATATATCTGCTGAAGAACAAATTAGGGATTTTGCAAGAACTGGATACGATTTAAATATATCAAAATACTCAAACAATTTAGCACTTGGTAGTGCACTAAAACCAAACACAACATTATTCATACAATATAGAACTGGTGGTGGTGCTACTAGTAATTTAGGTGTTAATGTTATAAATCAAATTGGAACCGTAACATTCGCTGTTAATGGACCACAAGAAACAACAAATAGAACTGTAATAAATTCATTAAGATGTAACAATTTAACTGCCGCAGTTGGTGGTGCTAATAGACCAACAATAGAAGAAGTTAGAAATATGGTATCATTTAACTTTGCAGCACAAAATAGAGCCGTAACAGTTAATGATTATGAATCTATTATTAGAAATATGCCATCACAATTTGGAGCACCAGCAAAAGTAACAATAACAGAGGAAAATAATAAAATAAAAATAAAACTACTATCTTATGATGAAGATGGTAAGTTAACTGAAATATCATCAAACACATTAAAACAAAATATTGCAAATTACCTATCAAACTATAGAATGATAAATGATTATATCTCAGTTGAAAGTGCGAATGTAATTGATTTAGGTGTCACAGTTGATGTTGTCCTAGATGCCACACAAAACCAAGGAGCTTTAGTCACAAAGATTGTTGATATTGTGACACAATATTTCTCACCAAGTAATAGACAAATGGGTGAAAATGTTTACGTATCAGAAATACGTAAGAATATACAAAACGAAGATGGTGTAATTAGTGTGTCTGATATTTTGTTCTTTAATAAAGTAGGAGGTCAGTATTCATCATCTCAAACGTCACAAAAATATTCAGATCCTGAGACAAAACAAATCCAACTTATAGCCGACACAATATTTGCGGAACCAACCCAAACGTACCAAGTAAGATTCCCAAATAAAGACATTAACGTTAGAGTTCTTAATTTTAAAGGAATCAATTTCTCTTGATGATTTATTTTTTTTAGAAAAAGATTATTTTTTGAAAATAGGAAATAAACTATTTATCAAGAAATAGAAATCAATGCCAAAATCGCAAAGAATATCAACAAACATAGGTGTAGACAAATCATTACGAGTACAGTTAGATCAAGACTTTGAAACACTAAATATATTATCGCTTAAAATACTAAAAAGTGACATATATAGTAGACAATGTTCTGACTATGGGGTTGTTGTTGGTAGAGTATCAGTTAATGGTGGATTTGGATTACCAAACGCCAAAGTATCTATTTTTATACCATTATCAGAAGAAGACAGCAATAATGAAGTTATAAAACAAATTTATCCATACGAGTCATTATCTGATTTTGACGATAATGGTTATCGATATAATCTATTATCTAAAAATCCATCATATGATGGTCACGTTGTTACCGGGACATTTCCAGATAGAGAAGAAGTTCTAACAGATCAGACATATATTGAGTTATATGACAAATATTATAAGTTTACAACTAGAACAAACGATAGTGGGGATTATATGATATTTGGTGTACCAACTGGTAGCCAAACCGTTTTTATGGACGTTGATTTATCTGATATTGGGTGTTTTTCATTATCACCACAAGACTTAATCCAATCAGGACAAGCCACCGAATCACAAGTAAATGGGTCTAAGTTTAAATCATCAACAAATCTAAGTGAATTACCACAAATAAAAACAATAAATAAAATTATTGAGGTATCTCCACTATGGGGTGAACCTGAAATATGTGAGTTAGGAATTACTAGAACTGATTTTGATTTAACAGCTGAAGCAAACATTAGTATAAACCCAACAGCTGTTTTTATGGGTTCAATTATATCAACAACAGAAGATGACGCCTTAAAAACTAATTGTAAACCTAAAAATAATACTGGTAATTTATGTGAATTGGTTTCAGGTCCTGGACAAATATTAACGATAAGACAAACAATAGATATTGATAATGAAGGAAGACCAATACTTGAACAATTTGATTTAGGTAATAATGGAAAAGTTATTGATGGAGATGGTTCCTATTTGGTTAATTTACCAATGAATTTAGATTACATCTACACCAATGAATTTGGTGAACAAGCAATATCTAATGACCCAAAAGTAGGTATACCAACTAAAGCAAAATATAGATTTAAATTTAAATGGGAAAATGAAGGTGGATTACAAAATGATTTTTTAAGAGCAAATTACCTTGTACCAAACATTAAAGAGTATGGTTGGACTAGTTCATCATATAGTACAGATCCATTAAAAACAGGTCTAGAACAAACAATAGAATTTATAACACCAGTTGGAAATACCTCAACAACGGTTACTTTTACACAAGATGGTGGATTAGTTTTTGACGAAACAATAAATACATCATCATATAGTGTGACAATAAATGGACAACCTTATTTTGGTGATACGCAGGTTATTAGTGTTTTGGCTGGGGACGTTGTTGAAATAACACCAGTATTTATAGACCCAAGTACACCATCCACTGTTAATTATACAAATTATAATCAAGAATATTTTGAATTATTAAAATCATATTCATTTAGTCTAGATTGGGATGATTACGTAAATCAACAGGAAGCCATCAACTGTGAAGATACTTTTTATGAGTTTAATTATAACAAGGTATATACAACAGCTATGTTTATTGATAGATATAAAAATGGTATTGGTAGAGGTCGACATTTAGGTATTAAAGAAATTGATAATCGAAGTTGTAAATCAGATGTTAATACATTTCCAGTAAATGATGTCATTAGAAATTTTGACTTTTTATTTTTTGCCTTTAACCTACTACTCAACATATTAACACCAATATTTGTTGTTGTTTTATTTGTAGCACATTTAATTGCTTTAATGTGGCCAATTTTAAAATGGATATTAATAGCATTAGGTCTATATTTTACAGTACAAGCTGTATTTGAAGTTATTGACATTGCTAGTCAAATAGCTAATATTGGAAACGAAATTGCTGGTTTATTTAGTTTTGGTATTGGAGCAGTATTTAATTTAACAAATTTATTACAGGCTATATTATTGTCACTAACTCTTCTAGCTTTAATAACTAAAGCAATTTTTATTATTGGTATATCTCTTGGATTTTTAACCTTAGCAATATTTGCAGCACTTAAAGTCAAAGGATTTCCAAGAATTGGCCTTCCAATGATAACTTATCCAGATTGCTCAACTTGTGATTGTAATTGTGGTGAAGCTGAATTGGGTGATGATTTTGATAGTTCATCTGTTGAGTCATACGCAAACCAACAAGGAAGTCAAAATATAAATTTAGGTGGTGATTTACCATCTGGAATACCAGTAATGACTGCAACACAAAATTCGATTTTTGCACCAATAAATAAACTTAATAGCTACATAGTAGAACACCCAAATTTAGATCAACCTTTAAATGATGATAATGAACCTTTAAGATGTTATGGTAATTTTTGGTTTCAAGGGAGCGGTAATGACTGTTTTGGGGGAATTGGAGGACTAGATAGAGGAGCTCCAGAATATCAATATCGTTCATTCACAAATCAATCAGCAAATCAAACATTAGATGGTAGTGTTGGTGTTCCAGCAGGACTTGGGTTTCTTAGATTAGCTGCAGGTAGTGAGTCATTAGATGAGTCTAATATCCAATATGGTATTCCAAGTAAATATTTATTACACGCACCACAACCATTTTTATTTGCGACATATAGAAGTGGGAATAATAGTGATTCACTAAGATATTTAGCACAACCAGCAACTGAAGCTTACTCACAAAAACTAAATGAGTTTAATTATAGACAAAAATATTTTGATGTTGTTAATAGAATTAAAGTCACATTTAATGAACCAGATAATAATGGTTTGTCACATTACGATCAACCACTAGTTATTTTAGCAAGACCGGGAATGCTACAAACTTTAGGTATTGGACAGTTATTCACTTTCCAAGACCCTAATTTATCTAATTGTAATGTAAATATAACAGGAGCAACATTTGATGGTGACACAAATCAGTTTGGAACAAATGGTGTAACAGGAACAACACAAACAGGTCCCGTAATTCCAATAAGTGTAAATTATGCTAATACACCAACAACAAACGCAACAGTACAATATAGCTTAATTAATACTGGAGATGCCGAAACTTATTTACAGTATCCAATAGATCTCGAGTATTTCCAAGTTATAACAGGGTTTACATATAACGAGTTTATAAATAACCCAAATACACAGTCCCCTTTTACTTCAGACAAGTTCCCAAACAAGTACTTAAACCATAGAACTTTATATTTTTATACTAATCCTAATGGAATCACTGATAGTGGTAGTATATCTCCAAATTCAGTATCATCACTAAATGGTAATAGTAGTTTAACATTTAAAGGTTTTGGTGTTGAGACATATTTAGATCCTAACGACAACCCAAACTCAACAACCATAACAAATATGGTTGATTATGAAAACTTTGAAGTTATTATAATAACAAGAGGCGTTGACCCGCACTCACCAAAACAAAGAAATAGATATGATTTATCGGTTATTTTTGGAGAAACATCTGAAAATGGGTCAGTTGTTGTTGAAGGAGACTATTATTTAAATGTACCAATACAAGGTACTGGTGTTGGCCCAAAACCAAAAACACATAATACATCTAATAACTTAGGTAATAATAAACTATATTTCGAACCTTATAATTTTAGATTAGGAGAAACAAATGGTGGTATAAATGAGTTTTCACAATTTACATCTACACTACCATATTATTATTCAAATATTGACGAAGTAGACTATACACCATGGGTTAACGTACTTCCAACAACAAACCAGATAGGAGTTAATACTAATGGAACAATATCATCAACAAATAGAAATCTAGTTTTACCAAATACACCATTATTACCAACTAGTGGTGTATTTAATAATACACATACTGCAAACTATTATTACGCTGGAGGATCTTTTACTTCATCACAAATAAATAACGGAACAGCCGTTATGTACGCTAATTTAGGTAGTAGTGATGGTAAAAAAAGTGATACCTGGAATTATGATTGGGCTAGCCCAACATTTAGGAGATATGCAGTATACTCTCCCGCATACTATAGATACCCATTTTATCAAAGTAACCCAGTACAATTTAGTGTGGACCAATCAGTTGGTGGAGCGCAATATCTTGTAATGAGAAGTGATAGGATACCAACATCAACATCTGTCGAAGAAGGACAACCATTCCCAGGATCAGACTTAAATTACACAAGTTATGGTTTACACCAAAACAATAATTTCCAGGTATATTCTGTAGGTAACGCAGCCGCACCAATAAATACTTTTGCACCAGATATAAACCAAGGACAGGGAGTTTATGATGAAACTGAGTTTGTACAATCATTAACATCAACACTAAGTTGTGAAAATATGGTTTCAGTACAATGTTATGAGTCTAGTAATGGAACTGGGATAACAGTAAATCCAGATTGTGAAATAACTAGTGATATTGTTAAACAAGGTTGTTATTGTTTATTAAATGGAAAAGAGCTAGATAATCCATTTATTAAAAAACTATATTTAATAGATGGTTTATATGCTAGAGATGCTAGACTATTAGTTGAATGGAAAACAAGATTTTTATTAACCTTTGCGGCTTGTAGAGGAGTATTTGGACAAACATTTCAGAATAATTGGTTAAATGGTGCGTTATATATGTTTACATTTAATAAAACATCAAGATATAAAATAGACCAACCAACTGAGCCAACATATAAGTATTGTAGAGACACAATTGTCTTTAATCAAATAACAAATAGTTTCTTTTATAGATCTTCACCATGGAATGGTAATAATTTTATTGGTGTTGAGTCACCTCCAAACCAAAACATACCACAAACACTTGTAAACAATTACCCAGGTTATGGGTATAATGAAAAAAGAATTCAGTTCCCAACAACAGTAATGGACCTTGGACCTAGAGAGAAGTTTATATCTGAAATATGTTCTAGTGATAAATTTAATGGATATTTAGTTGATCAAGTTAGAAGTACTTCGTATCAAGACAATTCAGATGTGCTCCAAATGGGCTTTATATCTAGAATATTAAACGTTGGATTCTGGAATCAATTATTACCTATTGGAAATCCTGGTGGTGGTTCAGCAGAAGGTAAAGGAATCATTCAGTTTTTTAATAGTAATAGAAAGGGAGATAGAATAGATGGTGATATTGCACAAGCGCTATCGATAAATTCAGAATGGAGAGTTAAACCATACTTAAGCGAAAACTATAGAGATGTTGATTTATTTATTGGTGAAAGTACATCTCCAGCAAGACCATTATTTGGAATATTCTTCTCATCTCAAACCGAGGATTATATATATAGAAGAAAATTAAGTCCAGGTATTGAGTATTTTAGTTTAGATTGTGGGGGCGTTTACACTAATTTTGGATACACAACAGATCAAGTTGTACCACACTACAAATGGAAATTAGCACCTCAAAACGACCAAACTAACTTTATTTTTGGAACTGAAAATAATAATTGGGATACAAACTATAGTAGTGGAGGGTTTTATACTAATGAGTATCAAAACTTAAATTTTGACAATATACAAGAGTATTTTACAACAGGTGCGGATTTAAATCCAGGATTTATAACAAACTTTGACATAGATGGCGACCCAGTCCCACAAAATAATAGCATACCACAAATAACACATGGATTACCGGGTGAAAGTATTTTAGTTGGTGCACCATTTTATTTTTATTTTGGATTAAACAATGGAAATACAGCAATAGATAAATTTATTAAATTTTATATAGAAACAACAAGCTAATATGGTAGTTAATGAGGATAGTAAAATAGTGTTGGGTAAAAAAAGATTTCAGAACTCATTTAATGTTACTGAATCTGAAAAGGTAACACTTTCACAAACTGCAAAAGAATTTGTGGAGTACGATAGAGCTATTGACGTTAGTTTACCACAGATTTTTGATGATGAAAGACAACAATCTACAGTTTTTAGGCCAACAACAAAATACTCATTCATATTTAAAAACCAATATTCTGGATCAACTAATTACCAACCATACATTGATTATTTATATTACGTAAATTTAGATTCTATTGCTATACAAACAGCATGTAATCAAAATACAAATAATACTTGGTATGGTTATCCACAATATACTGAATTTGACCTTATAAGAAATGATAATGATAAGATTGGATACACAACAGGTGGATTAGGTAATGAACACCAACAATTTTTAAACAAAAGCGCTACAACGTATAATTGGACTCACTATGCTAGTTACGCATATAGCAATAATCCAAACAAACAATTAACCGCAAATGACACACAAACATTAACAACGTGGAACTGGACCGCCGGCGATGGTATCCCATTTATTATTACCTCAAACGCAGATAGCAATATTGAATTTAGATGTCCAATGAAGCATGGATTAAAAGAAGGCGAACACGTTGAGTTATCAATAGATTATAATGGTGAAAATATTTTTACAATAGAATTTTTAGGAAATGGTGGTGATGGTAGTGAGTATTATTATTTTAATATATATAATATTGGTTACTTAGGAAATACATTTGATGTTGGAACTATTGGTACATTTAAAAGAGTTTTAGATGTTGATAATTTAACCGAGACAACATCAAAATACTATGTTAGACAACACAAAATATTAACAAATGTTGAGGATTGTGTTTTAACAAGAACTGCTTTTGATAATAATATTTTTAGTTTAAAGACACAATACGAAAAACCAATTTATGGTGGAACCCCACTAGCCCTAGTTACCCCAACAACACTTCCTAGAACATCAATTCTTGAAGGTAGTCAAAACTATACATTGTCCTTTAATAAGGATATTGACTTATCTACTTTAATTGATAATCAAAAAAGACCAGTAACAGAGTTATTTTTTACAACAATATGGAAAGGGTATTGGGGATGGACAAACAAACTAAAACAAGGCCATGAGTTTAATACACCACTATTCTTCCAAATACCAAGTACTTGGTGGGATCAGAATAACCCACAATCAAATACAAATATACTAACACAACAATACTCATCAAATCAGTTACCAGCAGAAGGACCATTTACATATATGTCAAATTTAAACGAAGGTGATATTATTGATGGTGATTATTGTGAGTGGAATGATTTTGAACAAAGTGAAAGAGTAATATCAAGGTATGTTAATAAAATAACATTTAATCAAAACTATTTTGTTCAAAATTTAGGAGCGCTACCAGATAATACATTTGGATATTATTATTATCCACACAACCCAATAACAATACAAGTTTATTCTAGTTATATAGAAGAATCAGATTCTAGTATTGATTTAGAGGGTATGCCAGACTATGCGTTTTACTCAAATGCCTCAAATAGTTTTAGATGGAGAGATATATACCCTTTTGGTTTTATAGATAATGATGGATTAGGTGTTGATTATCCATTTACAAATGGTAAACATTATCCATATACTAATACAATTTTTAGAGTATTTCCAGAAGGAATTGGACTACCAAATATAAACGAAATTGCAGACCCAACAATAGATGAGTGTGAATAAGTATAAAATAACATTACCAAGTATTAATAAACAATTGGACATCCCAATTGAGATTAAATGGGATTTTACAGAACGAGATCAAGCAATTGATTCATACCAAGGTACTATAGTTGAGGATGTTATTGGTAAACCAATTGATTTTGAATTATCTAGATTCCCACATAAAGAGTACTATTCAGACTCTTTAAATCAACTTATAACCAAAATAAATTACGAATTTTACTTTTTTAATACTGGGCAGACAATATCCAATCAAGCATCCTGGGTGAATACTTATACAGTATTAGGCTTCTCAAATAAAGATATTTATTCATATATAAAACCATTCACCAAATCTTTCTTTAAGTTAGATTTTTATGATACTAAAAATGAACTATCACAAAAAAATTATTTTACAATAATACTACCAGTACAACAGGGATATTTTGAAACTGTGGATATTAGTAATTACTTAACAAACGTAGAAATACGAAAACCTAAATTTGGTTTAGATTATGTTGGTGATAAAGAAGGATTTTTTATTTATTGGTTAAGAAAAAAAGACTATATAGATCTTAGTGAATTTTATATGAGTGCTAAGTTTTTTAATGCAAGAACTGGACAGTTTATCACAATGATGAATAAATCACAAGCAACACTTGGAGGTAATTATAATACATTTAATGGTGAGGATTATCTATATTATAAAGTTAATATAGATTATAATGATATATCATATATTGTTAGTGATACACAAAATATGACTAGAGTTGGTGACGACATAAACCCAATACAATGGTATCAATACGTTAATCCATAATGCAAGAACAAAGATATTATTTTAGGATTTCACCAGAAAATATAAAAGGAGATATTATTAATGTACCATATACTGGAGAAACAGATATTTCGGTTTTAATTGATCCATGTTGTCCAATAACTGCAACAACTATAAATACGTTAACAGGTACAACTGGTGTTTATGTACCAATGCCATCAATATTAAGTGGAGGGACACATGGTGAATCATTATTAACTTGTCTTACATTACCATTATTATTTACCGAAAACACAAATGATTTGGGGTATTATACGCCATTTGATGGTGCAATTTATCAAAAAGATTTGGTAAATAACTTTGTGACATCAGCGACAACCTCATCACCATACGAGGTTATTTTTTATAACACATCACAAACTAATTTTAAGAAATTTTTATCAATAAATACCTTTGTTGTTGATTGGGGAGACAATTCACCAGAAACGACAATAACAAGTTATACTCCAGTAACACATACCTATCCAATTGCAAACACAAATTACACAATAACTATGAAAAGTTATTCACCATGGGGTGTGTCAACAGTAAAAAAGGAAGTGATTGTACCATTTACTGGAACAACAATACCAAACCCAAATGGAACTGCATATTTTACTTCAGCGGGTTGTTATTGGAGTGGTACGCCAATAAGTTATGACTACTTATTTACTGGTGATTCAAATACAAATATTTCAGATTATAATTCAAGCGGATATACAACAACACCATTCCTTATAACTGGATATACTAAAAGCTCATTAAGTGATTTAGCACAATATGGACCAAAATATAATTTATTTGGCGGGAAATACAAATTAAATGTACCAGTGACTGGAACATCAGGTGATTATGGAATTGTATATGGTCCAGATCCATCTAATACATATACCGCATATACAATAAATGATATTTTGTATTGGGATATAAACGATGGTACTACAATATATTTTTTAACATCAGATGGTATTGTTGATAGTAATTACACATTATCCGCATTAACCAAAAATGAGGCATTACTAAACGTTATTGACGAACCACAAATACAGTCAAATCTTTTTGTTGAGAGAGGTAAGATTTCTGGTTTAGAGGCAATACAAAGACTAGGAGAAGTCGATAATTTAGGAGATATTACTAAATATGGTTATGGATACTTTAATGTCAAAAAATATTAAATATACTATTTATAAAAATAGATAAACTTAAATAATTAACTAGACGTGGCAACAGGAACTTATGGAACTATTAGACCAGCAGATGTTAGCCCAGATGATGTTGAAATCATATTAAATTACACACCATCTAGGGATGACACACAAAATTTTTTATTAACAAAACTAAACTCAAAAGAAGTTTTGAAACCATATTTTCATAATTCTAATACTGGTGGAAATGCTAATGTTGAAATTTTAGGTGGTCTATACAATTTAAAACTACCAGCTGATGTTTTTAATAGATTGGGAATATACACCCTATACATTAGACCAGCTGAAATTAGAACTAAAATAACTGATTGTGGCGTTTTATCAGCACTCCCAAATGTAAATGGGATTGTGATTGATATAAATGGAGTACCACCACAATTTAGAAATAAATTTGTAAATCAAGGACTAATTGGTTTTAGAGTTGAGTACTTAAATGATAATGGAACTAAAATACCTAATTTCTTTAGGTTAATAACATCTTCTTTTTATTGTGAACCAGTATATCAAAACCTAACAAATACGTCACAAAAAGTTATTAGATACCGGTATGTTGAAAATGCAACAAATCTAATATTTTGTACACTATCACCATCAACATCGCCAACCAACAAACCAAGTGCGATACCATTCATTGGACAACCAAACCAAAATATAATAATAACAAATACATTCTTTAATCCAATAACAACAGAGGTTGAGATTGTTGAACATGACGTATCAACATTAGCAATTGCTCTATATGGTAATCAAACCAAATCAATGGATGATGGGATTTACACAATTTACGATAACCAAAATAATATATATAAACAATACAATCTATTTGAAATTCGAGATCAATTTAACAATCTATTATACGAAGTTAGACAAGATCGAGGAACAAATATTGATTTTAGTAAAGCATTTAATAACATAGTCGGATAATGGCAAATAAATTTACTTGTCCACCACAAGCCTCAGGTCAGGGGTCGTTTTCAGACAATCTAGTTGGATTCCAACTAGTTGATGGAGGGGGTTTTACACAAGGTAATTTTGAATTTACAACAGCTATTAGCGAAAAGCAGGATAGAAATTTTATTATTGGAACATTTTCAGACCCAATATCATTGGATAGTATGAATGTTACCAACATTGAGGAGTCTAGATTTCTAGTTGCAAAAAATTTCCAAATATACCCAAATTATGATTTAACAAATGTTACAAACTTTACACAATATGGGTCATTATCACTTAGGTTTTCAAACTCAATAACTAGAATTATAAATTATTTTCCTGCGGCATTAGACGTACAAAAAATTAGATCTAATTTTAGTGTTGGTAATACAGCCGAAAATATAACCTATGACCCAATAGATAATGAGACAAAAATTGATATACCATTATTATCTATAAAAAACCCATTAGGGATTGATTATTCAGCAAACGCGGAAAATAATGTAAATGCCTTAGAAATCACAGTATCAAATCTAAGGAATTTTAAAAATAATTTCCAAAAGTATGCGGTATATATTGACGAAGAACCATTTTCAATAAATGACATTGTACCAACAACATTAGATAGTACTCATTTAAGATTATACATCAATGGTAATCCATTCCCAAACCAAACAACATCAGAAAAGAATTTCCTAATAAGACCAAATGATATGTATGTCAACAAAGTCTTTAATGATAATTTTGATGGTGTTGAAAATTTCTTATTAAATAGAAATATTACACCAAAATACATGGCATATTTTAATGTCCCTAAATTACAAGAAGATGGTAATTATATTTTTACTTACGACTCTGCGGCATTTCCATTAGATGGTAATTGGAATTTAGATATTAGAACAAATGCTTTTAATCAATACCTAGATAAATTAAATAATTTTGCAATTAATTTTGATGAATATAAAACAAACTTAATATCTAGATTTTTAACAACCGCATCATTAAAAGAATTCGATACCGCGGATAAAAAAGTTGAGAAGATGTTACAGATATATGGTAGAAGTTTTGACAACACCAAAACTTTTATTGATGCACTTAGCATGATGAATTCTGTAAATTATAATGTTAAAAACGATATACCATCTCAGTTACTAACCAATTTAGCACAAACACTAGGTTGGAAAACAAATATATCGCCAATAACAGAAGATGAATTACTTAATTCTTTATTTAAATCAGAAGATAATACATTTACTGGCGTCTCACAAGGTAAAACACCAGATGAATTAAATTACCAGTACTATAGAAATCTAATTTTAAATTCAGCATTTCTATTTAAATCTAAAGGTACTAGAAAATCAATTGAAATTTTATTAAGACTTATTGGCGCTCCAGATTTTTTAGTTGATTTTAATGAATATATCTACATAGCAGACCAAAAAATTAATATATCAGAGTTTAACACAAAATACGCCCAAATATCGGGAGGAACCTACGTTAGTCAAACACCAGTGTTAGACCCAACAGATACCTTCTCAATTATGGGAGTGCAATATACTGGAACCACGTATCAAACAACAACAACAGATATTAGTGTGACCAACATAGACTACCCAATTGATAGCTTTGGATGTCCTAGTATGCCAGTTGAGAGTGAATCATATTTCTTCCAAATAGGTGGGGGTTGGTTTGAATCAACACCACAACATAGAATGCCAGAACAAGTTGATTTAACAACAAGTGTTTTTACTGGATCAAATCCAAATTATCAAACAACGTTAAAACCATTCAATTATGGTGATGAATATCTAGAAAGATATAGAAATTTCCCATTTATGGATATGGGCTTTAGATTGAGAAGGGTTATTGATAACAAAAAAAGCTGGACTGATAAAGAAATTAATTTAAGAAATTCATCAGATGGGAACTTTAATGCGTATTATAATATTGGAGAAGAGTGTTTAGCAATTAACGTTAAAAATGTTGATATTATGCTAAACCCAAGTTTCGGTCTATTATATGATGTTTATACAATGTCAAGAACGTACAACTACCCAATACCAAATGAAGGGCTTCAATACGTCAAACCAACATACTGTAATCCAGACCCTATTAATAATTACCCAAGAAGGGGTGGTATTGATTGGACTGAAATAATACCAAAACCAAAAGAAAAAACCTTCTTTGAGTTTGCACAGACTTTTTGGAGAAATATGATAAATGTTAGAAATAGACAATTTATCACAGACGGAAAAACTGGAGGATACCCAACATTACAATCAATTTATTGGAAATATTTAGAATCAGATCAAGCGATTAATATACCAAATGATAATTTTACATATCGTACTATGATTGATTATGTAAATAAATTAGGCGACTATTGGGTTAGATTAATTGAACAAATGGTTCCAGCAACAACGATATGGAACACTGGTGTTAGGTTAGAAAACTCAATATTTCATAGACAAAAATTTGTATGGAGAAGACAATTTGGTTGTAAGATTATACCAATACCTTGCAAACCTTGTGAATTAACAACACAATTATTTGCTTACGATTGTACATTACAAGAAATTACACATTGGTTATACCCATGGAATTATAATCCAAATATCGTATCATTTGGTACTATATTAACTGAAACATTAAACACGTATTTAAGTAATCTTGGAATTACATTAAATCAATGTATTTTAAATACCCTAAACTCACAATGGTATGTTGAAATTAAATTAAATGGAAATATTATAGCTCTTGAACAATTTGCGGAAACAAATGGATATGTACAGACACCAACAAATCAAGAGTGGGTTGATGGTGTAGCTAACGCCCTACAAACATTAGAAACTAGTGGTATTTATTATGCAATTGACTTAGATAACGAAACAATTATTATATATAATAATAACTGTGTACCATACCAATATGACGATGAATTTGAAATCAACGTTGGGATAAACTTTAATATATTATGTAATCAATAATGTCATTTCCTTTAGAAATATTAAATTTATCAATAACTGGTGATTGTTCATTAGTTAGTGGCGGGTCAATTAACCTTTTATTTACTGGTGGGACAGCACCATTGGCGGTTTATGAAGCACCAATAACAACTGGATTATTACCCACTTCAGGTTATACATCATTTGATTACACCCTTTATCAAGCTAGTGGATTACCACCCGGTGAATATTTTTTAACTATAGCAGATTCTTCAGCCTCAATCCCCGATATTGTTATACCATTCAATATTTCATCTGGAAGTACAGTACTAATAGATGCTGAAAATACAACTTGTGGTTTTAATAATGGATCAATAACCGCATCAACTAGCAGTAATTTTGGACAAGTAACACTTAGTTTATATAATTCATTAGACAATTTAGTTGAAACACAAATAGCACCATACCCAACTTCAACAGCATATTTTACAAATTTATCTGCTGATACATATTATGTTATTGGTGATGATGGTGGTGGCTGCACAGGACAAAGTGCTTCAGTTGTAATATTACCATCAACAAGCTTTAATTATGGTGCTTATATTGTAAATGACTCAAGTTGTGTATCAACTGAAGGACAAGGAAAGATAATAATAACAGGTCTTACAACACCAACAAGTGCGTATACAATAAATTGGATTAGTGATGTTAATGGTCAAACAGGAACAACAGTAACAGGATTAACACAAGGACTATATACTGTAGAAATAACAAATCCTATTGGTTGTACCAATCAACAAGCATTTTTTGTTGACTTAGTACCATTAGTTGGAATTGGCTCTTTAATTGTAACCCAACCCCCAAGCTGTTTTACAAGTGATGGTGAAGTAACTGTTGTTGTTACTGGTGGTACGGCTCCATATTTTTATGTTGGGTCAAATGGGGATACATTTGTTAATTTTAGCACATCACAAACATTTACGAATTTACCAGGAGGTTTATTTACTGTGACAGTCACAGACGCTGGACTTTGTAGTGCTTCACAATCGGTACTATTAAATACACCAAATAGTTTTGGTGGAATTACAATACAAACAACAAACTCAACTTGTAGTAACAATAATGGTCAAGTCTCGATTAGTTTAGGATTTGCAGCACCAGGGTCTTATAATTATAGTATATCTGGTATTAGCGGATCACTATTTTTTCAAGAAAATGGGGTGGGGACACAAACGACATTCCCAAACCTAACATCAGATGATTATATAATAACAATTGACAATGGTAGTGGATGTATTTTTACCGGAACAACAACCATTAGTAATTTAGATAAATTTACAATAGGGACTACAATTAGTGGAACTACTTGTGGTAGCAATAATGGAGAATTATTAGTTAGCTTATCTTCTGGTACAACAGGTAGTATCGCAACAACACCAGTGTTATATAACTTACAAGGACCATTACCTTCACTATCAAATACAACACAACCTATTGGGTATTTCCCAAATTTACAAGAAGGGACATACCAATTAACAGTGACAGACTATAGTGGTTGTTCACAAATTGAAACAGTTTTTATTGACCCATCTAGCGCTGTTGATTTTATTTTAGTTGGTACAAACCCATTTACTGGTTATGATGGTGAAATTACGACTTTAATTACAAATGGGGTCCCACCATTTACATTAGTTTGGTCTGGAGATGTTATGGGGCAAACAGGCACAACAATAACTGGTTTAACATCAGGAACATACGAACTAACAGTTATAGATAGTGAAGGATGTTATAGAACTAGATCAATAACATTAAATGGTACTATATTAGTTGGTGGATATGAATCATACGTTGTATCAACAGAAACTTTTTCAGACACAGATTCAGTTAGTAAACGAGGTATACTACAAATGTATAACGAAGGATTTTCTGATTTAACTAGTGGTGATACAAATTGTATTGTAACTGGTGCAACATTTACATTAGATGTTATAGTTGGGTCTGAGTCGAAACAAAACTTATTTTATACATCGACAGGTTTAACAGACTATCCATCTGATTATTTGTGGAGTGAAGCAATTAAAGAAACTTTAAATGAATTTGTTGGTATTGGAGAAGTTATTATAGATTTTAATACAAATAGTATTAAAATAACAAATGATTGTGATGAAATTAAAAAAGATTGTAAAAGGGAGACATATAATCTATTAAACGATGAGAAAATCATAATAAATTTAATTATTGATTATGACATTGCTTGTGTAGAATGTGCTTAATATATTTTTATGAGTGAAATAACAATAAATACCATTTCAGGACTAACACCACCATATAGTGTTTATGTGTGTAATGTTTATGGCGTTTATTGTGAATTTATAGGAGTTACAACAACAACACCAACAACAATAGTATTACCACCAGCTTTTGATTCAGCACCAATTGTGGGGATTAAAATAATTGATAGTACTGGTTGCGAGAGATTTAAACTAGTTGAATGTCTTGATTTATCACTAGACGAAAAAGAATTCCAAAATGGAGACACATTTTATTTTATGGATTATGAAATATATCAATTCCAATAACTTAGATTATTGTATTTATAATTAAAAAAGATGGCGTTATTAACAGATAGAACTTTAGCAACAGGCGTAACATTACAAGATTTAATACACATTGTAATTCCAACAGATATTTCACAAAATCCAGCTGGATCATCATATAAAGCAACAATACAACAAATTGGGGACGCATTAAGTGGAAGTAGTTATTGGACTTCAGGGTCAACTGGGAATTATTCAGTTAAAACAATTAATGACAGTGGATTAGATGCTATAGGTGAATATTCAGTAGCAAGTGGTTATTTAACAACGGCAAGTGGTGATTATTCTTATGCGGAAGGAGTCGAAACAATAGCGTCAGCACCAATTTCGCATGCCGAGGGATATCAAACAATAGCTAGTGGCACAGCGTCTCATGCTGAGGGTGTGTTAACGATTGCCAGTGGTCAAACAGCCCACTCTGAGGGTTATAATACAATTGCTGGTGGTGTAGCAGCCCACTCTGAGGGTGGTTATAATCTAGCTTCTGGTGACTTTTCGCATGCTGAGGGTCATGAAACAAAAGCTTCTGGTTATTCTTCACATACTGAGGGTGATAATACTAGTGCTTCTGGTGATTATTCTCACGCTGAAGGTAGATATACATATGCTAATGGTATGACATCACATGCTGAGGGTTCTGGTACCACTGCTAATGGTGCGGCAACACATTCTGGTGGGTTTAATACTAGCGCATTGGGGGACTATTCCTTTATACATTCAAATAATTCAATAGTAACTGGTGATAGAAGTGTTGTTTTGGGTGGTCAGGGTATAACTGGTACAACAAGTGATACTGTTTATGTTCCAGATTTTGTAATTAAAAAAACCGCATCTGTACCAACTAGCTCTGCTGATGCTGTTGGTGAAAATGGTTCCATTACTTGGGATAATACTTATTTTTATTGGAAGGCAAATGGGCAATGGCTTAGAGTTTCTGGGTCAACATTTTAATAATATATTAAAAATTTAACTAATCACAAAATAAAGATTTACACTTTTTCTAAAATCAAACTATCTATATTTATTTGGTATTTTTAACAAAAAAAATGTATTCATTATTTTAACATTTAAATTATATTTAAAAATATAATATTAAAGAATGAATAATTTAGTTTTTGTTACAGCACAACCAGACGTACCTTATTTTCATTGGCAAATAAAATTATATACACATAATTTTATTGAAAAAGGAATTGACCCAAAAAATATACACGTCATTTTAGCCATGGTCCATGGCGCTACAACACAATCAGAAGGTGCTAAAGAATTATTAAACCAAGGATATAACGTTCATTTTTATAAAGACGATAGAGATAAAAAGTCATATATCCCAAGTATAAAACCATACCTAGTTTCAAAATGGTTAGAAGAATATCCAGAATTTGGTAAAGTATTCTTTTTACATGATGCGGACATTATATTTAACAAATTACCAGATTTTGATAAATTATTAAGTGATGATATAAGTTATTTATCAGATACAATTGGTTATATTGGATATAATTATATTATGGATTGTTGTGATCGATATGAAAAACAACACCCAGAATCAGAAAAAGGACAATTAATACAAGAAATGGCCAATGTTGTCGGACTAGATGTTGAGACAATTAAAAATAATCAAGAAAATTCTGGTGGAGGCCAGTATATTATAAAAAATACAGATTATAAACTTTGGGATAAGATATACAAAGATTGTACACCATTATATAATCAAATGTTAGATTACCAAAGAAGATTCCCAATAAATCCTGGTCAAATACAATTTTGGACGGCAGAAATGTGGTCAGTACTTTGGAATTTATGGTTAGTTGGTAATGAAACCAAAATAACAAAAGAGTTAGATTTTTCTTGGGCAACAGACGATATAAAAAGGTATGAAGAAATGCCAATACTTCATATGGCAGGTGTAACAGATAATTTAAAAGATGTTAAATTTTATAAGGGGGATTATATTAATAAAGACCCAATCAAATCATTAATAAATAACCCAAACCATTTTGATTATATTGATAAAAATAGTTCTACAATAAAATATATCGAATTAATGAAATCTTTTATAAAAAATAAATAAATGATTATTTATATATAAAACAATATGGCAGGGTGCGATCAATGTAGGCAAACTATTTTAGTAAATACAGGTGTAACGGTTAGTGTTGCAACATTAATTGATTGTAGTGGTAATACAACATCTTTTAGTTTAGCACCAACATCTGGATTCACAACATACGAACCATATATTACCGATTTTTGTAGTGGAACCACAATTAGCGGTGATACACTATATATCGATAATGATTATCCACTAACACATTGGTACTCCTTTAGTTCTTGTTGTAATAACGAAGAGTTTATCGTCTACTCAAGTTCAAAACTAATCCAAACAGGAGAGACAATAAATATAATTGATTCTAAATCATATAATGGAAATGTATATACCGGATGTTATACCTGTACAAATACTGATAAAATTGGTTCTAACGAACCTATTTTAGATAGATTAATATATTTTGAACCACAAGGAAGTCCTATTGAAGGCATTATTATCTATAAACTAGGCTGCGTAAGTTGTCTTGAAGTAAATCCATGTCCTACAATATGTTATAAATTATATTCTTGTGACAATCTATATGATCCATTTTATAGTAAAAACGAAGGACTATCTGGTTTTGTGAATAATTATGTTTCTTTAACAACTAGTGGTATAACTAATGGATGTTTTTATGTTACAGGAGTTGAAAGTTGCGACAATTATGAAGATGTTACAATAAATTATGATATAATGTGTGAGTGCACATGTAGTTGCTACACTTATACAATACCTGAGAATTCTAAACCAATAATAATAACTTATATTGATTGCAATGATAACGAAATATCTAATTATGTTAATACAGGCGCCACAACAAGTATTTGTTCAAAGATAACTCCTTTATTTTATAATGAAGTAAATCGAATTATAATCCCAATTAAAAATAATGGTCCATGTATTAATGGAGAATGTCAAAAACAACCAATAACAATAAAACCAAGAAATGAGTGTGATGTTATAACTATTTTCCCTATGGGAGTTAGTTGCTTAGTAACAAACCCATCATCAGTAAATTCATTTGATGGTTATACATACTTACAAATAACAGGAGGAACACCACCATATACAGTAATGTGGGAGAATGGAAGTTATGGACAATCTTTAAGTGATTTAAACATAGGTGAATATAGTGCGACAGTTACAGATTTTTATGGTGATTTTATAATTAACACAACTTGCGTATTAACAGCTACAACAACTACTAGCACAACAACCACAACAACAACAATACCAGTAATTTATGGACCATTATGTCTATCATATAATGAAAGTGTACATTATAATACCACAACAACACAAGTCCAATTTGAACCATCTATCAACATTAACAATCAACCAAGTTGGACTGGTACAACAGACTATTTACTATATTGGAACGAAAATCAATGGATTATAACTGGAAGTACAATTAATGGGGATTTAGTAAATAATAATCCAATAACACCACCATTAGTTGGTTGGCAATTCCTAGGTAATCCATATTATGTTGCGGATACATTATTATTATATTCAGGTTTATGCACTAGTGGTGAAGCAATAATTTTAAATCAAATTGCAAATACAAATGTTGACTGTAATAATTTAGGATCAATTGCAATAACACCAAATGGAGGTACACAACCATATTTATACTCAATTAATGGAGGAATAAACTACTATAACACACCAATATTTAATAATTTACAACCAGGCACATATTTCATTAAAACTAAAGATTCTTTAGATAATGAATCACAAATAACAGAGGTATTAGTTGAAAATATACCAACACAACAATATACATTATCATTAAATGTTGATCAAAACACAAATACATTTACAATAACACCAGATAGTAGTTTACCACCATATCAAACTATATCATTTAATTTTGGACATATTAGTACCTTCATTGGAGTATCAACAATAAATCCAGGGCAATCATATGACAATATAGTAAGTTTTGGTGCTTTAGGAACTATGACATATGTTGGACAAAATAATTCAACAGATACTATAATTTGTGGTGGATATGTTACTCCTAGACAAATACAACAAACAACATATACAAAAGCACTAACAATAAATGGTGGTGAGACAATAACTGGATCATTTACTGATTTACTAAACTATGGGATTTGGACACCAACCGAATGTAGATATATAGATGGTCAGTACACATTATTCATTGAAAGTGCTAATTGTGGCGACTGTTGTATTGTAAAAATTATAAATCCACCATTAACACAAAATCTTGGAGGAGGTAATTTTGTGTTACCACCAAAATTACCATAAAATATCATTACTTAGTATTTATTAGAAATGGCATATATAATAAAAAATACATCGGGATTAGTAAACACTAGAGTTACAGACATTGGACGCCAAAAATTATCACAAGGTAACTTTAAAATTTCATATTTTCAGATTGGAGATAGTGAAATTTCATATGATAAAATTCCACAAAATTATAACCAATCAAATAGCTTTGTATTAGAGCCGCAATTTAATTCACAAAATGCCGCAGGTGTTCCACAATCAAATAGACAATATGTAAAATATCCATATTTAGTTGATGAAGCACAAACCAATATATATGGAATTCCATATATGGATTCACTAATTGAATCTGTATTTAATAGAGCACCACTTAGAGGATTTTTTACTGGGGACACAACACAAGGTATAATAAATTGGGACTTATTGACTAATGACAAATATGTTGTTAGTGCAAATTATATTGTAAATACTGCAACCCTAAATGGGTCTAATCAAATTGAAATTATATATTCAGGAACTAATACTAGTAATTTACAAACACCACAAATTGGTGATATAATTACAATATACTATGATGGTAAAGCCAAAAATAACGTTGAGTGTTTTAATTTGCCAACACCAACACCAACACCAAGTATTAGTTCATCACCAACAACCGCAACTACAACAACTACAACAACAATAGTTGATTGTGCTTCACCAACACCTACACCTACACCAAGTAAGACACCTTGTTTAACACCAACACCAAGTCCACAATGTCCATTACCACCATACCCAGATTGTTTTATGGGTATGAATAGTTGTACTATAATGTTAACATATAGAATTATTGATGTTTGTAAAAATACGTTAACATTAGATAGACCAACACCAGATTATAGATTTTTCCCAAGTGATTGTTATTCTAGAGTAATTATTTACCCATCGAATATGACACAAATATACGATAGCATAACCCCAGAGCCACATTGGAACGATCAGGTAATTGATTTTGAATCAATTTGTGATACTGACCAATTTGATGTTAAAATATGGAATATGAATATACCTTGGACTGAAAATCCAGCAGGGATAATTGAAACACAATATGAAGGATACCAAAATTCATTATCTATTGACTATATTGGGTCTAAAGAATATTTTGGATATAACTCAAGTGAGGGACAAACAGATACTAGTGCAACTTTTTATTATAATTCATTAGGTGATATTGTAACAACAAAACCAGAAGACCAAAAAGCAATTGCGATTATACATTATACAAATCAAACAATAGATTTCTTTTATGGTGAAAAATTTGCATTAGAACCATATAACCCATCGAATCCTAGTGATACAACAGGACAAGCAAGAAACTTTAAACTACATATTCCTTGGTTAATGTGGCATAAAAACCCTAATTGTTGTAATGGTCAAACGTTTTGGGTTGACCCACCAGGATTTGATGACAAAGACTTATTTAAACCATATTATATTAAATCCACAAGGAATGAAACTATGAACCAACCAGGTATTAGGTATTATCATTTGTGGGACACAAACAAAAATAACGATGGGCTACCAAATAGAATTGGTAAAGTATTTCCAGATAGTAAATTAGTTATTATTGATGATGATGAGATTATTGCTGCAATGTCATATAAAGCAAATAGAAACTGGACATTACCAGCACCACAATTATCACTATTAACACCAAATACATGTGACACAACAACATCACAATTTGGTATTTTAACAGGTAGTAATCAAACTATGTATGTAACATATAGATTAACAAATAAATTTGGATTTACAAATTCGTTACATTGTAATTATTATGTTAAAATACAAGGTAACAATAATGAATGTAATCCAGATACAACTAAAAATGTTGCTATTAGATTTGGCGAAGAGTTTGGATGTTTAATACAACCAGGATATTCACCAGTTACAACTACTACAACATATTATCCAGTTACAACAACAAGTACTACATACCCATGTTATGGATGTGAACTACCAGATGGGTATTTTGGTGACGAATTCCAAGTCCTAGCACAAATTGTTGCAACAGGAGAAAGACCGGACCCGACAAAGTGGAAAATAATTGATTTTACAAGTCAAATTAGTAACAATTTTATAAATGGGTACATAACACAAGAATCAATTGTTAATAGTACCTTTGTTATAACAAATGAGAATTATCAAGCAGCACCTTATTATAATTTAAATGATTATATACCATTAACACCATTAAATACAACAACTAAAAAATTAAATTTTGGCGATGAGTTTTATTTTTATGGTGCAATAGAAACAGACATACAAGCAACAATATATGAAATGAAATACAAAATAAACCTAAGTTCAAACGAGTTTCAAGTATCAACAAACCCATCTTGGACATTGGGGACTCCATCATATATAACAGAAATTGCTCTACTTGATGATAATAAAGATATTTTGGTTATGTCTAAATTACAATCACCTACATTAAGACAAGGTATACAGCAGTATGTGGTTAAGATAGATTTCTAAAAAACATTTAGTTTTAAATAAAATCAATTACTTTCTAATAAAACATAGTATATGGCAAAAGATATTAAAAACACACCAAAGGTTTTAGGATTAGACATATCAACAAAAACAATAGGGTGGGCATTATTTGACGTAAAAAGTCAAGAGTTACTAGAATTAACACACATCTCACCTAGGCCAAAAATGGATAAAAATAATGATGATAAATTAAAAGAGTTATTACTTAAGTCTGAAATTTTTGCACAAAAACTAATGGAATATAAAAATTTAGGTATATTAAAAGTGATAATTGAAGAACCATTATTAAACTCAAACAACATATACACAATACAAACACTATTAAGATTTAATAGCTTTATTTTTAAAGAAATTTATAATATTTTAGGAATTGTACCACAATTTATATCAACATATAACGCAAGAAAATTTGCCTGGCCAGAACTAGTAAAAGAAAACGAAAAGGGTAAACACGTATTATTTGGCGGCCTACCAAAGGATATTGATAAAAAAATGTTAGTATGGGAAAAAGTAGCAAAAAAAGAACCACAAATTATATGGTCATACACAAAAAATAATACACTTAGAAAAGAAAATTTTGATCAAACAGACGCGTATACTTGCGTCTTAGGCTATATGAAATCAAATGAAATTTGGAAATAATTAATTACATAAATTACCAGTAACATCAATTTCCAGTAATGGCCCACCTGGGAAACTAGTTTGCACTGGTGTAGTCGCTGAACAAAGAATTATTGTGTCTCCTTTATTAATAACCCCAGATATATTACCAGTACAATCAGAGAATTCAAAACTAATTCCAATTTGGTTACCATTGTATATATGATACTCATTTAAAATACAAGGAGCTTCAGTTGTGGTAGTTGTTGTTGTCGAAGTTGAAGTCGAAGTTGTTGTTGTTTGAGGAGGTGGACACTCTAAACAAGCACCATCTTTCTCTAAACCAATCTCATACAAAACCTTAATATTGTCTATACCACTTATATTATCGGCTAAACCAAGGAATGTAGCACATGTCGTATATGAATTAGTTAACGTATTAATCTGAATCTTGTAAACGACCCCCTGATTAATTATGGTATTTTCAGCAATTAAATTTAAGACCTCTGATGTATAATACTCAAAACCATTAAAACAATCCTTAAACACTTTTGTATTACCACATCTCATATACTCATCAAATATGTTAAATGTGACAATACCATCGAAAATACATTTACGATTAATTGTTGTTGTTGTAGTTGTTGTTGGAACAAATGTTGTAGTAGTTGTTGTATATGTTATAGCAGAATAACTAATAGAAACACCGCTACATAAATCTGGAGGTATTGTAGTTGTTGTAGTTGTTGTAGTTGTTGCAGATGTTGTCGTGGTAGTTGTTGGAACAATACAATCAAAGATTGCGTCAAAATCAAAGACATCACAAGGTGAAGTTGTTGTAGTTGTAGTTGTAGGACAAGCACCAGAGGAGCTAGCAACAAGGGATATACCGTCCCAAAAGTCAGGACATACCGAGAAACTATTTAAAGGACCAAATTGATCACAAGTCCCGCCCAATGAACTTGATAAACACCATAGATTTTCAGTTACCCCAGTGCTAAAATAAATAAAATAAGATGATGTTATACCAGTATAGTAATTGTATCCATTGTATGTACCACCAGAAAGGAATACATCATCATATACGTATCCAGTATTAAATATACAAACAGTACTTCCAGTACAAGTAAAAGACATCAAACATTAATTATTTCATTTATTTCACAACTATTATCATCAATAACTCTTAGTGTAAAATTTCCAGAGTTAGTCAGTAATGTAGGAACTTCAAAAGTGTAGGGAAAGTCACCAGGTGTTATTGTATTTACATAAATACAAGTTGTATATCCAGTATCACAAACATAAACATTAAATGGTGTTTGGCCTGAAATATCGTTAATAATAACATCTGTTGGCATTATCTATCTTTTTATGATAAATATAGAAAACTAAAAAAACTTGTATAGTTGATAATATAAAATATTATTATTAATCTTTGGTTTTTTAAAAAAAAATACATATATTTGTCCTATAATTTTAAAATTGAATAAATAACTGATAATATATGTTTGATGTAAAGGATTATTTTAATAAAAATAGAAGAGATCACTATTGGAAACCAAATAAAGAAAAATATAAAAGATTCTTTAGGAGAAAATTAATGGAATTAAAAATTGCAATTGATTTAAAAACATTAGAATCTGATTTAAAGTTAGACACTTATAGATCCCTAGGTTATATGGGAATTGGAACACAAAGTGGATTAAGTCTTGGAATAAAAACGGAAGATGTGATAAAAACTAAGAAAAAATTGGCTGATCATGTAATTGGTACAGTCCAAATTGGTACGTTTATACATAGCGAGTGTGAAAAATATAATTGGGATTATGATTATATGGTCGACACATGGTTATATGATAATCTTTGGATTTGGGCTACAATTTTTGTATCTAAAAATGAACATAAAAACGAAAACATTAGAATTAACGCAGATACTATCGAAGATAAAAGATTCTTAAGACACTATTTAAATGTTTCCGATTTTTACGAATCAAAATTAAATGGTAAAAAATTAATATTTGATTAATTAAAATATTTCATATAATATGTCTTAATGGAAGAAGAAGAGGCAATAGTTGAACTATTAGAAGAAATACTAGGAGATTATGGACTACATTACTCAAATAAAGGACAGATATCCTTTAATTGTCCAGTTTGTGATGAAGGTAGAGGAAAACATAATTTAGAAATCAACTATATTTCAAACGTATATAAATGCTGGAGTTGTGGTGAAATAGAAGGAACACATGGTAGTTTAGGTAAACTATTTGATAAGTTTGGAACTAAAAAACAAAAAAAGTTATTTAATATTCTAAAACCAGATCAAGTAGAAACAAAAAAACAAAAAAAGAAACCAAAGTTAGTTATTCCGGAAAGCTATACCAAATTTAAAGACTCTAGCCCTATATACCCAGTTAGAAGACAGGCGTATAACTACCTTAAAAGTCGTGGAATAACTGATGAAATAATTGAAAAATTTGACATTGGTTTTTGTGACAAAGGAAGTCATATTGGAAGAATTATAGTCCCTTCTTACAATAAAAAGGGTGAGTTAAATTATTATGTTGGTAGAAGTTGGGACATAAAAAGTAAGGCCAAATATAGAAATCCTGAAGCAGAAAAAGATCAAATAATTTTTTGGGAAAACCTAATTGATTGGAACAAAGATATATACCTTGTTGAAGGGGCTTTTGATGGGATGTTTTTAGATAACCCAGTTGTGATGCTTGGAAAACATATGTCAGAACTTCTTTTTGAAACAATATATAATAATGCAAAAGGAAATGTTATAATTTGTTTAGATGGTGATGCCTGGAGTAACGCTGTTAAATTATATCATGAACTTAATGGGGGCGAATTATGGGGTAGAGTTAAAATCGTAAAATTACCAAAAGATCAGGATGTTTGTGACCTTAAAGGACAAATAGATGATTATTATTTTGAAATAAAGGACTAATGGATATAAATTTAGAAGCAAACAAATTTTTATTTGAACTCAAAGTGGGGGAAGGGTATAATGACATTGTAGTAATAAAAAGAACCAAAAAAAGAATATACTTTTCAAACAATATCATAGTTCATATAAAAAAACTTGAGAATGGGTTATTATATCTTGACTCAAAATTAAACAATAAAAAGTACCCAATAATCAACCAAGTATTAAGAGATATTGAAGGTTGGTTGGTTTATAAAAAACTTACAGAAAATTATGGATTTAAAAAAAGTAGCAAATGAATTGCGTCAAATTTTAGATAGAAAACGGGAAAATTTCCGATTATCCTTTGAGGAGGATACACACAAATACACAATGTTAGACGTTGATGGGGAGTTAAAATCGGACTTCCCATCAGTATCTAAAGTAATGAAATTATTTTATGATGAATTTCCCGCAGATAAAAAAGCTTTTGAAATGGCGGGAGGAGACCCAGATGAAACTGAAAGAATTTTAGCAGAATGGGCCGAAAAAGGAAGGATATCTACAAGCACAGGATCTAGAGTTCATTATTTTTTGGAAGAACATACCTTACAAGAATTTGATATTGATAAAGAAGTTAGACAACCAATTTTTGATTGTGATGCAGAACAAGTTGTTATTAGTGACACAATGATAACCGCTGGTAAAAGATATATTGATTTACTTAAGGAAAGGGGTTGTGTTTTACTAGATACTGAAATTGTTTTAGGTCATCCAGAATTAGGATATACCGGACAACCTGATAAAGTTTGGGTTGTTGAAAGTGTTAATGGTGAACCAGGTCTACTAATCACAGACTGGAAAACAAATAAGGAAAAAAACTTTATAGTACAAAGATATATAAAACCAATGAGACCACCATTTGAGAACCTACCAAACAATGCCCTAGGTCACTATAAAACACAACTTCCATTATATGGTAAGTTATTACTCAAAATGTTAGAAGGTACAAAATATGAAAATATACCATTACTAGGTTGTATCATTGTTAGGTTAACAGAAGATAGAGAATATGTCGAATATAGAGTTGATAAATCCACAATAAATACTATACTTAATATGGATATTAAACCAATGTTGAAAAAAATAAAAAATAAATAATAATAAAATGAGTGATAGACCAAAATGCGGATGTGGAAACACACAAAACCCAGAAGGTTATTGTGATGGATCACATTTAAAATTAGTAAAAGAAGAAACAAATAAAGAAAAAGAAGAAAAAAAAGATTAAGTTATGGAAGACATTATTAAACCAAGAATTGATTTAAAACAACAAGAAACTATAAAATGTGAAAAGTGTGAGTCAAAATTCTTTAAAGAAGTCACAATGCTTAAAAAGGTACCAAAATTATTAACAGGATCCCAAGAAGATACACTAGTACCATTCCCAACTTATATGTGCAATGAGTGTGGACACGTAAATAAAGATTTTGAACTTTTTATTGATTAAAAATGGAAGTTGGAAAAATGACAATAAGTGAAGCCTATAAACATTTACAACCAATTGCTAATGCATATGGTTTAAGGTTAAATAGAGTTAAAGATTTTAGATTTGCAAGACTAGTTTTAGTAAACCTCTATAATAGGGAACTAATATGAAAAAAATATTAAATTATATAAAAAAATGGTGGAAAAGACATATAGTTGATGTTTGTCCACCACACTTAGAGGACGATGAATTTTCCAATAAGTACAGATAATAATAAACAAATTAAAAATTAAAAAATGGGAAATTTTATTTATTCTAGGGTGACTATTGAACCTTCAGAAGCGATGGACAAAATTTGTGGTATGATTGAAAATATGCCAAAATCCGAGTATGGAAAAGAAACAACAACAGTTGTTAAAACATTTTATACCGAAGAAGAATTAAAAAAACCATATAATAATGGTGAGGCAGAATATCCAATAACAGATACTGGGGTAAATCACGGATGGTTATATGATAACGTTGGTACTAAATGGATTAGTGTTGGTGTTGACGATGATATTAGAATTGAGTCACCAAGTTACATACCTGATGGATTTCTTATTAAATTATATAGTCTATGTATAAATGAGTTTGAAAATGTTAGTGTGACCTGTAAATGGTACGATGAAACAGAAACTCAATGTGGTACCGCTTTAGTTTGGAATGGTATTTACACTGAAGACGAGGAAACTTTAGAAGGTGAGAATATTTCTGATCCTATTTATGAGGTTATAGGTGAAGAAGATATTGACGAGATTAAAGAATGGGTTTTAAGTCAAATTAATGATAACTCATATACTAAACCAGAAGAAGTTGAGTCTATGAATGAAGAGGAACTTCGTTATCTATTTGAAGATTGGAAAAATCAGGGTAAATGGGACCACATTACTGATCGTCAACAATCTATGTATTATTCTTGTGAAGAAGCAATTGAAACTGAAGATTTCGAGTTCCCAATATCAAAAGTTAAAAAAATCGCAAATATGAAATATGAAATGGTAACAGATTGTTATCCTTTTTAATAAACAAATTAAAAATTAAAAAAATGGGAAAAAAACTAATATGGTTTGAGTCTTACACTGTAATCAATAAGTACTCAGCAGAATTAACGGATGAACAAGCTAAACTATTTGAAGAAGATCAAGATAGATTTTACGATGAAGTTGATTATATGGAAAACCAAGACTTAGAATGGGATAAAATTAAAAACGAAGAAATGTACGATTTTACTATTGAGGAGGATTAATTATGTTTGAAGTTATTGGTTATATCACAGTATTCGCAATTTTAGCTGGATTAATCATCCTACAATATTCTTTAATGTCTTTAGGTTTATATAAGAAAAACTTAAATAATATTGAAAACGCAATTGGGTGGATACCACTACTACCATTTATATTAATGATTGTTGTTGGATTTTCATATATCTTAATATCTATTTTTAGACAATTAAAAATGTGGTTTGAAATTAATTGGGGTTGGATTTTTATTAAAAGAAAAAAAAGATCAGTTTGGGCCGAGTACATAAGAAAAAAATATAAATAAAATGTTAAGTTATAAAGAATTTTATATTTGGTTAGAAGGATATCTATATGGAAAGTTGGAAAACAAAAATATAGATATCACACCTATTGTGGAAAAAATGGGACAAGTAAAGGAAGATAAAGTGGTAAACACCCAAAGACCAATGAATATTCCAATGCCTATAAACCCATTTAAGTTTGAAGATGATGATTTAGGAAAACCACCAAAAATAGTAATGTAATGATTAAAACCTTAGTTCACTTTTCAGATTTACATATTAGACTATTCAAAGATCACGACCTTTATAGGTCAATTATGGATAATGCAATTACTCAATGGAAAGAGATTAAACCAGACCGTATTGTGTTTACAGGTGATTTAGTGCACTCAAAAAACCAAATGACACCAGAGTTAATCGAAATTGTTTCATGGTTATTAGTTGAATGTTCAAAAATAACAAAAACAATAGTAATACCAGGAAACCACGATGCTGTAATAAATAACTTAGATAGATTAGACGCACTAACACCAATAATTAATTCTTTAGATAATAACAATATTGTCTATTACAAAGATAGAGGGGTATATGAAGACGAAAATATAAGTTGGTGTGTATATTCACAATTCCAAGCTAATATTCCACCAGACTTAAATGTCGCAACCGGGATTAAAATTGGTTTATTTCATGGGCCAATACAAGGAATGAAAACAGATCTTGGTTATGACTTTGGTGATCACGCTTATGATATTGAGAAGTTTGATGGGTTAGATGTTGTTCTTTGTGGTGACATACATAAAAGACAAGAGTTTAATATAAAAAATGGAAAAGGTTATATGATTGGATCAACAATACAACAAAATATTGGAGAAGCTATTGAAAGACATGGATATGGTATATACGATGTTGAAACAAAAGAATATAATTATGTTGATTTGTTTAATCCTAAACCATTTTTAAAATTTGAAATCAAATCTTTTGATGACATAATAAATGGTACTGAAAAACTTAAAAACATTTAATGGAATTACCTAAAGATTTAAAAGACAAAATTTGGAATTATTGTCGTTTAAATGATATTACTGATTTGAATGATTTTATGATTAAAACACTTAAAAAAGGTTTTGATATCGAAGTCTATGGACTTTTAGGTGAAACTAATAATGATGGTGAAAACTTGGTTGAAAAGGAGATAATAGTTGAAAAACGAGTGGAAATCCCGGTCGAAGTAATCAAAGAAGTTGAAAAAGTGGTAGAAGTTATCAAAGAGATACCAGTTGATAGGGTGGTTGAAAAAGAAATTTATATCACAGATGACAACCAAATAAATGAACTAGTTGGAAAGGTCAGTAATCTAGAGGAAAATATTTTCCAGTTAAATCAAGAAATTGAATCGGAACGTAAAATTTTTTCCACTAAGGTAGAAGAGATGGAAATTTTTTTCCAAAAAGAAATGTCTAAAAAGAATGAAGAATTAGACGAACTTAGACAAAGTTTAGACATTAAGTTAGACGATAACAAAGAAAAAATGCTACAGGATACACTACAAAAACTAAGAAAAGAACTATTAGATAAGAATAAAAAAATAGAAGAATTACAAAACATAAACAAAGATTTACAATTATTAAACACACAGAAAAAAGGGTTTTATATGCGTGGATCAAATTTAAATGATACATTATGACACAATTATTAATTTTTATTTTAGCCGCCTATGGGATGACAACTATACTAGTATATGGGTCAATATTTAATAACCTTAGAGAATCTATACATAGATGGGGTAATAGTGACTATATGGCTTTTAATGGTCTTGGTAAATTCCTATCAGGTCTTATTTCTTGTGTGTTATGCACCTCAGCATGGGTTGGATTCTTTTTTTCTTTAACAATGTTTTCACCAATACATCATTTTATTGGACTTAATGAATGTTTTTCAGTATTCTTTGATGGAATGCTATCAGCAGGTTCCGTATGGGCAATAAATGGAATAATTGAATGGTTTGAAGAAAATAGACCAAGTAGTAATTAATTAACAAAAATAAATAAAAATGGGAAAAAAAGCAAAAGAACATAGAAAAAAAGTCGCTAAAAGAAATCAAAGAATTTCACAACAAAGGTATTCAGCACAAAACGCATTAACAAAAATGATGGAGCAAATGGCAAAAATGCAAGATAGTGAAAATTTAAACGTTAATGCTGGAGGTAAAGAGGTACCATTTGAATTTGTTGCAGAACCTGAATCTTCTGGAATAAAAGGATTTGAACTTAGCGATGAACCAGTAGTTAAACACGATGGAATGACATATAATCCAGAAAATCCAATTGAAACACTAAAAGTAGATGAGGTTGAACCAGAATTTGATAGTGCTGGATTTAGTATTGAAGATAGAGAGATTGATATTGACATTGATATGCCAGGTGAGTTTGTTAAAGTTAAAGATAGTAATGACTAATAGTTCTTATGGATTTATTCAATCCACCAAAACCATTCAATTACAAGATTATGATAAAAGATTTGGACTTTTCAAAATTTGATAACCCAACAATACAAGTTGTATGGGAAGACCAACAAGAAAATTTCACACAAGATAAGATTAAAAGTGTTAAACACTACTTTCAAAAAAAGTATAACACTACTAACGTTAACATACTAACAAAGGTTAAAAACGTTGATCAAGAAACTGAACAAACAATAGATGTTTCATTAAATGTAACTGACACTAACTATCAAACCAATTTACTTAAATCACATTTAAAAAATGTTGGTAATGAAGAATATCTAGAAAAAGTATTAGAGTTAAATCAAATTGTTGAGAACAAAATGCAAGAAAACAATGTTGATACCACACAATTTAAAAAGTGGTATATTAGAAACATTGAGTTTTCTAACTTTTTATCTTATGGTGAAAATCAAAGATTAGATTTTGACAAAATAGATGGTCTAATTGTTGTTGAATCAAACCCACCAAACTTTGGCGGTAAAACAGTTTTAACTGTCGACTTACTAATGTTTTTATTTTTTAATGAAACAACAAAGACATCAAAAGCCGAAGAAGTTTTTAATAGGTTTAGTAATAGAGATGAAGTTAATGTTAAAGGTGAAATTACTATTGATGGTGAGGACTATATCATAATTAGAAAAATTGAAAGAAAGAAGACTAAAAAAGGTGATTGGAATGTAAAAACAGAATTAGACTTCTTTAAAAAACTATCCGATGGTAGTCTACAAAACTTTACAGGAGAACAAAGACGAGAAACTGAAGCCTTTATTAAGAACTCAATTGGTACAAAAGAAGACTTCTTAATGACAATTCTAACGACAGCCACAAATCTAGAAGAATTATTAGAATCAAAACCAACAGCTAGAGGACAGATCTTATCTAGATTTATGGGATTAGAGTTTTTAAAAACTAAAGAAGAAACCGGAAAAGAAATATATTCAGAATTTAATAAATCAAAACTATCAAATTTATATAATTCAGAAGAATTAAAAAATGGAATTGAAGACTATAAAAACGACATCATAGATTATGAAACAATAATCAAAGAATGCGAAGACGACTTACTTGAGATTGAAAATAATATCAAAAAAGGTAAATCGTATAGGGATGAAATGTTGAGTAAAAAACATATGGATATTGACAATGAAATATTAACATTAAATCCTGAAAAAACAAAAGAAAAAATCATAGAGTTAAATGGTGAAAAAGAAACCATTGTTACCAAACTAAAAGATTTAAACGTAATTGAACCATCCAAGTATTATCACGAAGATAAACACGATGAGGTTAAAGAGGAATATAGTACATTAAACAAAGAACTAATTCAACTAGAAACAAAGATTGAGGACATTGAAAACCTAAAGTCATCAGTTGAAGGTGGAATTAAATGTGAACATTGCGGAATTGAGCTTATGAACGCAGCAATTACAAATGCAAAAATTGCCGAACTTGATGGTTTTATCCTTCATAAAGGTAAGATAATTAAGTTAATGAGTGATTTATCCAACAAAGAACAAATATTTGTTAAGTTAAAAAAGGAGTTTGATGAGTATGAAAAAAATAAACTCATTAAAGAAAAGTACGACTTGAGTATTGAAGGATATAATCTTAAAATTGAAAATCTAGAAACAAAATTAAAGAGATGGAACGAAATCCAGGATAAGGTCGTTACAAATAAAAAGATTGACGAAATGTTAATCAAAGCCGACTTAAGATTAGATGAATTAGACTCTTTAAAAACGACTAACAACACAAAGATTGCGACTAACAAAAAGAATATTGAAAATACACACGAAAAAATTAAAAACAACGAAAATCTTATAACAAAGATTAAAGATGAGGATGATAAAGATAGAATATATAAAATATATCTAGAACTTTATGGTAAGAATGGTATTTCTAAAACTATAATGAAAACTATGATGCCATTAATTAATTCAGAACTACAAAGATTAATGGAGGATAGTTCATATTTTAAACTCGAAATAAGAATTAGTGAAAAAAATGAGGTTGAGTTTATTATGATTGATAATGGTACTGGTATTGAAAAATTAATGATATCAGGATCTGGTTATGAAAAAACAATTGCATCACTAGCACTAAGAGCTGTATTAAGTAAAGTATGTTCACTACCAAAGCCAAACGTTGTTGTTTTTGATGAGGTTTTTGGTAAAATCTCAAATGAGAACTTAGAAATGGTCGCAGAGTTTTTTATTAAGATTAAAGAATACTTTGACAAAATATTTATAATAACACACAATCCAATTGTTAATCAATGGGCTGACTATGTTGTTAAGATTACTAAAGAAAATAATATATCAAAAATTGTATAATAATTTTTTTTTAAGAAAGATTATTTTATATATTTGTAAAAAATAAATCTATGAAATACTTACTTTTTATTTACCCATGTGATAATACTTGGGACAAAGACGAACACAACAAGATTGTCGCAACAGAGATATCAACAGTGATTGAATCAGTTGAGGTTAAATTCATTTTTGGTGAAAACCATTCAATATTTCATTTTAATAGTGGACTATCATATTCTGAATTGGAAATTTTTGTTGAGCTATTAAAAGATGATGTCCCAGAATTTATGTACTTTATCGTTGAAGATGCAAAAAATGTTGCGTCAAATATGGATAAAAATCATTTAACTTATTTAATGGATTTAGAGGTCAAGCCAAAAAAGAAGAATAGAATTAAAGATATATTTAAAAATAATCAAGACATCTTTAGTTTTTATAATTTAACTAAAATAATAAACAATGATCAGTATAATTTCTTAAAAGAGGAGACCTGTGATTTGACTATTGATGAAATTTTAGATAAAATTATAGAACAAGGTATTGACTCTTTGACAAAACTAGAAAAATTGAAATTAGATGAATATTCAAAAGAACAATAATATGAAGGAAAAAAATAGTGGAGCACCAATAAACCAAGAAGAGATTTACCATTACCTAAAAGATATTAGGGGTATTAAGGTTATGACACCTGAAAGAGAAAAGGAGTTGGCAACTATTATGAAATCAGCTGACACAAGTCAGAGAGAACGTGATAGGATTGAAAGAGAATTACTTGAGGGTAATTTAAGGTTTGTAATTACTGTTGCAAAAAAATATCAAAACCAAGGTTTAGATCTTTCTGATTTAATTGCAGAAGGTAATTTAGGACTTATGAAGGCAATCAAAAACTTTGATTGGAGTAAAGACCTAAGATTTATTTCTTATGCTGTTTGGTGGGTTAAACAGTCAATTCTACAATCATTAAATGATAACTCTAGAACAATTAGACTTCCAGTTAATGTAATCCAAGATTTACATAAAGCAAAAAAAGAAGTCGAGCAAAGTGGTAATAAATTAGATGATAGATTTGCTGAACTACCATCGATTATTAATCTAGATATGAACATTAACGATGAGGGTGACACCCTAATTGATATCATTAGAAACAATGAAGCTGAATCACCCGATGCTGCATTTGATACTAAAGATATTTTAAAAACTAAATTAATTTCACTTTTAGATAATTTAGATAATAGAGAAAAATCAATTGTTGGTGATTACTTTGGTCTAACAGGAACACCAAGAACTTTGGAAGATATTGGCTCTGACTTTAATTTAACAAAGGAAAGGGTTAGACAAATAAAAGAAAAAGCATTAAGACGATTACGTAATGAATCATCTGAATTATTTGATTATTTATAGTATATGAATGTATTAAGTTTATTTGACGGAATTAGCTGTGGACAGATAGCACTAGAAAGGTGTGGTATTGATTATGAAAATTACTTTGCATCAGAAATTGATAAGTATGCAATCCAAATCACACAAAAGAATTATCCTAACACAACCCAACTAGGGGATATTACAAACCTAAAGACAAGTGATTTACCAAAGATAGATATTGTTTTTGGTGGATCTCCTTGTCAATCATTTAGTAATCTAGGTAATGGAAAAGGATTTGATGGTAAGAGTGGTTTATTTTGGGAATATGTTAGAGTTTTAAACGAACTAAAAGAAACAAATCCAGATATTTTATTTCTTTTAGAAAATGTTAAAATGAAAAAAGAGTGGCAAGATATTATATCAGAAGCTTTAGGTGTTAAACCAATTGAGATTAATAGTAGATTAGTTTCAGCACAAAATAGGCCAAGACTATATTGGACCAATATCCCAAACATAACACAACCAAAAAATAAAAAACTAAAACTAAAAGATGTTTTAGAAAAAAATGTCGATAACAAGTTTTATTTATCTGAAGCTGCAGTTAATAGAATTACCGCAAGCAAATTTGGTAGAGAGTTCGCAACTATTGATACAGAAAAAACTAGAACTCTCACAGCGGGATATTATAAGATTCCCTCGGATGGTGCGTACTTTAGTGAAGGCGAAAGAAAAAGAAAGTATACCCCAAAAGAGTTTGAAAGATTACAAACACTACCAGAGGATTATACAAAAGATTTAAGTAACTCACAGAGATACAAAACAATTGGAAATGGATGGACTGTTGATGTGATTTCTCATATATTTTCACATATCCCTGTGAAAGTAATAGTATAAAAATTATGAATGTATTAAGTTTATTTGATGGAATTAGTTGTGGTAGATTAGCCCTTGATAGAGCTAATATAAAGTACGATAGATACTATTCTAGTGAGATAGACAAGAAAGCCATTGAGGTTGCTATGTGTAACTATCCAGACACAATACAAATTGGGGATATAAAAAAAATCAATACGTCATTTGCACCAAAAATAGATTTAATCATTGGCGGCTCCCCTTGTCAATCATTTAGTAGATCAGGAGATGGAACCGGGTTTAAAGGTAAGAGTGGATTATTTTGGGAGTACGTAAGAGTTTTAAAAGGACTAAACCCAAAGTATTTTTTACTAGAAAATGTTGTAATGAAAAAAGAGTGGGAGGATATTATAACTGAAGCTATTGGTGTTGAACCATTTATGATTGATAGTAAATTCTTTTCTGCACAAAAAAGACAAAGATTATATTGGACCAATATCCCATTCGATAAAAATATTGTTGATAGAAACATCAATATATTAGACATATTAGAACCAAATGGCGATGAGAAAATAATAAATGATCACCCAGTTGTAATTAGTGAAACTAATAATATTTTTAAAATTAGAAACGCAACAAAATTAGGTTACCTTGAAGCCATTAATGGTGATTGCGTTAATCTAGAAGTCCCAAATAGTAAGACAAGAAGAGGTAGGGTAAGCAATGGAAAAACAAATACATTAAACACCGCTTGTAATTATGGAGTTGTTGTTAATGATAATATTAGAGAATTAAACATAACAGAATACGAGAGATTACAAACATTACCTGATGGTTTCACAGAAGGCCCATCAATTAGGGAAAGAAAAAAAATGATTGGTAATGGTTGGACAGTTGATGTAATTTCTCATATATTTAAAGGTATAAAATAAAAACTATGAACGTATTAAGCTTATTTGATGGAATGTCGTGTGGACAAATCGCACTAGAAAGGATTGGAATTAAAGTTGAAAACTATTATGCTAGCGAAATAAAAAAACATGCAATCCAGGTAACACAAAAAAACTACCCAAACACAATACAAGTTGGTGATGTTACAAAACTAAAAGGTAGTGATTTACCAAAAATTGATTTACTAATTGGTGGATCACCATGTCAAGACTTTAGTAGGGCCAATAAAACAAAAAAAGGTCTTGATGGAGATAAGAGTGGACTATTTTGGGAATATGTTAGACTAGTAAAAGAAACAAAACCAACCTATTTTCTTTTGGAAAATGTTAAAATGAAAAAAGAGTGGCAAGATATTATTTCAGAAGAGCTTGGTGTACAACCAGTTAAAATTAATTCATCTTTAGTTACTGGAATGTTAAGAGAACGTTTTTATTGGACTAATATACCATTCGATACCAATATTAAAGATAAAGGAATTAAATTAGCCGATATTATTGATGATGGATATGTTGATCGAGAAAAGGGTTATTGTCTACTCGAAAGTTATTCTAGACCATTAAAAACACCAGCTAAAATCGCTAGAAGATATTTCCTATACGGATTTTGGCAAGTTGTATTCAAAGATGAAGAAACCTATAATAGACTAAAAGAAGATTATAACTTAGCTCAAGAAGGTGATGTTAGATATATGACACACGAAGAAATGGAAAGAGCACAAAGTGTACCACCTGGATACACATCAGATTTAACAAGAAATGAATCAGCATGCCTTTTAGGTGACGGATGGACAGTCGATGTTATAGCACATATATTCCAAGGACTAAAAGTTGAAAAAAATATCGAAAAAGTTATTGTAGATTAAAAATTATTCCTATCTTTGTTTAAGATAATTAATTAAAGAATATTAAAATGAGCGTAACCTACTTCAACCGACACGAAAATATGGATTCAGAAACTCGATTTATGATTCTCGATGTAATCAAAGAACTTTGCTATAAATGTGAAACAACAAACACCGCAAGAATCGAAAATTGGTTATATGGTACATTCGATGGATATGATTATTCTGAAGTTGCAATTAAATCTAAAGAACTTACTGAACTCACTCACGAAAACGTGGACCTTGCCTGTAAAGTAACCGACATCTTTGCTATCATTGAAAAATATCCTAGAACGGCAGAACCTAACAATAATCAATTTTAAACATTTAAACCAAAACAAAGATGACTAAGAAGATGACAGCAGTTGAACGGTTAGAAGATGAGATTAATAAAGTTTTATTACATCTACCAATTGAAAGAGATGAAGTAAAAATTCTTATTCAACAAGCCAAACAGATGGAGAAAGAGCAGATGAAAGATTGCTATTGGTACGGTGATTATGACGGACGTAATGGCTCAGATAGAAACTTTGAACAATACTACAACGAAACATTTAAACCAAAACAAAGATGAGTAAAGAAGAAGAAATTAAAAAAATATTACTTGAGTCTGGATTTGAAGATAAAGACATAATGTTTGGTACAACAAATTTTGGAACTGGTGACAAATATTTAAGGGTTGGTTATTGGAGACCATTATCATATGAATTAGTAGAAAAACTAAACTTATATGAAGATCGGTATTACGATGAAGATTGTGGTTATAAATACTCTTATGAATATTAATTAACCTAAAACCATACAATTATCTGTATGGTTTTTTATTTTTTAATAAAAATAATATTTATATAAAAAAGAAAGTATGAAAAAATTTATTGATTTAGTTAAAAAATATAAAGTTTACATTTTAACTATACTATTACTATTTTACTTTTTTAGATCATGTTCTAAATCTACTGAAATTAAAAAATTAACAAGAGAAGTTAATAATAATGATTTAGTTGTTGACAGCCTAAAAAATGAAATAAAACTAAGACAACAAAAAATCGATAGTGTACCTGAAATAATTAGAATTGAAAAAATTAATATTCATCTTGAATATGATGAGTGGATTTCTTCTAAGGATAGAGGACAACAATTAATGGAATTACATTCTATTGTTAAAAATAACGTTAAAAACTTACAAAAAAAATAATATTATGATTAATTGGGTAAATTCCTGGAAAAGTGGTAATAAAAAAAATAAATATAGTCTAACATTTAGATTAGGCACATTAACAGTATTTGAATTTAAATTTTGTCCCTGCAATAATGAAAGTTGTAGTAAGTTTAGATTTATGATATTTAATTTAGGTTTTGAATTATGAAACAAATTTGGAGCTGGATAAAAAATAACCCCATTAGATCCATGTTCCTACTACCAATACTATTGGTTGCAGGAATCTCGATATCACACGTTGTATCTTGGTATGATATGGCAAACCCAATAAGTTGGGCAATATACCTATCAATAGCAATTGAGGTTGGTGCAATAACAGCACTAGTCGCAGCAACAAATAGAGTAAAAGGTGGTATATGGTTTATGTTTGGGATAGTTACATTTATTCAGATGCTTGGGAATATATTTTACTCATATAAAGAAATTGATCCTAATGGTGATTTATTTAAATCCTGGGTAGAATTAACAGGACCAGTATGGGAAGCTATGGGAACAGAATTAACTGACACTATAGGAATGAAAAGATGGTTAGCATTTTTAGAAGGAGGATTATTACCTATCATATCATTAACATCATTACACTTTTTTGTTAAATATGAAGAGCCTAGCGAAAAAACCGCTAAGGTAGAAACCGAGGATGAGGAGGAGAGTAAAGCCAAGAGGGTTAAAGCCCCAACTCCCACCCCGGTTTTATCTGACGAAGAGTATTTTGATGAACTACCAATAACAAAAACTGAAGAACTAGAAGAAAGGATTGAAAAAAAGAATAAAAGGTTAGTCTACACAAAAAATAATGGAGATAATCAATAAAATAATAGAGTCAAATAAGACATCAACAAATATTAAAAAACAGATTGTACTCACTCACACATCAATTAATGTTAAGTCTTACTTAAAATCCTTAAAATTAAGACATTTTGGTAACTATGATAAAATACCAAATTATGTAATAACAAAAGAAGGTTACATTTTAAATACATTAGAAGATAATCAATACAGTAATTTACTAAGCCAAAAACTGATAAATTCTAAATCAATTACAATATCATTAGAGAATTTAGGATGGTTAGAAAAAGAACCATTAAAAAATTACCACATTAACTGGATTGGTGATATTTATAAAGAAAAAGTTTTTGAAAAGAAATGGAGAGAAAAGTTTTTTTGGGATCCATATACTGAAAAACAAATTGATAGTTTAGTTTTTTTATGTAAAAAATTATGTAAAAACTATAAAATAGATTTAAAAAGTATTGGACATAACACTAAAATAAAAGGAACAGAATCTTTTAATGGAATTATATGTAGATCTAATTTTGATGAAACAAAAACAGATTTAAGTCCAGCATTTGATTTTGAATTATTTGAAAAAAAATTAACAAATGAGTAATTACGAAGAAATTAAAAAATTATTAAAAGCATCTAAAAGTATGCTATCAAATAGTAAAACAATAAACGAAAATAGAGTTATTGGTAGTAAGTATGGTATTATTTTAGAACAACCATTAGATGTTGAGGAGCCAAATAATATAACTAAAAAAGATAATCCGTATGATAGTATTGAAAACGAAATTAAAAAAGATGAATACGAAACCGCGGACTCTAAAAATACTGAAAAAGACATAAAAAAAGATAAGAAAAAAGGTTATAGAATTTCTGGTGGTTTATTTTATATACATGGTAAAACAAATAAGGATTTACAATTAACAACAGATGATAAAACCGCCTTCCAAGAAAGTATGGATGAGTTTGTAAATGAAGTAGCAGAAATTGTCGATTTTAATAAGTTAAATCTATATCCAAATAATGTAGAGTGGTCTGGAAAAATAACAGAGTACGACATTGAATTCTTTTTTTCTATTGGTGAAAATAATGGTGTTTATATTAATGGAACAATGATGAAAGTTGACGATGAATTCTTAGATATGATGAATAAGTTAAAAACTTATTATGAAAAATTTAAGACTAAATGGTCTAAAATTATTGCATCAAGAAAAAAAACTAAAGAATAATGAAAACCTTTTTTTTAAAATATATTAAAGAAATTTTATTAGTTGTATTAACACTACTTATTGTTTTTTTATTATATCTAATTTTTAAACCAACTAATGATAAGTCAGAATTATTACAGTATAAATTAGAACAATTAGACAACTCAATAAATAGTTTAAAATTAGACCAAAAAAGACTAACAGACTCAATAGTATCATATAAAAATGATATAAACAAAATTGATGGTAAGCTTGAAGTAATTAAAAATAAGAAATCAACTGTTAATAACTTTTATAGTGAAAAGAATGGTGAGATTGAAAACTCAACCAATAAACAATTAGATAGCTTATTTAGAAAAAGATATAATTATTAATATGAAAGGAATTCTAATAATATTATTTTGTTTTTTTACTGGAAATGTATTTACCCAGGATACAAGTAAAACCATAATTAAAGTTGACGACATTTGTATACCAAATAATATTGCAAAGGAGATTTTAAAAGACTTAAATGACTTAGATAGACTTAAAGAGATTGAGAAATTAAACAATGAGGAAATCCAAACTCTAGAAGAAAAAATAAAAAAACAAGAGTTAATTATTTTAGCTCTAGAAGAGAAGAACAAGAATAGTGAGTTAATTATTAGTAAAACTGAAGAAAAAGTTACATTAATTGACGAAGATAATAAAGAGCTAAGAAAACAAAATAAAAAACTTAGAATAAAAAATACAGTAATTGAGATTTTTACTGGTGTCGCTATTGGCACAATGATCATACTACAAATTTTTTAAATATGGCATTAACAAATACAGATAAAAAAGAAATTGAAGCCATAACTCGTAGGGAGATACGAGACTTTTTTAATTCAAATACTGCAAAACAGTTTGAAGATAAATTGGTTGATAGAATAAAAAAAGAAATGGGTAGAAATGGTAAATTAAACGATGATATTAAAGATTTAATTATAAAATCGTTTAGAGAATTTTATACAATAATGTACCAGCAAAGGAGTTTCTGGGAGTCAAAATTTAAAGGACTATGACTATTCTTGAAAACTTTAAAGACGCACTAAATAAAGCATTTTTTGAAGCTGGTGTACTAGGTATTGACGCGGCGAATGCTAAAAAAGATTTTTTAGGTGAAGAAAGTGATTTTGACTCATTAAATTTTTTAACATATCTAAATGATGTGGACGACATCTTTAAAGTTTTAAAACTTGTAAAGAATAAAAAATTATCAAATAATAAAATTAAAGATGAAATTAGAAAACTTTTAAAAGATCCAGAAGATTTAAATAAGTTTTTAAAATCAGTATTAAATGTTTATAAAACAAATAAAGAAAAACCAAAAAAAGAAGAAAATAAAGAGGCAACAGGCACCGGAGCAAGTTCTGGATCTTTTGAACCTCTTTTTGGTGGTGATATGTCTAAAGATGATATAAAAAAAACTGAAACTAAGGAAGCCACGGGATCAGCATCATCCGGACAATACTCAACGAATAAAATTTGGGCCAAATCAACAAGTAAGAAAGACTGGAGAGGAAGAGCTAAAACACAAATTCCTGGTGGAAAATTTGTCCAGGTTAAAAAAAAATGTAAAAAATTCCCTTATTGTAATCAAGGAGATATTAATGCGGTTAATATTTTTGAGAATCAAACACTAATGACTGTTATTGAAACCACAGCTAGAAAGTATGGAATAACAAAAAATAAAGTTATTGATATTATTATTAATGAAATTAAGATAAATACTAAAAACTAAATATTTATAATAAAAAATTATTATGAAAGATATTGAAAATTATATAAGAGGTATTAAAAATAGACTAATCAATGAAACTATCGACTCTAAGGTTGATGAGATTCTAGAAAAATTAAATAGTGATGAATTTGATTATGTTGCCGAGGGAAATCTTTGTGAGTGTGGAGGATCTATTTATGAAAACGAATGTATTGAGTGTGGTAAAATGTATGAAGACGATTGTATGGAGTGTGGTGGTAAAAAATTAGACATTCTAGAATTAGAAGACCCAAGTTGGTTTGAAGAAACTGACGACATAATACGAAGTAATCGTTTTAGTAAAGACAAATACGATAAATGGAATCTTAAAGGTAAAAAACATCACAATAAAAAACGTCAAAAATATGATGATAAAGATGAAGATGAAATCTTATTTGATTTAGAAATAGACGAAGATGATATGGGAGAAGGAAACGCTTTTGGATATAAATTAAAAAAAGCTAGAGAGGATGGTGATGATGAGTTTGAACTTGGTGGAAGAAAGATTCGTGTTACAAACGAGTCTATACTATATAGTCTTTCAGATGAGAAAGGTAGTGAATTATTTACCGAGGATGAAGTCATTGATTTGATAGAGAGTATTGTTAATGAAGAAAATGTAAAATCTAACATTAAAAAAGGTGTTACACCAGTTGGTTTAGCAACATATGAAAAAGCACACAAAGGGTCTAAAAAGGAAAATGATGAGTATTTAAATTCTGTTGTAAAAAAACTAAAAGATTATTTAAAAGATGGGTCAAAAGGTGACTTTGAAATGGACCCAAAGAAATTCCCAAAGGGTAATGGCGAGTTAGAAAAAATGAAAACTAAAAAATACACAATGTCAGATGATGGTAAAGAATTTTTAGACGATTTTATGCACCCAGGAATGGAAGACCTTGTACCTGACGAGATTCAATACGATGAAGATTGGGTTGATGATTTAATTGGCGGTGCTTCTAGAACTGGAAATAATTCAGAGTGGGCAAATGGTGAAGAAACAGATTTAGGCGAAAAACTAAATAAAAAGAGAAAAACTAAAAAATTCCATAACGCAAAAATGATGGCCTATAGAAAATCACCACAACCAGTTACAGATGGTACCGGTGAAAATAGTGGAAGTGGTGTGAATATTAAAGTTGAAAACACAAACGAGAAACAAAAACAAAAACTAAATGAAGAATTTAGTAGAATTCAACAACTAATGGGATATACAAAAAAGACACAATAATTTACTTAAAATAAATCTTATATTATTATTCTCCATAGATAGATATATTTATGGAGAATAATTTTTTTAACTACATTACAAACCCATTAAGTAAAGATGAGGTTGATGTTTGGTTTAAATCTAATAATATTATTTTTGAAAAACTAGAATTATATTTTGATTTTTCATATAGTTTATATAGTATAATATATAATACGTATCTTGGTGAATCAGAGATAAATCAAAAACAAAGTGTTATTATGTCAGATAATGACAATATTAACCATTTTAATTGGTGTTGGAAAAAAAACATAGAAAATTTTAAAAAAGAAAATATTTCATTTAATAAAGAAGGATCACACTATCTATATTTTAAAGATTTTTTTAATGAAATTTTTTATAGTCCAGAAAAAAAAGAGTTTAAAGAAACTATTGATAAATTTTTACTAGACATATTTAGTTTAGACACTAACTTTAGTAAATCAGACTTGGATTTATTATTAACAATTTATAAATCTTTGGACTTAAATATGACGTATATATCTTTACATAAAAATTAATTTTTTTATTATATAACAAATAAACAATAAATTTTATAATATGAAAACTTTAGAAGAAATTAAAAATATGGTAGACACACTAACTGTCGATGTTACTAAATTTTATGGTGGTAATAATTCCGCTGGGACTAGAGCTAGAAAAGACGCACAGGAATTAACTAAACTACTAAAACAACTTAGATCTGAAATCCTAGATGAGAGAAAGAAATAATGGTAGATATTAAAAATATATTTTTATTTGTTTTTATATTCACTTTATTAGTGTGTATTAGGAATATTGTAATATTGTTTATATCGATATTTAAAACACCACCAAAACAAGTTAAATATACTAATAAAGAAATTATATATATAGGACTTAGTATTTCATATATAATAACCTACTTACTAAATTAATAATTATGACATTTTACGAAGAAATTGAACTAGTATATCCATACTTAGTTTCTATTAGAAAACTAAAAGAATATCTTAGTTTTGATATCGAATTCCCTGAGAAGTGGAGAATACCAAAAAAATATATAAATGAGGATAAGTTTGTTAAACAGGAAAAACAAAATCCAGGTAAAAACCTAGTTTCTTTTGTATCGGAGTTAAAAGAAGATGAGTTAAATTTAACTGTTGAGAACATAAAAAAGATTATAAATTTTAACAAAGAGATAGAACAGAAAGAAGCGCTATTTTCAAACAAAGTAGAGGAATTAAAAAAGATATTTGAATTGCAAGATATTGGTAGTTTAAAGACTCTAAAGTTTGAAATAAACGAATTTAATTTACAACTTGAAAATGATGAACAAGTCGGAGAACCAGATGAACTTACTAAAGAGTGAATTCAAAAAGGACCAAGAAGATTTAGAACGAGAAAAAAACGAGTTAATAGACAAAATAAAAAAATATAAAAAAGAGGATATCTTACCTAAAAAGGTTAAAATAAGTTTATGGGAGAGAATAAAAATGATTTTAATACCAAATTAATTGATTTAGCAGAAATCGTTGATAAGACACAAAATGTATTTCCAAATAGTAAATCTGTAATTCTCTATGAAATGAGTCAAAATGAGTTCAATTATGTTAAATCAAACTTTCAGAATGTTAAAGTCGATCAGACGCAGATTTCAATAGAAATCTCAAATACAGAAATTGTTTTTATATTAGAAAACTCATATAAAATAGAAAATAAAGTAGAAGAGTTAGTTGTTGAAAAACCTAAACAAAAAAAAAGTAGATTTTTTAAAAGATGGTTTAAAAAATTTAATTTAATTTTTTAAATTTTGTTGATTTACGATATAGACTACTTTTTGAAAATCCATTCTTACTTAACAAATCATATAGGTATTTTTTTTGGTCACTACTAGAGTCCTTAACTATGATACTATCAATACGACCATTGGATATCATATAGTTTTCTAAAACATCTAAAAATCTATCACAATCAAATTCTGTTTTTAGTGAAAAAATATTAAAATTATTTTCGTTTTGAACTATCACCTTATTGTTTAATTTTGATATTAGTTTTACACTTCCTTTAGGTAGGTATAGCCTATTAAATTGGGTGATTGTTATTTTTTTATTTTTTTGTAAATCATATATTAACTCCTCAACTGAATAACTATTAATTTTTATGATGTTGTAATCCGGACTATCCAGTTGAATCCTATTTTGACGACCAAACTCATCTTTAGCAAAATAAGTATAATTTTTATTAACTCTAACTGACTCCAATAAACCAAGTTCGAAACTACACAATTCACCATTCTCAACCATCTTACCAAAAATAGGACTATTATTTATTTTATCATCAAAAAAAGTTGTAGCCCTATCTTTAGTTATAAATTTCTTTATTATTTTTTTCTTTTCTTTATTCTTAAATAGAACAATTATATAGTTATATTTTGATTCCATAAATTAAAGTATAATTTAGTATTCGTTTAAATAAATATTCCATATGAATCAGGACAACTATTATAAAATATTAGACGTTGAAGAAAACGCCACACAAGATGAAATAAAAAAGGCTTATAGAAAACTAGCTAGAGAAACACATCCTGATAAAGGTGGTGATGAGGAGTTATTTAAGAAAATTTCATTAGCTTATGACACAATTGGAGATGAAAACAAAAGAAAAGAATACGACATACAACAAAAAAACCCATTTGGTGGTGGTAACTTTAATGATATTTTTAGTAGTTTTTTTGGGGGTAGTTTTAACAATAGATCCGAACCAGTAAGGCACACAACAACAATTAATTTAAGTATTGGAGCAATAGAAGCATATAACGCAGGTAAAAAAACCATAAATTACAAAAGAAAAAAAATGTGTGACACCTGCAGTGGTGGTGGTGGTGATAAAAAAACGTGTAATATATGTAATGGGCAAGGACAAATTAGAAGACAAATAAATATGGGCGGTTTTGCGCAAATAATCGCAACAGAATGTCCAACGTGTTATGGGTCTGGACAAATAATATATAACCCATGTTTCGTTTGTAATGGTAATGGAAATAATGATGAAATTAAAAGTATTGATGTTAATTTACCAAACGACATTGATGAAGGTCAATTTTTAAGATTAAAAGGTTTGGGCGATTTTAAAAATGGTAATTATGGCGACTTACTTGTTAGAATTAACATTACCAAAGAAAATGATTTTAGTAAATTTGGTGCTAATTTAGTATATGATTTATATCTAGATTTAGAAAAAATAAATAAAGAAACATTTACTATCCCACACCCAAGTGGAGATCTAACGATTAAATTCCCAAAGTTAATAGATACATCAAAACCATTAAGAGTTAAAGGTAAGGGATTTAAAAATCAAACAACCGGGGATCTAATTATTAATCAATATTTAAAGTATTATAGAGATTAAAAGTAAAACATGATGTCTTTTATTAGACTAATCAAACCATATATTGATAAAAACAAAAATATTACGCCAGTTATAAAAACAAAATTTTTAGTCTTAACAATACCTCTAGTTGTCCCACATGTTTTACATCTTTTATTATTTTCCATATATAAAAATATATAAGTTCTTATTTTTTTTTAAACTATATTTTTTATTAATATATAATATTTATTATAAAAACATAATTTATGGAATTAATTGGACTTTTATCTAAAGTTGTTAAAGAAAATATAACAACTAAAAAAATATTATTAGAATATCCTGAATCTACTATTAAAAAACTTGTAGATAAGTTTATCGAACAAACTAATGATACTGAGGAAGAGATTAGGAAAACTATTGCGGATTTTGAAAGATTTAAAGCAGCATTTAATAATGAGGATAAGGATATTTTTAGACATACATATGATAAAGTTAAAGAATTAGTTAAAGATAAAAGTGAAAAACAAAAAAGTAAGAAGAATCTAGAAGATTTAGTACAAGACTATATCACAAAATATAAAGGAGCGGATTTACAGTTAGTAAAACTTAATATTAAAAAATTCTTTGAACTTAAAACACATTTAAAAAACGTAAAAGAATTTAAAAAAGAAGTTACAAGTTATAACCCATCAGAGTTAAATTCATTAGTTAATAAATACTTTACAAAATTTAACGAAGATGGATTAAATCCTTTTGTTGTTGCGATGTTTGAAAAATTCAAGAAAGAAAATCCAGATGACGACCCACTAACAATTATATTACCTAGGGTTAAAAGATTTATTAACCATTTTGAATTAATACCACTTAACGCCAAATTAAGTGCTTTTATGACATTTGATGAGTTTGAACATATAGTTGATGGGTACACACCAATGGAAGAAAGTGAATATGATGTGCCTGAAATTGATACAAGCGATGTTGATATTGCGTATGAAGATGATAACGTATTAATTTTTGCACCAGATCAAAAACATAAGTGTATTAACATTAGAAAAAAACACGCACCAGATAGAAGATGGTGTACATCATGGGAGGGTTCATCAAACTATTATTACAATTACAGACTTAATCAAAATTTAACACTATATTACATTATAAATAAAACTTTACCATCATCTGATTTAAATTATGCATCCGTAATATTAGTTGATAGATATGGTGATATGAGACTAGCCGATGGTTCTAACTCTGGAAGATTTGCAGGATCAACAGTTATTCCATGGAGTGAGATACTTTCTAAAATTCCGGTATTAAAAGGTAAAGAAGGTTATCTAAAAGCAAAACCATTTAGCGATAGTGACCAGGAAAAAATGCAAAGATACAAAAGCTATAATCTAAAAACCACAGACCCAATCCAAGAACTTGGAGGGGAAGAGGAAGTTGAATTATGGATTGAATTGCGAGGACCTGATTTTAGACATATTAACAATGGTGGTGAAATTTTTGGTAATTTACCAGAAGAAATGCAAAAGAAATATATTGGATTAGGAAATGAGTTATCTGCTGAGATGGTTAGAGCTTTAACACCAAGCGCAAGAACATATTATATATCTAAAAGGAAAGAAAAAATATTACAAAAGTCATTAAGTGAATTAAATGAAAATGATATGGAAGTAATCATGAGTAGAGAGATGAGACCATATTATAAAAGTTTGAAAACTAAGTTTGAAAAAGACATCTCACAATCATTCAAACCGGACTTTGTACAAATAGCATATCCTAATGACCCAAATGCTAAATTTGCAAGAATGTTTGGATTAGACTTACTATTTGATTTATTACCAGAAGATGTTGAATTTCTACAGATAGAGAATAAATCAAAAGATGATATAATTTTAACTATACCACCAACAATTGGTAAATTCACACAAATGGGGACACTTGTTTGTGAAAATATAATCAAAGAATTACCAAGTGAGGTTGGAAACTGTACTAGTTTAGCATTTTTAAATTTGACAAATAACAAGCAATTAACTACTCTTCCAGAGTCGATAGTAAAGTTAACTTGTCTTGACTTTTTATCAGTTATGGGTTCTAGTATTGATATTGAAAAACTACCAAAAGAAATATTTAAATACTTTGATCCATCTGATGTGTTTTGGGATATAAATTTCCCATCTGAGATGAGAGGAAATTGTTAAATTAAAAAAAAATAAAATTATGGGGGATTTAGAGGTTGATATTTATATGAGTAATCTAATTCATTTTTTTGAAAATAATGAAAATGATTTAATTACATTAATTGGTGAAATACAAAAAGAAAAATTTTATAATTACTTAAGGGATGAATGCGAAAATAATCTAAGGTTAGGTAAAGATGTTTCACTAACTAGAGAACAAATTATTGAAATAGTTTTAAAACTTAAATTAGGAGATATAAAATCCACAAAAACTAGCTTAAATAATATTATTATGAAAACAAAGTTTGGTGATATTATTTTAAATTAATTTACATAAATGTTTGGTAATTAAAAAAAAATTACTATATTTGTAATGTAAATAAAATTTAAAAGATATGATTTATACACCAGAATTAATTAAAGAATTAGCACCATCAGTTTTTTCTACAACACCATCACAAAAGATGACAAACAAATATACCTTTGTTCCAACGGACCAGGTATTGGAATTTTTTAATCGAGAAGGATGGGAGGTATCGTCCGTTAAACAAACAGGAAAAGGATTTCATTCTTTACACGAAATTAAGTTTAGAAACAATGAACTACCTAAAGTTGGTGACACATTAGTTGAGGCTATAGTTAGAAACTCACACAATGGTGCAACAGCATTTTCTATGTCAGCAGGACTACATAGGCTAGTTTGTTCTAATGGTCTAACAGTACCAACAGCGGTAGCAGAAAAGTTCTCAATGAGACACAACCACTTCCAGCTTGACGATGTTAAGGAATTAGCCGAAAAGTTCTCAAAGAAATTACCAATGATTCAGAATTCAGTTGGTAGAATGATGGCTCGTGAAATGTCAGACGATGATAAGATTGACTTTATTCGTAAATCAGCTAAGATTAGATTTAACTTGGAAAAGACATTTAACGATCTTGAAATCTTAGACTTACTAACACCAAATAGAGTTGAGGATGAAGGAAATGACTTGTGGAGTGTTTTTAATGTAGTACAAGAGAAGTTTATTCGTGGTGGAGCAAAAGTCTCAAATAATCGAGGAAAATCCACAAAGATGAGAAAAGTTGATAGTATTTTAACACAGAATAAAATTAACACACAACTCTGGGAGTTGGCAGAAACAATGGTTTAATATGGATGAGGTAACCCTTTTTAGAATTGAAGAAAAATTTCTTAAATCTCTTTTTGAAACAAAAGGGGTTACCTACTCCAAAAACAAATTGATGACAACAATAAATCTAACACCTGAAATACTTTTAGAAAAAGATTATATTTTAGAGTATTGTGATATTGCAACATACCAGGAAGGATTTTCATATTTAGAAGCAATTTTTAGGAATAAATCTGATTTTTATATATATTTATCAAAAAGAAATACAGAAAGTATTAATTATGATATTAAAATTTACTTTGAACCAAAAGATTTTACTGAGGTTAAGTTTTTTATAAAAAAATTATTAAAATTAAATCAATGGAAATAAATAGTACAGAGCTACAACAACAAATTAATAGTGGTGAAAAAATTATAGTTGAATTTTGGGCACCATGGTGTGGTCCATGTCGTATGATGAAACCAGGATTTGAGAAAGTCGCTAGAGAAAACACCTCTAATGTTAAGATGTATACAATGAACATAGACGAGAATAGAGAGGCCGCGGTAGGCCTAGGGATTAGAAGTATACCAACAATAAAGATTTTTAATTCTGGTGAAACTATAGAGACAAAAGTTGGTGTGTTATCTGAACAACAAATAAATGGAATGTTAAAAGAATTGATTAATGGATAAGGTTGCTGTTTTATTCACAATGGATGGTTGTCCTTTTTGTGTTGATTTAAAAAATATGTTAAATGAGGCTGGTATTGAGTACTATGATAGAGATATTCATAAATATGAAGATGAATACAACCTTTTTGTTGAAATAACTGAAAATGAATATGTTCCGGCCTTTATGTTGATTGAAGCCCCAGAGACAGAAGCCCCAATCACAAATTTATTTGCACCAGATCGAGACTTCCAGGATATAAATGAAGGGTTTGATATTATAAAATCATTCTTAGTTGATTAACAAAAAACCCCCTTAATTGGGGGTTTTTAATTTAAACTAGTACTACGTGTTCTAACATATCTTGTTTTAGATATGGTTTTTCTCTATCAGGTGATAATATATCTTGTAATAAGTCATATTCATCAAGTCTACTATTAAACTCTTCTAAATCAAAGGAAAACACATCAAGAATTAATGATTTAATTTTATGTTTATTAATTTTTGAATTGGATACAATTTTAATTTTTAAATCACCATCCTCATCTTCATTTTTTGTAAAGAAAAAATCTAAAGATTTAACACCAAGTAGACTATACATATGATTAAAAATATAGTGTGAGTAATAAACCATAGACCTACCACAATTTAAACTATAACCATATGGAAATTCAGATGATGTAGATAACTCAAAAACCGGTTCATCTTCCTCAATAAAGACATCCTTATTTACATTTACCCAACCTTTCTCAATATTATTTAATTCAACCTCGTATTTTATTAAATCTATTGTATTTATACGATCAATACCAACATCTTTTAATTCTTTATCAAACCAATTAGTAAAATCTGTTTTTATTTTTTCTAGGTCTAGTAAAGTATTTGATGTTGTAAGACCATGAATAACCATAAATGATTCACAATCTGTAACCTGGATAATTGAGTTTTCTTTTTTATCTATTCTTGAAAGAATAAAATCGGCAAATAAATTAACAATGCCTCTTCTTGAATTTTTATTAATTTTTCTCATATTCTATTTTTTTATAATGAATATGATTTTTATTTCAATAACTAAATAGTTATTCTACGTAATCAAAAAATCGCTCATTGATTTCTTGATTAACTTTTCTAAAATCTGGATATCCTAATTTTCTAAACTTAAACTCATCTATAATACCAAACCTTTGTAAACTATTTATAAAATAAAGGTAATCGGTATAATCTGTGATACTTTCATCTGTTGACGTATCAAAAAACATTTTTAATGTGGTACCAAAAAGTTTAATTTTTATTTTAGCCATATCACCTTCCCATCTAATATTAGGATCAAAGTATTCACTAATAGAATCTAAAACAATATCTGTCATTTCTTCATTCCAAGCCTCATTATATGAAAGTGAATATAAGTTTTCTAAGTCCCTTTGCAATTCACCAAAATAATTCATCATAATAACCTCATTAAAAAGGTCATCTTCATTATTCATAATAGCATTTATATTTTCGTGAAAACTAAAAACACCATCTTCATTTACATAATCAAGTAAAGCACTCCAAAAACCATCAGAATCTATTATATCACTCTCTGATAATGTAATACCTTTAGTTTTTTCTAAAATAACTTTAGTTAGATATTTTTTATTTTCATTATTTAATACACTAATAACATCATCATATAAATCATTAGTTTCAACATAAAAAGGTTCATACCAGTCCTGACCAAATAAATCTGAAATAAAATCCATATTAGGACCAATAAATAAATCACGAATATCAGATAGGTATTTTAAATTTAGGTAGTAGTCATCACCTTCTTTTGTAATGTAATTACTAGCATACTGACTAAAATAGCGAACAAAGAAATCAGGACCAAACTCTTTTAAATATAAATTACATATTTTACCAAAATCCCAAAGTTCAGCCTCCTCCATTCCATAATATATTTTATATAAATTAACATCTTTTAGTCTATTTTTTTTATAGACATACCCAAATATAAAATTTTTCATACCACCAAAAATAGTATGTAACTTTTCTAAAACATCCGGGTCATTAGTGTTAATCCCATGTATAAAATAATCAATATTCATTATATATAATCACCAAAATAATCATTTATGTATTTGTCAACTAATCGATAGTCAGGATAATCAGGTATTCTAAAACTAATTTCATCAAGTACACCATCGTAAAACAAGAATCCCATCATTTCAGTATAAGAGCCTTGATATTCTAAAGTATTATAACGTATATTCTCTTCTAGATATGATTTTACATTAGAATAAAAATCACGTATTTTAATTTTTGGATAATATCTAACCTTACCACTTGTTTGTTTAATTTCTTCCCAATCAAACTTACCAACAAAATATTCCTGTAAACCATCCATTACAAGTTCGTAACACTCACTCTCATAAGCATTATTATATGCATTATTATGAATAGAATGTAATTCAGATTTCAAATCATCTAAATCACCATTAAGAAGTTCGTCCATAGCTGATTCATCACCAATTAAATTCATAACATTACTATTTGTTATTTGAAAGGTATTTTTAGTTCCTTGTTCTTCTGAAAATTCATGAAATAAATCATCGTTATAGTCATCTAAATTTAAATCTCTATTACCAATTTCATTAAGAATATATTTTGCAAGTCTAGCTTCATTAGCACTATTTAATTCATCAATAACATCTCTATAAACATCATCTGTTGTGTCCCACCACCGTTCAAAGAAGTCGTCTTCAGCTAAGACAGCCTTTGCTAAATCCCTAGGACTTGTTTCCCTACTATAACTCTCAAAAAAAAATGATAAATCATCTCTACCATTAAGACTAAGATAATAACCGTCTTTTTCTACAATAACATCACTATTTAAAATAGTACTAGCAATAAAATCTAAAGTATCACTTTCATTATTATTTAAAGACCAAAGTAAAAATCTATTTTTTACCTCATCATCCTCTAAACTATTATAATCACTAACACCACTAATAAAACCATTATCACCTAGAAAATTTATAAGCTCAGGGTCCCTCTCCCATTCATCTGTTGGAATATAACCAATATCAACATCTTCCTGCAGGTTATATTTTGCAACAATTTTTAAGAAATTACGTGTGGTGTTAAAGACCTGTAATATTTTTTCATATTCAGATTCCCTACCATCGTGAAATAACTCTAAAAATCTATCAAGTTTTGTCATATTCTATAAATACAAAAAGGTGGGAAAAAATAACCCACCTATATGTATTCTTTAGTTAAATGAAATTTATTTACTATAATACTTTTGAATAATTTTTTTAACAGATTCCTGAACACTTTGTGTTTGAGTATTAGTACTACTAGTAGTATTTGAGGATTTAATTTGTTGTTGTGTAGTGTTATTATTGTTTCCCTTATTTTTGCAACCACATCCCATAACAATTGTTTTTATTAAGTTTATTTAATTATAAATATTATGATATATTCATATTTGTAAAGTTTAAGGTATTTATTGTTGTATGAAAACAAAACTTTTAAATGTTTTATCAAGGATCATTAAAGAAGAAGTTGAAGATGTAAGAATTTCAGCTGAAGATTATATGAAACTCTTAAAAAGAGTAAATTATGCCGCTCAAGCAATTCCAAAACTACCACAGTTTAAAGGAAAACACCTTGTTGTTGTTGGTGATGTTACTCTTAGAGACAATGATAAAATAATAGATTTAGGACCAATTACAATTGATGGTGATTTAGATGTCTCACGAACAAATATAAAATCATTAGACCACACAAAAGTAACAGGGTATAGCCGCTATTGGCAAACACCATATGAAAAAGTTGTGTATAGTAGAAGACAAGCTGCCAAAATGGAGGAGCAAAAAGAAAAAAGAAGAGATGGTGAGTGGGATATGAATAGTAATTTAGATGAAGAAGGAATAAGAGCAAATTTAGTATTCCAATTTGCAGTTGATGAAGGTCATATTGAAGAATTAGATGATGAAGAAAAAGAAAGAGTCCAAGAGATAAAAAAAGAAATAAAAAGACTAGAAGAAGATGAAGATGAAATCCAGGAAACTCAAGATGAAATTGACGAATTAGAAGATGAATTAAGCGACCTTTTAAGTGGTAAATTTGATGTATATTATTTATATCCTAGTGGTCGTTTTTATGCTATGGATGAATTTGAACTACTAGAAGATGGATCTAGATATGCAATTGGAACAGAAGATGAAGCCGAAGAGTCAATGAGAGATTATTACCAAGAATGGGTTGATTACCCTGAAAATTATTTAGATAACAATTTCCTATCATATTATATCGATGAAGAAGCCGTTGTAGATGATGCAAGATATGCTATTGAAGACTGGGTTCGAGAATCACCAGAAGATTATGGTGTTGAAAGAATAGAATTATCATCATCCCAAGAAGAAGAAATAGAAAGATTAGAAAATCAAATTAGTGAATTAGAAGAAAAGTTAGAAGAGCTAGAAGACGAAGATGAAATCCAGGAAACTCAAGATGAAATTGACCAACTTGAAAGTGAAATACAAGATATTAAAGATTTTCCAGAAGGTGATTATAGTGAAGATGATATAGAACAAGCAATAGAAGACTACCTAAACGACAACGTAAGATATGATCCAGCTGATTGGTTAAGAGAGATGGGAAGGGATATTACTGATTATATTGATAAAGATGATTTACTAGACGCATTAGTTCGTGATGGTGATTACGGAGACACTCTAAATTCATATGATGGAACATATGAAAGTGTTAGATATGGTAATGATTATTACATTATTATGAGAATAGACGCATAAATAATATTTACAGATTATATTATATGGTTATTTTTAAATTAAATGAGAAAAAAGAAAAAGATAGAATTTTTAATGGACACAGATTGGATGTTCGAAAAACCCATAGACCGGGAACACAAAGAATATAAACTACTATCTTATTTTCAAAAAATGGGCGAAAGACTCGACAATATGGAGTTATACCCAGGATTCATAGAACTTTCATTACACTTAGCAAATGCACAAACATTACTTAAGGATAAAAAAATGTTATATACTGATAAGAGGTTTAAAACACCTGATGATGAATTATTAGTAAAAGACCTTAAGTTAAAAGAACTACCACATATGTCAAATGAAGAATATTTTGAGTTTGTCAAAATATTAGGATATTCATTACCAAGACTTATGGAATATTTTAGTATTGCTAAATCAGTATGGGAATTAGTATTTGATAGTGTACATTTAATTGTAAAAAAGAATAAAAAAAATATAACATCAATAGATGGTTTTTTTTATTTTAAAGACAAAAAGGAAAATAAAATTTATTTATGGGAATATACAGAAAAACCAGCAACAAGAGGTGCAAATGAAAATAAAATAATAACAAAACTTATTTATTGTGATGAAATAAATAAATCAACAGTCCCAAAAATAATAAGTGAGAATGTAACTAGAGAGGATAAATCAAAACTACCAGTAATTGAGATGGTAAGTAGAGGTGAATTCCCAATTGAAGAAACATTACTACCACTTTTTAAAAGAAAGTTATTATCTTATCTATATCAAAAAAGATTAATTAAGGAAAATGAAGAAGTCGAAAATAAAGAAAGCTAAAGAACAAGTCGACCACCCAAAACATTATGGTGGTGAAGACAATACATATGAAGCAATAAAAGTAATTGACGCCTGGGATTTAAACTTTTCTTTGGGTAATACAGTAAAGTATATATCAAGAGCTGGTAAAAAAGATAAAGAAAAAGAAATCGAAGATTTAGAAAAAGCTTTATGGTATTTAGAGCACCATATTAATAAATTAAAAGATTAATCTGTTATAAAAACAGAGTCACCTTCTTTTATGTCATATTTTTCACAATCACCACCATTTATTTCTAAAATCAAATCAGCAACACCACTATATCTAGGACAGTTATCTTCTCTACATGGAGGGCAATTACTATGAATTTTATTAATTTTTAAATCTTTTATGAAAATAATATCTAAAGACGTTATGCAGTTTTTCATCCAAAAAGAATGGGAACTAATTTCATTAAAAACGAATAACATACCATTAAAATCATCGTTAAATTTTTTATACATCATACCATTTTCAATATCCTGTCTAGTAATAACTGGTATGACTTTAAGTAGATTATCATTTATAATTAACTCCATATTTATAAATATGTAATTATGGATAAATTTAAAAGATATTCAGGTGTAATTTTAAAAGTTGATGATGACATTTTACTATGTAAAAGATCACCAAAAGAATCAATGGCAAATGAATGGTCAATACCATCTGGTGGTATTGAATCAAACGAAACACCAATTAACGCGGCTCATAGAGAGTTTAAAGAAGAAACAAATATTTCATTACCAGATAATTTAAATTTAGTTGGATTAATAAATAAGTATAAAAAAGACGGCACTACAAAAAAAGGTATTTTGTATGTATTTTTATCTAAATGTGATAAAAAATATAAACCAAATTTAGTTAAGGCTAAAGATGGTCATGAACATACTAGTTGTAAGTATTTTACTAAAAAAACATTACCAATTAGTGAAAATAATAAAGATTTAATTAAAATTATTAAATTTTTATAAAAAAAATTGATTTTTTATAAAAAACATATATTTATATGTTACATAAAAAACTAAATCAACCTTCTTCTTATCAATAAAAAATGGTTTAGAATATTAAAACCCATAAAACTTTAAATTTTTTATGGGTTTTTTTGTTTATTTTAAAAATTTACTTATATTTGTAATATGAAAGTAGGATATAATATTAAGGTAATAAACGAAAAGTTTGGTGAATTGGTAAACGAAACGTTTATGAATGAAATTCAGTTTAAACTTTTTTTAAAAATGATACACGCAAGTATTGAATTAAAACAAAATTTAACTTTTTTTAATGGAGATACTTTTTTTGTTAATATACCAGCTAGTACTCTAAAAGATTCTATTGTTGTTACAAACACAAAAGAATTGTCTATGACTGAACAGGTTAGAAGTAAAATTGAAGCATTAGTAACTAAATAATTATGAAAAATTTATATATAGCATTTTTAATCTTTTTTTCATTAATATCTTGTGAAAAAGAGCCAATTGGACCACCAAATCCACCAGAACCAATAATAAGTGACACATTAGAAATTGACTCTACCTATAATTTAACTGGACAAATTTGGGTTATATCACAATATAGGGTTGGCCAATTTGGTGAAATTTTTCCATTAAACGATACTATAACGTTCCTAGATTTAAATACGTATACATATAATGGTTTTGAATCGTCATATTCGTTTTATCCAACGGCATCAGCTTATAATTTAACATTAAATTATACACCATTTGGTAATCTTAGCGGTACCATATATCAGGGCAACTTAAATCTTGGTGTTATGAATGGTTTAAAGTTTACTGACATTACAATTGGATCTAGTAATCAAACTGAGTATTATTTTTGGATGACAAGACAGTAAATTAATAAACTAATTTTTCCTTGTTTAGAAAAACAAGGTGGTGGAGTCGGAATATATATTCCATTAAAAAATAAAGGAGGGTTATACCTCCTTTATTTTTTCTAACTCAATCTTAAGATTTTTTTTAGCCTTATGTAACTGTGATTTAGATGTGCCAATGTTAATACCTAATTTATCAGCAATTTCATCGTGCTGTAAATCATCAAAGTAATATAAATTAAAAATCTCTTGTTGTTTTTTTGGTAATTCTAAAATAGCATTTTTTATATCACTATCATCATATAGTCCCATATATCTATCATCATATTCATCTTCTTCACTATCATATCTATCAAAATCAAAATCTGAAACCTTATTACCTTTTTGTTTTCTAATTGTATCTATTGTGTTGTTTCTAACAATCATAGCAAGCCACGCACCAATTTTATCTGGGTTATCACTAAATTTTTCTAAATTATTAAAAGCTTTTATAAAACCATCTTGACAAAAATCCTTAGCCTTTTCCCTATCACCATCAGCGTACTTTAAACAAACATTATTATATATTGGATTAAACCAATTACGATATGCTAAATCAAAATCTATATTTTCATTTAGTTTATTATATAATTTAGCCTCATTTATTAGGTCAAAATCATAATTACTAAAAGATTCCGTAAGCTTTAATTCGGCATCATTTTTTAAACCCTCTATAAATTTACGCATACCATTAGCAAAATTTTTAACTAAGGGTATTTTTGACAATAACATCTTATCCAAAAAATCCAAAGTTTTACCAGACCACTTTAGTATTGTTTTTAGTAACCAACCAAGTATTGGAACTTCTGAAACTGCCGAAACAACTTTACTACCCAAGACAAATGGTTTTGTTGCCCAATCAATCCCTGGTATCGCAGAAACTAGAGTTAATAATGCAAATGTATTTTTACCCTGACGCCAGTAAGATATTGCATTACCAATATCAACAATACCAGTAGGATCGAAAATACCAACAATATCTGCTATAGTATTTAGAATACCCTCATTTAATGAAAATTCTAAATTATTATTATTAACTATTAAATTATATTGACTTTCTGTAATTATAATTTTCATATTTTTATAAATATCTTAAAATATTTAATATTTATTTTTATAAAAAAAAATTAATAAAATGAAAATAAAATTATTGTTTATTATTTTAACTATTTCTACATTAACTGCTTGTAAAACGAGTAAAGAAAACTGTGAAGCATATAGTTATTATGAAGAAAATTTAAATGATATTGAATTTGATATATCAAAACAACATCAGAGGAGATTAGAAAATTTTAACACAACAGTTGTTATAAAGTAATTTTTGGAATTAAATTTGTTCAACCGTAATTAAAAAAATTATGGAAACAAAGAAACACAAATCATTAGAATTAGAAACCAAAAGAATTAGTTTTCTTTTAGTTGGTTTTTTATTTGCTGGCGCAATGACATTAGCCTCATTTTCGTATACCAATGTTTTAACAAACTATAAACCTATAATTAATAGTGGGAAGAGCACTACAATTAATTATATGGTTGAGTCAAAGGTTGATCCACCAAAAATCTTGGAGTTACCAAAGATACAATACACACCACCTATTGATGAAAAAATAAAAGAAAAAGAAAATGAAAAAAAAATAATAACACCAGTTGTCACTGTTGGGCCACCAAATATTGTTGATACTACTGAAATAATAATATCAGAAGAAATTATTGATTTTCCAGATAAAGACGCTATGTTCCCGGGTGGTGTCATTGAGATGATTAAATGGGTTGTACAAAATATAGATTATCCAGAGGCAGCAATCGAATTCAATGAACAAGGTAGAGTATACCTATCATTTATTGTCGAACCAGATGGGTCAATTACTAATATAACAATAGAACGAGGCGTTAGCTTTGATCTAGACAAAGAAGCAAAAAGAGTTGTAAAAACAATGCCAAATTGGATTCCAGGTGAAAAAGGAGGAAAAAAGGTTAGGACTAGATGCTCACTCCCAATTAATTTTGAAATAAATTAATATTTTTCTTTTATATTGATTTATTTTTCTTATCTTTGTAAAACAAACAAGATAAGATATGAAATTTGATATGACATTTACTGATTGGAAAGAAGGAAAACACAAAAACTTTACAAAACTTGTAATCAAAGGAGTTAACTCTACTATTGATGGTACATATACCATCAAAAAAATGGCGGACTTTGGTAATGGCTTTTGGTTTTACACCAATGAAGCTCACGTAAATGTTGACGACATAACACAACCTTTAACAAAAGGACAATCTTGTGATGGTTGGGATGTTACATTCTTTAGACAAAAAACCGAGCTTCGTGTAGCATATAAATCCAACAAAAACTATATGGAGAGACGAATTCCTATTGATAAATTTTACTTTGAATAAATTATAATTAAAAAATAAAAAATATGATAGTATATTTCGTTGGCGGAATTTGTTTTGGTGTGGTCATAAAACCATATGTTGATAGATTGATTATTAACCATGTAAATAAAAAATAATGGGGATTAAAAAATTAAAAGAAGAGAATAAAAATTTATCATTAACACTAATTGATATGTTAGGTAGATTTGATACTAGTAAAACAAAAAAGTATACGCAGTTTTTGGTAAACGAATTAAAAAAAACCGACTTTGACTTGTATGTGTTTAATAAAAATTTAGTTGATGATTTAATTGGGGATGAAAAATTAGAAGACAAAGCTACAAAGTATGTTGTTTGTTCTATTTTAGGACATCAGAATATGTGCTCATTTATTGAGTTTTGTGATTTAATGGAAAAAGGTCTTGTCGAAGAAAAAGATATATCAACATATAATTCCTGGGATAAGCTAATGTTTGAACTGCATAAGGCAAAAAATAAGGAACTTTTTAAAAACTCAAAGAAAGAAATTAAAGTACTTTTTGAAAATGAAGATTATATTATTTTAAAACCTTTAAGTCATAGTTCTTCGTGTGTATATGGATATAATACAAAATGGTGCACGGCTATGGTAACTGACCCAGAGTATTTTTATAACCACTCTAAAGGTATTTTAGTTTATGTTTTGGATCAAAAAAATAATAAAAAATTTGGATTTTATAAGTCGTTACATACCGACACTCCATTAAACGACAACACATTATTTACAGTATGGGACGAAAAGGATAATCAAATAGATTCAATACAAACAGGATTACCATATTATATCTTACAACTTTTATTGACTGAATTTAATACTAATTCGATTCCAAATTATAACTTTTTTTCAGATGATGAGACAATAAAGATGACAAATATTTTAGGTGAGTATAAAACAGAAGTGGACCAGCCAAGGGAATATGTGGAACCAAGAACATTTACAGCAACCCAAAGACCAAATCCATTTACTTGGTGGGTAAACACAACACCAC